>Ga0310786_10000183_pt1 | contig 107312 bp, 81 predicted proteins | sample AusTroGonzalo_MG_FD_203881 | JGI IMG/M metagenome (GOLD analysis project Ga0310786, IMG submission 203881) | Bovine rumen microbial communities from tropical cattle in Woodstock, Queensland, Australia - Gonzalo_03 (v2) (version 2) | ecosystem: Host-associated > Mammals > Digestive system >... | reverse complement strand
TTCCGTGAAATAGTCCAGCTCACGCCAGCTGCGTGAGCATATCAACTAATTTCCCAAACGTGATTCCTGTCGAAAATCGCCAAATTTTTGAACAGATGAAATTCGTCTCTATGCTTGCTTATTTAATTTAAGGTGTATTTGTTTATTCTGCTTTTATTCTTTTTTCTTGTTCTACAATTCTGTTAATTCACACCGCAAATATAGTGTTTTTTTCGACTAACCAAATGATTTCATTAAAAAATGGTGTGATGGAATGACAAAAGACATTCCGTTATGCCTTCAGGCACCCAATGGGTACCACAAACACGGCATCATCCCTTTGGTAGGGGAAATCACCTATTCCAGTCAGTACCATCATAAATGCGGGTGATTTCATACGTGTAGTGTCGATGTCAGCAGCCAACTCTGTGAGCGATTTCGCACCTGCCTCAATCAAGTCATCACCTCCAAGCTTGATTTCAACAAGCCCGTAAGAGCCATTCCTTAAATGGATGACGGCATCACACTCCAAGCCTTTCTTGTCGCGGTAGTGATACACCTGACCGTCCAAGGCATCGGCATACACCCTGAGATCGCGCACAGCAAGCGTTTCAAACATCAGCCCCATGGTTTCCAAGTCGTTCAATAGGTCATTCGGACTTGCTCCCAACGCAGCGATGGCAATGCTGGGGTCAATGAAATAGTGGTTGTCGCTGGTGCGTATGGCCGTCTTGCTCCTGAGGTTAGGATTCCAAGCAGGCATATCCTCAATGACAAAAATTTTCTTCAATGCCTTAATATAATCGTAAACCGTATTGTCAGACAAGCTGCTGGCTTCATTGGCTTTCAAATCGGCAAGTATGGTGCCAACGGTGGCCATAGTGCCTTGATGACGGGCATAGGAACGCATGAGCAACTTGACCCTTTGTGGGTCACGCTGTACGTCGTCAATACGAGAAATGTCGCTGTCACAAACCACATCATAATAATCGTATGCTTGAGCAAGGGCATCGCTCTCTTCCATGTCCAATGCGCCTGGCCATCCTCCACGGCAAATCAGATGAGCCAACCGGTTGATGTCTATAAGGCTGTTGCCTTCAATGGGTCTTTTCTCGGCAGCGAACAAGTTAGCTAAACTGACCGTACCCGTCGATTCTCCAGATTCAAAGAGTGACATCGTGCGCATCTTCAGCTTGGCGAAACGACCAGTGCCAGAATGGAATATCTCATCGGCTTTGGGCGGCACGCTGCTTCCTGTAAGAATGAAATGCCCATAGCCCTTACGGTGATCCACCTCAAACCTTACGCTATCCCACAACGAAGGCGCAATCTGCCACTCGTCAATAAGCCGTGGCGTGTCGCCCGAAAGGAGTTGTCCAACATTGATTTTGGCGGCTTGAAGATTTTGTTGCTTGCGCATAGGATCGGCCATATACAAGATGCTTGCGGCTTGCTGCTCGGCAGTGGTAGTCTTTCCACACCATTTGGGACCCTCTATCAACACAGCCCCTTTCCTCCTTAATCTGTCTGCCAACATTTGGTCAGCAATTCGTGGCTTGTAAGCGTCCATAACATCTATGTTTGAATTACGCCGCAAAAATACTATATATGAACCAATTAAACAAGTCTTTTCGCACTTATTTGGGAACTTGGCCTATTTTTACTTGGGAACTTGGCCCGTTTTTACTTGGGAACTTGGCCTAATTTTGATGGGGAATCGTTGCCGCCCGACTCTGATTAACAATCCAAACGCCAGTGAAAACCAAAACCATAGCCAAACACTTTTTCCAATTCAGATGGTCCAGACCGATGATGATGCTGATAATGGTGGCGATGATGGGCTGGATGTAGTTGTACATGCTGACCAAGGTGGGGCGCAACCGTTTCTGTCCGACGGGAATTAGAAAATAGGCGATGAATGTGGCGAAAACCACCACGTAAGCCACCTGCCACAGCACCTTGCTTTCTATCCGGGCAAACGGTACACTAAAGAAGTGCTTTGCGTTGAAAGGCAAGGCCACCAACATGGAGAACAAGAACATCCACTTCATGAAAGTGACCACATTGTATCTTGAAATCAAGGGGCGAAAGATGCCAAGATACATGGCGAAAGTCAAGCCATTGAGGACAGCCAAAACTATGCCCATCGGCTTGGTTTCGGAAGCACCGCCTCCCAAACCTACAGAATTGAAAATCAAGAACAAAACACCTGCAAGACTGACCAACACGCCACCGATTTTCTTGAAGGTGATAGGCTCCTTCAGGACGATAGCGGCCACAAACATGGTCATGATGGGCGTGCAGGTGTTGGCGATGCTCAAGTCAATGGAGGTCGTCATGGTGATGGCCTTCAGGAAACTCATCTGGGTCAGGAAGAGGCCGAGCATGGAGGCCACGAAGATTTGCAGTAGGTCTTTCAACGGCACCTTTTCCTTGGGCATGAAAAGCGACAGCAGCCAAAACAAGATGGTGGCTCCTGTCGCTCTCAAGCAAAACAAATCCATGGGTGTCAACACGTTGGCGTTGGAGATGTTCTTGCAGCAAACGATGTTGAGCCCAAAGATGCAGTAAGCACCAAAACACGCAAGGTGCCCGATGAGGGTGGACGACTTATTCAACCCAATAGACGTAGTTCGCCTTGCGTGGCTTGGCTTCAGGATAGTCGCCGTTCACGTAGCCGAGGATGCAGTTACCTATGCCGACATATTTGGTGTCGTCGATGCCGAGCTCACGCAGGATGGCCTTGCCTTCTTCGGTCTCGAAAACTTCCTTGGCGCGGTGGATCCAGCATGAGCCGAGACCTTTGGCGTGGGCGGCGTTGAGCAGGTTACCCATGACGAGCGAACCATCTTCTTTCCAGGTGAAGGCAGCGGTGGTATCAGCCAAGACTACCAACACGACGGGAGCGCCATAGAACGGGTCCTTGTCGTTATCAGGACCGAAGACGGCAGCGTTGAGTTTGCTCAATCTGTCGCGCACCTCACGGTTGGTGACAGCGACGATGATGGGGGCTTGCTTGTTCATGCCCGTGGGGGCATAAGTGCCAGCCTCACAGATTTCTTCAATGACTTCCTTGGGTGGAATTTGGTCGGTGTAGCTGCGGATGCTGCGGCGCGTCAGCAGGTCTTGCATGGTGGTGTTCATAGTGGTTTCTTCTTTTGTGTTCTCAGTTGAACAGTTTTTGTTGCAGCAGCCGCAAAGGATGACGGCCAATGCTGCGATGATTAAAGTGCACTTCTTCATATTATTGTGTTTAGTTCGGCAAAGGTACGGATAAATTTCGCAATTTTGCAGCCCCAAAGTGGATTTGTATGCAAAAAATCTATGTCATTGCGAACCGAATGAGGCAATACGTCCTGCCCATCGCCATCGTGTTTGGCCTGTTGCTGCATGAGTATTGTGCGGCCTTCAATGTCATAGTGCCTTACATCATCTTCACCATCCTTTTGCTGACGTTCACCGCCGTCGACATCAAAAAGTTGAGATTTAAGCCTTTGTTTATCTGGATTATCCTCTTTCAAGTCGCGGTGAGCCTTGGAAGCTACGCCTTGTTGAAGGCCTTGGGCGCCAATGAGATCATTGCGGAAGGTATCTTGGTAGGTGTGCTGTGTCCCGTGGCGGCATCGGTGGCGGTGGTGAGCACCATGCTGGGAGCCGACCGCGAGACGGTGACCTCCTACGCCATTATCGGCAACCTGATGGTCTCTATCGTGGCTCCCATCTATTTTTCTTTCGTCGGAGTCAACCAAGACATGCCTTTTCTTGAGTCTTTCCTCTTGATTCTCAAGCGTATTGGTACCATCATTGGACTACCTTTCTTTTTGGCATTGGCGTTGCAGTTGTTGTGGCCCAAGGCCAATCGTGTCATCGCCCGCTTCAAAGGCCTCGCGTTTTACCTTTGGGCCGTGGCGCTGTTTCTCACTTTGGGACAAACCATCCATTTCATTTTCCTCAACGGCAAAGGCAACTGGAGCAGCATCGGCTGGCTTGGCGTGTCGGCGTTGCTGTTCTGCATCATCCAGTTTGGCTTGGGCAAATGGATAGGCCACAAATACGGCGACACCATCGCGGGTGGACAACTCCTCGGACAGAAAAACTCCGCCATGGGTATCTGGATGGCCAACCATTACCTGCTTCCGTTAGCCTCGGTCTATCTGGCTTTTTATTCCGTGTTCCAAAACCTGTTCAACAGCTGGCAAATCTGGCGGTACAACAAAAAAGGCCGCTCGTAAGCGACCTTTTTCTTGGGTTAATTGGACTTATTCCTTCACAAACCTTTGCACCTGCGTTCCGCTGCTCGTTGTCAGTCGGAGGAAGTAGACACCGCCGGGCAAGTCGCCTACTGCGACTTCCGCTTTGTTGGTGCAGTCGTTTTGGCTGTAGACTAATGCGCCCATGAGGTTGTAGATTTCCAACTTGTCGATGGCCCCTTGTGCCTCAACAATCAGCTTGTCATTGACAGGGTTAGGATAAATCACCACGCCGCCACCCAGTTCGCCAACGCCTACGGTTCCGATGTGGACAGTCAGTATGAGGCTTTCTGTAGCCGTAAAGACATAGGTCAAATCCTCGCAAAGTATTTCACCATTCTCATCCGTCCAGGCCAAATAATCGTATTCTCCGTAGGGTGTCACGGTCAGGGTTACTTCGTCGCCATAGTTGTAATCTCCTTCACCTGTAACCTCACCAGCATCAGCCGGCTCGACATTGACCTTAATGACGACGGTTTGTGCTTCGAAGTTGGCCACCAAATTGCGGTTAGCGTTAACGGTAAAAGTGTAACTGGCATTAGTGGAAACCTGTGTTCCGTTCTCGGTCCAGTTGACGAAGTCATAACCCGTATTGGCTGTAGCCTCAACCGTGCAATTCTGGCCGTAATTATAGGTACCGCCACCTATCAATGTGCCGCCATTGGTCGGGTTGGCCGTCGTAGTGATGACGAAACTCTGCAATTGGAAATGTGCCACGTAGGCTGCCGACTCTGTCACGGTGAAAGTATAGGTGGCATTGGTCGAGACCTGCTGTCCGTTCTTGGTCCAATTAACAAAGCCGTAACCTGTAGCAGGCGTAGCCGTCAAGGTGCAGCTTTGGCCGTAGTTGAAGGTGCCGCCGCCGCTCACCGTACCGCCTGTGGTCGGGTCAGCCGTGGCCGTGATGGTGTAGCTCTGGGCTTGGAACTGAGCCACAAGGGTGCGGTTGCCTGTCACCGTGAAGCTGTAGCTGGCGTTAGGGGAGACTTGGTTGCCGTTCTCCGTCCATCTCAAGAAGGTGTAACCGTTGGCAGGTGTAGCAATCACAGTGCAGTTGTCACCATAATGGAAAGCTCCGCCACCTGTCACCGTACCACCGTTAGTCGGGTTGGCCGACACGCTGATGTTGTAATTCTGTTGCTGGAACTGGGCCACAAGGGTGCGGTTGCCCGTAACGGTGAAGGTATAGCTGGCGTTAGTGGAGACTTGGTTGCCGTTCTCCGTCCATCTCAAGAAGGTGTAGCCGGTAGCAGGTGTGGCCGTTACGGTGCAAGATTGTCCTTGCTGGTATGTACCACCACCTGTGACCGTACCGCCGTTGGTCGGGTTGGCCGAAACGGTGATGGTGTAATTCTGCGGTTGGGCTTGGAAGTTGGCCACCAAAGTACGGTTACCTGTAACGGTGAAGGTATAGTTGGCTTGGGTTGAGACCACACTGCCATTTTCTGTCCAGTTGGTAAAAGTGAAGCCTGTGTTGGCAGAAGCCGTTACCGTGCAGCTGGCGCCTTGGTTGTATGTACCACCACCACCTACAGTGCCACCATTGGTCGGGTTGGCCGACACATTAATAGTATAGGTTTGCGGAGCACCGCCCACGTTGATGTCTTGGATGTAAGGCTGGCGTTGCGGCTTGGTCACCACAATCCTCACCTGACCCGAGGTGATACCTGCTTCAACTTGCACGTTGACCGTACCCGAGGCAGGCACAAGACCTACGCCTTTCAGCACATTGTTCTGCGAAATGGCCACATACGAGCCTTCTTGTGCGCTCACTTGGAACGAGGTGGCTCCAGCGGGGAAGGTGGAAGCATGGCTCACGGTGTTCGGCGTAGGATTCACGCGGAAGGGCATGATGGAACCGTCGCCGAGCACGTGGTAAGCTTGCCAATAATAAGTCGGGTTGACACTGGTTTGGTAGTTGCCGGCATGGGCATAACAAACCGCCAAATTGCCGAGGAAGACGATGGAAGAAACGGTGTGATAAGTGTCGTCCATCCAGATGCCGTCATAAACGCCTGTGGCTGTGTTGTTGATGTTGGGTGTGCTGCCAAAAGTGTTGGTGGCTCCTACGCCGAAGTAGTAGTCTTCATACCAGTAGGTGTTGGGGCAAGAGCCGATGTAAGAATAAGCGGCTTTGTTCTCGGCACGAATCATGGCCTCACCGAAGCAAGCCGAATTATAACCGAAGTTGCCCGACAAGCAGCAGTTACCCATGGCGAGGAAGTATTTGTTGGTGTTGGTCAACTGGTTCACACCGCTATTGGTCAACTGGGGCTGATACCACATGTTGTTGTCGCCGTGGGCAGTGTAGTTGACGAAACCGATACCCGTGCTCAACGAGTTATAGCAGCCACTATACTGGCTCTGGTTGACATGTGAGTTGACTTGAGTAAAACCGTGAGCGGTATTATAATAATAGGTGGTAGCGTAGTTGATGGTCGGCGCGCCAACGTATGACGTCCAGTAACTATCCCAACCAGCGATAAGAGTAACGTTGTTCAGATAAGTCGGGTCGGGCATGGTGTATTGCTCGTATTGCAAGATCTTGTTGATGATGGCAGTGAGCTGGGTAGTGTTCTCTGCCGACATGCGGCTGTAGAACATATCCGGGAAGTAATCGCTGTCGACAGAGCCGTAATACAAATCCGTCACTTTTTGGGTGGAAGAGCCAGTGGTATTAGGCACCTGTGCCACATCACCAACAAGGACGAGGAAGGTAGGCGTAGCACCTTGGCTAACGCCCGTGTTGTACAGATTTTGGACATAAGAACGGATGGCACTATATGTGGAACCAGCCTGTGCTGTGGTCACCACATTCAGATAAAAACCTTTCTGGGTCTTCCAGTCGAGCCATGGTTGCAAAGTCGAAATGTAATTCTCGGGTGTAACAACAATCATGCGGACAGGATAGGCCATCAGGTCGGGGTGGTCGGTGTAGACGTCAAGGATTTGGCGGTAGTTGAACATCTGCTTGTAGACGATGTCGAAATAGGGGCTGTAGGTGCTCAGCAACATGCGCTCGGTTTCGGCGTAGTCGGCACCCTCGAAGCTGACTTCCACCTCGATGTTGTTGAATACACGCAAGGTGTTGGAGGCGGGATTGTAGCTCACAGGATTGATGACCAGCGAGCCGACACGGATGCCGCGCATGGTGCCTTGCACCTCGATGGTCGCTTCGGGAGCTGTGGCGAGGCTGCGGGTTTGGTAGGCTGGGGCGTTGTACACAAACTCAACGTCTTCCAAATTCTGGTCCTTGCGTACAGAAGGCTGGTGAGGAATGAGCGTGTTGATGCCGTAGTCGGACAGGTTGTAATCCGTTGTCGTAAAACTAATCACGGAAACTTGTGGCGTGGCACCGAAAGGCACGGCCAAGAGTTGGTGCGAGGCAGGCAGTTCGGGTGCACCGATTTCGCCCGAAGCATAGGTGCCTTCGATGGCGATTTCGGAGAAGATGCCTCTTTCGGTAGCTACTTCCATGCTCTCAATGGAGCCGTAGCTGAAGATGGCACGAAGTGAGCTGAAGTCGCTATGCGTGATTTCTGCACTCGAAGTGCTGCGGAGGTCGATACGTCCATTTTGGGCCATGGCGAACATCGTGCTCAAGGCCAGAACAAATAATAAGAATAGCTTTTTCATTTTGAAGAGATTATTTTGACCGCAAAATTAGAAAAATCGAATAAAAAAGTGATTTTTTTGGAATAAAAAGATACAAGATAAGAAAATCAGCCCTACTTTTGTGGTTCAGTTTAAATCTATTTACGCAATGAGAAAACACTGGATTGACAATTTGCGTTGGGTGACGGTGCTTTTGGTGTTGTTTTACCATGTCATCTATTTCTACAACAACAAGGATGTCTTCGGAGGCATCGGCGGTTTTGGAGATTATCCAGAATACACACAGTATCAAGATATTGTGATGTACATCCTCTATCCTTGGTTCATGCCGATTCTTTTTCTGTTGGCAGGCATCGGCTCACGTTATGCGCTGCAAAAACAATCGGCCAAGGAATGGTTCAGGGCTCGTACCCGCAAACTATTGGTGCCCGGCACAATAGGACTTTTTGTATTCCACTGGATGGTCGGCTATTTCAACACCGCTGTTGCCGCAAGAACAGGGGTATTTGATGGGATGCCTTTCGTGGCCAAATATTTCATGATGGCCTTAAGCGGCACAGGTCCGCTGTGGTTCATCCAGCTGCTGTGGTTGCTGTGTCTGGTGCTGCTTTTGGTACGCAAGCTCGACAAAAACGACAAATTCTGGAACTGGTGCGGCAAGGCCAACATGGTTGTCATCATCCTGCTGGGCGTATTGTTCTGGGCAGGTGAACAAACGCTGATCAAGAACCCCCGCCCAGAATCTTTGGATGGCCTTTGGAACTTGTACAAGCCCCTTTTCTACCTTGTGCCTTTCATGTTGGGCTATTTCGTGTTCTCGCACGATGAGGTACAAGAGAAGGTGGAAAAAGCCTGGATTCCGCTGCTGGTCTGTGCCGTTGTTGCAGGCATAGTGCTGATTGTCAACACCTTCGGTCAGGACAATACTTCGGCAAAATATATGGGCAGTCCGCTGAATTGTCTCTATGGCTGGCTGATGTGTTTGGCGATGATGGCCTGGTTCAATGCGCGTTTCAATCGCACAGGAACTTTCGCAGGTTACATGACACGCAACAGTTTTGGCCTATATATAGTGCATTATTTAGTCATTGCCTCGTTGGGCTACATGATGAAAATCTATACCACTTTGCCGCCTTGGTCGATGTATGTCATCCTCACGGTAGCCGTAATGACCATACCTTTTGGCTTGAATGAAATCATCAAGAGGATACCGTTCATTCGTTGGTGCGTGCTGGGAATGAAGAAAAAATCGTGAACGCAATAATTGTATAAAACAGCAGTTATATTCATCAAAAGTAACCAATCAAACCCGATGAGTCGATGGGATATAACTGGCACTAATTAATATGAAAAAACACTTTGCAATTTTATCTCTCTTTGTTTTGTTTGCACTTGGCAGTTGCCAAAAGTTTGCTGGCGATCCAGTCACGCAGTATTTCAGCATTGATGGCACCTACACGGAACTTCAGGTGGAGGATGCATTTGATGTCACCGTTAGCGATACGGCGACTCAAATCACTATCACTGCTGGTGAATTTGTTATGCCGAATGTATTGGTGGAAACTGCTGACAATACATTGAAAATCTATCTCAAAGGTTGGCATACCAATCGTGGAGCCGATATGACTGTGATTTTGCCATATAACACCGACTTGACGAGCGTTGATTTGTCGGGCGCATCTGAGTTCCATTCGGAATATGGCCTTTTTGGCGAAAAGATTGAAGTCGAGCTTTCGGGTGCTTCGGATTTCTATTGCGACATCGATGCAGACGAAATTGACATGAACCTTTCGGGCGCTTCCTATGTCGAAGGCAATATTGACGCCTCCGAACTTGACCTTGATATGAGCGGTGCTTCCGATGCCACTTTGAAGGGTCAGGTTACCACGCTTGACATCGATTTGTCGGGTGCCAGTAGTATTAATAAAACCGTCAATGGCTCAAATTACGGTTTTGAATGTGATGTTTGTAAAGGAAAAATGTCAGGAGGCTGCAACGCTTACATCCACTGTAATTCGATTATCAAAGTCAACCTGTCGGGTGCCAGCGACTTGCACTTTACGGGCAATGCTTTTACTGGTGACAGCAGCACTTCTGGCGGCTCGGACATCATTCATGACGTGCTTTAGTTTTGCACGCTATGAATAACCATTTATATACCGCAATCCTCGCGAAGCAAGACCCTACCCAAGTCGAAGGCCTGTCGCGCTTCTTCAAGACAGGCAAAGGCCAATACGGCGAAGGCGACAAGTTCCTCGGTATCAAAGTGCCCGTGACGCGCGAAGTAGTGAAGCAATACTGGACCGAAACTTCATTCGATGACTTGGAAACCTGCATCGTCTCCGAATACCACGAAATGCGTATGGCCGCCCTGCTAACCTTGGTGCAAATCTTCAAACACGCCAAGAAAGACAAGACCTTACAGCAACAGTGCGTCGATTTTTATCTCGCTCACACCCAATACATTAATAATTGGGACCTGGTCGACCTGTCCTGCTACGAACTGCTCGGCACCTGGCTCTTGGACAAAGACAGAACCTTGCTTTATAACCTTGCCCGAGATGGCAAGACGATTTGGGAGCAACGCATTGGCATAGTGAGCACGATGCAATTTCTCCGCCACGGTCAATTGGACGACACCTATGCCATTGCAGACATCTTTTTGGCCAAGCCCCAACCCTTGCACGATCTCTTGCAAAAAGCCGTTGGCTGGCTGCTCCGAGAGGCTGGCAAACGCGATGAACAACGCCTGAAAGATTGGCTCTCAACACGATACAAGTCCATGCCGCGCACGATGTTGCGGTATGCGATTGAGAAGTTTTCGGATGAAGAAAGGAAAAAGTTCATGTAATTATGGATATCCAACTCCACTATATCGAACAAGGCGAAGGCCAACCCCTGATTCTCCTCCATGGCAACGGCGAAGACAATAGCTATTTCGTCCACCAAATCGACCATTTTTCAAAAGAGTATCGCGTCATCGCCATTGATACACGCGGTCACGGCAAATCGCCAAGAGGAGATAAGCCTTTTACCATCAATCAGTTTGCCGAAGATTTGCACGACTTTATGGACGAAAAAGGTATCGCAAAAGCCATCATTTTAGGTTTCTCTGACGGCGGCAACATCGCCCTCACCTTCGCCTTGAAATATCCCGAAAAAGTCGAGAAACTCATTCTCAATGGGGCCAACCTCTTCCCTAATGGCGTGAAACCACGCTACCAGTGGCCTATCGTAATCGGCTACCACATCGCGAAATTGTTTGCCAACAAGTCAGCAGAAGCCCAACACAACACCGAACTGCTCGGCCTGATGGTCAACGAGCCACACATCGAGCCTTCGGAATTAGCCAAGCTGACCATGCCCGTTTTGGTCATTGCAGGAACCAAAGATATGATCAAGGAATCCCACACCAAGCTCATTTACAAGAGTTTGCCTAATGCACAACTATCCCTCATTGAGGGTGACCATTTTATTGCCAACAAAAACCCAAAATCTTTCAACGCCGCCGTGGAAAAGTTTCTTCTTGCTTGAAGAATTTTTCCAAAAATTGTCTTGACAATGATATTTTCGTACATTTGCAGGGTTGCAATGGAATGATTTCCGTGCATCATCCTTTTGAAAACGAATACTTAACAACCAATAACCAATTAAAAACTAAAAAGTTATGAAACCTTGTAACAAGTTCTTCGCCGAATTGTTCGGCACCTTCGTTTTGGTCTTTGGCGGTTGCGGTACCGCCCTCTTTGGACACGTCGGATTCCTCGGCGTCTCCATCGCTTTCGGTCTCACCGTGGTGGCTATGGCTTACGGCATCGGCCACATCTCGGGTGCACACCTCAACCCCGCTGTCAGCTTTGGCGTTTTCGTCAACGGCCGCATGAGTTTTAAGGAAATGCTTAGCTATTGGGCTGCCCAATTCATCGGTGGTATCATTGCAGGTGCTTTGCTGCTCGTGATTTGGAACGCTGCTGGCCTTGGAACCACGGGTGTTTTCGCCGCTAACGGTTTCGGTGCCGATTTCGCTGCCGCCACTGGCAATCCTGACTATCTGAAAGTCTCGATGGGTGGTGCCTTCCTCGTTGAAGCCCTGCTGACCTTCGTGTTCCTGATGGTCATCCTCGGCGTCACCGACAGCAGCCACGCCAACGGCAAGTTTGGCGGTCTGGCCATCGGTCTCACCCTCGTGCTCATCCACCTCATCAGCATCCCGCTGACCAACACTTCGGTGAACCCCGCCCGTTCGCTTGGCGTGGCCCTGTTCTCCAACTGCGACAGCTGGTGCGCCATGGGTCAAGTGTGGCTCTTCATCGTGGCCCCGCTGGTAGGCGCTTGCCTCGCTGGTTTGGCTTACAAAGCCATCTCCGGCTGCAAGGAATGCTGCAAGAAGGACTAATCACTAATTGAAGGTTCCCCTTTCAGGGAATGGGATGCCATTCCTCGGAAGGGGAATCTTTTATTTTGCACCATGGCAGGCCTTTACATTCATATCCCCTTCTGCAAGTCGAAATGCGGCTACTGCGGTTTCTATTCGTTGCCTTCTCTGAAGCTGAAAGACAGGTTTTTGGAGGCGTTGAAAGAAGAAATCGTCTTGTGGAAAGACTATTTGGAAGGCATAGATGCTCTCAACCAGCCGTCCATGTCATACCGAACGACGGCAGGAGTGAGCGTATCTATGGACGGCTGGCTTCGGCATGACATGCCTTCCATCAACACCATCTATTTCGGTGGTGGCACTCCTTCCCTTTTGACCGCCGACGAAATCCGCGAGTTGTTGCACCTTATTAATACAACCTTTCCCGTTGCCCCCAACGGCGAAATCACCCTTGAGGCCAACCCCGACACGCTTTCCTTGGATTATCTTCAAGCCTTGCGCCAAATGGGTATCAATCGTTTGAGCATCGGCATCCAGAGCTTTTTTGACAATGATTTGCAATATTTAAGCCGAAAACACGACTCCCATCACGCCCGCCAATGCCTTGATTGGGCCAAACAAGCGGGTTTCAGCAACATCAGCATCGATCTCATCTACGGCCTACCCACATCCAACGCTGAGCAATGGAACCAAAATATAGACATTTTCTTTGCCTACGGCCTGCCGCACCTTTCCGCCTATGCCCTCACTTTGGAGCCTAACTCCATTCTGACTAAACAAATCGAACTGGGCAAAGCCTTGCCCATTAACGAGGACGACGCTCTCCGCGACTACGACATCCTCTGTCGCCGCGCCAAGGAAAACGGCTACCTGCATTATGAAATCTCCAATTTCTGCCGCCGTGGGATGCACTCCAAGCACAATGCCAGCTATTGGTTTGGTACGCCCTACCTTGGCCTTGGGCCATCGGCACATTCCTTCGATGGAAACTCTAGGCAATGGAATGTCTCGAATATAGAAAACTATTGCGGGGCTTTGCCGACAGTGGGGCATGCCCCACTGTTCCTACCAGTCGTCGGCAAAGCCCCGCAAGAAAAAGAACTACTCTCTCCCGAACAACACTACAACGAATACGTCATGCTCCGCCTACGCACCCATTGGGGCATCGACTTAAAATGGCTGAAACGCGAAATGGGTGAACGTTTTTCCAACTATTGCGAACAACACGCCCAGCCGCTCATCGCCCAAGGCCACCTCAAACAGACACGAGAATTCCTCTACCTCACCGATGAGCAAATGCTTTTCGCCGACAGCGTGGCAGAGGAATTGTTCTGGGAATGATTGTTGTTCAGCTATCTTCAAAAATAGAAACGGGCATCCACTTTGAGATTATTAAAGCGGCAGCTGATCCCTTCACTACGGTAATACAACTCGTCTTTATAGAAATATCTATAATAGGAATATTGCAATTCCCCCACGCCAACCCCTATGGCAAAGTGTTGACTTGCACGAAATTGAAGACTCAAAAAGTTCAAATATAAGAAACGTCCTTTATAAGGCAACTCCTCCACTCTGTTAAACGTTTCTTCAACGGAATAAGTCCCTAAATCGAAACTGGCGCCTATCTCGGGAGCATAGTAAATCCTGTCCGTAAGCTTAACATAATAGGACAAACTCGGGTTGATAAGAAAACCCTTATTACGATTGTTCAGCCAGACCTCTCCTTGTTTTTCCCGTGGTTCCTTTTCAGAATAAGCACCCAACGCAAGCTCAAGGCGGAAATTTTTCGCCACAAACCAGCCAAAACCCACATCAAAGCCCAAATTGGTATTCAAAGGCTGCTCGGAGGTAGACGTTAAAGTTTGACCGCCAATCAACGTTGTTATGGTTTCTGACCTCATCTTTCCAAAGGACGCTGAAGCGGAAGTGAGAATGTAAATTTCGCCCTTGCTTTGCGCAAAGACATTCACAGAAAGAATGACGACTCCGATAAGTAAAACTAATCTTTTCATATAACTTGATTTTAATGTGATTACTGACTGCAAATATAGGTTTTAATTTCGTTTAGAAAACAATTCCACAAAAATAAACCCTGTTTTCTTCAAACCTAACGTTTTCTTTACTACTTTTGGACTCCATTTTGGGCAATTATCATTAATACAAATCAATATGCTGAAATTCAAATCATTACTACTATCCGCCCTGCTGCTTCTCGGCTTCAACGCCATGGCACAGGAAAAACAGGAAATGCTCGTCGGTGCCAACTGCACCAGCATCATGGTGGGCAAGAACGCCTCCACCGACGGCTCCGTCATCACCTCGCACACCTGCGATGGCCGCTACCGCACCTGGATGCGCTGGGAACCCGCCGCCGACCACGAGAAAGGCGAGATGCACAAGGTCTACAAAGGCACCATGCACACCGAAGACCCTTTCGACAACCGCAACGTGGAACTCGCTGGCGAAATCCCACAAGTGGAACACACCTACGCCTACCTCAACACGGCCTATCCCTGCCTCAATGAAAAACAATTAGCCATCGGCGAAACAACCTTCTCTGGTCCTGACACTTTGGTCAACAACAAGGGCATGTTCATGATTGAAGAGCTGGAACGCGTCGCCTTGATGCGCTGCGACAACGCTCGCGATGCCATCCAACTCATCGGCAAGCTCGTCAAAGAATACGGCTACGGCGATGGCGGCGAGTGCATCACCATCGCCGACAAGAACGAGGTGTGGCAGATGGAAATCCTCGGCGAAGGTCCCGACAAAATCGGCGGCGTGTGGGCAGCCAAGCGCATCCCCGACGATGAAGTGGGTGTCAGCGCCAATATCGCCCGTATAGGTAAGCTCGAACGCAAGAGCAAGGACTTCTACTGCTCCGACAACTGCGAAGCTGTAGCGAAGAAATACGGCCTCTGGGATGGCCAAGGCGACTTCGTTTTCTGGAAGGCTTTTCGCGCTTCCTACGGCGGCGGCAAGAACTACAGCGACCGCGAGTTCTTCATCCTCAGTCAGCTGGCTCCCTCGTTGAACCTCAACCGCGACATGCCAGAACTCCCCTTCTCGGTGAAGCCCGACAAAAACGTCGACGTTCGCGAAGTGATGAACCTCTTCAAGAGCACCTACGAAGGCACCGACATGGACATGACGCGCAACGTGAAGATGATCAGCAAGAAACGCCTTGATGATGGCACCGTAGTCGACGACACCATCATCAGCCCCATCGCTAATCCTTGGATGAACGGCACCGTACAAAACACGCTGAACTTCTTGGCCCCTGGCACCGTGAACTTCCAACGTACCGTGGCCGTGGCGTGGAGCAGCTACCACCACATCATCCAATGCCGCAGTTGGGTGCCTGACGAAATCGGTGCCATCTGCTGGATGGCCTGCGACAACCCGGGACAAAGCCCACGCATCCCTATCTTCTCTGGCTCGACCATCGTTCCTGATGGTTTCGACAAATGCGGTCAGCTGCGCTATCGCGAAGAGGCTTGGATTTGGCATTACCGCAAAGCCAACAAACTCGCCACCGTGCAATGGGGCCGCACCAAGAGCACTCTGCTCAGCACCGTGACCCGCTTCGAAGACAAGGCCTTCGATGAAATCCCCGCCTTGGAGAAGAAAGCCCAAGCCTTCATCGACGAAGGCAAAACCAAAGAAGCCACCACGCTCCTCAACCAATACACCTCCGATTTCGCCGGTTCCACCCGACAAGCCTGGAAGGAAATGGAAAACAAGTTCTGGTACTGGTTCAGTATGGGATTCTAAGACCGCTGTTATATAACAATAAAAAAGGAGAGGAACACTCTCCTTTTTTATTTAATCACGTTCATGTTGGTTGACCGTAACATAAATTTGCGCCCCTGTTGAACCGACTATCTTAACAGTTCCTGTTCTCGGACGCGGACTTGCCAAAGCCTCAACATTGACTATGAGTGTACAATCGCCAGTGCCACTTTCAGGGCTGCAAGTCATCCATTCCGAGTCGCAGTTCGTCGTCCACGACTGGTTGGCAGTCAGTTGTATCGTGTATTCACCGCCTTCGGGACGCACATTGATTTCAGTGACATCCGTCTCAAAGATATTGGGTTTGCTTTCCTGAACCACAACAACGCTCGCCATCACCGTGAAATTGTGTATCACATTAACCACACCCACGCGCGTTGCATCCGAGCTGTTATAATCAACGATGATATCAATCTCGCCATCGCCTGTGCCCGATGTGGTCTGCAAGGTAATCCAATCGTCGTTGGGAGTCAAGAGGCTCCAGCTTGCGTTGGAGGTGATGGAGAAGTGCTTGAAACCGCCCGTATAAGCCGCATACAAAGTATCAGGGCTGACAGTCAATGAGACAGGGACTTCACCCGCCGCTTGCGTGACGACAACGTATCGTATCAATCCATCCGAGGTTACAGTAACGGCTGTTTGTCTCGGCTCACTAACAGGGTTAGATTCAACGTTCAACACGAGTGAGCCATCACCCACGCCTGATGTCGTCGACAGCGAAGCCCAGGCCACCGGCACCGAAGCTGTCCACTCCACATCACAAGTGATGTCTATTTCGGCGGTGCCACCATCCTTGCTGAAAGTCAACGTCTCGGGCGTCACTTCAAGATGATGTGGGTCGGGCATGCCGTCTTGCTTGATGACGAGGGTGGCGTAGTCCTCCGTTTCCGAAAGGAAAGTGACTTGAGCCACACGGGCTTCCATCACTTCGTTTTCGGCCACCAAGACCGTCAGGTTGGCATTGCCATTGCCAGAAGTGACGCTCAAAGTGACCCATTCAGCATCGGACGAGGCGGTCCAATCGCCTTCGCACGACACGGCGACAGCCAGTTCTGTAGCCTCATATTCAAGCATAACGCTATTGGGTTCAACATTGATAGGAACATGCACCTGAGCATGTTGCATCACATGAACTGGCAGCAATTCACTTTCCACGCCACTGAATACGATGGTGGTCTCACGAAGTTCAATATCACCTTCAACAGGAGAGATGCTCATCGTGACCGTTCCGTTACCGGTTCCGCTCATCGGCTCGCACGTGAGCCAGTTTACTGGAACATTAACAGCCCAATCGCAGTTCGCAGTCACCGTCAGGGTGAAATCGCCGCCTTCAGCCTCACTTTCAATGGATTCAGGACTGACAATGATGTAATCCTTATCCATGACTTCCTGCGACACCGTCAGCGTGGCGGAATTATCCTTGGTCGACACGTGCAGTTCTCCACTACGTGCAGCATCAGTATCATTGAGAGGTGCCGTAAGGGTCAATGTGGCATCGCCTTTACCCGAAGTAGGACTGACCGTCAGCCAATCAGGGTAGGCATCTACAGTCCAGTCGCCATTGGAAGTCAGCGCGACTTCAACACTTTCACCTTCAGCGGCAAGGTTTAAGGTTGTGGTGCCCAATGCGACATCCACTTTTTTTCCGCAGCCAGCCATCACGACAAGCGCGACGATAGCGGCCAAAAAACATCTCATTTTATTCATATCTGTCTGTTTTTATGATTGTTCACGATTGCAATTTTGATAACGGAACAAACCTGTTTTTATTGCCTTTCAAAAAAAAGTGTGCCGTCACGAGGAGCGGCACACTTATAAACATGAAAAGAACTTTACTCTGTCTAAATCAATAGAAAATGACTCTATTGTCCTCAATCTTGGCGTTGTTCTTAAGAGCGCTGTAAATCGAGCCACCCAACACCTTGTTGTTGAACTGGCTGGTCTTCTCGCGCAACACATCGCTGAAGTCAGTGGTGGCTTCAGGAGTATTGAACTTCACGTTCTTAAGGATGAAGGCGCTGCTGTTGCCGGCCACAGGACCGACTTCCTCGCCTTCCTTCATGCCAAGGAGCGTACCCACGATGTCGGCCTCAACACCGAAGTTGCTCAACACACGCGATTCAATGTTGATGTCAGAGACCGAAGTCGACTCGGCGCCCAGCTCACTGACCATACGGTTGGTGTCGGTGCCACAGGCTTTCATCTTCTCAACGGCGACTTCACCTTTCTTCTTGTTCAGAATCTGATATTTGGCTTGCTCGGCCACCACGCTCAACGGGGCATAACCTTCAGGAACGATATTGGTCAGAGCGGCCACCACGAACATATTGTCGAGGTCGAAGATGGTGGAGATGTCACCCACCTTGGTCTTGTCGTCGAAGGCCCAGCGCACGATTTGGCGCGGGTTGTCGATACCCGTGATTTGATAGGTAGCGGCATTCATGCGAGGCATGGTGCGCTTGGTGAGGCCTTGGTCTTCAATGGCGGCATTGAACTCGTCATAGGTCTTGTTTTCGGTGACGAACTTGTTGGCCTCGGCAAAGACGTTCTGATAGGTCTTGGTGCTCGAGCTGATTTCGTGCGTCATGTAGGCCAGACGAGCCTTGGGCAGAGCCTCGGTCTTGTCGGTCACCTTGATGATATGGTAGCCGAACGGAGTCTCCACAATGCCAATGGTACCCACGGGGTTGTTCACCACAAACTCGTTGAAGTCGTACACCATTCTGCCATCGGTGAACCAATCGAGGTCACCACCCTTTTCCTTCGAACCCGGGTCGGTGCTGTTGGCGGTAGCCAGTTCAGCAAACAGCTCGTCATTGTTCTTGGTGGCTTGCAGTTGGGCAAGCAGTGCGTTGGCCTTGGCCTCGGCTTCTTCCTTGCTGATGGTGTCTTGGCTGTTGTAGGCACCCTTATAGCTAATCAGGATATGGCTGGCGCGCAGCGAGTCGGGACGGTTCTGGAGGTCGACGATGCGGACGAGGTTGAAAGCGTCTCCATCCTCATAAGGACCATAGACAAAACCAGGTTCGTTACCCATGTCGAACACAGAGGCTTCCACAACCTGCGGGACGTCCTTACGACCCATCCAAGTGCTGTCGTAACGCTTGTCGGAGTTGGCATTGACGAAGTTGGCCACGTTGTCGGTATTGGTGAAGTCTTCCTTCATGTCCTGCACATACTTGAGAGCATCCTGACGGTCTTCTAACGACGGCTTGATCTCGAACACCACATACTCGATGTCGCGGCGCTCGTCGGTCTCATAGCGGTACTTGTTCTCTTCGTAGAAAGCCTTGTTGTCCTTGTCGGTGACGACGATGGTCGAATCCGGAATGGTGGCATAACGCAAGGCGATAACGTCGGCAGAGGCCTTCGTGTTCTTGTTCTGGTAGTATCTCTCGGCGAGGGCGGTAGGCACCATGTAAGAAGCCTTCACCAGGTTGTTGAACTTGTTCTCCAAGCGGTTTTCCTTGATGGCTCTCTCAAAGTCCATCCAACGCACACGAGCGTCGGCGGGGAAATCGTTGAGGTTCTGGAGGTAATATTCCACCATCTCTCTGTTGAAGCCACCATCTTGGCTGGGGAAGCTCTGCACAACCCACTGGTGAGGATTCTCGCCCATAAACTGGTCGTAAAGCTCGTCACTGCTGACGTTCATACCCACGGCCTCATATTCCTTGGTCATGATGTTCTGCTTGATCATCTCGTCAAGGGTGCTGTTGTAGATGCTGTAGGTCTCGGCAGAAGAGAGGTTGCCGTTGCTGTTGCTTCTCCTGTTCTCGAGGTTCTTCTCCTTTTGGGCCTCAAAGTCCTGATAAGGGATTTTCTCACCGTCGACGACCGCGATGTTGTACTCACGGTTACGACCCTGACTCTGGAAAAGGTCTTGTAAGACAAACGCTAACAATGCGATACCGATGATTGCAATCAACAATCCGGAACGTCTTCTGATTCTTTCAATTGCTGCCATAATTCTATTGCTATTTTTTACTTATTAAACTTCAAAATTTGAGCCTGCAAAATTAGCAAACTTTTTGACGCGGAAACCAAAAATCCCGTTTTTTATTTTTCAAGCCAAACTTTTCAGCTCTACCTCGTCCAATTTTGTGTCGGAAGCCTTGAGGATTTTGACCCGATAACGCCCAATTTCAAGCACTTCACCCTGCTCGGGGATGCTCTCGCAATAGTGCAAAATCATGCCGGCGAGGGTCTCGTAGTCATCGCTGACGGGCAAGTCGAGCTTGTAGGTGTCGTTCAGGTAGTCGATTTCAAGGCGGGCCGAAAAAACAAAGGTACTGTCGTCGACCACTTTCTCGACCTCTTCTTCCACGTCGTATTCATCGTCAATCTCGCCGAAAATTTCTTCCACCACGTCTTCCATCGTGACGATGCCCGCCGTGCCACCAAACTCATCCACGACGGCTGCTATGCCTTGATGCTTGGCGATGAAATGCTTCAAGAGGCGGTCGGCGGTGTAGGTTTCAGGGAAGAAGTCGATTTTGCGCACGATGTCGCTGAGTTGGGCCTCGCGACCGTCGGCCACCACGCGCACCACATCGTTCAAGTGCACATAACCCACAATGTCGTCGATACCCTCGCCGCAAACGATGAGCTTGGAGTGTTTTGTTTCCTCGAATTTGGCTTTCACATCGGAGATGCTGTCGGTGAGGCGGACGCTCTCTATCTCGTTGCGCGGCCCCATGCACTCGCGAAGTTTCACCGAGCGAAACTCCATCACGTTCTGGAACAGCTGAATTTCCTGCTGCATGTCCTCGTCGGCCTCTTCGGTGTCAGCATATTCCGCAATGTAGTCGCTCAAATCGACGGTGCTGAACTTGTATTCTTTCTTGTCGACACGCAGCCGCAAAATGTAACGGATGATGAACTCCGAAATGCCCGTGTAGATAAGGATGAGTGGATAAAACAAGCAATACAGCACAAAGGTCGGGAAGGCGAAAAACGACAGGATAGCGTTGGGATTAATGCGAAACAGTGTCTTGGGAATGAACTCGCCCACCAGCAAGATTAATAGAGTGGCGAGAATGGTTTGCACGAGCAGGACGGTGAAATCGTTGCACATTGAAATGGCCTGCAACCAATGCGTGACAGGTGCCTCAAGCAACTTCGCCATGCTCATGCCATAAATAATCAACGCGATGTTGTTGCCCAAGAGCAACGATGTGATGAACCGCGACTGGTCCTTGAGGAAGATACGGATGAGGCGGGCAGAGAAGGTGTTTTTGGTCAATTCCACCTCCAGTTGCAGGCGGTTGATGCTGTTGAAGGCAATCTCCAAGCCCGAGAAGAGGGAGGAGAAGAAAAGAGTGATGGCAACGACAATCCAACTATTCATGGCTCAATCCTCCTCGTCGACCTCGAGCGTGGCGCTGCCCGAATACATGGTATATTCCGAAAAATCCTCCTGCGCCTCAAGACTGTCGCCTTCGACGACCTTGTCGGCAGTGACAATACGCACGTGTGAACGGGTATAGATCATCTTTCGCTCCTGATACCAGAACAACTTGTCGGAATACATCACCTGTCCGTCTTCGTTGCGGCGCACCACCACACTATCACGGGCCTCAAGCAGCCTGTCGCCGTAGCTTATGCCATAGCCAGCAAGCAGTTCAGCGGTAGGCTGGTGTTGTTGGTCGTACATGAACACATGGAAACCGAGTGGGAACTCCATCGCATCTTTGTAATTATTCAAACGCACAAGACGCGGGGCATAAAGCTCCATGCGAACCACACCCGAGTCACTACGAAAGAAGGTGACGCTGTCGGCGATAATACCCGAGAGAGTGTCGTCGGAGGCCATCTCACTGATGATGGCATCAGGGTTGGCACACGAAAACAACATCACAGCCACAAGGGCCGTGATGTTGATTCGTATTCCTATTTTCAGGATAGATTTCAATTACTTTCTTGCTCTGATGGTCGTGGTCTCGCCAATCCATCCGCCCACGTTGATGCTCTGTCCTTCGCTGTAGTCGTTGAAGAAGATGGTCTCCATCGAAGGATAGGCGGCCGAGTAGGCGCGAATCAGGGCGTTGGCTTTTTCGGCGCAGGATGGGTCGATGGTCTTGGCCCTGTTGCACTTGTCAACGGCAGCGGCATAGACGGCACCTCTTTCGACTTCGTCGCTGAACTGCTTGGCGCTTTCGGCGTAAAGCATACCGATGAGGAGGTAAGGCTCACCGTTGGTCGGGTCAACTTGAGCAGCTTTTCTGAAGGTTTCGCGAGCGCGCGACATGTTGCCCGTGTTCTGGTAGCACATGCCCAAGTTACGGTAGGCACGATACTTACGGTCGTTGTTTTCCGTTTTGGTGGCCTGCTCAAAGAAGGTGGCGGCATCACTGTATTTCTTGTCCTTGAAGAACTTGATACCCAAGCTGTAGGAAGCCTCGGGGCTGGGCTCCAGTTCGTTGAGGCGGACGGCAGCGTCGAGGAAGAGCTTGTTCTCGGTGCAGTCCTTCTTATCGAGGATGGTGGTGATGCGCTTGAGCAGCGTCACGTCATCGGGCGTCTCGGCCATCTTGGCACTGAACACCTTGATCAGGTCTTCGCAGGAGGCGAAGGGCTGGAACAGGTTGTCGAGGTTGCTCTTCACGCCCTTGTTGATAGTGATGGACTTGGTGCTCTTGGCAAAACGCTTGCCGATTTCGTTGTTGGCGTCGAGGAAGGTTTCCACACGACCGTTCACGAGACTGACGACGATGGTTCCGTATGACAAACTCTTGGTGTTCACTCCATCGACCTCGTTTTCTTCCACGTTGTCGGGTCTGCCCCAAGCTTCCATCAGTTCCTCTTCGGTCAGGCCGATGGGGTCTGAAACCTCTTGCGAAGCGGCTTCGGCCAGAGCTTCGATGTTGTTATCAACCACTTCCGAAAGCTCCTGATAGACATTGATGACCGTCATCTTCTCGACTTTCCCGTTGTTCACCATATCAATGGTGGCCTTGAAGTAGGCGTCGATATAGGCACCTTGCAGCTGCGAGGGGTCGAGGGCGACAGCCTCTCTCAACACGTTGTAGGCCTCTTCATAACGGTTCTTGTTGTAGGTGTAGATGAGCAGACCTTTACGACCCATGATGTTGGCGACCTGTGAGGCACCCGTTTTGGGGTCGTTCGGGAACGACTCGATGCGCTGGTCCATCAACATGTTCAGCGTGTCGATGTAGGCATCTCTCTTGGTCGGGTTGGTGCGGATGTAGTAGTCCATGATTTTCTCGCCGTTGGTGTAGGTCAGCTGGCTGGCACGCGGGCAGTTGAAGAACACCTCACGCCATGCGGTGACCATCTCGGGGCTGAACGACTCGGGGGCAAACCGAGCGGCTTCCCACTGCTTGAAATACTCGCGGTACATCGACATGTTGGTGACGCAGGCCACGCTGTCAGCACCGTACTTCGATTCGCTTTGTGCGCTTACACTCATTGCCATTCCAATCAAAACGGCAATCATCATTAATCTGTTGGTTTTCATCTTTGTTCTATTTAGTTGTTTGACTTGTCTTGCTTACTTCAAATATCGTTCCAAAACGGCATCACTTGTATCTGCGCTTCACAAACCAGCGTTCAAATACCGAAATGCCCAGGTCGACCTTCAGGTAATTCTCCCGAATCAGGCCGTCCTGCTTGGTGCCGTACTGCCCCACTTCTACAGCGAGGTTGACCTTTGAGAACGACCGCGGCAGAGGCAACGAAACGCCCGCCGAAATGCCTACCTTATTAATATAGTGGTCGTTAAGATAGAGGAACCCGCGCTCATAGTTACCGCCGATGCGATAGTGCGCCCTGCGGAAATAGTTCGACACCGAGGAATAAGTCGGCATATACTCAAAGCCGGCGGCCACGCGCCACGAGTTTCTGAGGTCTTCCGTCACGCCCTCATTAGCGAAGTGCGACCACTGTGTCCAGTCGAAGTCGGCGGCGAGAATCCAGCGGTTGTTTTTCTGCAAAGCAAAGCCAACACCAAAGCCTTGCGGCATGGTGAGTTTGGCTTGGTCGTTCACTTTGTAGGCAATGGTATCGATGAGGTATTCCACATCCGTGTCCATGGTCTCCATGATGCTGCGGATGAAAGTGGTCTGCTTGCCACGAAGCTTGACGGACTGCTGGTAGGTAACGCCGAGGCTGAGGTTCATGTCGGAGCCTATCGGCGCGTCGAACATCAGGCCGTAGTCGACCATGAAAGAGCTGACCATGATATCGTAGCCATAGCGTGTGCCGAGGATGTAGGTCGAATCGGGATAGATGGTGGTGGTGTTTTTCGAGTCGCCGAACACATAGTAGGCGTTGACGCCAAGGCTAACGTACTTACCGAGACGGAAAGCATTGGTCCAGAAGGCTTGGTTGAGACCTCCCGTGCCTTGGAAGACCGTATTGTAGCTGCCCATGCCGTCGGCATGACCTGCGACGACCATCTTATAGCCCGAGTAGCTGTAAGGCTTCGCGCCAAAACCCATCTTCCACCAGTCGAAGAGGCCAAAGGCCAAGGCCACATGGTCGAATGAAGCGTTGGCACCAGGCTCGGACTTGGTGGAGGTGCTGAAAGTGGAGGACTTGAAATAGACACCTGCATCGAAGAGGAAAGCCAACGAGTCCATTTTGGCTAAAGTAGCGGGATTGCCTGTATTAATGAGGCCAGGACCGCTGATGGCATTGCTCACGCCGCCCATGCCTTTCAGCCTGACGTTCATCGCCTTACTGCTGAGCTGCCCTACGCCAAAGAGCGAATAGGGCGAGTCAATGTCGGCTTGGGCGAAGACGCCCGTTGCAACGAAGGTGAAAAGCACCGCCAGCAATATGTTTTTCAAAGCTGTTGTCTTCATAAATTCCATTTGAGCCTGCAAATATCCGATTTTTTAACTCGTTGAGCAAATTTTTATTGCATTGGTGCTTGTATTGATTTCATAATTAACTGATTTTCAACACGAAATAATTTCAAAAATAAAAAAATCGCATTTTTTTGCAGATTTTTTCTTGCCGATACGGAAAAATGTCGTATTTTTGCGCCCTGAAAACGGAGGTACCGTAGCTCAGTTGGTAGAGCAGAGGACTGAAAATCCTCGTGTCACTGGTTCGATTCCCGTCGGTACCACCACAAAAGGGACGCAAGATGTTGCGTCTCTTTTTTTGTGCGGTTGCCCCACAAATAGACAACAAAAAAAGCGCCTCCCGATGGGAAGCGCTTTTTGATTTGTTTTACACCAACGATTACTTAAGATCGTAAGCACTATAATTCCTAATACCATTAGGTATGATAGTAGAGTTGCTAGGAATAGTAATCTCCTTCGTAGAATTATCTGCGAATGTGACGGTGATTTTACCACCATTATACAGAGCCAAAGGACGCATAACGATGAGGAAACGCGTGGCCTTAGTCTTGGTATCGCCAATCTGGAGGGGACTGTTTTCGTCGCCGCAAATCAACGTCACGCTCTTAGGATCAGTAAAGCCCGTGAAATCAGGCATATAACCAACAATATCCTTATAGTTACTTATCTGGTTCATAACGTTCGCATCGCCAGGACTCGCAATAAAAGCATCCAACAAGCGAATCATTTCATCGGGATCCACTTTATCAACCTTCAACCTGAGCTTACCCACCAAATTGACGCTGTTGTCCGTCACCTTGATGCTTTTCACATACTGATGACTTGCAGATGTGCTATAAAACTTCAGCGAAAGAACACCGCAGATGTTTCTAAAATTGTAAGAAGAATTATCCCAATCCGCGTTGTCGCATTTTGCAGCCATATAAAGAGCTCCTTTAGGAATAAGGGTGTTCGTACCACTCTTTCTGAACGTTTGAGTTTCTCTCAATGTGAAAGTAGCCCCATTGTCAGTACCTAAATCCGGTGCAACAACTGCATTATCATTTTCATCCCAGTAAGGATAGTAACAATAATAAGCATCTTTTAGAGATCCAAAACCAGTAGGAGCCGTTGTGCCAGCCCAAATATCTATATTCACATTAGTGCCCGAAGTCTTTGCATCAGCCACAGTCCACACTGATTCCGAAGGCTTATCATTCTTAATGTTGAACACGATAAACTTATCACCTTTCTCAAAATAAATCCTATTTTTGGTATCCAGATAGGCTTTCTCATTCTCGAAATCATCATCATAAGATTCGAGTTGTTCGCTAACAGCCATGACTGTGCTCTTCGTGTCATTTTTCTTGCATGAAGTGAAGGCTAAGGCCACCACTGCTATCATGCACACGTATTTTACTATTTTATTCATTTTTTTACTTTTTTTCTTTTTTTAATGTTATTTGTTTTACCATTAAAAGTTTGCTTCTCTTACCATTAAGATAAGGAGTTGTCACTACCGTCAACGGCACTTTGACCGCTACCACTAGCCATAAAGGCTTTGCAGACATTGAGTTCGATCACTTCAGCCATAGGGGCTTCATAGATGTTGTTCATTTTCTTCATTTTACTACTTGTTTAATTGTTAGACTTTTAGTTATTAGTTAGTATCAATTGATTTTGTTCTCTTTTCATTTCCTTTGAGGCTGCAAAAATACACAATTAATTCATACGAAGGTTAAATATTTCATTTTTTTTGAAAATTTTTTCTCAAGCCGAGTTGTAAGGCGGTTCGCATTTCACGGAAAGCCACGTCAGGAAACACCTTAGCTGTATGGAAGCCATCGATGAAAATGCAAATGAAGGCGTGTAATTTTTGCCACAGTTTGCGCTTGGGACGGTTGTACTTAAAACTGCGCTTACGCCTGAAGTTGCCTTCCTCCATGATACAGCTATAGAGTTTATGTGCCCTACGCTGGCAACGGGCATCGTAAAACGGCATTTCGGTTTCGGGCAGGCCTAAATCGTTCACCCATAGGTAGCCAAAGGTCTGCCAAGGCTTCATCAGGTGCATGTCTGTGAGCCAACGGTTCAACTTCTCAATATCGAGTTGGCCATGATAGGCATGAAGCGTCATGGTCACATCGGAAAGTTGCCGCCAGCCCACGCCTGTGGTTATGAAATGGTGCCAAGCGTGGAAGAAGGTGTAGAACACCACGAATTCCTTGGAGGGAACAAGCATCTCTACACCCTCAAAATCAACCCGTTGTGGATGGGTTTCCAAACCATCGTGTTCCATTTCCGCGTATAAAGCCGCTTCCTTTTCATTTTCAACCTCAGCACTAACGCGGTGCACTTCCATGGGCAGCGAGCCGAACTCTATGTTGTATTGGTGGCCTGAATCGGTGGCTTTGCCCCAGTTGTAGCCACCAGGTAAGGTGCTCAACAAAGCGCAAGCCTCGTGGAACTTATCCAAGCCAACGTAAATATCAAGGTCACCAAACTGCCTGAGGTTGGGGTAGGGATACAGCATGGCCAGCCCAAAGCCTTTGAGCAATACTGGCTCGATACCGTTTGGGCGCAACAGGCGTATGGCTGCAACGAGGATCTGCTTCAGTTGCATCTGTTTGACGAGGTTGCCTCGTATAGCGGCCTGCATCGGCGCAAGCATTTCAGGCGACGGCTTATTGTTACCCGTCATGCGTATGGCTGCACTGCCAACCAACACATTGGTAGTGTGGTGACACGCCAGTTGCATGACAGCGGGCCAGTCAATAGGCTCATCGATGGACACAGGCTGGTTCCAGATGGCGGCACGCAACAGGGTAAGATATTGGATTTCGGCGGTGGACATCACACCTTATTAATTAATAGTCAATCAAATTGGCATCTTTCCAAGTTTGGAGCAAAGCAGCCACGTCGCGAATGGCCACGTCGCGGGGAATGTCGTATCCCTCGACGAGAAGATCGGCCAAGGTATCAGCATCAAAATCCTTGCCTTCCACTTCTTGCCAGAGGAAAGCGGCAGAAGCGTTCATGGAAATCATGCGGGTGAAATCAACCGCTTCGAGGCCTTCTGCAACCAGGATGTGTTCCGAGCCCAAGTCACGCAATGTATAACCTTTTTTTGTCTTCATATCTATTTGAGTTTTATGATGTTTTCATGATCTTGTTCCATTTCCGATAAATCTTCAGCAAATATTTCCTAAAGGGGAGCAACTTGCGCCAGAGCCAGCCCCGAGTGGGTTTGCGGTGCTGGCCTTCAGGGGTGATGATTTCAACGACTACGCCCAAAATTTGGTCTCTCGTCGTTTGTTCCCTGCCTTGCAGGTTGCCATCGCCCATCAAGGTAACTTCCTGCCCGTCAATAGCAACAACTCGATGCATCACATAGCCATAGTCAACCCGTGCCAGCACGATATCACCGACTTCCAACTCTTTCGGCTTGCTCAACAATACCTTGTCGACCTCACCACGGATGAAGGGCAACATGCTTCTTCCTTTGGGAACCATCAACACCTCACGGCCTTCGGCCAGCATCCACTCCACCTCTCCCAACAGCACCTCATTGGGAAGCAGGCGCTTCGCTACGGGAGCCCTGTATGCCTCATCCTCCACGCTCACTGCTGCGACACCGTTTTGTAACACAAGAAGGCCGCATCGGCGTTGGGCAAGCAATTCAAATCATAGAACGGCACGGTGGTGACCAACTTGAGATTGGTGGCATGGTATGCATCTGCCAGTTCCTTGACGAATTTTATACCTGTAAACGAAACGTAAATCGCAGCATACGCCTCAGCAGCCGACAACCTTTTGATTGCATTTTCTTTAGCCTGATGTAAATCCACGATTGCGCCAACAGGAACACTTAAATTGCGGTAACAAGGCGTTTTCCCGCTCCATGGCGTACCATATACACGCGTCACGCCATCCTCACCAATACGAATCACAGGATTGTCGTCGTTCAACAGAGAGCACCCTTCTATATTATTAATCCACAATTGACTATGCGTACTTTTTCCCGTTCCGCTTCTACCCATGAACACATAGCCCTTGCCGTCTTTTATAGTCACTGAAGCATGGATTTGCAGTGTAAACAAAGGAGCTGTAGCGAAAGCAAACACCAGTTTCATCATCAGATTGAATGAGAATTTCCAATACGAATCAATTTGGATTTGCATTTTCGAGAAGTTTCTTTCCATTAGCAAGTGTAAACAAACGGGCGATTCATATACAGGAGCTACTTCGATCAGCCAAAGCCCCTTCCACTCATATATGTCAAGACGAGGTTGTTGTGGAGCATTACAACACTGTGTGATTGCCACCTTGTCTGAAGTATCTGGCAGCATATCAACCTGCTCAACCTCAAAAAGGCAGTCATCAGAATCTTCGACCACAAAAGGTTCATAATTCTCCATGTCATCCCAACCTTCCGCTCCATCAGGCATAACGATTGCAAAGAGATGATCCGCTACTTTGTATGTTTTTCTCATAGATGAAATTTTTTGCAAAGATAGGCCAAAAAAACGTACCTTTGCCAAATTTTCTGAAAAATGGTATGAATAAGAATAGAAAAAGACACGAAACTCGAGAAGGCAGAGGCCGCAGAATACTTTGGGCAATAATCAGTGGAGGTTTACTCACGGCGGCATGGCCCACTTGGGGCGTGGCGGCCTTGGCTTTCATTGGTTTTGTACCGCTGCTGCTGTTGGAAGACCGCATTGCGCAAGGTGAAAAGGGACGGCTGTTTTGGCTGTCGTTTTTAGCTTTCTTCGTCTGGAACACGGCCACGACATGGTGGGTGTGGAACGCCACTCCTGCTGCAACTTTGGCTTGGATACTCAACGCACTCTTCATGGCTATCGTGTTCCAAGTGTTTCACCTCACGAAGAAAAAAGTGTGCAACAAGCCTTGGGGCAATTTTTTCCTTATCCCCTACTGGATGGCCTTCGAACTGCTCACCTACCACTGGTCCATCAAATGGCCCTGGCTCAATTTGGGTGGGGTGTTTTCTTCCAGTGTCAGCTGGGTGCAGTGGTATGAATTTACGGGCGTGGCTGGCGGAACGCTTTGGGTGCTGTTGGTCAATATACTGATAACCAATATTATCCTTTCGACGAAGGAGAAGGATGCAAAACACACCTTTATTAATATAGGCACCGCCGCGGCAGTCCTTTTCCTACCCATCCTCATCAGCAAGAACGTCTACGAGCATTATGAAGACCAAGGCAAGGACACAGAAGTCATCGTGGTGCAACAGAATTGCGACCCTTGGAACGAGCAGTTCGACAGCCACTTTTACGACCAAGTCATCCAAAACAACATGGCCTTGTCGTTGCCTTTGGTCACTGAGAAGACCCGATTTGTGGTTAGCAGCGAGTCGGCCATCCAGGAAGGCATCTGGCTGCACGAGACCGACAAGGCACGATCCTTGAAGACCTTGCATGGATACATCCAAAAGCACCCGCAAATGGCTTTCGTCATCGGCGGCACCACCTACGAGTGGGTGCCCAAAGGCATGGAAGACGACTTCCCAGCGCGACAAATCGGCGACAGCGACAGATACTATTATTGCCACAATTCCGCCCTGCTCATCGACACCGTCAACATGCAGCACCGCAACAAGTCGCAACTCACCCCAGCGGTGGAGGCCATTCCCGAGTGGATGGGGTTCTTGCGCAACTACAGCCTCACCATGGGCATTGCGCGCGGCACCTTGAAAGGTGACCCTGAAGCGAAAGTGATGACCTTTGGCGACCATAAGATAGGCGTAGCCATCTGCTATGAGAGTGCCTTCGGCGAATACGTCAGCAGTTTCTGCAAAAAGGGCGCTGACCTCATCTTTGTCATCACCAACGATGGCTGGTGGGGCCACACGCCTGGCTATCGCCAACACTTTGAGTTCTCGAAGTTGAGAGCCATCGAGAACCGTCGTTGCATCGCCCGTTCGGCTAACACGGGGCGCTCGGGCTTCATCAACCAACGCGGCGATGTGCTGCAACGCACCCATTACTGGGAGCCCGATGCCATCCGCGAGACCTTGAAAGCCAACACCAAAGTGACTTTCTACGCCAAGCACGGTGACTATTTGAGCCGTATCGCCGTCTATCTGACTTTCGTGTTGCTCATCACATGGATTGCCTTTAGCATCGTGCGTTGGAACCAAGCTGGCGAAAAACCCACTAAGAAAACCAGCAAGCGCAAGAAGAAATGAGTGATATACGACTTTCGTTGGGTCCGTTCCAAGGCATCACCGACGCGCCGTTTCGGAATGTCTTCAAGCGGCATTTCGGTGGCATCGACAAGTTCTACACGCCGTTTTTCACAGGCATACACAAAGAGGAACACGCCAAGAACCTGCAAGGCGAGGAAATCGACCCGCGCTTTAACGATGTGGAAACCTTGACACCGCAAATTCTCAGTACCGACGCGGACGAAATCCTACGCTTTGCCAAGCAATGCAAGGAATTGGGGTACAAAGAAATCAACCTTAACATGGGTTGCCCGTTCCCAAGGGTAGCCAACAAGAAACGCGGCTGCGGCCTCCTGCCCTATCCTGACATGGTGGAGGCGATGTTTGAAAAGGTTTTCGAGCACATCGGCGACATGAAATTCAGCGTGAAATGCCGATTGGGGTATTTCAGCCCTGAAGAAATTGAGGCTATCATACCGATTTTCAATAGATTCCCGCTGAGTAAATTAATCATCCACCCGCGCATTGGGAAGCAACTATACAAGGGTGAGGCTGATGTGGAACGGTTTAAGGCGTTGATACCTTATATTAATGCGCCTTTGGTGTATAATGGGGATATGTTTTCGGTGAACGATTTCGAACGTATTCGTGATGCGGTGCAACCTGTGAACCTGTTTATGCTGGGACGGGGTATTTTGGCCAATCCGTTTTTGGCGGAACAGATAGTGGACGCATGCGATGCGTCCCTACAAGGCCAATCCGTAGGGACACACCGCGTGTGTCCGCAAACCCACGACAAAACTGAACGCCTGCACCATTACGTTATCGATCTATACGAAGACCGCCTACATCATGCTGGTGGCAGCCCAAAGGTGTTAGGTCGAATGAAGGAATTGTGGTCGTATTTGATGAACAGCTTTGAGGAACCGCAGGGGGTGTGGCGGAAAATCAAAAAGATTAATGCGCTGAAGGAATATGAAGATGCGGTTGAGACCATTTTCAAAGAGATACCCATCAAATGAAAAAACCCACCGTTTGATGGGTTTTTTCATTCGTTTCATCATTCAAACGAAGCGATGGCCTTCTTGATGATCTCAATGGCTTCGCGGAGCTCGGCCTCGGTGATGACCAAGGGCGGAGCGAAGCGGATGATGTGCTGGTGGGTGGGCTTGGCCAGCAGGCCGAGGTCACGCATCTTGAGGCACACGTCCCAAGCTTCCTTGCCGTCTTTGGGCTTGATGATCACGGCGTTGAGCAAGCCCTTACCACGGACCTTCTCAATCATCGGGCTCTTGATTTTGCTGATTTCCTCACGGAAAATCTTACCGAGACGCTCAGCGTTCTCCATCAGGTGCTCTTCCTTGATAACCTCAAGGGCGGCGATGCTTACGCGGGCAGCAATCGGGTTGCCACCGAAGGTGGAGCCGTGCTCACCAGGCTTGATGTTCAGCATGATGTCGTCGTCGGCCAAGACGCAGCTCACCGGCACCACACCGCCACCGAGGGCCTTGCCCAGAATGAGGATGTCGGGGCGCACGCCTTCGTGGTCGCAGGCCAGCATCTTACCCGTACGGGCGATACCGCACTGCACCTCGTCGGCCATGAACAGCACGTTGTACTTCTTGCAGATGTCGTAGCACTTCTTCAGGTAGCCATCATCCGGAACGTAGACACCAGCTTCACCTTGGATGGGTTCCAGGAGGAAACCAGAGATTTCCTTGCCTTCCTTGGCCAGCACTTGTTCCAGTGCGTCGGGATCGTTGTAGGGGATACGGATGAAACCAGGAGTCATGGGGCCGTAGTTGGCATAGGACTCGGGGTCGTTACTCATCGTAATGATGGTGATGGTGCGACCGTGGAAGTTACCTTCGCAGCACACGATCTTCACCTTGTCGTTCGGGATACCTTTCTTGACGACACCCCAACGGCGGGCGAGCTTCAGGCCCGTCTCGTCGGCTTCTGCGCCCGAGTTCATGGGCAACACCTTGTCGTAGCCGAAGTATTCGGTCACATATTTCTCCCACACGCCGAGTGCGTCGTTATAGAAGGCGCGGCTGCTGAGGGTGAGGCGCTCGGCCTGGTCGGTCATGGCCTTGATGATTTTCGGGTGGCAGTGGCCTTGGTTGACAGCGGAATAAGCCGACAGGAAGTCGAAATACTCTTTGCCTTCGACGTCCCACACCTTGGCGCCCTTACCCTTGGCGAGGACGACCGGCAGCGGGTGATAGTTATGGGCACCGTACTTGGCTTCCAGGTCCATAGCTTGTTGTGATGATGTGATTTTTTCGATCATGATTGTTGGTTTAAGATTTGTTATTTCAAGATTTCAGATTGCAAGCTTTGACTTCATCGAATGCTTCGCATTTCAAGATTGAGCCGCAAAGGTAAGGTTTTATTTTGAACGATTGCGGTTGTTCAGCAAAATTCTTCTGAAAATCCAAAAAGCCATAGCGACAAGGATGATGGCTAAGAGGCCGAAGAAGGCGAGTTGGTAGTGGTTACGCTGGACTTGGAGGGTTTGGATTTTTGTATTTTGGACTTCGTATTTGGAAAAAAGCCCTTGCATTTCGTCTTGAAGGGTGCTTAATTGGTCATAGAGATCGCTGTTTTCACGACGAAGCGCCTGCTTTTGCTCATCAAATGCTTCCAATTCAACGGCCATCTCATCAAAACGCCCTAAGCGGGCATAATCCATAATGAGTGGCTCCTTCGTTGCTTGTTCCATTATGGTAATACCCGAACGTCTGGATTCCTCCAAATAAATCTCAAGATAATGCAATGAAAGTGAAGCTTTTCCTTGATTGGCATACAATTGTCCGAGGCTTAAGGCAGCTTGCATCAAGCCAAAGTGATACTTATTTTCTTCCGCTAAAGAATACGCTTCCTCAAAGTATTTCTTTGCCATCAGCTCATCATGACGTGCCACGGCCAAGTTGCCCATTTCCACCAATAAGTCAGCCTTTGTATTATCCATAGTCTGGCGGTCGGAAGGCGACAGTGCTTCCGATTCAACACATGTCAATGCCTTTTCAAAATAATACGAAGCCGAGTCATAGTTGATAAAATCGCGCACGAAAAGCATACCATAGTTTTTATAGGCTGTCAACAGCATGTATTTCTCTTGAAAAGACTCAAGCTTGGGTATGACCTTAATAAACAAATCTCGCGATTCCTTAGCTCTTCCTTTCTCACCCAAGATAATAGCTATGTTTAGGTTAGTATGCGCCTCGTTAAGACTGTCGCCAAGCATAGTATACAAGTTCCTACTTGATTCGTAGACTTTAATTGCCCCATCAAAGTCATGTCGTTGATATTGGATAAATGCCAGATTCTCATTTGCTTGTGCCCAAGCTATAGTATCATGACGTTGCTCAGCTGCTGATAGCACTTGCAGATAAGCCACATAAGCCGTATCCATATTACCCATAATCAGCTCAAAATAGGCCAGATTCCATAGGGATTCAAAAGCCTTGGCTTCGTTTCCCGATTGCTGGTACAGGTCCAAAGAGTTCTTCAGATAAACTTGGGCAAGGTCAAGGTCGGAATGATAACCATAATGGATACCAAGAGAATAATTGGCATCGGCTTCAAATTCGGTATCACCTATTTCATGAGAGAGTTGTATAGCTCTTTCACTCCATTTGATGCAGTCGTCAAACGAGAAATCGAAGAAAGCTCGAGAGAGTTCTATCATCGTCTCCACCTTCTCGCGCCCCTCCTGTCTTGCCATAACATTTCTCATGCTGTCAATAACAAACATTTCTTCCTCTTGGGCAAGCCCCACCAAAGACAAACAACAGAAAACCAATATGTTAAAAAATCGCTTCATCAAAGAAACATATTATACCGCTGTTCGTCGAAAATGGTGGTGCTTTCGCCGTGGCCTGCATAGACTTCCGTGTCGTCAGGGAGGCGGAACAAGCGTTCTTTTATGCTGTTGCGAAGGGTCTCATAGTTGCCGCCTGCCAGGTCGGTGCGGCCTATGCTGCGGCAGAAAAGGGCGTCGCCCGTGAAGACCCAGCCCTCGATTTGGGCGTAGAGGCTGATGCTGCCTTGTGCATGGCCAGGAGTGCAAATGACTTCCAACGTGCTCTCCCCCACCTTGATGATTTGTTCGTCGGCGAGGTCGATGTCAGGCAGGTCGATTTGGGCATTGCCTTCGGGTCTAAATCCTAACCACGCCGCGTGACGCTTGGCCTGAACGAAGTCGTCCTTCACATCAGGATGCGCTGCTATCTTGATGCCATAGCGATTCTTGACAGCATCGTTGCCAATGACATGGTCGATGTGGCCATGTGTGTTGATGACCATCAGCGGTTTCAGCTGATGGCTGTCGATATATCCAAACAATTGGTTTTCCTCGGCTGGATTGGAGCAGCCTGGGTCGATGATGACACATTCTTTGGTGTTGTCGTCATAAACGACGTATGTGTTCTCCGCAAAAGGATTGAAGACAAAAGATTCTATTTTGAGCATGATAGTGGTTTTTCGCGGGCAAAGATAATGCATTTTTGAAAGCGTTACAAAGATTTTGCCTATCTTTGTCCGCTTAAATTATTATTGATGTCGCTGAAAAAGACATACGCGATCCTGTTGGCCCTGCTTTTCGTCGTGGCACCGATGGCTTATGCCCAGTTTTACAACGGCATGAACATGCCCTTCGGGAAGAACCGCGTACAGTGGAACGACTTCCATTGGTCGTACTACATGAACGACAACTTCGACGTGTATTTCTACCAAGGCGGCAACGACCTCGCGCGTTATGCACAAGCCTACGCCAAAGACCAAATCCCACGCCTTGAAACACGCCTCAACAGCCGTTTCGGAAAAAAGATACAGTTCATCGTCTTCAACAGCATGGGCGACTTCAAGCAGAGCAACATCAACTTAGAGGAAGAAGAGAACGGCAACACGGGCGGTATCACCAAAATCATTGGGTCGAAGGTGATTCTCTATTTCGACGGCGACTACACCCACTTTGAGGCGCAAATCCGTGAGGGCATCACAAGGCTGCTGTTCAGCCAAATCATGAACGGCATCTCGGTAGGCTCACAAATCCGCAACAGCTACCGCTACGACATCCCACAATGGTTCCAAGACGGCCTTGTGGCTTACATTGCCGGCAACTGGGACAGCCAAAAGGAAAGCCAACTACAACGTGGTATCACTTCAGGCAATTATAAGAAAATCAACCACCTGCGTGATGACGACGCGCTGATTGCGGGCTACTCGTTTTGGAACTTCATCGACGAACAATACGGCAGCAAGTCGTTCAACGACATCCTGACCTTGGCTGAAAACACCAAAAACGTCCGCAAGGCGCTGCTGTACGTCACCAACAAGGAATATAAGGAACTGATCAAGGACTGGTATGCTTTCTACAAGGCGCGTTATGAGACCCTTTTGGTCAACCAGCCCAAGGATGTGATGAAGCTGAAATACAAAAAGTACCGCACCTTCACTCAACCCAGCATCAGCCCGAACGGGAAATATATCGCCTACGTCAGCAACGACGAAGGCAAAATCCGCCTTTGGTTAGAAGACCTGCAAACGGGCAAAAGACAAAAGCTTTTCACCGCAGGCTATCACTCCGACGAGAACATCGACAACTCGTTCCCGCTTCTGGCCTGGCACCCCAATGGCGAAATCCTGTCGTTCCTCCTCGAAGAAAAAGGCAAGATACAACTCTACAACTTGGACATCAACAGCGGCAAGAAAGCTAACATTTATCTATTTGATTTCCAAAAGGTAAGCTCTTTCTCGTATGCCCATAAGAGCCGTAAAATCGTGCTGGCCGCCACCCGCATGGGCAAACCTGACATCTATGTCTACAACCTATTTTCCAACACCTTGGAGCAAATCACCAATGACTGGCACACCGACTTGAACCCCGTCTTCACCTACGACGACCGACAAATCGTGTTCAGTTCCAACCGCGACAACGACACACTGAAGACAGACGACCAAATCAGCTTCCAAAAGAAACAGTTCGACCTGTTCGCTTACAACTATATTAATAAAGGTGAGGTTTTGCAGAACCTGACGCAGCAACGGTTCTCCAACAGTATCATGCCCGAAGCGCTGAGAGACGGCAGCCTGCTCTACCTCAACGACACGAGCGGCTACTACAACCTCTACCAAATCCGATTCGACAGCACCATCAGTTTCATCGATACCATCGTGCATTACCGCTATTTCGGTAAGCGCGAACAACTTACGGACTATTCCGACAACATCATCGACTACAGCTACCAGCCCCGCGACCACAAAGCCGCCCTGCTGATGGCCGACAAAAACGGCGAGAAGTTCTTCATGTCACCCATCCTGCACGGAAAGGAAGAAAACGTCAACCAACTGAACCCTTACGCCCAAAAACGCATCTTCAACGAACTGATACAGAAGGAGAAAGATACTGTCGTCACTCCCGTTTCCAAACACCGTTTTGCCACCAGCTACCGCTACTCGCGTCGGAAACGTCCTGCTGGAGGAGCTATGGGAAGCGATTCTACGCTGATGACCCAAAATGAACCAACACCCGCAAAACCGCCACAAAAAGACACCATCCAACGGCCCAACAACTACTACGTGGAGCTTTTCACTGACGAGTTGGTGACCCAAATCGACTTCTCGAGCATGAATTGCAGCTATCAGCCTTTCAGCGGTGGCACTTCCCCGATTTACCTCAACTCCGGCTTCAACGTCTTCTTAGGCACCAAAATGAAAGACCTGATGGAAGACTACAAGATTGAAATCGGGGTGAGACTCAACACGAGCCTTGTCAACAACGAGTACCTGCTGCGTTTCAGCGACTTGAGCAAACGCTTGGACAAGACCCTCACCCTGCACCGTTACGTGACCGACAACACGTTGGGCTATTACTACCGCACCTACACCAACGAGGGTTTCTACACATTGAGCTATCCCTTTAGCGAGATATTGAGTTTGAGAGGGACTGTCATTTACCGCAACGACCAAAAGGTCAACTTGGCCATCGATGACTACAGCCTTGCAGACCGTGACGTGTTCGAGAACTGGGGCGGACTGCGCGCCGAACTCGTCTACGACAACTCAAAAAAGATCGGGACCAACCTGCTCGTTGGGGCAAGAGGCAAAATCTTCGCCGAGTATTACCAAAAGATAGCCAAAAACACCGCCAACATGGTCGTCCTGGGCTTCGACTACCGCCACTACACCCGCATCAGCCGCAACTTCATCTGGGCCAACCGCATCGCGGGCAGCACCTCGTTCGGACAACAGAAACTGATGTACTACATGGGTGGCGTGGACAACTGGATTTTCGCCTCGTTCGACCAAGGCACGCCCGTCGACTACACGCAAAACTATGCCTACCAGACCCTTGCGACCAACATGCGCGGCTTCCCACAGAACATCCGCAACGGCAACAATTTCGTCGTGCTCAACAGCGAATTGCGTTTCCCCGTGTTCAGCTATTTCACGAACCGACCCATCAACTTCAAGTTCATCAGGGACTTCCAAATCATCGCTTTCGGCGACCTTGGCACGGCGTGGACGGGCTGGAACCCCTATTCACCAAGCAACTCGCTCTACAACACCCACATCACCGACGGCAACCTGAACATCACCGTGACGGAGATGAAAGAACCTTTAGTGGGCGGCGTGGGCTTTGGTTTGCGCACCACCGTCTTCGGCTACTTCATCCGTGGCGACGTGGCCTGGGGCATTGAGGAAGGACACATCTCCGACAAACCGAGGTTCTATCTGTCGTTTAATTTGGATTTCTAAAGAAACCTCGTTCCTTCATATAAATGAACGCCTTCTCAGGCATGAAGTGCCGCACATCGCGCCCTTCCTTGACGCACTGGCGGATGAAGGTGGACGAAATCTCCAAAATCGGGGTTTTCAATACGGTAACGGACGGATGATGCGCCAATGCTCCACCATCGTAGCCCTCACGGGGGAAGACTAATAATTCGTAATTGTCCAAAATCCTTTGGTACTCGCGCCAGTGATGCAGGTTTTGGAGGCTGTCCATGCCGCAGATGAAGACAAAACGGCAATCAGGGTATTGCTCGGACAGGGCCGTTAAAGTATTAATAGTATAAGAAGGTGTGGGCAGGTGCATTTCGATGTCGCTGACGCGGAAACGCGGGTCGTCGCCCACGGCCAGTTGCACCATTTTGAGGCGCTCGGCATCGTCGAGAAGCTCGGCTTTTTTCTTCAGCGGGTTTTGTGGCGACACCACAAACCACAACTCGTCCAAGTCGGAGAACTCGACCAAATAGTTGGCCAACATCACATGGCCGTGATGGATGGGATTGAACGAGCCGGAATAAATGCCTATCTTTTTCATGATGATATTTTGACGCGAGACGCGGGACTGCGAGACGCGAGACTTATTCAGCTTCTAGAAAAGCTTGTACGACTTCGAGGATTTCGCGCTTGGCGGTCTCCAGGTCGTCATTAATAATAGTGCGGTCGAACTTGCCTTGGGCGAACTCCGTCTCCCATGCGGCCTTGGCGATGCGCTTCTCTATCTCCTCCATCGGGTCGGTCTGACGCTTGATGAGACGCTCGCGCAGCACCTCCACCGAAGGCGCTTGGATGAAAATGGAAAGCGCTTGGTCGCCGTAATGCTTCTTGATGTTCACGCCGCCGCACACATCCACATCGAAAGCCACATGCTTGCCCTCTTCCTGCATCTGTGCCACCACGGAGAGCAAAGTGCCGTAGCAACGGCCCGGATAGACCTCTTCCCATTCCAAGAACTCGCCGTTTTCGACACGCTGCTTGAAGTCGTCCATGGTCAAGAAATAGTACTCGCGGCCATTCACCTCCTCGCCACGGGGCGGACGCGTGGTAGCCGACACGGAGAAGGCCATCTCGGGGATGTTGGCCATAACGTGGTTCAATAATGTGGTTTTGCCCGAACCTGATGGGGCGCTGAATATCAATATTTTGCCTTTCATATCGTTTGTGTATTCGTAGAGACGCAATGCTTTGCGTCTCCTTGGTCATTATCAATTTGAGACGCAAAGCATTGCGTCTCTACAACAGTTACAAAATATTACAAACCTGTTCCTTAATTTTTTCCAATTCGTCTTTCATCTGCACGACCAATTTCTGGATGTTCACCTCGTTGGCCTTTGAGCCGAGGGTGTTGATTTCGCGGCCCATCTCCTGCGCGATGAAACCGAGTTTCTTGCCCGCTTGGTCGTCGTCGCAGCTCTCGTTGAAGTAGTTGCAATGCTGGCGCAGACGCACCTTCTCCTCGGTGATGTCGAGTTTTTCGAGATAATAGATGAGTTCCTGCTCGAAGCGGTTCTCGTCGTATTGTCCCGAAGTGGTCAGTTCGCTGAGGTTCTTTGTCAGGCGTTGTTTGATGACGTCGTGGCGGCTCTTTTCGTAGGGTTCAACTTGTCCCAAGAGGTTGAGAATCAATTCCACGCGGTGCAACAAGTCCTTCTTCAAGGTTTGGCCTTCCTGGATGCGGAAACCGTCGACGATGTCCAAGGCCTGATTGAGCGTTTCGCTGACTTTGGCGATGAAAGCCTCGTCGTAATTCTCCGCCGGAACATTGAAGATGCCAGGCATACGGAAAAGGATGGCGGCCAAATCCTCGGCGGGAGCAATGCCCAACGAGAGAGAGACCTTTTCGATCTGCTCCTTATAGGCCTTCACAATGTCTTGATCGATATGGTAGGTCTGCGTCAGGTCGGTGTCGGTCACGGTGATGACGGCATCGATTTTGCCGCGCAGCATCTTGGCGGCGATTTGGTTGCGCAGGTCGAGTTCGGAGGCACGAAGTTCATTTGGCAACTTCACCTGGAGATCGAGCTGCTTGCTGTTCAAGGTCTTGATTTCGACCGTGATTTTCTTTGAAAGATAGGTTTGTTCGGCTATGCCATAGCCGGTCATGGAACGAATCATGTCGATGGTCGTTTATGTGGATGAAACGCGACTTACTGTTCTTGCGAGAAGCCCCAAGGCATTCCGATGAGGTCGGTCTGGGTGCGGGCTGAAAGCTTTACAGCCTTATCTATGTTGAGGCGCGACGAGAACACGCCGTAGCCGCCGTTGATGTTGGTGTAATCGGGGATGTTTTGCGACAGGCCGCCAGCGCCTTGGTTGATTTGGATGTAGTTGAAAAGCTCTTCACCGCCAGCGGCAAGACTGATGACAAACGACTCCTTGTCATTGAAGGTGCGTGTCACATGCAACGTATCGCCACCGATGGCAGTGCCGAGCATGTGGAACAGTAGGTTTTGGCTATAAATGACATAGTAGAGCCCGTTTTCGTTGGCTATTTCATCCAAACTCTTCATGCCATACGAATAGCGCACCGCCTTTTCGGTAATCACCCCTTGTCGGTTCTCCTTGTAATTAAAACGGAGCTCCATGTTGTAAACGGTGGCATTGTCGGCAGGGTAAAACTGGATCTTACCCGTCTTGTCTGTCTCTTCCGACATAAAGCTTACTTGATTGTTGATGATCTTGAAGTTTTCGCCACCCACGACACCCGTTTCAGCGCTGATGGTATCGTTGCCCTTGAGGACTTCGAGGCGATAATAGTACTTCTTGTTGCCGCTGTTGGCCAAAATGGGTTCTGCGGTGTAATACACTTTTTGATTGGGATAATAGAACTCGCCGGGTTCCTTCTCATGAATGGTGATGGTGTCGAGCTCTATGGTGCCATCCAATTCATATACATTACCATAAACATTCTTGTAGCGGTAAATCTTGGCGTCAAGTTTGCCCGGATAGTTGTTTGAATCGGGAATCAGGGCCACTTGGGTGGCGTCGACGGGATTCTCGTCGCTGCCCGAGAAAGCGCGGACAATCTTCACATAATTGGTGTCGGCCGAGGCATCCAAAAGACCATAGATGACGGGGATGTCCTTGTAATCGGCATAAAGGTCAACTTTGGTGCTGCAGGCGTTGAAAAAGACCACACAGGCCAAAGCCGAAAGGGAAAGAAACAGTTTCTTCATCGTATAAATCGTTTGTTTTGAACCTGCAAAAATAGCGTTTTTTTCAAAAATACTGCTTTGCTTCGTGAGTTTTATTATTTTTGTCCCCAAAATCTAATCTCTATGAAAAAATTATTCTTACTCACGGCACTTTTCCTCATGGCCTTTGCAGCAACGGCCCAAGTGGAATACCTTTACGACTTCAACAGCCTCACCGAAGGCTCGCAAAACCTCAACGGACAGGACGGCTGGAAAACACACTACCAGACTGCCACCTCGTCACAGGACTTCGATGTCAGCTACGTATGCGGCTCCGACATGGCCCCCGACGAGAGCATGGCTATCTGGTATCCCTACGGCGGTTCAGGCGTAGGTCGCACAGCTACCCGCAAAGCCTCCGACAACTTCAACTTCAGCTTCCAAAACGGCGGCATCATGGACCTTGAAATCGACATGAACCGCACCTGGTGGGGCAGCTTCTTCGGCGTGGGCTTCGATGCTGACGGCGACGGCCACATCTTGCCCGGCATGACCGACCCCGACGGCGGCGTCTACCTCTTCATCAAGAGTCAAGGCGACAGTGGCCATGCCCGAGTGCACCTGCCCGACGGTACCCACATCGATTTCGACTACGAAGAAGGCGGCTGGACGCGTTATAAGATGTCGTTTGACTTCACAGCTTACGACGGCGCTGGTGCCGTGACGGTGTTCGTCAAGCCTGGCTGCGAGGGCGAATGGATTCAGATGGCAGGCTGCACCAACGTCTGCATGAACCTCACCCCTGGTAGCGGCGACAAGAGCGACTACCAAGTATGGGACGGCGTTTTCTTCCACTCGCAAGGCGGCACGGGCGGCTTCGACAACCTCCTCGTGCGCCAGCAACCCGATGGCAACGCCCAACTCATCGAGATGGCCGACATCCCGAACCAGCTGATTTTCAACGCTCCGATTACCCTTGAAGCCACCGCTTCATCGGGACTGCCCGTCAGCTTTGAGATGATGGAAGGTCCCGCCACCATCAGCGGCAACGTGCTCACCTTGACGGGTGAGACGGGCGTGGTCAAGTTCAAGGCCACGCAAGCTGGCAACGCCAACTGGCTGCCTGCTCCCGATGTGGTGAAAAGTTTTGAGGTCGTCGACCCGTATGCCTACGAACCCGAAGTGAAAATCCGTCGGCCCTATGAAGGCACCAAGGTTTATTTGAATGAAATTCACCCTGTTCTGATTGTCGTTTCGGCCTATATCGAGCATCCTGAAGTCATCAAATTTACCAATATTACGGCCAACGTTGACGGACAGGAAATCGCCTTGCAAACCGACTACCCCAGCGACCCCGACAACGGCTATTATTACGGTTTCTGGAATCCTTCGGGCTTCGGTGACTTCGACATGACCGTTAGCGTGACGCAATCGGGCGACAAAACAACGACCTTCAGCAACCGCTTTGAAGTGACCAACACCATCGACAACCATTTGGACGTGGTGACCATGCACGGCGACTTGGTATGCACCCCGAGCCAACACAGCACGAAAGGCGAATACGTCATGCCTTCGCATGTGGGTGCTTTCAATGAGATTTCAGCCCATTTCGATTATAATTGCGTGAACGGCAACTGCGATACCTACGACCGCATTGGCGGCGTCAAGGTGCGCAACTATCGTGGCGAGTGGATTGAACTCTTCCGCTATATCACCCCCTTCGGTGTGCAGTGCCAAGACGACGTGGACGTTAGCGACTATACGTCCATGTTGCAAGGTTTGGTCGAGATAGAGTATTATATGGAACTTTGGAACGGCAGCGGATCTAATCCCAACTTAATTTTCAGTTTCACCAAAGGCACACCTGAATACCTTTACGTTGACGTGGATGAAATTTGGTTTGGCACCTTTGCTTTCGGTGACTATGCCAACCAACAGCCCGTACCCGTTGTGAACTACTCTTTCAGCGATAAAGCACAAAACGCAAAGCTCAAAATGACCACCACTGGCCACAATTGGACCAGCGGCACCAACAACACCTACAACACGGGCAACGCCGCAGAATTTTACGAGGCGACGCACCATATTTTTGTAAACGGCCAAAACAAATACGACCAGCACCTCTGGCGCACCTGCAGTCCCAATCCCGCTGGATGTCAGCCTCAAAATGGTACATGGCCACATAACAGGTCTGGTTGGTGCCCGGGTAGCATTGGCATGGTCTGGGACTTCGACCTTTCGGAATACCTCGCCGCTGGTGAAGCCGAACTGTTCTACCAGTTTGACCCAATCTACCTCGACCTCTGCCATCCCAACCACCCCGACTGCATCGACGGCGTGACCTGCACCGAGTGTGCTGCTCCCGACAACCCAGTGCTGCGTGTTTCGGGCAAGGTAGTCACCTTCAGCAACGATGAGAACATGATGGTGAACGTCCATGAGGCGCATGTCGAACCCGCTTTCAAGGCGGAAATTTATCCCAACCCTGCCAAAGAACAATTCACTATCCGCACCGACTACGACAAAGGTGCTGTCAGCGTGATGATGCTCAATATGCAGGGTCAGTTAGTGATGTTCTTCACCGTAGAAGGCCAGCGCACCATTGATGTGAGCCGTCTGCCAGCAGGGGTTTACACCTTGCAGATGCTGGGCGGAAGTGTTGTCACAGAGAAGATTGTTATTGAATAACTGACTGGTAACCAAAAAGAAAAGCGACTCTCAAACGAGGGTCGCTTTTTTGTGGTACCGAAGGCCGGGATCGAACCGGCACGAGTGTTACCTCATCGGTTTTTGAGACCGACGCGTCTACCGATTCCGCCACTTCGGCATGGGTTCATCGCGTCAAACGCGGCTGCAAAAGTACGCAAAATTTTGTTCTCTGCAAGCAACTTGAGAAAAATTTCTCTTTTTGCTTCGACCGCACGAATAAAATGCCTACTTTTGCAGCCTCAAAAAACGCACATACCAATGGCAGGAAGATACGTTTCCATTTTCGCTGGTAGAGCCACGAAAGAACTAGGCACCAAGATTGCCGAAGCCTATGGCTCCGAACTGGGTAAGTCGCAGGTCGTCGTCTTCTCCGACGGCGAGTTCCAACCTTGCTATGAAGAAAGCATCCGTGGCCATCACGTGTTTATCGTGCAATCCACCATGCCTTCGACCGACAACCTGATGGAGCTGTTGCTCATGATTGACGCCGCCAAGCGTGCTTCGGCACACAAAATTATCGCCGTGATGCCCTATTTCGGTTGGGCGCGTCAAGACCGCAAGGACCAACCTCGAGTGAGCATCGGTTCGAAACTCGTCGCCAATCTGCTGGTGGCCGCTGGTGTCAACCGTATCATCACCCTTGACCTCCATGCTGACCAGATTCAAGGCTTCTTCGACATCCCGGTGGATGCCTTGTATGCTTCCTCGCTCTTCATCGACCACATCCAAAAGATGCAAATCGATGACCTGATGATGGCCTCTCCTGATGTGGGCGGTTCGAAACGTGCTTCGGCCTATGCCAAGCGCCTCGGCTGCGACCTGGCCATCTGCCACAAGCACCGTCCGCGCGCCAATGTGGTCGACAGCATGACTCTCATCGGCGATGTGAAAGACAAGAACGTCATCCTCGTCGACGACATCATCGACACGGCAGGTACCATCGTCAAAGCCGGTCAGGTGTTGATGGACAATGGCGCCAAGAGTGTCCGCGCCTTCGCCACCCACGCCGTGTGCAGCGGTCCCGCCATGGAACGTCTCGACAATTCCGTCTTCAGCGAGGTGGTTGTCACCGACTCCATCCCGCTGCCCGCTAACGCCTCCAAGAAAATCAAGGTGGTCAGCACGGCAAGCCTGTTTGCCGACGTCATCCGCCGCGTGGAGTCGTACGAAAGCATCAGTTCGTTATTCAAATAGAAAAAAGGACGAGAGACGAAAGACGGAGGACGAAAGACGGCCCTTCGACAATCTCAGGGACCTCGTCCCAAGTCCTAAGTCAAAAAGTCTCAAGTCAAACAATAACTAATTAACCAATTAAATTAAACAATTAAACAAATGAAAACAGTATCATTGAGCGGTTCTCTTCGCGAGAACGTAGGGAAAAAGGATACTAAAGCCCTTCGCAAGGCCGAAATGGTTCCTTGCGTGATGTACGGTGCAGGCGAGGAGCAAGTCCAATTCGCCACGTCGGCCAAGAACTTCAAGAAGATCCTCTTCACCCCCGAGACCTTTATCATTGATTTCGACATCAATGGCAAGATCTACAAGACCATCCTTCAGGATGTGCAGTATCACCCTGTGACCGACAACGTGCTTCACGCCGACTTCCTCATCGTGAAGGAAGACAAGCCCGTCACCGTGGTGTTGCCCGTGACCCTCGAAGGCTCTGCTGCCGGTGTGATGCGTGGCGGTAAGCTGAAGAAAGGCGTCCGCAAGGTGAAGGTCTGCGGTCTCATCAAGGACCTGCCGGACTACATCGTCGTCAACATCAGCAAGCTGAACATCAACGAGGCCATCAAGGTGAAAGACCTCAACATCGAGAACGTGACTCCCGTCACTCCTGGTTACACCGTCATTGCCGCCGTCAACATGGCTCGTGGTGCCCAAGTGTCAGCCGAGGAGACCGAAGAGTAATTTTCATAGGTTTTACAACAATAACAAAGGCCGTCTTCGGGCGGCCTTTTTTCGAATATGAAATACCTGATTGCCTGTTTGGGAAACATCGGTGCCGAGTATGAGAACACGCGCCACAACATCGGCTTCAAGATCGCCGACCGCTTGGCGAAGGAATTGGAGTGTACCTTCACGACGGGCCGCCTCGCACAGGTGGCCGAGATGCGCTTCAAGGGCAAGACTCTCGTCGTCATCAAGCCGACCACCTACATGAACTTGAGCGGCAAGGCCGTGAAATACTGGCTCAACGAAGAAAAGATCCCGATGGAGAACCTCCTCGTGGTGAACGACGATATCGCCCTGCCTTTTGGCACGCTGCGCCTCCGCAAGCAAGGTGCCGACGGCGGCCACAACGGCCTGACCGACATCATCGAGAAGCTGGGCACCAATGTGTTCTGCCGCCTGCGTTTTGGTCTGGGCGACGACTTCCCGCGTGGCCGTCAGATTGACTTCGTTCTGGGTCAGTGGAAAGCCTCGGAAGAGCCTATCGTCGACGAGAAATGCGACATAGCGGTCGAAATCATCAAGAGTTTCGTCATCCAAGGCCCCGACCGGACGATGAACCAATACAACAAGAAATAAAGCCAAAACGTAACATGAAACGCATCGACCGCATCACCCACATGGAAGGGCTTCTGGACAAGAGTGTGGAAGTCATCGCCCGTTTGGAGCAAGCCATTGAGGACTTTAACGCGTTAGCACCCGACATCGCTGAATTGGAGACCTATTACACCTCGTCGCAGTGGCGCAAGGACTTCGAGGCCGATGAGGCTGGCAAGTTGCCTAAAGACCTCAAGCGTGGGGTGCTGAGTGAGGATGGAATATGGAATGTGTTAGAGGATTACAAGCGGTTGAAGGAGGTTGTATGCGAAAACTAAAAGAACTCTTCGGTTATGCCCTCGGCGGCCTGATATTCGTATTGCTCATCCCGACCCTGATGTGGTGGGTTTCAGGGATGCCTAATCTGTTGGCGGCTCCTATGGCAAGGATAGTGATCGCCCTCGTGTTGGCGGTTCTCGGGCTGTCACTCAGCGTGTGGTCCATCGTCTACATGCGGCACAAGGGCGACGGCAACCCTATGGACGCCTTCGGACATGAGGTAGCACCCCGCACCAAGCACCTGATGACGGAAGGCCCTTACCGCCTGAGCCGCAATCCCATGCTGACGGGGAGTTTCGTCTATTTTGCTGGCGTGTGCGTGTGGCTTTGGACTTGGCAGGCGTTGTTGGTGTTTGGCGTGTTTGTCATCATTATGCTGATACAAGTGCGCAGCGAGGAGAAACGCCTCCGTCGCGATTTTGGTGAGGAGTATGAGGCTTATTGCAGGAGGACGGGGCGGTTTGGACCAGTTTCTCTTAAAAGCAAATAATTGCTATCTATTTCTTTTCCAGCAACTTATCCGACAGCAAACGACAACAAACGACTACTGTCGACAACAAACGTTTGTTCAACGGCTTAGTCTTGAAATGGTTTGCATCTTTGCGGCATAATTCAAATTCATTAGGTTATGGCCCAAAAGAAAAAGAAAACCCCGGATGTTATTGAGGTTGTCGCAGATTGCGAAACCCCAGTTGCCTCAGCCAACATCGAGACCATGATTTATAGTTTCAGGGGTGTTCAAGTGATGATTGACCATGACTTGGCCTTCCTTTATGGAGTTAAGACCAAGGTATTAAACCAAGCTGTCAATCGCAATATTGAGCGTTTTCCTGAACGGTTTCGATTCCAATTGTCTCAAGATGAGACAAATGAACTGGTCACAAATTGTGACCGGTTGCAAAATTTGAAGCATTCCAGCATTCTCCCACATGTTTTCACCGAACAAGGAGTTGCCATGCTTTCATCTGTGTTAAACAGCCCGACAGCGATTAAAGTAGGTATCCAGATTATGGATGCGTTTGTTGCTCTTCGGCACTTTGTTTTGGCCAACGCAGAAGTATTCCAACGACTGGAAGTCATAGAGCATCATCAGTTGGAATTAGCCTCCCACATAGCTGATACCGACCACCAGCTAGATGAAGTTTTCAAGCGGCTGGATGATGGCAGCGTACGCCCCACACAAGGCATCTTCTACAACGGACAATTCTTTGATGCCTACACCTTTATCAGCGACCTTATCCGTAGTGCCAAGAGCTGCATCATCTTGTTCGACAACTATGTGGACGACACGGTGCTGACCTTGCTCGACAAGCGCGCCAACGGGGTGAGCGCACAAATCTATACGCGTAGCATCACGCAACAGCTTGCACTCGACCTACAACGCCACAACGCGCAATACCAGCCTATTGCCATCAATGAGTTCCAAAACGCCCACGACCGCTTCCTCTGCATCGACGATACGGTCTATCATATCGGAACCTCGCTGAAGGACTTGGGCAAGAAATGGTTCGCATTCAGCCGGATGGAGATTGGGGGTGAGGGGCCGCTCACAAAGATTTGAGTTGAAACGCCAAACACACTCAAAATGAGTACAACAAAACCTTTCGCTTCACCTATTTTTGTACTCAAATTGAGTATAAAAATGAAAACGGGAAGCGTTGATTACCAAGATAAAGTAATTCAATCGATTAAGAAACTTCGCACCGAGAGAGGCATCAGCCAAGCGAAGTTAAGCGAGATTTTGGGCATCTCGCGTGGGCAAATAGGCAATATCGAAAACCCAAAGTATTCCCACAAATACACCCTGAAGCAGATTGACACCATCTGCAAGCACTTGGATTATCCGATTGAGAAGATTTTCCTTCCTAATGTGAAGATTGCGCCCGAGTGCTCCGAGGCGATTTATGAATTAATGAAAAGCATTGTGAAGTATGAGCAGTAAAGCTACAAATAGCAAAAGTAAAGCGAAGCCGCTTAGTTTGGTGAATTTCCCCGAAGAAGTTGATGAAAAGAACCACATTAAGGTTTATGGTGAAACTTCTTACGAGAATCAGATTGCTGTGTTGAGCCATTATTTGCACAATTCTGGAAGTAAAATATCAAAAAAACAGAAAGAAGAAATCATTTTGGCAATTCGAGAGTTTTTGGAGCGAAAACTTTTCCGACAGAAATTAAGCATTGAGGAATTGTCTGATAACGAGATTTGGACTGCTGCGGAATCTCCAACGCAATACAATTTGTTTGAGGAGTTTTTCAATGTACCGTTCCCCAGTCCAAAAGAGCCGCGTTTTACATTCATTGATTTGTTTGCAGGTATCGGTGGCTTTAGAATTGCTATGCAGAACCTTGGTGGAAAGTGTGTGTATTCATCAGAATTTGATGCAAAAGCCCAAGAATCCTATCTGGCCAACTATGGAGAAATGCCTTTTGGTGACATTACGAAACCTACTACTAAACAATATATTCCAAAAAAGTTTGATGTTTTATGTGCTGGCTTTCCGTGTCAAGCTTTTTCTCTTGCTGGAAAAAGGCTTGGTTTTAAAGATGAAACTCGTGGTACTTTATTCTTTGAAATCGAAGACATTTTAAGGAAACACCAACCGAAAGCCATCTTTTTGGAAAATGTAAAAGGTTTGGCCATTCATGACAAAGGGCGAACCCTGAAAACCATTTTAGAACATTTGGACGATGCTGGTTATGATATTGTGCCTCCTCAAATAGTCAACGCAATGGATTTCGGCGTTCCTCAACACCGTGAAAGAATCTATATAATAGGTTTCAAAAAGAGCTTGCATATCGACATCAGCAAATTCAAATATCCAGAACCTCAAACTACAGGTGAAAACAGACCCAAATTCAGGAATGTTATGGAAAAGAAAGTACCATCGGTAAAGTATTATCTTTCTGATGTTTATGTAGAAACCCTTAAAAGACATCGTTCCAGACACGAAGCCGCAGGACATGGTTTTGGTTATGAAATAATTGATATTGATAGCGTAGCCAATGCAATTGTTGTTGGCGGCATGGGAAGAGAGCGAAATCTTGTGATTGACAAACGATTAAAAGACTTTACTCCTGTTACTAACATCAAGGGAGAAGTAAATCGCGAAGGCATTCGAAGAATGACTCCGAGGGAATGGGCTCGTTTACAAGGTTTTCCTGACACATTCAAGATTGTAGTGGCTGACGCATCGGCTTATAAACAATTTGGGAATTCTGTGGCTATTCCTGCAATTCAAGCAACAGCTGAAAAAGAATTAAAATTATTAAAACTAATCTAAATTATTATGGCTATTTGGGAATTTAATAGAGGAGAATGGACCGAAGCTTATGTGTTTTTACGTTTATTAGGTGATGGAAGAATACATGGTGCTACTTCAGATCTTGTCAGAGATGAATTAACTTATATTGACATTATTAATATTATTCGTGACGAACCTGAAAAATTCATGATATTTGAAAGATTTATCGAAAATGATGTTGCATGTGTTAGATCTTCTGATGGCACGAACATAATAAAGATTATTACTGCACCTGAATTAACAGAAGTTGCCTCATATCTATACAATCAGATAAAAACTGTTACAGGAGATAGAAAAATCCGATTACCAGAGATACAAACATATTTAGAATCAATTGACATTGATAGCCCAAAACCAACAATGTCAAATAGAGCAAAAGAAAGATTTGGAATAAAAACCGATATAATTATTACTACAGAAGACTCTTTCGATCATGTTACATCAACTAATGGCTTTTCTATCAAATCACATTTAGGTAGCTCTCCCACACTTTTCAATAGTTCCCAAACTTCGGGTTTTGTGTATAAAATTGTAAACTGTGATATAAATGGAATGTATGCTTTAAACTCACTTGATTCTTTTGTGGATATTATAAAGAAGATAAAAGAAGTCTCTTCTCTTGAATATTGTGGCTGTAGAAACGATATTTTCTTACAGAACATTTGCATCATTGATTCCCGTATGGATGAGATTTTACAAAGGGCAGCACTCTTCCAAGCAGGTTATCTAACAGGGCTTTCATCAAATAATCTTTCCGATATGAGTGATGCTCTTGTGGCAGACAATCCCTTAAATGTAAGGAATCCAGGTGTTTTCTATCCTGCAAAATTAAAGGCTTTATTGTTTGCTTCATTTGCAGGAATGACAGCATCTAATGAATGGAATGGCCGAAAAAAACTAACTGGAGGTTACATTGACGTTGATAAAGAAGGTGAAATGTTGTATTATAGAGCTATTTCAGATGATGTTTTTGAGAATTATCTTTATAAACACACTTATTTTGACAGACCCGATAGAGGAGTGGAAAAAGAGCTCGCAGTCAATATTGCTAAAGCCAAAATATTTGAAAACAGAGACCTGTCACAAGAAGAAATAAACTCTATTGTCTATGTGAATGGACAAAATGGGCGAAAGAATCCTAAAAAAGGTGACTATGGCTATGTGTACCAAAACGGTAATGATTTCTATATTGTGATAAACTTTCAGATTAGATTTAGATAATGTCCTTCCTCCGCGTCCTCCTATCCATCCTCTTCCCGCCGCTGGCGGTGTTCGACCGCGGCTGCGGCTCAATGCTCATCGTGTTTTTGCTCACGCTTTGCGGCTGGGTGCCAGGCGTCATTGCCGCGTTGATTATTCTCAACAAGAACAATTGACGGAGATTGGCGGAAGTTTTGTATTTTTGTTGTTTGATATAATACACAAACCCAGAAAACGATATGGACAAGGAAAACAAACTGATACTCTATAAGGATGACGAAGGCAAAGTGAGCGTGAATGTGCGCTTTGCCGATGAGGATGTGTGGCTGACCCGCGAATATCTTGCTGAGATTTACGCCACCACACCTCAGAATATCAGCCTTCATATTGGGAATATTTACCAAGATATGGAACTCAACGAGGAGGCAACCCGAAAGAAATTCTTTCTAGTTCGCCAAGAGGGTAAACGTCAGGTGTGTCCGACTGGGTCGCTGCCCTCGACGACCAGATTATTCGCTTGCGCAAAAATATCCTTGAAGGAAACGGAACGGTTTCGCACCAAGAAGCAATAGAGAAAGCCGAACGGGAATTTGAAATCTATCGCGAACGTGAAATGCGATTGTTGGAAAGCGATTTCGACAAGGCGGTGAAACAACTGAAAGACATTCAAGATAGCAACACAATCCAATAGCCATGTCCTTCCCCCGCGTCCTCCTATCCATCCTCTTCCCGCCGCTGGCGGTGATTGACCGCGGCTGCGGCTCGATGCTCATCGTGTTTTTGCTCACGCTTTGCGGCTGGGTACCAGGTGTCATTGCCGCGTTGATTATCTTGAATAAAAACAAATAAACGTCATGAACCTCTTCCTCCAATCCCTAACCAAATTCCTCCTAGGTGTCATCATCCTGGGACTACTCATCTTCCTGCCCGCAGGCTCGTTCCAGTATTGGCAGGGCTGGCTGCTGATGGGCATTCTGTTCGTGCCAATGTTCATCGCGGGACTCGTGATGATGGCCAAGAACCCGGAACTGCTCCGCAAGCGGCTCAACGCCAAAGAGCAGGAAAAAGAACAGAAGACCGTCGTGGCATTAAGCGGCTTGTTGTTCATCGCTGCTTTTATTGTTGCGGGTTTGAATTGGCGCTTCCAATGGTGCGTGCTGCCTGATTGGACCGTTTGGGTGGCAGCGGCACTCTTCTTGGTGTGCTACCTTCTCTATGCTGAAGTGCTACGCGAAAACACCTATCTTTCGCGGACCATCGAGGTGCAGGAACACCAAAAAGTCGTCGACACGGGTCTCTACGGCATAGTCCGCCACCCGATGTATATGGCCACCACCATCCTTTTCCTGATGATGCCCTTGGTGCTGGCATCGCCCATATCCTTCGGTATCATGCTGCTGTATATTCCCTTGATAGCCAAACGTATCCGCAACGAAGAAGCCGTGCTGGAACAAGGATTAGAGGGCTACAGCGAATACAAACAACGGGTGAAATATAAGGTTTTGCCTTTTATCTGGTAACGTTATGACCGACCGCCTCACCCCTGCCCAGCGCCACAAAGTGATGTCGCACATCCGCAGTCGCAACACCAAGCCTGAAAAGTTGGTGCGACAGTGGCTATGGCGGCATGGCTACCGCTACCGACTCAACGTGAAGAGCGTGCCAGGCAAGCCCGACATCGTCATGCGGCGGTATCGGACGGCGATTTTCGTCAATGGTTGTTTTTGGCATGGTCATGACGGTTGTGACAAATTCAAGATACCACAAACAAATGTCGAATTCTGGCAAAACAAAATCAACCGCAATCGTGAGCGCGACCAACAGAATTACCAAGTGCTACACAACAATGGCTGGCAAGTTATTGTTGTGTGGGAATGTCAACTGACACCCAAACGCATTGAAGAAACGATGCTTCAAGTGGAGCTACTGCTCAACGAGCATTTTCTGGCCATGCACCAACACAAAGTGGTGTCCTACGACTTCCAAGAAGAATCCGCACCGATGGCCGCCGAAGACCTACCCGGCTATTAAGGTTATTTCATCCTAAACTCCAACGTTCCGCCTTCCATAATCTGCTGATGGGTAAGCGTGTTGTCCTTAAGCGGTTTGCCATTCAGTTTCACGCTTTTCACATGAATACGGTCAGGCGTTTTATTGGGCGCACTGATGACGAAGTCCTTGCCATTTTCGAGATGCAAGGTGGCTTTGGTGAACAAAGGCGTACCGATAACATACTCGGCTGAACCCGCGTGGAAAGGATAGAAGCCGAGAGCAGAGAAGATATACCAAGCCGACATCTGGCCGCAGTCGTCGTTGCCGGCATAGCCGCAAGGCGTGGCACGGTAGAACTCGCTCCTCACCTGCTCCACCAACTCTTGTGTACGTTCGGGCTTGCCCGCGAAGTTGTAAAGATAAACAGTGTGGTGACTCGGCTCGTTGCCGTGGGCATATTGTCCGATGAAACCACTCGCATTACCGTTGACCTCACCACTGGTGGCAGTAAGGCTGAAGTTCTCGTCGAGTTTTTTCAAGAAGCCTTTGTTGCCGCCAAAGAGGTCTATGAGGCCTTGCGGGTCTTGGGGCACAAACCACATGTATTGCCAAGCATTGCCTTCCACAAAGCAAGGTTGTTCGTACGACAATGGGTCGAAACCCTCAATCCAGTTGCCGTTTTCGTCTTTGGGACGGAAAAAGCCCGTTTCAGGGTCGAAGAGGTTCTTGTAGAACATGCTGCGACGATAGAAACGCTCGTAGTCTTCGGTTTTGCCTAATTTCTTGGCCACCAACGCCACGCAAGCATCGTCGAAACTCTGCTCCATGGTGATGCTGACGCTCTCGTCCTGCAAAGTTTGCGGCAAGTAGCCGTATTGCTCCCAGATCTCGAAAGGAGAGTTGTAGTGACTGCGCGTGCTGCTCTCGACCATCGCCTGATAAGTCTCCTCCACATCGATTCCTGGAATTTCGGCGAGGATAGCATCGGCGAGCACGGGGATGGCGTGGTTGCCAATCATACAGTAGTTGTCTTGTCCCCAGAGGTCCCAAATGGGCAGGTAGCCGTAGGTCTTGTGGTGCAGCACCATGTCGCGGACAAACTGCGCGGCAATGTCGGGCGCGATGAGCGTATAAAGCGGATGCGCTGCGCGGAAAGTGTCCCAAAGGCTAAAAGTGCTATGGTAGGTCTGTCCCTCGGGCATCTGCTTGATTTCAAAGTTGGTGTCCATATAGCGGCCATCCACATCGCTCATGGTGTTGGGCTGCATTAGCACATGGTAAAGACCCGTGTAGAAGATGGTTTTCTGCTCGTCTGTACCTGTCACATCAATGCGGCTCAATTCACGTTGCCAAGCGTCGTGGGCTGCTTGCACATATTCGTCGAAGTCCCAACTCTGGGCTTCGGTCAGCATGTTTTTCCTTGCGCCTTCGTTATCCACGGGTGAGATGGCCACTTTCACCATCAACTCCTGACCATCGGCAGGGTCGAAACTCAACGCCGCACGAAGGGTGCGTCCATTCACCACGTCGCTGTTACCCACATTGAGACCACCGTTCATCAAGATATGACTAGCTATCGGTTTTGAGAACTCAGCGCGGAAATACACCTTGCGGAGTTTTGCCCAGCCGCAAACGACGCGATAACCTTCAATGGTGTGGTCGTCGACGAGACGAATTTGAGCCTGGATAATATCATAATATCGGCGACCAGAATAATACGCATCTCCGCGATAAGTCATTCTGTCGAGGTCGAGAACAACGGTTTGGGGTTGTCCCTTGGGGAAAGTGTAACGATGAATGCCTGTACGCGTGGTGGCTGAAAGTTCCACATTCACGTCACTTTCCTGCAACAACACCTGATAAAACCCTGGTCGCGCCGACTCCTTGTCGTGGCTATAATGCTGGCCAAAATTACCGGCTTTGAGCCGATCGGGTGTCGGCTTCCAGGTCATGGGCATCAGGCTCACATCGATCAAGTCGGTGCAGCCGGTGCCGCTGAGGTGGGTGTGGGTAAAGCCATAGATCACGTCTTTGTTGTAGTCATATCCCGAGCAAGGATCCCAAGTGACCATCTGCTCCGTCTCGGGACTTAGCTGCACCATACCTTGCGGCATCGTGGCCCCAGGAAAGGTGCTGCCACTTAAAGCACCCGTCTCGTCGGTCTGTGTGCCGATGAAGGGATTGACGTATTGAGTGTAGTCGTTGGCGCTTTGTGCGCTTAGGAATAGGGGTAGCAACAGGAGGGCTGCCAAGATGTTTGTGTGTTTCATTTTCTTTTGCTTTTCATGGACAAAAGTAGCATTTCATTCCACAAAATACCCTGTTTTTTTCAACCAAACAAAACATTTCTTATCTTTGCAGCCTCAAACTTTCAATCATCATATTATGAAGGCAACACAACCCGTAGAACCCACCAAACATTTTTTTGAATATTTCAATGAGAACCTTCCCAAGAACTGGGACGAACCCGCCCTGACCGATTACGATGACGTCACGAGTTACACCTACGGCGAGATGGGTGCCAAGATGATGCAGGTGCAAGCCATGCTGGAGGTCGCAGGACTGAAGGCAGGCGACAAAATCGCCATTTGCTCGAAGAACTGCGCCAACTGGGCCATCGCTTTCCTCGCCATCGCTGCCAACCGTGGCGTGGTGGTGTCCATCATGGATGCCTTCGTCGAGAGCGACATCGAGAACCTCGTCACGCACTCCGACGCCAAGGCCATCTTCGTGGGTCCCGCAGTCTGGAAACGCCTCCACCCCGACAAGATGCCCAACATCCAAATCGCCATCGGAACGGAGCAATTCCGTGTGCTCTATACCAAAGACGAACAACTGAATACGGTGAAAGAGGATGCTGAAAAACTTTTCAACGAAAGATATCCCAACGGTTTCACCAAGGCAGATGTGAACCTGCCCACCGACAACCTCGACGAGCTGATGATCATCAACTACACCTCGGGCACCACGAGTGCCCCGAAAGGCGTCATGCTGTCGTATCGCGCCATCTCCGCCAATGTACAATACAGCCAGGAGACCATCCCCAACCATGCCGGCTGGAGCGAGGTGTGCATGTTGCCGCTCTCGCACATGTTCGGCATGACGATTGAGTTCCTTTACCAAATCGCGGGCGGCTGCCATGTCTATTTCTTGAGCAAAACACCTTCGCCGACTGTATTGTTGAAAGCCTACAAGGAGACAAAACCCTATATGATTCTCACCGTGCCGCTGGTGTTAGAGAAAATTTTCAAGGCAAAGATTTTCCCCGCCCTCAACAAGCCCATGGTGAAGTTCCTGTGGCACACGCCGCTGCTCTGCAAGATTGTGGAAAAGACCATCTACAAGCAGCTGATGGAGGCCTTCGGTGGCAACCTCATCTGGCTCATCACGGGTGGTGCCGCCATCAATGCCGAGGTGGAGAAGGTGTTCCGCCGCATTAAGTTCCCCTTCGTGGTGGGCTATGGCATGACCGAAGCCGGACCGCTGATCTGCTACGAACACTGGTACAACGAGATGATTGGATGCTGCGGCTCCTGTGTCACGCGTAACGAACTGAAGATCGACTCACCCGACCCAGAGAATGTGGTTGGCGAAATCCTATTCCGAGGCGAACACGTGATGATGGGCTACTACAAGAACGAGGAAGCCACCCGCAACGCCATCGACGAAGAAGGTTGGCTGCATACCGGCGATCTCGGCACCATCAACAAGAAGGGCCTGCTCTTTATCAAAGGACGCTCTAAAGCCATGATTTTGAGCTCCAACGGCCAGAACATCTATCCCGAAGAGATCGAGGACAAGGTGAATAACCTGCCCGGTGTGGTTGAATCGCTTGTGGTGGGCCGTCAGGGCAAGATTGTCGCCTTGGTCTATCCTGATGAGAAATACGACTTGCAGAACAAGAGCATGGATGAACTGATGAACGAGAACCTCGCCAAGCTGAACGCCATGCTACCCGCCTATTCCAAGGTGTCGTCCATCGTCCTCGTCGACAAGGAGTTCGAGAAGACGCCCAAACGGAGTATCAGAAGATTCTTGTACAGTTAGTTGAAAGAATAATCACTCTTTCACCAGCTTAATGGTGCTTGTGCCAGTTTCACTCGAGATGCGCGCCACATAAACGCCTTTTGCAAAAGCACTTAAATCAAGTTCAGCACGGCCATCGATGACTGATGCCGTCAGCATTTGCTTGCCAAGCATGTCAAACACAACAACTTGACCCTCATTAGCATTGGTCTCCACCATGACTCTTCCTGTAGTGGGATTGGGGCTGACGGTAGCAGCAAATGATGGCTGCTCATCAACACCAACGCCGGGGTCGTTGCCTACCCACACATCATCGACATACACACCGTCAGCTTCGTTTGATTTGCCCTTGAAAGCGATGAGATAAGCATCCGAAGCCTCGGGCAAGGCAAGGGTGATAGTCTCCCAATCCTCACAAGCATAGGGGTAGTCACCCAGAAGATGCCAATAATCGTTTATTGAGGTGGCGTACCAAACCGATAGTTCATCCACAAATTGGCCCAACGAGCGCTGCCTGTGCTTGAAAGTGAGGATGGGATTGGTGACCGCTGTGATGTCTAATGGGGCGGAAACAAGCATCGCCTCCTCGCCCAACCAGATGAAGAAAGCCGTGTTATTGGGGAAAAGATAACCAGGGTCAACCACCCAACCGTCTTCGCCCGACAGAATCTCGCTCTGCCAGCACACGAAATCCTCCGAGGCCTCAAAATCGTCGAAATAAGGTTGATCGTCGTTGACGATAATCACGTCACACATGGTCTTAAACGTCACAGGTTGCGACCATTCCGACTCCAATCCACCGCCACAGGTGGCTTTGACGCGGCACGTGTATTCGGTCTGCGAGTCCAGTCCAACCAACAAATAGGGCTGAACATCGACCGTCATTGTATGGCCATTCAATTCAATGGTCCAACTCTCCTCGTCACCCGTCTCCGACCATCCGAGAAGGACTGAGTTGGTCGTAACCTCTGTAGCTTGTAAATTCACCGGACGGGCACAACCGCCAGCAGAAGCAATCTCGATATCGTCAATGAAGATGTAGTATCCGCCGTTGCTGTGGCCCAAAAACGAGACTTGGAAAGTAGACGACAATTCATCCAAAGTGAACAATTCATCGTAGGTATTCGACCAATCGCTAAAGCTATAGCTGCCCAATTGGTGCCAGCTGTCGGTCGGTGAGGTGCGGTAGCTCACTATCAGTTCGTCGGCATCGTACAAACCCATCATCGCGTAGGCGAAGCTGAAAGTGGCGCTGTTGCTGCCTGTCAGGTCGAAGGTAGGCGACACAAGTCGGGCCTCTTGACCTGAACTTGCATTTTGGAAGGCCACCACATTGGAACCCGTGCCTTGCATCACGGCCCAAGTGGCGGAACTCGTCGTCTCCACCGTCCAACATTCCATCTCACCTGATTGAAAATCTTCAATATAGGACTGACCCGGAGCAATGGGAATGGTGCATTGTGCGATCGCAGTAGAGACGCTAACAAAGATAGCCGTTATAGTGGCAAATAGTGCTTTTGCGTAGTAGTGTTTGTTTTTCATAGCTTTTATTTTTGATAATGAATAATTTACGGGGCAAAGATAAAAAGAAATCCTTCTCTAAAATTATCCATTTTTTCCAAAATAATACTGCCCCTTCCCTTCCGTGCCTTTACCGTATTGAATGGCATTGACGGGACAATGATGATAACACGCCATGCACATGGTGCAGTGGCCGTGCCATTTCGGGCGACCGTCTTCCAAAGTGATATTCTGCAAAGGACAAACACTTACGCACTTGCCGCAACTGATGCACTTGTCTATTGACAGATATTTCGTGTCGTCGGTGGCGTATTGATTGAAGCCCGGATTCACCAGATAGGTCTTCATCCAAGACAGGCTACCCTTGACAATCTCAGAAAAACATTCCTTATTAATCAGTCTCGGGATGTTGCGCGTCAAAGTGGCATCCGCTTCAGCAATCTTTTGCTTGGCTTTCTCCTCGGTATCGAGTTTGAAACCAGCCATGCCGATGTAGGTTTCAGGCATCTGTACACTAAAACAAGCCGACAGCGACCAGCCTTTTTCTTCTACAGCCTTACGAAAGACCTTCTCCGTGTGACCGCAATTATCGCCACAGGTGCAAGCGAAATAGAGGTATGGTTTAGAGGTTGGCTCTTCGACAGGCTCAGGGACCTTCACTGTCATTCTCTTCACGAAATCGAGCACCAATTGGGGCGGTGCCCAAGAATAGATGGGGAACACGAAGCCAAGACTTTCGCCTTCGGTCAATTCGTATTCGTAACGGTTTTCTCGAGCCGCCTCGGGAATGAAGATTAAGGTGTCGTTCAAGCCCTTGGCTATAGTTTCTGCCGCATGTTTGCTGTTGCCACAGCCAGAAAAGTAGAATATCATAATTCGTTGTAATTTGATGCGGCAAAAATAGGCAGAATGTCGTACTTTTGCAACTTCAAAATCATCCTAATGCCCAAAGACTCCCTCAATCGCTCAATACTGAAACTAGCAATTCCCAACATCATCAGCAACATCACCGTGCCGCTGTTAGGACTGGTCGACATGGTGCTCATGGGCCATCAGGACAGCATCGCTTACATCGGAGCCATCGGCTTGGGCGGCACCATCTTCAGTGTGATGTACTCCATTTTCAGTTTCATGCGGGCGGGTACTACGGGCTTCACGGCGCAGGCCTACGGTGCTAATGACCGCGCTGAGATAGCCTATTCACTCTACCGTTCCCTTTGCATTGCACTGATTGCTACGGTTTTGGTGTTGTCTCTGCAAGGTCCAGTGGAATGGTTGAGTATGAAATTGCTACATGGCAGCGACGTGGTGCTGGCCCACACCGCCACCTATTTCCGCGTGCGCATCTGGGCGGCACCAGCAGTGCTCTGCCTCTATGCCTTCAACGGCTGGTATATCGGGATGCAGAACACCACCATCCCCATGGTCATTGCCATCCTCACCAATGTGGTGAATATCGTGTTGAGCATCATCTTTGTCAATTTTATGGGCATGGGTGTAAGTGGAGTGGCCTTGGGCACGGTCATCGCGCAGTATTGCGGACTGATTACGGCCATCATCTTCCTGTTTGCCAAGTTCCGCTATCATCTCATCCCCATCAGGCGCGTCATCCTGCTTCAACACGACAAGCTGAAACGTTTCTTCCAAGTGAACGCTGACTTCATGATTCGCAGTATCCTTTTGGTGTTGAGTATCGCCTACTTCAACAACCAGTCGGCCAAACTCGGCGACGACATGCTGGCCGTCAACATGATCCTGATGCAGTTCTTCTACATCTTCTCTTATTTCACCGATGGCTTTGCCTATGCGGGCGAGGCCTTGGTGGGCCGTTTTACAGGTGCCCATGACGACAAACAACTTCACCAAACTGTGAAACTACTGCTGATTTGGGGCTTCGTCATCGCGCTGCCTTTCACCTTATTATACGCCCTCTTCCCCGACGCTTTCATTGGCCTCATCTCCGACCAACCCGAAATCGCGATACAAGCCCAACCTTACCATATTTACATGATTCTCATCCCGCTCATCACCTTTGCCGCCTTCCTCTGGGACGGCATCTACATCGGTGCCACGGCAGCCCGCGCCATCCGCAACACCATGCTCATCTCGGCTTTGGCGGTGTTTTTGCCCGCCTCACTCATCCTGATGCCGCTCTTCGGCAACCATGGCCTGTGGGTGGCTTTCCTCTTATTTATGGTCGCTCGGGGGGTGTCCATGACGTTAATGGCGAAAAGGGCGGTGTTTGGGTTAAAATAATTCTTATCTTTGCACAAAATTTCAAATCGAAAATATTATGAACAGAATCCTGACCGTCTTATCTTTGGCTCTCGTGATGGCCTTCGCCATACCAGCCAACTCACAGGAAAAGAAATTCTTCACCCCAGAAGATGCTTCGTATAACAACCGTGCCGTCTATGCACAACGCCCCAACCAACTGAAATGGGTGGGCAACACCGACATCCTTATGAAGGTGAAAGACAACGAAATCGTCACGATGAACCCCAATTCGAAGAAGGAAACCACTTTTCTGACCCTTGACGAGCTGAATGCCTACACCTTGGGCGAAGGCGTCAAAGAGTTTAAGCGTATCCCCCAACTGACCTGGCTCAACGATTTTCAGGCCTACTTCTATGCCTTGGGCGACAATGGCATCACACTCAACAAGATGGACATCAAGAAGAAGACCATCAATGCCATCACTTCGATTCCGCAAGGAGCTGAAAACCAGAACGTCTGCAAACCTACTTTGAATGTGGCCTACACCATCGACAACAACCTCTATGTGGCCAAAGGCGACAAGCAAATCCAAATCACCGACAATCCCGAGGGCGTGGTGGCAGGACAAAGCGTACACCGCAACGAGTTCGCCATCGACGGCGGCATCTTCTGGTCGCCCGACGGCAAACTTCTCGCCTACTACAGCATGGATGAGCGCATGGTGACCGACTATCCTTTGGTCGACATCCAGGAGCGTATCGCCACGGCCAAGCCCATCAAATACCCCATGGCGGGCATGACGAGCCATCAGGTGACGCTGCACATTTACAACATCGCCACGGGCAAGGAAATCGTGGTCAAGACAGGTGAACCCGCTGACCAATACCTCACAGCCATCACTTGGAACCCCGACAACAAGCGCATTTATATCGGCATCCTGAATCGCGGCCAGAACCACCTGAAATTCAACGAGTACAATGCCATCTCTGGCGATTTCATCCAGACCATCTTTGAAGACCGCGACGAGCAATTTGTAGAGCCGCAAGGTCCCGCCTATTTCTTGCCCGACAACCCAGACCAGTTCATTTGGAAGGCCCAACGCGATGGCTATTACCACCTTTATCTCTATACCATCAGCAAGGGTACTTCGCGCCAACTCACCAAGGGCAAGTTCGTCATCACCGACTTCAACGGCTTCCTGAAGAACGGCAAGAGCATCTGCTACCGCTCCACAGAGGTCAGTCCGTTAGAGCGTCACTGCTATGTGATGGATCTCAAGAGCGGCGATGTCACCCAAATCACCAAGGAACACGGCACGCATGATGTGGTTCCTTCCGCCGACGGCAAATATTTCCTCGACTTCTACAACAGCACCGATGTGCCTTACAATGTGGACGTTATGGATGCCAAAGGTAAGTTTGTGAGCCGTCTGCATGAAGCCGAGAACCCGTTGAAGGACTACTACATCGGCAAAACCGAACTTGGCACCCTGAAGGCTGAGGACGACCAGACACTATACACCCGCCTCATCAAGCCCTACAACTTCGACGCTTCGAAGAAATATCCCGTCATCGTCTATGTGTACGGCGGCCCTCACGCCCAACTGATTACCGACACTTGGACGGCTGGCGCAGGCATTTACCTGAACTATCTCGCCCAAGAAGGCTTCCTCGTCTTCACCCTCGACAACCGTGGTTCCGCCGACCGTGGTGAGGCCTTCGAGCAGTGCATCCACCGCCAATGCGGACAACTTGAGATGCGTGACCAAATGAAAGGCATTGAATGGCTGAAGACCCTGCCTTACGTCGATGCCGACCGTATCGGCTCCGATGGCTGGAGCTATGGTGGATTCATGTCCACTTCGCTGAAAATCAACCACCCTGAGGTGTTCAAAGTCAGTGTGGCAGGCGGTCCTGTGTTGGATTGGAAGTATTACGAAATCATGTACGGCGAGCGTTACATGGACACACCCGAAGAGAACCCCGAAGGTTACGAGCTGACCAGCCTCGAAAACAAGACCGACAAACTCGAAGGCAAGCTCCTGATGATCCACTGCACCACCGACCCCGTCGTGATGTGGCAGCACAGCCTCGTCTTCGTCGAGAACTGCATCCACAACGGCAAGCAATTAGACTATTTCGTCTATCCTGGCCACGACCACAATGTAGCTGGCCCAGACCGCGCCCACTTGATTACGAAGATTACGCAGTATTTCAAGGACAATCTATAAGCTCTTTAACCACTTCCACTGGAAGAGGAGCATATAGAACACGCCTATCGTGATGGCCGAGTCAGCGAAGTTGAAGATCGGCCTGAAAAAGATAAAATGCCCGTCGGGACCGAAGAAGAAATTCGGCAACCACGAGGCATTTTCTCTTGCTACGTCAATGATGGGAAAATACAGCATGTCGACCACGCGGCCATGCAACCAACTGGCATAACCTCCACCTTCTGGGAAGAGCGTAGCCACCTGAAAAACGGTGCTCTCGCTGAAAATACGACCGTAGAACACGCTGTCTATAATGTTGCCCATCGCGCCCGCCGTGATAAGCGACAAACCGAACAACACTCCGAACTTGGTATTTTTTTTCGACAAACGGAAAATGATAATGAACAAAGCCACGACCGCCACGATACGGAAAAGGCTCAAAATCAATTTGATGGCTCCACCGCCACCTAACCAGCCGAAGGCCATGCCTTCATTCTCGATGAACAGCAGCTTGAACCATTTCCCGATGACAGGAATTTCTTGCCCTAAGGTCATATTCGTCTTGACCCAAATCTTGAGAACTTGGTCAACGAGCAAAACGACGAACATCACCACAAACGACCACAACAGGCCGCGATTGTCGTTCTTTTTCACTTTCTCTTGAGTTTGGCATCAAGGCAGCGCGTGGTGATAGGTACGCAGCGCAGTCTTTCCTTGGGAATGAGTTTGCCAGTCTCGCAGCACACGCCGTAGGTCTTGTTCTCGATGCGCATGAGGGCAAGTTCGAGGTTACGGATGTACTTTTCCTGACGCGCCATCAGCCTGGCGTTTTCTTCCTTTTGCGCCACGGCATAACCGTCTTCCAAAACCTTGAAAGTGGGTGCCGTGTCGTCGGTGCTATGTTCTCCACCAGCGAGGTTGGCTTGCAGCGTATCCAAGCTGGCGTGCGCTTGTTCGAGCTTTTCGAGGATCAAGGCCTTGAATTCCTCGAGGTCTTCATCTGAATAGCGCACTTGGGGTTCTTTCTTTTCCATGGTTGTATATATTTTATTGACTCGGGACTTCGGGACTCGGGACACGAGACCATTAGTCCCGCGTCTCGTGTCTCGCAGTCTCGCGTCTATTATTTCTTTTGAATCTTCAATTTCACGTTCACGCCTTCCACGAGTTCTTCGGCTTCCACGCCTTCCAACGCATCCACCTTAGTAATAGTGGCCAAAGTCTCAGCGCAGATGTAGTCACCAAACTTGTCGACGGCAGCTTGAATCTTGTCGTTCATCTCAATGAGCAACTCAATACGGTCGGTGACCTCAAAGCCACCGGTCTTGCGGAGGTTCTGCACACGGTTCACAATTTCGCGGGCGAGGCCTTCCTGCATCAGCTCGTCGGTGATGGTCATGTCTAAGGCCACGGTGAGGTCGTCTTGTGAGGTGACAGCCCAGCCGGGGATGTCCTGTGTCGAAATCAGGGCATCTTCGAGGGTCAGCTCAACGTCAACGCCGTCAATGTTCAAGTGGGTGCCGTTGTTCTTCTCGAACTGGTGGATTTCCTCTTGGCTCATGTTGGTGAAGTAGGCTTGGATCTGTTTCATCTGCTTGCCGTACTTCTTGCCCAAGGTCTTGAAGTTGGGTTTCACGTTCTTCACGAGGATGTTATTGTCAGGCGAAAGGAACTCGATCTCCTTGATGTTGACCTCGCTCTTGATGAGGTGCGACACCTTCTCAATCTGCGTCTTCATTTCCTCGTTGGCCACAGGAATCATAATCTTCGACAGGGGCTGACGCACACGGATGTTGGCTTTCTTACGCAGTGAGAGCACCAGCGATGAGATGAGTTGTGCAGCTTCCATGCGTTCCTCCAAAGCCTTGTCGATGAAGGACTTGTCGGCGACGGGGAAGTCGGTCAGGTGGACGGACTCGGCCTTGTTGCGACCCGTGACGTTGTTCAGGTCGCGGTAGAGCTGTTCGCTGAAGAACGGCGCTATGGGCGAGCTGAGACGTGCAATGGTTTCAAGGCAGGTGTATAAGGTCTGATAAGCCGACAGTTTGTCGGTGTTGTCTTCGCTCTTCCAGAAACGGCGGCGCGAGAGGCGCACGTACCAGTTGCTGAGGTGGGCGTCAACGAAGTCAGCGATGGCGCGACCCGCACGGGTAGGCTCATAGCTCTGATAAGCATTGTCGACTTCAAGAATCAACGAATTGAGTTCCGAAAGGATCCAGCGGTCGATTTCAGGACGCTCCTTGATGTCAATGTCAGCCTCCTTGTAGTCGAACTTGTCGATGTTGGCGTACAAGGCAAAGAAAGCATAGGTATTATAGAGAGTTCCAAAGAACTTACGACGCACCTCATCCACGCCAGCCTCGTCAAACTTCAGATTGTCCCAAGGCTGTGAGTTGGTGATCATGTACCAACGCACGGCGTCGGCACCGTATTTCTGGATGGCACCAAACGGGTCGACGGCATTGCCCAAGCGCTTGGACATCTTGTTGCCGTTCTTGTCTAAAACCAAGCCATTAGAAATCACGTTCTTGTAGGCAACGCTGTCGAAGCACATCGTGGCGATGGCATGAAGCGTGAAGAACCAACCACGGGTTTGGTCGACGCCTTCAGCGATGAAGTCGGCGGGGAATGGAAGAGTTGAGAGTTGAGAGTTGAGAGTTGAGAGTTTGCCGTCGGCGGTTTTGCCACCCATGTAGTGATATTGGGCATACGGCATGGCGCCTGAGTCAAACCACACGTCAATGAGGTCAGGCTCGCGGAACATCTTCTTGCCGCTTGCAGAGCAGAGGATAACACCATCGATATAGGGACGGTGGAGGTCAAACTTGGTATAGTCGTCAGAGGCGTAAGGATTCTCCTTCATGAAGCCCGCCTTGATAGACTTTTCAATCTCATTGCGAAGTTCTTCCACGCTGCCGATGCAGATTTCTTCCTTGCCGTCCTCGGTGCGCCAAATGGGCAGCGGTGTACCCCAGTAGCGCGAACGCGAGAGGTTCCAGTCGACGAGGTTCTCTAACCAGTTGCCGAAACGGCCACTACCTGTGGCTTCGGGCTTCCAGTTAATGGTCTTGTTCAGCTCAATCATGCGGTCTTTGAGGGCCGTGGTCTTGATGAACCAGCTATCGAGAGGATAATAAAGCACAGGTTTGTCGGTGCGCCAGCAATGCGGGTAGTTGTGCGTATGTTTCTCGCTCTTGAAGAGCTTGCCTTGTTCCTTGAGAAGCATCACAATGTCAACGTCAAGGCTCTTGTCCTTCTCAGTCTTGGTGGGGTCGTAGGCGTTCTTCACGAACTGACCTGCGTAGGGACGATAGGCTTCCACGTCCATGCAGTTCTTGACGAATTCGGGGTCGAGGTCTTCGATAAGCCAGAACTTACCCGTGCGGTCCACCATGGGCTGCGGCTTGCCGTCCTTGTCGATCATTTGCAAAGGCGGGATGCCAGCGGCGGCGGCGACACGCTTATCGTCGGCACCGAAGGTGGGCGCAATGTGGACGATACCTGTACCGTCCTCAGTGGTGACGTAATCGCCAGGGATGATGCGGAAGGCACCTTCACCCGGGTTGACCCAAGGAATCAACGGCTCGTATTCGATGCCAACAAGGTCTTTGCCCTTGTATTCCTTCACGACCTCGGGGGCTTCCTTGAACATCGTCTCCACCAAGGCCTTGGCCATCAAGATATAGCAAGGTTCTTCGGTATAAGGATGCACGGTCTTCAAAAGGACATAATCAATATTCGGTCCAACACAGAGAGCCGTATTTGAAGGCAAAGTCCAAGGTGTGGTTGTCCACGCGATAGCGTATGTAGGGCTGTCACACTGTGGCAGCCGCCCATTATTTTTCAATTTGAACAACGCCACGCAAGTCAAATCCTTCACATCGCGATAGCAGCCAGGCATATTCAGTTCATGCGAGCTGAGGCCGGTGCCAGCAGCGGGCGAATAAGGCTGAATGGTGTAGCCCTTATAGAGCAACCCCTTGTTGTACAGGTCTTTCAGCAAGAACCACAAGGTTTCGATGTAGTCGTTGGTGAAGGTGATATAGGGGTCGTTGAGATTGACCCAATAGCCCATCTTGCGGGTCAGGTCGTCCCACATGTCCTTGTATTTCATCACCTCCTCGCGGCAGGCGCGGTTGTAGTCGTCCACCGAAATCTTCTTGCCGATGTCTTCCTTGGTGATGCCGAGTTTCTTCTCCACGCCGAGTTCAACGGGCAGACCGTGGGTGTCCCAGCCGGCCTTGCGGACGACGTGCTTGCCTTTCAGGGTCTGATAGCGGCACACCACATCCTTGATGGAGCGTGCCATCACGTGGTGGATGCCAGGAGTGCCGTTTGCGCTCGGCGGGCCTTCGAAGAACACGAAAGCATTGTCCTTGTCGCGGTTGTCAAGGCTCTTCTGGAAGGTGTCGTTTTCTTCCCAATAACGGCGGATTTCGTCGGCTGTCTCAGTGAGATTCAGCTGTTTATATTCCTTGTAATTGTTTTTCATCGTACTGACTTTGAATTGAATTTGCAAAAGTACGAAATCTTGCTGAATTGCCGACAAACAAAAATAAAAAAGAGCCTCGTTCCCGAAACTCTTCCTTGTGAGCCACATGTCGGACTCGAACCAACGACCTACGCATTACGAATGCGTTGCTCTACCAACTGAGCTAAAGTGGCTTCTACACTCCTACCCGCAGGCGGGGGTTAAAAACGGCTGCAAAAATAGGAATATTTTTGGAAACAGAGCCTAAAAACTTGAAAAAATCTCATACAGGCAAAAAAAGACGCCCCGAGGCTATCCCCGAGGCGTCTTCGTGTTGAAGTTCGTGTCACATCAATATTCCCACAGACTCTGTTCGAAGTCGGTCATTTCGTTCTTGATGCGCTCTGATTCGTAGAGGGCGTCAATGTTGAAAGCGTAGGAGTTGATGTAACGGTCGTAAACGTTCTCTTCCTTGACGATGTAGCTGTCGAAGATACGCTTTTGAAGGATCTCGTCATAGGTGCGGCGTTGGGCCGAGTTGTTGCGGTTGAAGGCAAAGGCCTTGGCCAGCACGTTTCTCGACTCCTCGTAAGGAATCCAGCAGGTCTGCGAGATACCGTCCTCATCGGCGACGACGGGGCTCAAGGCAATGATACGGACGAGGAACTGCGAGAGTTTCTTGTCGAAATACCAGTCTTCCTTGATACGCAGGCGCGTCACGTTGAGCATACGGTCCTTGAAAATGATTTCATTCGGCACTTCCTCACCATCTTTCCAGATAACCGGCGGGTCGCCAATCTTCGTGTTTTCCTTCTCAAAGTCGGCCAAGGTCAGCGGAGTCACCATGTCGTCGATGTTGTTTTCCACGCGGTAAGGGGTGATGTCACCACTCTGGATACCGTCGTAAATCACGGTGATGAGGTTTCTCCAGTCCTCGGTCGGGTTGATGGGATAATAGAACACTTGGTTAATCTTCTGGCGGAAGTCGATTTCGCGGATGACCGTCTTCTTCCACATCACGTTGGATTCGTCGATGACGGGAAGCGGCGACGGGGTCTTTTCGTTCATGATTTCCTGTTGACCCGAGAGAATGCTGTTCTTCGGTGCCTTGACGTCAGTGGTCTGGGCCAAGACAACGCTGCTGCACAGCATCGCAAGAATCAACATGACAAGTGTCTTTTTCATCTTCTATGGATTTTTAATTCGTTCTTTTACTTGATTTCAATAGCCAACTGGTTATCGAGGGTCTTGGTCTTGCCGTCGTTACCGCGCACCTGAATGGCGGTGAAGACATACATATCGCCCACATTGGCGGTGTTGAACACGCTCTTGATTTCCTCACTGAAGGTGGCGCTGTTCACCTTGGCCTCACGGTTGGTACCAGCCTTGGTCTTATACTTCACGGTGTAACCCACCACGTCGTAATGCACACCTTCAAAGTCGAAGTCCTTCATCTCGGCTTCCACGCGGTTGGCAGCCAGCAGAGCGCTCTTCGACACCTGACCGTTCACCACGTTGCGGATGATAGCAGTAGGCTTCGGCAGGTCTTTCACGCGGAACTTCATACTACCGAGGTTGGAGCCAGCGGAGCTGACATTCACCGTCACCTCGTTGGCCTCACCAGGACGCAGGTTATAGGTACCATTACCCGTCTTAGTCAAAGTGGCACCCGTGGCCGTGGCCGTGATTTCACCGCCAACACCACCACCGACAGCAATCGGGTTGTCGATACCACGATACACCACATTCATCTTGACAGCCGACACGCTCACCGCAGGAGGAGCCACAGTGAAGGAGCCAGAGAACGGATATTCTTTCATCTGGTTGGAGGTAGGATCAAGCATGTCGATAACACCCGTGTAGTTGTGTGAACCGACACCGACGTTCCATTCCAACGGAATCACGCCTTGGGCGTTGCTGGTGTACTCTCTTTCGGCACCACCGTCCAACTTGACGCGGGCGGTCAGTTGCGAGTTCTTCCAAGCGGTCACCATGGCCTGGGCCTTGTAGGTCTGACCAGAGAGGAGATAACCACTCTCGGCGAACACCCTGGCACCGACCTCGTCGAAGGTGAAGTCTTGGGCGTGGATATTGGTCATCAGTTGGGTGACAGCATTCAACTCAGCGGTTTGGGCCTCGGAGATGATCTTGTTCAACAAGGTCACGTCGGCAACCAAGACGGTGTGGTGGAAGTTGTGATACTCCCAGCTGTCCTGTACAGCATCAGTGACACCAGGATAGTAGCTGACTTTGGCACCATAGTACTCGCCTTCATAGGGGAGCTTCTTCATTTGGTTGTCGGAATAGCCGTTCTCAGTGAGATAAGCTTTTGTTCCAAAGATACTGTCGGTGATGAGACCGATTTCGTGGATGTGCTCAGGGCCAGCAGCCTTGACCACTTCACGACGGAACTTTCTCATCTTCTCGGACAGCTCGTAAGCCTTACCGCCATTGCCCGGACCTTCGGGGTCGCCCATCATGTACATGGTAGGCTGGTTGTAGCCGTCTCTCGACTTCACCTTGGAGGTGTTGATGTCGTAGATGGTACGGCCGTTCATGGTGGTGTTGGAGCTCTTCAGCAGTCCACGGTCCAGCGCCTCTTGGACAGCTTCTTCATCCGTAGCGGCCTTGGGGATTTCGATTTGCTTCACCAAGTCCCACTTCAAGGCCTCGACGTAGTTGATGAGGTCGGTGGCCTCTTCTCTCAGTGCCTGGGCCTGCTCCCAATAGGGACCGACCTTTTCCTGATCCAAGCCATACTGCTCTTCAAAGGCGGCATATTTCTGATTAATCTGATTCGAAAGTGTGATGTTGGTGGTTTGCACACCAGCATTCACGGTGTCGAAGGCATCAAGGATGTCCTTCGAGACGTTCATAGCTAACAAGGCAGTATAGACCAGGTACATCATACCGATCATTTTCTGTCTTGGGGTTTCTTTTGCGCCTGACATAATCTTACTCCTTTTTTATATTAAACAATCAGGTTCGAGTAGAATTATGCCTTGATGTTCATTGCTGACAACATTCCACCATAAACATTGTTCAAAGCGGACAAGCGCTGTTGCAACTGGGTCAACTGTTGGTTGAGTTGGCCAGCGTTCTGTGATGAAGCGTTGAGGTTATCCATGTACTTGTTCATAGTTTCGGTCAACTTCTTGCTGGCAGCAGAGGTTTGCTCGGCACCTTGGAGCTGAAGCTCATAGATGGAGTTGAGCGACGTCATGCTGGCGGCCACCTTCTTGATGGTGTTGGCATCGAGGGCGCTGAAGTCGAGCTTGCCCAACGAGTCGGACAGCTTCTTGTTGGTCTCAACGTAGTTGTTGGAGAATTCGGAGATGGACTTCGTGGCACGGTCCATGGCGTTGGCATAGTTGGTGGTAGCGGCCATGGCATTGCTGATGTCAGCCATCTGACCGGCGTTGGCAGCCAGTTTGTCGAGGCCCTTGCCAAGTTTGTTGAAGGTTTCTTCGCTGACATTCATCTTTTCAAACATCTTGCTGAGCATAGCTTCTTCGATGTTGGTGGGCTCGCCCTTTGAGGTGGCACCCGTAGTAGCAAATTGGGTCTTCGTCTTACCATCCCAATCCTCTTCGAGTTCGACGAACACATTGTCCCAAGCATAATCGATGTGCTGGGGCTCGAAAGCCGACATAAAGAAGATCAATGCTTCGATACCCAGACCGAGAGCCAACATGAAGTCAGCGCCAGGGATGTGGGTCAGTTTGAAATATGCACCAATCATAACCACAGAGGCACCCCAACCATAGAGGTATCCCATAAAGGTTTTGAACTTTCTCGAAACGAGGAATTGTTGGAATTTGCTAAGTTGTTGCTTTGCCATGACAATGATAATTTAAAGTTGTTTGAAAATTTGTTTATTTTTTATTTTGTTGATTTCTTGTTGTTTACGTTTTATCTGTACACTCTCGACATTCTCGGGTTGTCACCCTTGTTGCGGCCTAAGTAAGGCTGGATGCAACGGAAACCGGTGTAGCAGTTGGCGGAATCCTGATACTGGTAGTCGCGGGTTGTGACTTGCAGATAGTAGGACACGTCCTTCCATGAGCCGCCGCGGACGACCTTACGCTTCATGACCGGCGGGTCATCAACCTTGGCATTGTAGGTGTAATTGGGGTTCATGTCCCAAGTGAAGTTGTACGAATTGGGGTCGTAGGCGGTGTTGGTCCACTCGGCCACGTTGCCAGCCATGTCGTAGAGGCCCCAGCCATTGGGCGGATAGCAGCCCACCACGAGGGTGCGCAGGCCACCGTCAGCGAGGTAGTTACCACGACGCGGCTTGAAGTTGGCCATGAAGCAGCCCTTGGCGTTAGCGGCGTTAGGACCACCCCACGGATACGGGTTCAGCATGTGACCACCACGGGCAGCCCATTCCCATTCGGTCTCGGTGGGCAGACGGAACTCACTCAAGTCGACGCCCTTGCGCGAACGCAGATAGGCGTTGAGCAATTCGGTACGCCACACGCAGAAAGCGCGAGCCTGTTGCCAAGTCACACCGACCACCGGATAGTTGTCGTAGGCTGGATGCCAGAAATACTTCTCGGTCATCGGGTCATTGAATGAATAGCTATAGTCGTGGATCCAGCACAAGGTGTCGGGATAAACGCTGATGACCTCGGCACGGGCGTAGACCGAACGGTCGCTGTAGCCTTGCTTACGGTTCGACCAAGCACCCTTGCGGTCGACGTTGATGCCAGCGTCGGCCTCACCCAGCGAGTAGTCGTTCTCCGTCAGCTTGCCATCAGAGAACTCCTTCTTGGCTGCAGCTTGGAGGTCGAACCAATAGTAGGCATAGTACAGCTTGCGCGGGTCGATTTCCTTTCTCATGAAATATCTCTCGTTTTCAGGGAGATACATGGGCTCGAGGGCTTCGCGCACGTCTTGTTCCTTGCTGTTCCATTCAAGTTTCTCTTTCCAGTTCAAGTGCGGCGGATCATATACCTCGCCGTTTTTGCCTTCGGTGATGGCGAACCTGTCGGGGAACGCTTCGGCCAAAAGACGACGGGCGATGGAGTCACGCACCCAGTAAACAAACTGGCGGTACTCGTTATTGGTGATTTCAGTCTCGTCCATAAAGAACGACGAAACACTCACCGTCTTTGGTTCGTTGAGATAGGAATTGGTGATGTCCTCACCACCGACTCCCATGGTGAAATTGCCCTGTGGCACGAATACCATGCCGTAAGGGTCGGGCTGGTTGAAGGTCTTGTTGGACTTTCTCACTCCAACCAATTCGCCTTGGTTTGAGTTGCCGCAGGCTGTCAGGAGCAGCAGTGCGACGGAAAACACGAACAGTAGTCTCTTCATCTTCTTGACAATGATTTAATTACTATTTTTTACTTCTTATTTATCTTCTTTTTTTATGGCCTTTTTTAGGCGTAGTCTGTTCAGAAAGAACCGCCAAAATTAGAAAATATTATGTTCAATCCCTCAATTTTTTACTTTTTTTCTGTTTTTTCTTCTTTTAAATCGTCAATTTGCAGTTTCAAAATGTTCAAAAAAGCCGTCGATTTTTTACAGGTATCTGACGCTGCGGTAGTCGCGCGGCGTGCGGTCGAGGTCGAGTTTGAAGCAGTAGCCGAGCGAGATTTCATGCGACCCGGGCATTCCTAGCCCCATCATGTTGATGTCGTAGGCATAGCCGATGGAAAAGTCCTTGATGAGCAAGCCCGCCGTGATGCCGATAGACTCTTGCGGACGGTAGTTGACCCCCAAGGAAAACAGGTTGTTGTAAACCACCTTGGCACCCACGTTGATTTGCCACGAGGCAATGTCGGTCATGGCGGCCACCGATGGCACAAAGGTAAGCCTGGGCAGGTCTTCGAACTGGAAGGGGTATCCTGCCACGAGGTAGAAGGTGCGGTCGGTGATGAAACTCGCGCTGCTTGTATTTTGGTCGCTGAGGGCTTTCGTCATGGATTCCAGCACGTTGAGAGCCGAGAAACCGACATAGAACGACTCGGGCACCTGCCAAAACAGGCCCACGTTAAAGTCAAACAGCATGTCGCTCTGCTCGCCAAGGCCTTGCAAGATGGGGTCGTTCTCTTGGGTGGGATGGAGCGAACCGAAGTCGACGGTGCGGTTGCACAGGCTGCCCGCGATACCGATGCCAAGCGTGGAACCGCCCAAGTCAAGATGGAACGAATAGCCGATGCCAAGCCCCATGTCGTCTTCAAAACCGATATGGTCCTTCAGCAATGAAATGCTCAAACCGCCATGCAGGACGCGGAACGGCATGTCAGCCGTGATGAGGTAAGTGGTGGGGGCAATGTCGTTGCCATCGTCGTCCTTGAACCCCGCCCACTGCTGACGGTAGAGGCCAAGCACATTGACGCCTTCGCTCATGCCCGCATAACCTGCATTGATATAGGCGTAAGAGTTGGAGTAGTTGGTGAAGATGGGTTGCTGTTGGGCCTTCAGCGTGGTCATTGAGGCCATCGCCAAGGCAATAAGTAGCGCGATATGTAGGGTTTTCGTCTTCACTTTGTTTGACGGAATGATGCTTATTTGAAACCGCGAATTTACGAAAATAGTATTTATCTCGGCAAATATTTTTCAAAAACTACCTAAACAGCCTGATGATATCGTTGCCGTTGGCCAGGATCATCAAGGCGAAAACAAGGATAAGACCTATCGTTTCGGCCACTTCCATGAACTTGTCGGAAGGCTTGCGCCGCGTGATGATTTCGACGAGCAGGAAGAGGATGAAACCGCCGTCCAAAGCGGGGATGGGCAGGATGTTCATCACGGCGAGGGCGATGGACAGGAAGGCCGTCATGCGCCAGAAGATGCTCCAGTTCCAACGGTCGGGGAAGATTTTGCCGATGCTGATGAAGCCGCCGACACTCTCGTAAGCCTTGGTTTTGGGGCTGAAGATGAGCTTGACTTGCTTCCAGTAGTCGCCAAGTTCGGTGAAGGTTTGGTCGAATCCGGCGGGGATGGCTTCCCAGAAGGTGTAGTCAATGGTCTCAAACTCGTAAAAATCAGTAATCGGAGATAGATAGGCACCTATCACACCCTCTTCACCAAGATGCATCGCCAAAGTGAGGGTGTCGAAGTCACGGACCACCTTCAAGTCGATGTCTTCATCCTTGAATTGTTTGATGGTCTTCGTGAAGTCCTGATAGTATACTGTTTCGATGTCGTTGATGCCGATGATTTGGTCGCCCACCTCAAGGCCTGCGGCTTTGGCAATACTGTTGGGTGTCATGTCAGCCACGACGAAAGGCACTCGGAATGAGATGAAGCTGGCATCTTGTGAATTGAGCAGCTTGGTGACGGCATCGGCAGGCAGATTGATAATGGTGTCCTTGCCGTTGCGTTCCACTTCAACGGTCTCGGCCTTGTCGATGATGATTTGCAAGGGAATCTTGGAAAAGTCCTCATAATACTTGCCATCGACGGCCAAAATCTTGTCGCCATCACGGAAGCCTAACTCATAGCCGAGGCTGTCGACGGAGATACCGTACTTGTTGACTTGCTCGGTAGGCAGGTAGCTCTTGCCTTCCTTGGCAAGGAGGCCGATGTAGATGACGAAAGCCAGCAGCACGTTCATGAACACGCCCGCAATCATGATGATGAAGCGTTGCCAGGCGGGTTTGGAGCGGAATTCCCAAGGTTGGGGCGGTTGCTGCATTTGCGACTTGTCCATCGACTCGTCAATCATGCCGGCAATCTTGTTGTAGCCACCCAGCGGGAACCAGCCGATACCGTATTCCGTGCTGTCGCTGCGGCGCCAGTCGTCTTCGGGCAGGGTGCTGAGGTCGATGGGGTCGTAGTTTTTCTGTTTCTTTCCTGCTGCGTCCTTGTATTCCGTGACGGTGTACTTCTCAGGGACGTTTTTCGAGAAGAACTTGAACCGCCATTGACCGTTCACTTTCTTGCAGCGGAAGAGAGAAAAGCCCCAGTCGAAGAAGACGTAGAACTTCTCCACGCGCGTCTTAAAGGCTTTGGCGGCGATGAAATGCCCAAATTCGTGGACCAGCACTAAAATGGACAGCGAAAGGAAAAACTGTAATACCTTAATTAATATAGTCATGGTTGATGTGTAGTTTTATCGGTTTGAAAAAGTGTGCAAAGATAGGAATTTTCAGTTAGCGGAGGCTATATTGAACTTCATGTATTCGGCGGGATTGACGGGGATGCTGTTGTGCCACAGCTCAAAATGTAGGTGCTCGACTTGTGTTGTCTCACCTGATTCGCCGAGGATGGCGATGGCCTCCCCTGCTTTCACATAGTCGCCTTCTTTCTTCAGCAAGGTGGCGTTGTGCTTGTAGGTGGAGAAATACCCGTCCTCGTGCATGACGCCGATACAATAGCCGTTATCGATGCTCCACGTGGCAAAGACAACAGTGCCTTCCAAAGCGGCGTTGATGACTTGGTCGCCCTCCGAAGCAATGTCGACGCCATAGTGCCCTTCGGCGGGGTTGAAGCCGTTGATGATGTTGCCCGTAAGCGGGACATAGAAGTTTTTCACCGTGAAGTTGGCCTTGGTAGGCATCAAGTCTTCACCGAAGAGATCGTATTGGTTTTCAGCCTCATATTGGACACGAAGCAGACTATCCTGCACCGATTTTTTCAATGTGATGGTATCGGTGACACCTTTCGGCAACGGCTCGTAGATATTGAGTGAAGCCAAGACGCTGTCGGCAGCAAAATCGTAGCCCTCCACAATCCTTTGCAGGTTCTGGAAATAGACGTCTCTCTTTTTCATCTCGCGGTCGAGCGAATCGGCGCGGAGGTTGAGCAGATACACCTTGCGGTTGAGGTTGGTGTCGGTGTAGCCTGGGATGTATTCGCGCAAGGGCGTGAAAGCGATGATGAAGGTGGTCACGATGACCAATAGCAGGGCAAGGCCGAGGATGACCCAGATAAGGTTGAGCAGGTTGAGCCTGAAGTTGAGCATGGGCTTGCCCGTCTCGTCGTGCGACATGAGGAAGTCGTACTTGCGATTGAGCTTCTTCAAGGAGATGCTTCGCAGGTTGAACTTCCGTGACTTTTTATTTTGTGTTTCCGTCATTTTGCTATGTGATAGGTCATTAATAACCTGCAAAAATAGAAAAAATTGCGACACGACACGAAAAAAGGCCAACCGCTTTCGCAGTCAGCCTTTTGCTCGTTGTCAATTAATGGATTACATCATGCCGTCCATTCCGCCGCCCATGGGCATCGGAGGTGTGGGAGGCGTGGGCTCCTTGTGGTTGCTGATGACGCACTCGGTGGTCAGCAACATACCAGCGATGGAAGCAGCGTTCTCCAAGGCGACTCTCGACACTTTGACGGGGTCGATGACACCCGTTTCGAGGAGATTCTCGTAGACCTCGGTGCGGGCGTTGAAGCCAAAGTCGTTTTTGCCTTCCTTCACCTTGTTGACGACGACGGAGCCTTCAAGGCCGGCGTTCTCAACGATTTGGCGCAGCGGCTCTTCCAAGGCGCGCTTGATGATGGCGATACCTGTGGTTTCGTCTTCGTTGTCGCCCTTCAGCTTCTCGATGGCCTTGATGGCACGGATGAAGCCGACACCGCCGCCAGGGATGATACCCTCTTCGATGGCAGCGCGGGTGGCGTTCAAAGCATCCTCGACGCGGTCTTTCTTCTCCTTCATCTCGACCTCAGAGGCGGCACCCACGTAGATGACTGCCACGCCACCGGCTAACTTGGCCAGACGCTCTTGCAGCTTCTCACGGTCGTAATCGCTCGTGGTGGTCTTGATTTGGGCCTTGATCTGGGCGGTACGGCCTTCGATGTCCTTCTTGGCACCATGACCGTTCACGATGGTGGTGTTGTCCTTGTTGATGCTGACCTTGTCGGCTTGGCCGAGCATTTGCAGGTTGGCATCCTCAAGCTTGTAGCCCTTCTCTTCACTGATGACGGTGCCACCAGTCAGGATGGCGATGTCTTCCAGCATTTCTTTACGACGATCACCGAAGCCAGGAGCCTTGACGGCAGCGACTTTCAGCGAGCCACGCAGACGGTTGACGACCAAGGTAGCCAGAGCCTCGCCGTCGATGTCCTCAGCGATGATGATGAGGGCGCGGCCGGTTTGCAGGGTCTGCTCGAGCACGGGCAGCAAGTCCTTCATGACGGAAATCTTCTTGTCGTAGATGAGGATGTAAGGATTCTCATACACGGCTTCCATCTTCTCGGTGTTGGTGACGAAGTAAGGCGAGATGTAGCCACGATCGAACTGCATACCTTCGACAACATCAACGTAGGTGTTGATGCCCTTGGCGTCTTCAACAGTGATGACACCTTCTTGCTTCACCTTGCCCATAGCTTCAGCGATGAGACCGCCGATAGTGCCGTCATTGTTGGCGGAAATGGTAGCCACTTGCTTGATCTTCTCATTGTCGCCGTCGACTTTCACCGACATCTTCTTCAGCGAAGCGACCACAGCGGCCACAGCCTTGTCAATACCGCGCTTCAGGTCGAGCGGGTTGGCACCGGCGGTGACGTTCTTCAGACCAGTGGCCACAATGCTCTGGGCCAAAACGGTGGCGGTGGTAGTACCATCACCAGCGAGGTCGTTGGTCTTGGAAGCCACTTCCTTCACCAACTGGGCACCCATGTTCTCAACGGGGTCGATGAGTTCGATTTCCTTGGCGACCGTCACACCGTCCTTGGTGATTTGGGGAGCGCCATACGACTTTTCGATGACCACGTTACGGCCTTTGGGGCCGAGGGTCACCTTCACTGCGTTACTTAATGCGTCGACGCCTTTCTTCAGGCCGTCGCGTGATTCGATATTGAAAAGAATGTCTTTTGCCATGATATTACGAATTTAAAATTTCAGATTTAAAGATTTAAGATTAAATGATGGCGATGACGTCAGATTCGCGCATGATCATATAATCTTTACCATCGAGGTGGAACTCGGTGCCGGCGTATTTGCCGTAGATGACTTTGTCGCCCTCTTTCAGGGTCATTTTGTTGTCTTTGGTGCCAGGACCCACGGCCACGACTGTGCCTTGTTGGGGTTTCTCTTTGGCGGTGTCGGGGATGATGATACCGCTAGCGGTTTTCTGTTCGGCGGCGGCGGGCTCGATGACCACGCGGTCGGCCAAAGGTTTGATTGATAGTTTTGCCATTTTATTTGTTGTTTAGTTGTTGATTGTTTGTCTTGTTGACGCAGGGGCTTACGCCGCCTGCTTATTGGCTGTCGTCCCTACGGGACTTCGCCGTGTTTGTCACATTTCGTGCCAAAGTGGAAAATGGCAGGGTTTTGTCAGTTGGAGTGACAAAGTGGCATTTTACGAATAATTTGCATGAGTTTCTGCCATAGCAAAACATGACATAAAGCTCTTTTTTTGATTTTTTTTCTGTGTTTTTTCCTTTTTTATTCCAAAAAGTCGTACTTTTGTACCAATTGTATGCGTACAAGCATGCCTAAAATGTGCATAATCAATATTAAAACCTAAAAAATACCATTATGAAACACAGTAATTTGTACAACTTGGCTCTTGCTATTTTTATGAGCATTATTCTCTTTGGATGTTCATCAGATGATTCCAAACAGCGAGCAATAGGCGTCGCAGAGGAAGTCGCTCCAGAGGAAATCATTATCCTGGAAAAGCCAATCATGGAGGAAAACGTTGGTATTGTAGTAGATGGTTCCGAGGTTAACAAACCTGCAAACGAAGAGCCTTGTTTTGCTCCCGCCCCTGGTAGCGATAAAGTAAATCCGAATTTGAATTTAGATAAATATATTTCGATATTAGAAGTTGACAAGAAAATCAAACTGAATGAGAAAGGAACGATTTTAGTTTGGATAGGGTTGGAAGATTATATGCCAAATCAGAGCCTAGACAACAATCGCGACTCCTCTCCAGTGTACCTCAATTCTGGCCTTTATGCTCGTATTACACCTTTTGCTGATGATTGCGAGTTGTATCCTAATGAACCTGTCGTCATAGAGGTAGAGCCGTCTGGATCAGGGTTCCGATATGCAATAACACCCAAAAAAGAGGGACAGATTAATGTTTACGCAAACATTGAATTTTTTGAGGACCAAGACTGTACAATTGGCCCACGCAAGAAGGAAACGACGCAGAATTTACATGTTAAGGTGCACGTGAATTATTTCTATGAGATATGGTCTGTGGTTTGGGAGTACTTCATGAAGTTTTGGGTCGCTTTTGTGGCTTTGTTCTTTGGCGCACTCCTCTTTGTGATTCGTAAGTTCGTGAAGAATAAAACAGGCTATGGCGAAGAAATCATAAAGAAAGCCAACGACGAAAAAAACGACAAGGCGATAGAGCAAGAAGTATATGAGGAAGAAGCCGAAGTGGAAACAGAAGAAGTAAACGAAGAAGAAAAGTAGTTATCTCACCCGTATGCGTCTTCCGACAGACAGAACTGTGGTCGACTTGATGCCATTGAGTTTACACAGTTTAGCGACAGTGGTGCCATTGCGCGCTGCAATCTTGGCCAATGTGTCGCCTTTCTTCACCTTATAATATACGGCGGATCCTTTACTGCCCTTGCTGCCGCTGCTTTGTGGCGCTTTCTTGGAGGCCACCTGCGACTGTTGGTCGGTCATGCCGTAGTGAGAATTGATGCTGAAATAGTGCTTATACAGGGTTATTGAATCGGAGCGAATCTTGCCGTTCTCAAAGTCGAAGATGCGCTCGGGGTCGAACGCCTGACCCATGTAACGTGTCTCGAAGTGCAGATGCGGTCCCGTGCTGCGTCCCGTGTTGCCGCCATAACCAATCAATTCGCCAGCCTTGACGATGTCGCCACTTTTGACGATGAAATGCGACAAGTGCCCGTAATAAGTTTCCAATCCATTGGGGTGCCTGATAACCAACACATTACCATAGCCACCCGTCAAGTTGATGGGCAAGGCCGCTCGCACGATGCCGTCGAAAGCCGCATAAATGGCATCACCAGTGTGGAGGCCGATGTCGATGCCCTTATGCGCCCGTTTCCACCTATATTTATAACGCGAGGTCACAGGCCCAGGATGCGGGATGCAATACCGATGCAACGAATCAATGAGGATAAGTGGCACAGTGTCGGCAAGGTCTTTCAGGGCGATGTCACTGTAGGAATGTACCTTTTCCGTAATCCAGTGGTCTGATTCCAGGGCGTAGGGGATGAAAGGCATGTCAATGTTGTAGTACAGCCAGGTCCCGTTGTCGAAAAGCACCACTTTGCGAAACATGTCGCGGGTGTCGAGGGTATCAACCGGCATGGGAATGCCATCCGACTGCTCGTCATGTTCGTCTTCGGTATCATCGGCATTATCATCGGTGCCGTCGTCCGTTGCGTCACCAGGCAAGTCAGCTTCACCCATAATGGTGTCGATCTCCGTCCCATTCACATATATATATACAGTATCGTGCACGACGAAAATGTTCTTCATACGCTGAAACAAGCCGTCCTGGGCTGAACAGACGTTGACAAACAAAAAGCAGGCTATTATGGCGAGTATTTTCTTCATGGTAAATCTAGTTTTGGGAAAAGAAACGCAAAAATACGAAATTTATGATTTTGGCAGGGTAAAAAAACACAAAATGTCACGTTTTTTCCCATTTGGACGGCGTTTTTGCCAAATTGTCAGTCATTTTTCTTTGGCATAAAGATTGACCCAGGGAGGCCGCAGAATCCCCCCGACCCCCTTTGGAAAGGGGGAGGGGCTTCTGCGAAAGAAAAGGCAATAAAACAAGTAACAAATAAAAAAATAGGAGAACAAAGAAATGTCAAAGATCATCGGTATCGATTTAGGTACAACCAACTCATGTGTGGCCGTGATGGAAGGCAACGAGCCTGTCGTCATCGCCAACAGCGAAGGCCACCGCACCACTCCTTCGGTGGTCGCCTTCACCGACAACGGAGAACGTAAGGTCGGCGAGCCTGCCAAGCGTCAGGCCATCACCAACCCGCTGCGTACCGTTTACTCTATCAAACGTTTCATGGGCGAGACCTACGACAAGGTCGGCGCTGAGATGAAGCGTGTGCCTTACAAAGTGCTGCAAGGCCCCAACAACACGCCTCGTATCGACATCGACGGCAAGCAATACACCCCGCAGGAAATCTCCGCCATGGTGCTGCAAAAGATGAAGAAAACTGCTGAGGACTTCCTCGGCCAGACCGTCACCGAAGCTGTCATCACGGTGCCTGCATACTTCAACGACGCCCAGCGTCAGGCTACCAAGGAAGCTGGCGAAATCGCCGGCCTGAAAGTGCGCCGTATCATCAACGAGCCTACCGCAGCCGCTTTGGCCTACGGCTTGGACAAGAAAAAGAACGATGTGAAAGTCGCTGTGTACGACCTCGGTGGCGGCACCTTCGATATCTCCATCCTTGAATTGGGCGATGGCGTGTTTGAGGTGAAATCCACCAACGGTAACACCCACCTCGGCGGCGACGACTTCGACGAAGTCATCATCAACTGGCTGGCTGAGGAGTTCCAGAAGGACAACGGCATCGACTTGCGTAAGGACCCGATGGCCCTGCAACGTCTGAAGGAAGCTGCCGAAAAGGCTAAGATTGAGTTGAGCTCTTCGAGCGAGACCGAAATCAACCTGCCTTACATCATGCCTGTCAACGGCATCCCGCAGCACTTGGTCCGCACTTTGAGCCGTTCGAAGTTCGAGCAGCTGGCCGACAAGCTGATCCACGACACCATCGAGCCTTGCCGTCGCGCCCTGCAAGACGCTGGCTTGACTGTCAACGATATTGACGATGTCATCCTGGTCGGTGGTTCGACCCGTATCCCTGCCATCCAGAACATCGTCCGCGACTTCTTCAAGAAGGAGCCTTCGAAAGGCGTCAACCCCGACGAAGTGGTGGCTATCGGTGCCTCCATCCAGGGCGGCGTGCTCACCGGCGAGGTGAAAGACGTGCTGCTGCTTGACGTGACTCCGTTGAGCCTCGGTATCGAGACCCTCGGCGGTGTGATGACCAAGCTCATCGAGAGCAACACCACCATCCCGACCCGTAAGTCGGAGGTCTTCTCCACCGCTGCCGACAACCAGCCTTCGGTCGAAATCCATGTGCTGCAAGGCGAGCGTCCTATGGCCGCACAGAACAAGACCATCGGTCGTTTCATCCTCGACAGCATCCCGCCTGCGCCGCGTGGCATCCCGCAGATCGAAGTCACCTTCGACATCGACTCCAACGGCATCCTGAACGTGAGCGCTAAGGACAAGGCCACAGGCAAGACCCAGAGCATCCGCATCGAGGCCTCCTCTGGCTTGACCGACGCTGAAATCGAGCGCATGAAGAACGAAGCCCAGGCCAATGCCGAAGCCGACAAGAAGGAACGTGAGCGTATCGACAAGTTGAACCAAGCCGACAGCATCATCTTCCAGACCGAGAAGCAGCTGAAGGAATATGGCGACAAACTGCCTGCCGACAAGAAGGCTGAAATCGAGGCTGCCCTCGGCAAGCTGAAGACTGCTCATCAGGCTCAGGACATCGCCGGCATCGACGCTGCCATGAACGAGATGAACGCCATGTGGCAGAAGGCCAGCGAGGAGATGTACAAGAACGCTGGTGCCCAGGGCGGCCCGCAAGGCGGCTTCGACCCGAACAACATGGGCGGCTTCCAAGGCGGCAACCCGAACCAAGGCCCGCAGAACGGCGGCGGTGATGATACTGTCACGGACGCGGATTTTGAGGAGGTGAAGTAAATCAAGTAATTGATTAGTAAAAAGCGCGTGGCATTTGAATGCTGCGCGCTTTTTTTATGTACCTTTGCCGCCACAATTCAACGAGCATGAAAAAACATCTCATCATCATAACCGCAGCTCTACTATTGGCTGCTTGCACCGAAGCACCGAAACCAGCTGACCCTAACGGCAAACAAGAACCCAAGAAAACCGTCATCGTCCCGCAATTCAACGCCGACTCGGCCTATCAATATGTAGCTCAACAGACTCAATTCGGGCCGCGCGTGCCTGAAACGCCTGCCCACGAGGCTTGTGCCGAATGGCTTACTGCCAAACTGAACGAATTTGCCGACACGGTTATCGTGCAGGAGTTCCGCACACGGTTGTTCAACGATAAAGGCATTGACGGAAAGAACATCGTGGCGGTGTTCCACCCCGAGGCGAAGAAGCGTATCGTGCTTTGCGCCCACTGGGATTCGCGTCCTTACGCCGACCATGACCCTGACGCAGCCAACACCCACACGCCCATCGACGGTGCCAACGACGGTGCCAGCGGTGTAGGTGTGTTGTTGGAATGTGCCCGACAGTTCAGCTTGCAGGAGTTGCCTGAAAAACTGGGTGTCGACATTATTTTCTTCGACCTTGAGGACTACGGCCCGCACCAAGACGTGGCAGAACAGTACTATGACGACCGCATCAACTTCTGGGCCTTGGGCTCTCAATATTGGTCGAAAACGCCGCACGTCTATGGCTACAAGGCTTATTACGGCATCCTGCTTGACATGGTGGGCGGCAGCAAACCCAATTTCCAGAAAGAATATTACTCGCAAGGCTTCGCCGCTTGGGTGGTCAATAAAGTGTGGCGCAAGGCCTACGACTTGGGCTATCGTCCCGAGTTCAACAACGAGATGGGTAGCCCCATCAGCGACGACCACATCCCCATGAACCAAATCGCGGGCATCCCCACCATCGACATCATCGACCTGCAACCCGAAAGCAGTAACGGTTGTTTCCCCGAGGTGTGGCATACCATCAACGACAACCTTGAACACATTGACAAGACCACGTTGGGCATGGTTGGCGACGTGCTGCTGCATGTGCTTTATGAAGAATAATCTAAAAATCTTACCATAATGAAAAAAACTATCATTTTGGCTTTGGTCGCATTCCTGACCTTTGCCACCAGTTTTAAGGCTCAAGCTATCGAAGACCCTTACTCCACCGGCACCTTCATCGGCAGCGCCCACCTCGGCCTGGTACCAGGCATTGGCACTAACGTCTCAGGCGATTACGTTGTCTTCGACAACCTGTGGATCGGGCACCTCACTGCAGGCGCTTATTTGGGCTACACCTATCGTTTTGGAAATGTGTTATACAACACCCCCAGCTCCAAGTATCTTGACTTGCTCGGAAGGGTGACTTACGGTGTCAATCTCAACGACCTCATAGAGGTTCACCTCGGCATCATGTTGGGTCCCGACTGGCGTTTCGGCAAAATGAATTATGTTGATAATACCCACTACGACAAATTCAGCGATCTACATTTCGCCATCGGCGCCGTCACAGGTGCCCGTGTTCGTTTGGTGGACAACCTCTTCGCCAGCGCGGAAGTCAACTTCGTGCACCCCATCTCCATCACCTACATCACCACACCCATATCGATGAATACCATCAATATCGGCATTAGTTACGTGTTCTGAGCACGGAAGACTTATCGGGGGTCCTCAATAGGCAAATCCAGCCACTTGGTGTTGACATCCCTACCTGCCACGATGCCGAACCCGTTGGTGACATTGGAATAGGTCTGTATGGGCTCGGCCCAAATCTGCAAGGACATGTCGCCTTGATTGCAGGTATTCAGGTAGTTGTAGTATTCCTTCGAGAGGTGCTCCAGCATGAAAGGCGCACGGAAGAAGTCGGGGTCAAAGGTTTCGTCAACCTCACATTCGAAGTTCACTTTCACCTTTAGGCGATACGTCCCACCGTCGAAAAGCATGTCGGTGAACACGCCTTCGGGACGCGTGTCGAGGTCGCTGGCGTCAAAAAAGTCATTTTCGCCTATAGTGGCACCGAAAATCGGGTCGTCATACTCGAAACTGATGTAACGCCAGTTCTCGCCGTCATGAACGCCATTGCTTTTGCTTGTGGTCAGTCTGAAACAATCTGTCTTGCCTGGATTGGGGTCGGTGAGGGTAAAAGTCAGGTTCAAATGCCCCCACACGCTCAATAGACTGTCCTCCTCATAAACACCATTCTCATCGAAATAAGGGTGATAATACTGCGAATGCCATTCTTCCACTTCCACATCCATCTGGCAATCAACGACTTTCGGCAAAGGTGAAGTCGTGCCTTCCACCTCGTCGAAGCCATTGGCGGTAGCGGTGATTTTGATGACATCGCCTTCTTGCGGACAATAGTCGTTGTAATAGCTTGGAATGAGGTGATATTCGTTGATGCCCCAAACGTCCCAAGTGGTGTCGACGAAGGGTGTCATCTCGCCCATGAGGTTGCCGTTCACGTAGAGCGAGGCTACGAGGTCTTCGGGCGCGGCGGTGTTGGGCGTATCCAAGAAGAAATAACTCTTGCTGATGCAGGCCTCCACGCGCTGCCCAGGTTCTACGAGGCTATTAATGACCAACTTCGGGTCGGACTGCTCGCCGTTGAATTCGATTTCCTTTTCGCAAGAGGTCAAAAGGGTCAAACCTATCAATAAAAACAATACTTTTTTCATGTCTTAAAACTTATAACTATATGAAATCGAAGGAATTATAGGAAACAGACTCGCCTGCATCAGTTTTTTCTTTTCCTGCTGAGTGGCTTCGTCCCAGCTGTAGTCAGTGTAGACGATAAAGGGGTTGTTGTGGTTGTACACATTGTAAATGCTGATGTTCCAAGTCCGGACACCGTGTTTTTTCTGTTTGTGGAAGTTCACACCGAGGTCGAGGCGGTGGTAGCTACCCATGCGGTAGTTGTTGCGTTCCAAGGCATAGATTTCGGGGATTTCACCCCATTCGTTAATCAGGCCTTCGTAAACCTGTGTGCCGAGGGTGCCGCAGTTGCCGCTGCTGAAGACCCAAGTGCCGGAAATGTCGAATTTTTCGTTGAACTTGTGCTGCACGGTGATGCTGATGTCGTGGCGACGGTCGTATTTGGCAGGAAATACCTTGCCGCCATTGATTTCCATACCCTCGCGGTCGAATTGGCGTTTGGAATGGGCCCAAGTATAGCCAATCCAACCCGTCGTCTTGCCGAAGCTGCGCTGCACGAGGAATTCCACGCCGTAGGCCCAGCCCCGACCGAGACAAACCTTGTTTTCCCAAGTTTCGGACGAGCCGAAGAAAGATGCACCATCTTTGTATTCCAAGAGGTTGTCCATGGTTTTGTAGTAGCCCTCGACGGAGATATCGAACAGGCGGGGCAGCTCGTAGAAAGCACCGAGCGACCATTGATGCGCCTTCATCGGCTCCACTTTGGCCGTGACGGGCACCCAGAGGTCGGTGGGCAGGCTGAGGCTGCTGTTAGAGAGCAGGTGGACGTATTGCGTCATGTAGGCATAGCCCGCCTTGAGCGAGAGGTTGGAGGCCAACATTATGCTAGTGCTCAAGCGCGGCTGCACACTGTGGTAGGCCTTGCCCTCAACGGTGAAGGTGGAGTAATGCACACCTGCATTGACGCGGAAGATGTCGCCGAAGGTCATGTTGTCCTCGGCATAAAGCGCCGTCTCGTGGGCGAAGACATTCGACGCACCAATCACAGTGTCCATGTCAAACTGGTTGCCTTCCATAATCTTCATTGACTGCACTTCAGGGCGGAACATGTGATAGGTGTAGTTACCGCCGAAGCGGATTTCATGGTTCGGCAGGGGCGTATAGTCGAAGTCGACTTTGGCGGTCAGGTCGTTGATGCCCGACTTGTAGGCCATCTCAAACGCGTTTTTGATGGTTTGGTTGGTCGAAATAAAGGTCGCTTCGTCACTTATATCCATCCCGAGGTTGTGGCGATATTGTGTATAGTTGACCGAAGCGTCCATGAAGAGTTGTTGCGACAGCACATGGTTCCAACGCAGCGAAGCTACCTTGTTGCCCCACTTCCAGTTGAGTCCCATGTTGTCGGTATATTGGACGCCACCGTTGTCGTAATCCTTGTATTTCACGCCGAAGAAGATGGCGTCGTCGCCCGTGTAGAAACTCAGATACAAGCGGTCCTTATCGGAGATTTTCCAGTTGAGCTTAGCGTTGAAGTCGTAGAAGTTGTAGCCTACGTTCAGTTTGCCCAGTTCGGGGTTTGTCCATCTTGCAATCCACAAGGCAGGCTTGATGAGCAGGTCGCCGTAGGTGCGGCGGAACGAGAGGTTGAACGAGAGCTTGTCCTTCACGATGGGCCCTTCAAAATTGAGCTTCGACGAGATGAGTCCAATGCTCACGTTGCCGTGGTATTTCTGCATGTCGCCTTCTTTCATGCGGATGTCGACCACTGACGAGAGGCGGCCACCGAAATGCGCGGGGAAGCTGCCCTTATATAGGGTGACGTTCTTCAGCGCGTCAGGGTTGAAAACGGAGAAGAAACCCAGCGCGTGGTTGACGTTGTAGACGGGCACACCGTCCAAGAGCAGCAAGTTCTCGTCGGGACCACCGCCGCGCACGTACATGCCTGCCGAGCCTTCCGAGCCGTTCTGCACGCCAGGCAGTAACTGGATGGCTTTCAGCACGTCGGCTTCGCCAAACAGGGTCGGGATGCTCTTGATTTGTTGTACGGGCAACTCCACCACGCCCATCTGCGGACTGCGGGCACTCACCGTGGCGCGGGTAGCCTCCACCACAACCTCCTCCAAGGTCGTGTTGGTGGTGAGGGTGAAGTTTATGTTGAGGTTTTCCTTCAGGTCGAGGGTTTGGTTTTGCTGCACGTAGCCCACATACGACACTTGAAGGTCGACCTGGCCTTGGTCCAAAGTCAAGGTGTAGAAGCCATAACTGTTGGTGGCGCAGCCTTTTCCAGAGTTTTTGTCATAGACCGTCGCCCCGATGAGGGTTTCCTTGCTGGCGGCATCCATCACGTAGCCGCTGATGGTGCGTTTTTGTGCAAAACTGGGCAAAACTGCCAACATCAAGCCGATGACGACGAGCCACCGGCGGAAAAAATAAGGTATCATTTTACGTCGTTTAGAACATTTGATTTGTTGCATTAACGGCCGGTTTTCCAAAATTATTGCAGCCTTTCGTTAATAATTCCTACTTTTGCAGCGCCAAATATCGAATTAACAATCCATTACAAAAACGCAACCAACATGATTAAAAAAGCTTTATTCCTTCTGTTGCTTTTGGCCGCCGTTGCTCCTTTTGCGACACAGGCCCAGACGAAAGACATGTGGGACTATGTGACCTCGTTCCGTGCCACCACAGGTCGTCAGCAGAACATCGCCTGCGACGGACAATTCATTTACACCAGCACCTACTCGAAGGCGCCAGGAAACAACCCGCCCGTCAACTCACAATTCTACAAATATGACTTTGACGGCAACCTCATCGAGGAGTTCGACATCGAAGGCTGCGACCACCTCCGCGACTTGACCTACGACGGTCAGTATTTCTATGGTGGCAGCGCCGCTGACGGACATGAGTCGAGGCTGTATTGCGTCGACCTGGCCAACAAGACCCTGATTGGCTACGTCAACACACCGAGCGAGAGCATCCGCCATTGCTCCTACGACCCCGTCAACGATGGTTTCTGGATTGGCACCTCAAGCTCTCTCATGCTCATCAACCGTGAAGGTCAGATGGTGCAGAGCGTTGCTGGTGTGCCGGCCACCGGCATCTATTGCAGCGGTTCGGGCTACTTCACCGACGAGGAAGGCGAAGCCCATCTGTTCATGTTTTGCAACAATGGCATCACCCCATACGTCTATGACTACAACATCACCACGGGCGTGTTCAACAACACGGCTTTGCTGGATTTCTCCACCACCCCGGGCTATGTGGCCTACGGCGGTGCAGGCGGTGCCTTCGTCGGCGAATATGACGGACACATCTGCTTCTTCGGCGACTCACCAGCCAGCCCCAATTTCATCGCTATTTATGCCTTGAGCGACTTCACCCCCACGCCGCCCGAGCCGCCCACTGGCGACCAGTTCTACGACTTCGACGACGGCTACATGCAGTGGACCACCATCGATGCCGACGGCGACGGCTACAACTGGGAGCTGAACCGCAACTGGGGCAACTATAACAACCCCTACAGCATGGTCTCCGCCTCCTGTGATGCCAACGAAGAGCCTCTGACGCCCGACAACTACTTGGTGTGTCCTTTCAAGCTCACCTACGACTGCATCACCTTCTGGGCCTGCGCACAAGATGAGAACTATCCCGCCGAGCACTTCGGCGTGGCTGTCTCCACCACGGGCAACACCGATGCCGCCGACTTCACCACCCTCCAAGAGTGGACGCTGACGGCCAAGACCCAAGGCTTGTGGTATGAATTCACCGCCGACCTGAGAGCCTACCAAGGCCAGGAGATCTGGGTGGCCATCCGCCACTTCAACTGCACCGACCAGTTCATGATTGTGGTGGACGACATCACGCTCTACCGCGAGTGGGACGGCGTGGCCGACAACAACCTGGTCACCATGAGCCTCTATCCCAACCCTGCCACCAACATGCTACAGGTGGAGAGCACAGACCGCATCGAGCAATACGAGATATACGACATCACCGGCGCCTTGCTGCGTCGTGACGTGGTGGGCCACAACGCCTTCAACCTCGACATCGAGGCCCTGCCCGCTGGCACCTACCTCCTGAAGCTGACTTCGGAAGGCACCGTGCAGACCCGCAGGTTTGTGAAGCAGTAAAAATTTACCATTAAGACAAGGAAGCCTCAACTCTGCTGGGTTGGGGCTTTTTTGGGATTTTTTTATGCAAAAAAATTATTTTATCAGCATAATTCTAAAAAAATAATTATTTTTGCCGTCAGAAACCTCATTTGATCATGACTTCAAGACAAAAAAATCCCTTTGTTGTAATGGGAAAAATTCCAGCAGAACTTTTCTGCGACCGTGAGAAAGAATCCGATAAACTTATTCATTCTCTGATAAATGGAAACAATGTAGTGCTGATTTCACCTCGTAGAATGGGCAAGACGGGCTTAATACACCACTGCTATGATGATGAGCGTATCCGTGATGAGTATTTTACCTTTTTTGTCGACATCTTACACACCTCAAACCTGCGAGAATTTACCTATAATTTAGGTAGAAGTATCTATAAAGAGCTTGTTCCAAGAGGAAAAAGGCTAGCAAAAAGCTTCATTCAAGCTTTGAAATCATTAAGCGGTACTATCAGCATCGACACCTTGAACGGCAGTCCCTCGTTTGGAGTAGAACTGGGCGACATCGCCAATGCCGAACTCACCCTGGAGGAGATTTTCGACTATCTCGACCATGCCAATAAGCCCTGTATTATGGCCATCGACGAGTTCCAGCAAATCACGCACTATCCCGAAAAGAACATTGAGGCTTTGCTACGCGGTCATATCCAGCAGATGCAAAACTGCAATTTCGTGTTTGCAGGCAGCGAGCGGAGTATCATGTCGCAAATGTTCAGCTCATCGGCGAGGCCATTCTATCAAAGTGCCGACATCCTTGAACTCAACGAAATCCCGTTTGATGTCTATTCGTCGTTTGCGGACCGTTTGTTTCGTGAAAGGCGTAAGCATGTCACAGATGAAGCCCTGCATTTTGTTTACGACTTGTTCAGAGGCCACACTTTCTATCTGCAGAAGGTCTTTAACGAGGCGTTTTCACTCACTGGCACAGGCCGAACTTGTGAGAAAGCCACTATCGTTGAGGCCATCGACCGCATCCTGAACGACAAGGAAACCACCTACATGGAAATTCTCTCCGCCCTTTCCGAAAAACAAAAGCCTTTGCTGTATGCCATCGCTGCTGAAGGCTCCGCCACCCGAGTCACTTCCATGGCTTTCGCCAAGAGGCACAATTTGGAATCGGCCAGTGCGATACAGTCGGCCATCAAGCAGTTGCTCAACCAGAACCTTATCACCGAAATCCACAAGGAATACGCCGTCACCGACAAGTTCTTCGCCCTTTGGATTAATCGGATTTACAATGAAAAGGTTTTCTTTCATGCTGCTCCTTGAATTTTTGTCCTTCCAACGGTCGTTTTTCTAAAAATTTTATCAAAAACTCGGCTTTTCACACGCGCGTATTATAAAAAGCCCTATATTTGCGCCCGCAAAGGGCATACTATGCCCGAAACTGAACAACTAAAACAACAACATAATCAAACAATTAACTCAATTATTAACCAAAACTAAACTAACAATGAAAAGTAAAAGATTACTTTTGACGCTGCTACTGGCACTATTGGTGCCGTGGGCAGCACAAGCACAAGAAGTAGTACAAAAGTTGACCAACTACGAGTTGTCAACAGATGTAACCACGTTCAACTCCATCGTGTCGACAGGCACGCAGTTGTCTTTCTCCGATGATGACGATGGCTCTGCCGCCATCAATTTCCCCTTTAATTTCGCTTACGGCGAAAGCAACTTCACGACATCACAGAAAATCGCCTGCTCTGCCAATGGTTTTATCCAACTGGGATCATCCGCCACGTCAGGTACTACTGGATCCTATAGCGGTACCAACCGTGTCATAACCCCTCTCCCGCAGTTTGATGGGCACATGAGTAATAATAGCGGTGCCGGTGCCTATTGGAAATATGATGAGACCGCTCAAACTCTCACCATCGAATACCATAAACTGGGTGCATATTCTTCCCCCTATGGTATCTACTCCTACCAGATAGTGCTACACAAAAATGGCGACATCGAGTTCATCTATGATGAGGTTAACCACGGAACTGCTACAACCCGCACAATGGCTACGTATTTAACCGATGGCGCAAATAGTGATCGCCTCTATGTAACAGGAGCGTGGGCAGACCCCCAAAAAGCCACTACTTATGCGGCACGTCCCTTTACACCAGTTCCCGAACATGGACTGCGTTACACTTTCACTCGTCCGGTGGCTGCCTACCCCACACCTGGCGACTTCCATGTAACTGGCTCTGACCACGAAAGCGTTACCTTGGCTTGGGCTACCCCCGAACAGGGATCCAATACCCTGACGGGTTATGCATACCAATACAAGAAGGCAAGTGACAACGATTGGCCCACTACTTGGACCAACCTCGATGATCCCACAGCCACCACGGTGACCATTCACAGCCTGGCTCTCAGCACCAATTACAACTTCCAACTCAAGGCGCTCTACGGCAGCAACGAAAGCGAAATTGTAACGACCGACGGCGCCACTACCGCCCAAGCCATTGCTGTCGGCGACAGCTGGAGCGACGACTTTGAAGGCACCGAGTGCGGTTGGGAACTCGTGAATGGTACGCAGACCAACAAATGGTGTTGGGGTACCGCTGTCAATAATGGTGGCACACACGCCCTCTATATATCCAATGATGGCGGCACCACCTATACTTATACTGTTTCCGGAGCTGAAAGAGTATATGCCACAAAACTACTCCACTTCGAAAACGGCAAATATGTTTTCACTTTTGACTGGGAATGCTATGGTGAATCCAGCCAATGGGATTATTTAAGTGTTGGACTTCTCCCTGCATCTGCTACAATTACAGCAGATAATACAAACAGCGGTACTTTACCAACAGGTTGGATTGCATTGCATGACCAACAATATTTATTTCAACAGACAACATGGCAAACTGCCCCTGAAAAGACCCTTCAGATGACGGCCGGAAACTATTATTTGGTTCTCAGATGGCGTCAAGATGGAAGCGGTCCCACTTCAGGAACAATCCAACCCGCGGCCGTCGACAATGTGAGCATCACCAAATTGGCTTGCCCCTACGATGTGGCAGGTCTTGCAGTTGCCACCGACCCGGCTCCGACAGCCCACACCGCAACTATCAACTGGACTAATGGCGAGCCAGGAATCTGGCAAGTGGCATGGGCGAAGAACAACAGTTTCACTGGTGCAAGCATAGAAACTGTAAACACAAACACTATTAATCTCACCGAACTTGACGCTTCAAGCACCTATTATGTTAGAGTTCGCGCCTACTGCGGCGGCACAGACTTCGGCGCATGGTCAACACCCATTGATTTTAACACCGAATGTGAAGCCCTTACCATTCCTGCCAACGGATGGAGCGTGAACTTCGACAACATGACGGGTGTTACTTCTGGCTCAACCAACAACCTTCCCATTTGTTGGAACTACCTCAACAATTGCTCTTATTCATATTACCAAGGTTATCCAGTAGTTTACAACGCCAGTTCTTCTTCACATTCAGGCAATAACCATTTGCGCTTCTACTCATATTCATCATATCCTGCAACCGAATATGCCATCCTGCCCGAAATGCAGAACCTCAACGGCAAGATGATTAGGTTCTATGCACGATATTACAATAATAAAACCGACCTCGTCGTGGGCGTGATGACCAATCCTGCCGATGCGACAACTTTTGACGAGGTGGAAACCATCAACGACTTGACCACCAGTTACAAGGAATACACCGTCAACTTCAACGAGGTTTCCGGCGGCTACATCGCCTTCAAGATGGTCGGAAATTCCTCCTACTCTTATTATATCTATGTGGATGACATCGCAGTCATGCTTCAGCCCGACTGCGCCACGCCTACTGACCTTGCAAAAACGGCAAACAGCGAAACTCCTGAAGGTGCTACCATCACTTGGACCGCTGGCGACGGCACCGAATGGACCGTGGAATACAAGAAGAGCACTGAAGAGACTTGGACTACGGTTACGCCTAACGTTACTGAAGCCACCTACACCTTCACTGGTTTGGACTACAGCACCACCTACAATGCCCGCGTTTCTGTGGTCTGCACCGCAGGCGCTGGCGTCACCTATCCTACCGACCCGGTGAGCTTCACCACCAAAGTGCAGTTCCCCGCTCCTACCAACCTTGTGACAAGCAATCTCACCCACGAGAGCGCCACCCTCGCTTGGACTGCTGGTTACACCAACCAGACTGCATGGAAGGTGGAATACAAGAAAAATTCAGATGAATGGACCGCAGCCATAACAGAAATAGTGAGCACACCCACCATCAATCTCAATGACCTTGTCGAAAATACGACCTACAACGTCAGAATTTACGGCGGCATTGGTACTGAATTTGGCACCAATTATCTGGGTAGCAACTTCACTACGAAGAATCCTTGCGCTGCTCCGACTGCATTGGTGGTCAGCAATGTTACCGACCAAAGCGTGACCCTCAACTGGACTCCCGGATACCAAGAAACCAGCTGGACGGTGAAGTACAAGCCGAACTCGGAAACCTCATGGGACAACGCAATAGTGATAGAGAATGCAACCAAGCCTCTTACCATTAATGACTTGACTGGCGGAACCACTTACAACGTGCAAGTCATCAACTGCGAGAACGCTTTGTCCGGCAACTTCACCACAGCCTTTGGAGTTCCTTTCTTCGAAGACTTTGAAGCCTCCACAACAACTATCCCAAGCGGTTGGACCAGATATTCAGGTCTTCTGTCAGAGGTTTTGGCTGGCACCACTCAACTGACAACTACAACTGATACATATTGGGGTTTTAATAATACCGCACCCATTGACAACTATCATGCAACTATTAACATTTATAACGATAACCGCAAGCATTGGCTCGTCACCCCAACCATAATTAACAACAATGACAACAATTGCTTGTCTTTCGAAATGTGTCGCAGAGTTTATTCAGCTGGAGAGTGCCCAGATGACATCTTTGCAGTGTTGTATTCCATTAATAACGGCACTACTTGGACTGTTCTTCGCCAATGGGACAACGCAGGTTCAGAGTATGTTTACAACGACCTCGCTGTTGGTAAGACGATTGACGTGTATTTACCTTTGCCCGATGAAACGAAGAACCAAGCCGTTTGTTTTGCTTTCTATGGCGAATCAACCATTAACGGTAATGGAGATTATTACATCGACATCAACGATGTCAGTGTAGATGCTCCAAGTTGCTTCAGACCTTCGCTCCTCACCTCCAGCGATGTCACCAACCACTCGGCCACCCTCACCTGGACGGCAGGCAGCTCCGACCAACACGCTTGGCAGGTGGCCTACAGCAAGACTACGTTCGACCCCTTCGCTACAAGCTTCGACCTGGCCACGGTAGAGACTGTTGACTTCACCACGGGAGCCACCTGCACCTATCGCATCAGCGACCTTGATGCAGCAAGCACCTATTATATGTACATTCGTGCCAACTGCGGCACCGCTACCGATCCCGACTACGGCCCGTGGAGCCGCAAGGGGATAAGCCTCAGCACCTCGATTGCCGCACCCGCACCGAGCAACTTCATTACAGGCATCATCGGCGTACATACTGCCGAACTCGTGTGGAATGCCGGCGGCGGCGACTACGAAACCAGCTGGGATCTCTACTATGTGAAATCCGACGATGCTCCCGAAGCACCTACAGAAGAAACTCCTGCCACCAAGACCGTGACCACCCTGCCCACCACCGAGAATCCTTACAATTTGGATGAACTGGACGAAGAATCGAGATACTACATCTGGGTGCGCGGCAACAACGGCAGCGACGGCTACAGCGCTTGGACCGCCTTGACTGGCGACTTCTTCACCACCCTCTCCAACTGCGAAGCACCTTACAGCCTGAACGCCGCCGACATCACAGGCTCCTCAGCCGAGTTGAGCTGGATTGGCGTGCAAGAGAGCTATAATGTACGCTATTGCAAACTCATCCCCGGTGAAGCGGTAACGACTACTGAGAAATTTGAGAGTTATGAGGCGCACAATTATAATGCAACCTCTGGAGATCGGCCTTCGGATTGGGCTTATTCGACAGGACACGCAAGCTATTTTACACCACAGGTTTCCAACAACGAGCTTTTATCTGCTTCTTATTATGGCATTTCGGCCATGAGTGACCAAGGGAACTTCCTTTACATGCTTAGTGCTAACAACTATGCAGTTATGCCTCGCATTGAGAATCTCACTTCATTCACTTTCAAATATGCATTTGAGAATGCAAATAATGGAACGTTCAAAGTAGGTTACGTGACGGATGCCTCGAATATAAGCGGAACATTTACTCAATTTGAAAACGTCAACACCCCAGGCTCCACGAGCCTCACTCCTATCACTTTGACGGATACCGAATTAGGCATCCTCAACAGCACAGAAGGAGCCCGTTTGGCTTTCAATTTCAACTACTCTGGTAGTTATGGCTTCGGCATCGATGACATTACCTACACCACTCAATCCTATACCCCAACGGCATGGAACGAGACTAACACCAATGTCACCAGCCCAATCACCATCGACGAACTTGAAATGGGTACCAGATATGGATGGCAGGTGCAGGGCATCAACGCAGGTTGCACTGGCGGCCTCACCGAATGGAGCGAAATGGCCACCTTCAATACGCCTTTCACTAAGGTTATCAATGCCTATAGCGGCGACGGCGGCTACTATCTGATTGCTTCGCCTCTGGCCACTGCCGTCAACCCCGTTACGGTGGGTATGATCACCGACGAACTGGGTAGCAACGCTACTGCCGAGACCAGCACCTACGACCTCTATTGGTTTGACCAAACCTCCGTTGCAACGGAATGGCAAAACTACAGGGTTGCCACCTTTGACCTAGTCAACGGCATGGGCTATCTCTATGCCAGCAAGGAAGGCACCACCCTCACCTTCATCGGCACACCTGGCACCAACGGCGAGGTGTCGCTGGTTAAGGATGATGACCCGACCGCTACTCCGTGGGCTGGCTGGAACCTCGTAGGTAACCCCTTCGGCGTGGATGCCTACATCACCAAGCCTTTCTACACCTTGGAAAACAGCAATAACTTTACTCCTAACGATGCTGGAACCGCCATCCAAGCCATGCAAGGCCTCATGGTTGTCGCTGACAACAATGACGAAACTTTGACCTTCAGCACAGAGGCTCCTGCCAAGAACGCCAAGCTCAACATGAACGTCAGTGAGGACCACAGCGTTGTTGACCAAGCCATCGTCAGCTTCAACAAAGGCCAGCAATTGCCCAAGCTCCAGTTCAGGAACGGCAGCAGCAAGGTCTACATCCCGATGGAAGGCAAAGACTACGCTGTGGTCAGCGCTGGCAAGGTGGGCGAAATCCCCGTCAGCTTCAAGGCCGAGAAGAACGGCAGCTACACGCTGAGCTTCACCTCACAGGAAGTCAGCTTCAGCTACCTGCACCTCATCGATAACCTCACTGGCAACGATGTCGACCTGCTCGACAACCCGAGCTACAGCTTCGACGCCCAGACGACCGACTATGCTCAACGCTTCCGCTTGGTGTTTGCCACTGGCAGCAGCGTGGATGGCGACAGCTTCGCCTTCATCAACGGCGCTGGCAACCTGAGCATCTTCGGCATCGAAGGCACCGCCACCGTGCAGGTGATGGATGTGCTTGGCCATGTGCTCAGCAGCGAGAGCTTCAGCGGCAGCTACGAGAAGCAACTCAACGTGGCTCCGGGTGTGTATATGATCCGCCTCATCAATGGAAATGATGTTAAGGTCCAGAAGATGATTGTGAAATAAATGAATAATAATAAATTAAATCATAATACCATGAAAAAACTAGCATTAACCATCGCAATCGTCTTAGGCCTTGGCCTGACTACCTTTGCTGACCCTGACGGTGGCGGCGTGTTCCAACGCGGCACCTCCGAATCGGAATTCTACGGTCCAGGCTGGCGCTCAACCAACACGCCTGCCCTGCCCCAACACGGTGGCACCGAAAACGCCGACGCTCCGCTGGGCACCGGCATCGCCGTGCTGACCGCCCTTGGCGCAGCTTACCTCGTCGGCAAACGCCGTAAGGAGGATTAATCCTTTGGAGACGCAAAGCGTCCCATGAAAAAGGGTCGGCGACTTTCGTCGCCGACCCTTTTCGTTTTGTGTCAGATGAACCTTATTGCATAATCCAGTCCGCGGCGGCTTCGATGACGTTGTCGATGCCTTGGGCGGTGCAGGCGGGGTCGAGGAGGACGCGCTCTTGGGGCGGGACGCCGTTCTCGTAGTTGCCTCCGTCGATGGCGATGGTGCGGGTGATGCTGAAACGGTAGGTCCAGCCGTTGGGCAGGGCGCCGCCGTTGGGCAGGCCGAGACCGCCACCGCTGTAGTCACCAAACAGCTTGATGTTGTCGTAGGCCATCGTGCAGATGGCGAAGAACGAGGTCGCGCTATAGGAGCCGCGGTCGATGAGCACGGCCACAGGCTTGGTGTAAGCCGGTTCGGTGAAAACATCGCTGTAGTCGGTGCTGTCCGCGTAGACGGTGGTCAACTCCGTGAAGGCATCGTGTTCGGGTCCCGCCTTGATTTGGGTTTGGTAAAGCGCTTGTCCGTGGTTGTCGAAGATGGAAAGCAGTTGGCGGATGTTGTCGATGCTGCCGCCGCCGTTCTGCCGCAGGTCGAGAATCAGGCCGTCGCAGTCCTGGTAGCGGTTGAGGAGATACGACAGGTTATTCTCCGTGATAGCGTCCATGAAAGAGGAATAGCGGATGTAGGCTACATGGCCGTCGCGAATGGCGTTGTGAGTGAAACTCCCCGTCGTGTGGTAGTTGACGGTCAGGTAGTTAAGCACTACAACTTGTTCGTCGATGTTTTTCTCCGCGTACATCTTGTAATAGACCGAGTCGTTGTGCGACACGTCGAATTTGGAAATCAGGTTGGTGTGGCCGTCGCGCAAGGTGTTGAGCATGGCGCCACAGACGTGGAAGAGGCTATCCAATTCTATTTCGTCATACACCATGGGGCGGTAGACTTCGTAGACCGAGTCCCAGTCGACGCCTTTCACGTCGAAGAAGGCGTATTGCTGGTCGACCTTTTTCCAAAGGTAATCGAACACGTTGACGGGGTTGGAAGGCTCGTCGGCTTCCATGAAGGCGCGCTCGCAAGAGGGCAAGCTTACACCTATTAATATTAATATAAGGGGCAGAAGATGGTGTTTTTTCATGATAATGATGTTAGTTTATAGTTTATAGTTGAGGATTTTGAAGGCATGTCATTGACTACGTCGAATCTTCGATTTCCGAACGGAGCAACCCATAGATACGCTCCCTCCTTCGTCGGTCGGTATGACATGGGTTGCGTAGTGAGTGTATCTATGCCTTCAAAATCCGTGGTTAATGGCAGCCGTACAAATTATTCAATTAATATTAAACAGAAGGTTGAGGTTGAAAGAATGGATGGCGTTGTCGAAGCGGTAGGTGCCTTTGTGGCCTGTGGAGAGATAGTCCCAGCGGTAGTTGAAGCCGATGCGGTTGCCGTTCAACAGGTTGAAATATAGCCCAATATCCGTTCCAACACCTGGGAACCACTTGCCGAAGGTCTCGTAATCCTGAAGCACTGTGTTGGCTTGGTTGAGGTCGCTGGTGTAGTTGTCCATGTAGGCGTAGCCCGGCCGTATGACCAAGCCCGCTACGGGCAGGTTCAGCTTGCCGTAGAGCGTGAAGAGGTTGTGCGCGCCGTTGCGGATGAAGGCGAAGTCGTATTGCAGCATCCCTTCGGCGCAGACGTTCTCGAAGATCGAGACACCCATGGAGGCGTTCATCAACGCCGAGATGTCCTTGATATCGTAGTAGGTCTGAAGGCCGCCACCCACCCACAGGTGGAAGCGGTTGCGCTTGCCGTCGTGGAAGCGGTAGAGGAACTCCGTGCGGTTGTCGATGCCGAAGGAATAGCCGTTGAGATTGACGAGCATGTCGCCGAGCAATCGGGCGTCGGTCTGGATATGGCAGCGGTGCCATTCTACGGTGACGCCCAGGTTGAAGTTGGCGCCAATGCCGGTGTAGCCGAACGGGATGGTGCCGTTGTCGTAGCAGTGAGCCGCGTTGAGGCCCACGCCGGCGTTGAGCCAGATGGGCACCTTGCTCTTGCGGATGGGTTGCGGTTGGGTGTCAAGCTGTTCGCCCTCTTGCGCGAAAGCTTGCGTCGCCATCAGGAGGATGGCTGTGAGAAGGATTGGTTTGATTTTCATATTATTGCGTTGTTTATGGATTTCGAGGGGCAAAGATACTGTATTTCAACAAATATCCGTATATTTGCACCCTCATTTTCAAAAAGTAACAAATATGGAATCAACGAACAAACACTGCTCCTTTCGCGACAACAGATTCAAGCGTTACACGGTAACCACGGCCTTGCCTTATGCCAACGGCCCTGTCCACATCGGTCACCTTGCCGGCGTCTACATCCCCGCCGACACCTACGTCCGCTACCTGCGAATGTGCGGTCAGGAAGTGCTGTTTGTCGGTGGTTCCGACGAACATGGCGTACCGATTACCATCAAGGCTGAAAAAGAAGGCGTTACGCCACAGGACATCGTCGACCGCTATCACGAGATCATCAAGAAGTCGTTTGAGGAACTGGGCATCAGCTACGACATCTACTCGCGCACCTCTTCGAAGATGCACCGCGCCACGGCCCAGGAGTTCTTCAAGAAACTCTACGACGAAGGCAAGTTCATCGAGAAAGAGACCGAGCAATACTTCGACCCCGAGCGTCAGAAGTTCTTGAGCGACAGATACATCGTTGGCACTTGCCCGAAATGCGGTGCCGACGGCGCTTACGGCGACCAATGCGAAAAATGCGGTTCTTCCTTGAGCCCCGACGAACTCATCAACCCGCACTCACAGTTGAGCGGCGCGGCCTTGGTGAAAAAGCCGACCAAACACTGGTACCTGCCCTTAAACGAATACGAGGGCTGGCTCCGTGAGTGGATCCTCGAAGGCCACAAAGAGTGGAAACCCAACGTCTACGGCCAAGTGAAGAGCTGGTTGGACGGCGGCCTGCAACCTCGTGCCGTCACCCGTGACCTCGACTGGGGCGTGCCCGTCCCGATTGAAGGCACCGACGGCAAAGTGCTGTACGTGTGGTTCGACGCACCGATTGGCTATATCAGCAACACCAAAGAGATTTGCGAGAAGCGCGGCGAGGACTGGGAAAAGTGGTGGAAAGACCCCGAGACCAAGTTAGTGCATTTCATCGGCAAGGACAACATCGTGTTCCACTGCATCATTTTCCCCTGCATGATGAAGGCCTACGGCGACTATATCATGCCCGAAAACGTGCCCGCCAACGAGTTCCTCAACCTCGAAAACGACAAGATTTCGACCTCGCGCAACTGGGCCGTGTGGCTGCACGAATACCTTGAGGAATTTCCTGGAAAACAGGATGTTCTGCGTTACGTGTTGACCGCCAACGCACCCGAGACCAAGGACAACAACTTCACCTGGAAGGACTACCAAGACCGCAACAACAACGAACTGTTAGCCATCTTCGGCAACTTCGTCAACCGCACTTTGGTTCTGACGCACAAATATTATAACGGTGTGGTGCCTGCCATGCACGACCTCACTGAGACCGACTTAGCCGTCATCGCCGAGATGAACAGCTATCCCGACAAGATTGGCTACCTCATTCAGGACTACAAGTTCCGCGAGGCACTTTCCGAACTGATGAACTTGGCCCGCCTCGGCAATAAGTATCTCACTGATAATGAGCCTTGGAAGCAAATCAAGACTGACCCCGAGCGCGTGAAAACCGTGATGGCCGTGTCGTTGCAGATTGTGGCGCACCTCGCCATCCTGAGCGAGCCGTTCCTGCCGTTCAGTGCGAAGAAGCTGCAAAAAATGATTGGCTTGAAGTTCGATATTTGGGACGATGCCGAAAACACCGTCTTGCTCACCGAGGGCCATGTCATCGATCAGCCGGAGCTGCTGTTTGAGAAGGTTGAAGACAGCGTAGTCGAGGCCCAGCTGCACAAGTTGGAAGAAACCAAGAAAGCCAACCAACTGAACGCCTGGAAACCCGCCGAGGTGAAGCCCGTCGTGAGTTTCGACGACTACATGAAAGTCGACATCCGCGTGGGTACCATCTTGGAATGCCAAAAGGTGCCGAAAGCCGACAAACTCTTGCAGTTCCTCATCGACGACGGCATGAACAAGCGCACCATCGTGAGTGGTATCGCCAAATACTACACTGAGCCTGAAAAACTTGTGGGTAAACAGGTGTGTTTCATCGCCAACTTCGAGCCGCGCAAGCTGAAGGGCGTGGTCAGCGAGGGCATGATTCTTTCCGCCGAGGACAAGGACGGACGACTTGTGCTGCTGACGCCATCTGATTTGGTTACGGCTGGATGCTCGGTGGGGTGAAAAACCAACAAAAACAAATAAAATAACCCATTATAAACCAACAAATTAAAAACAAATTCAATATTAATAACAAAAAAATTCAATTTCGACTAAGGGTAAAACCGAAGTTATTAGTCTTATAGATGTCTAGACAACAAAAAAACGCGTTTTTACTATGCATTTGAATGCGCAACTTATGCTTAGCAAATTTGCCGCCACCATGCCCTTTGGCAGAGGTGGAATTGCCATTTATAGACAAGAAAACAATCAATTAATTCACTCATTTATTAACCTAACTCATTCATTATGAAAAAGAAAGTATTTTCTTTGATGATGACGCTTTTGCTCGCCTTTGTGGGCGTGGTGAAGGCGGATGTTGTGGAACTCGGCGAAGGAAGCACGACGACCAGCTCGTACCTCCCGAACTACGAATTCTACAACTACTCTCTGACGCAGCAGATTTACACTGCCGATGAGATTGGCACTGCTGGTACCATTAACAGCATTGCCTTCTACACTGCCGCTTCTGCTAGCAGAACGCTGCAAGTGTACATGGTTCACACCAGCCTGTCTGCTTTCAGTAGCACGACCGCTTGGGTCGTTCCTACGTCAGCTGACATGGTCTACTCTGGCAGTGTGTCCTACACTGCAGGTGGTTGGACAACCCTTACTCTGAGTACTCCGTTCGAGTACAATGGTTCGGACAACCTCTGCCTCATCGTGGACGACAACACGGGCAGCTACGTGAGCAGCGTTAGCAAGTACGTGTACAACGCCAATGGTAACCAAGCTCTTCGCATCTACAGCGACGGTACCAACTACAATGCTCTGGCTCCCACGAGCTACAGCGGTACCACGATGACGCAGAAGAACCGCATCCAGCTCGACATCACTCCTGCTGGTGGTGGCGCTGGTGCTGGCGAACAGCTCTTCGCTTACCAGAACGGCGTACAGGTTGACACCGTGAAAGTTGGCCCTCGTCCGAATGGTGCCTGGATGGAACCTTTCACCTTCCAGATCCACAACACGGGTGCTGCTGTTACGGTGACCAACCTCGACTGGACACCCAACACCTACTTCAGCCTTGATGATGAAGAGCTTCTCCCGTTCGACCTGGCTCGCGACGCGGAACAAGACGTCAAGTTGAACACGGGTGATGCCCAAGGCAACACCGATTGGCAGATGGTGGCCATCTACGGCACTGGCCGTACGGCTGCTGTGTGGAACATCAACGTTGAGCAATACGATGCCCAGACCCCCGACGTTTGGGAAATGGCTTGCGAAGAAGCTACCAGCTCTCCGTTTGACGAGTTCCCGGCCGCTGATCACAATGCGACCCTGTACACCAACTACAACCTGCCTTTCACTCCTGACTATCCGGATGGCTACGATGCTGTCTATAAACTTGTGTTTGATCAGGATGTGATGCTGAACGCCTACGCTACCCTGCCTAACGGTGGCGAATCCAAGGTGGTTCTCTACACCGAGGACTTCTACGGCCATGGCGGCCCCATGGTGGACAACTACTACCAAGGTCCTACCGCTGGTAACGGCGGTGGCGGTGGTGCCGCTGGCGGTCCTTTCGAGGCCATGATTGGCGACGATGCCAGCACTACCACGAGCTACTACATGCCGATGTGCTACCTTTACAACTACTCACTGAGCACTGAGCTCTTCCTCGCCACTGAACTGGCCGCCGCTGGCGCTACCACTTCCGCGATGAACAGCATCAGCTGGTACAGCGAAAGCACCTACGGCTACAACATCCAGAATGTGAGCATTTGGATGGCCAACGTGACCGACACTGAAGTGAGCGCCACTTCGCCCCTCGGCAGCGGCATGAGCCTCGTCTACCAAGGCAACTTCCAAGAGGTTGTCGGTTGGAACGAGTTCGTCTTCAACGCTGGCAGCTTCGCTTGGGATGGCCACAGCAACGTGATGGTCATGGTTCAGATGAACAATGGCAACTGGAGCAGCTCCATCTACTGGAAGTACCACAACCCGGGCTTCTATGCCGGTGCATACGTCTATCAGGACAGCACTCCTTATAGCGCCGGTACGACCACTTACAGCTTGAACACCACCAACACCGTGCGTGCCAACACCAAGTTCAAGAGCAACGGCCGCAGCGCTAACCGTGACCTCGTTGACTTCGAAAACGGTAACCTGCCTGCTGGTTGGGATGCCTCTCAAGGCTACAACGACTGGTATGTTGACACTGAAGACTATTACGGTCAAGCTCCTGCATACGCTGGCAGCTATTCACTCTATGTGGACGGCAATGGTGCATACGACAACGATTACTTCGTTTCACCCGCTACTGAATTTGCTGGTGCTGGTTCTTTGAGCTTCGCCTATGCCACTCCGAGCTGGTCTGGCGACCAAAATGACCTTTCTGTTGGTTATAGCACCAGCCCGACTGGCCCCTGGACGATTTTCCCGGCTGCCAACGAACTCCAGAGCGAAAACTGGCAAACAGTCAACCTTGACCTGAGCAGCTTGAATGGCACTTATTATATTGCCTTCATCAGCTATGATGGTTGGGGCTACTGCACTGCTATTGACAACATCAACCTCGTTGGTTCATCTAGCGGTGGTGGTCAAGGCGGTGGCGGCACTACGCCTACCGAAATCAGCTACGGTCCTGTCATCACCAACGCTCCTGTCGAGGCTGGTACCTACTACTTAGTGTCCGCCGCAGAAGCTGAGGACTATGCCGTGCATATCGACTGGGAACCCATGCCTTGCCCGAGTGTTGACGGCTTTGCCTTCAACGAGTTCCCGGCTGACGATGAGGACGAAGTTGAACCCGCCAGCGTCACGCTGCAATGGATGAATCCTCCATACGCCACTTCTTGCCAAGTGTTCTTCGGTAGCACCTACTATCCGGAACCCAACCACCCGCAAACCGTCATTTCCGACGTGATGCCTGTGAACGGCGAAAGCGGCAGCTTCACCGTCACCAACTTGTGGAACAATACCAACTACTTCTGGTATGTGAAGTTCTTCAACGAAGGCGCTTGCCAAGATGGTGTGGAAGGTCCGCACTGGGGCTTCACCACCCACCTCAACATCCCGCAGAACTTGGTTGCTAGCGACGAGACCATCTTCAACGACGAAACCGTCACTTTGACCTGGACTGCTGTTGTTGACCGTACTTATCGTAACTACTTCATCTACCGCGACGGTGTGAAGATCGGTGAGACGGCTGCTAACCAAATCAACGCCACCACCTACACCGATGGTCCTTTGGCCTACAACATGGGTGGTTACACCTATTATGTTACGGCTGTGTACGATGAAGGCGAAAGCGCCCCGTCGAACACCGTTGTCGTGAAGGTTTCCGGCTACGGCGATGTGAACGGTCACGTCTATGAGCAAGACGGCACCACTGGCATTGCCAACGCCACCGTTACTATGATTGGTCAAGACGAGTTTGGTGTCAGCCACACCTATAACTTACAGACCAACGCTCAGGGTTACTACAGCGGCCACATCTATGCCGGTGAGTACAACGGTTCGGCCAGCTGCAATGGCTACCAGACCATCAACGAGCCTGTCCAGGGCAACCCGATTGCTATCAACTATAATAATACGACCAGCCCGATCGACTACATCCTCGACGAGAACTTCGACGCTCCTTGCGCTGTCATCGCCGAGTACTTCCCCGACAGCTTGGATCCGAACAGCCCGTATGTGAAAGTGTACTGGGGCTGCGGCCTGCCTGGTGGCGAAATCATTGAAGACTTCGAGACCGGCGACTTCAGCATGTTCGACTGGAACGTGAACGGCAGCTATCCTTGGGAAGTCACCACGACTCACCCCTACGAAGGCACCTACTGCATGAGGAGCACCAACTACAACGTCGCCAGCTCCACCTCGAGCATCGACGTGACGGTTGACATCCCTGCCGATGGTATCATGAGCTTCTACGGCTACATCTCCTCCGAGAACAACTGGGACTATGGCTACTTCTACATCGACGGTGTCCAGAAGGGTCAATACACTGGCGCTGGCAACAGCTGGGGTGAGAAGAAGTTCGACATCACCGAAGGTACC
>Ga0310786_10000182_pt1 | contig 107532 bp, 78 predicted proteins | sample AusTroGonzalo_MG_FD_203881 | JGI IMG/M metagenome (GOLD analysis project Ga0310786, IMG submission 203881) | Bovine rumen microbial communities from tropical cattle in Woodstock, Queensland, Australia - Gonzalo_03 (v2) (version 2) | ecosystem: Host-associated > Mammals > Digestive system >... | reverse complement strand
GCAGTGTCCAGTTCCGTCCCAATCTGTGATCAGGATCTCATCATCGTAGTATTCCGCACCCGGATTGAAACACCTTTCGAGCGATTGTTCCGCAACCTGTTCCATGGTCAAGGCTGGAACCATCGTGTACAGCGTCTTTCCACTGTTCCTTTTCGGAATCATGAAAACCATAAGCATTGTTTGCCTCCATTGTTGCGCGTTACCGTTTTGGGACCGGAACCTCCGTGATTCCGTGTCATCCGATTTTTTCGTTCTGAGGTTAATATAGCACATCACACTGCCATCTAATGTCAGTCTAAGAAGAAAAACAGAAAAAAACAATCTGGTCCATCCGCACTTGATTTCCAACCCGTGCCGTGATATGTTTTTATGTACTTGGAAATCCGTGCCGGGCGTGGCGATACGTCTACCTTGTCTGACTCAAGATGCGCCCACTTGTTTCAGTACCTTCTGGAAAACGTCCTGGTGTAGTTACCTTGAGCGAAATACTGCCGATACTTCAGAAACAAAAGACTTGTTGCGATTGATTCTTGATGTTTCCCATTTTTGCTTCAGGATGGCATCGGAACAGATATAAGCCTTTCCGCGTTGCCGATCATTGCGTCATCACAGGTTTTCCGACATGTTCGGGAGTACAAAACAAGAAAAATTTGCTCTCTGCAAGACAAGTCCTTCCTTTCAAGAACAACTATTTGACAGGCGATCACCTTGATCGCTCAGCTTAATTATATCTATTTACGACAGATCATATCATCATCTTTTAAGAAGCTCTTTCCGTTCGGGCTCGCAATCTCGCTTATTATACCGTCATTCCGTCATTTCCGACCGTCATTCCGTCAAATCATTTGTTTTGAAGATGTTTCATTTGACGGAAGAGCGATCGTTTATATCCTCCGTACACAGCCCGGCAGTCTGGATTTCGGGACAAAAAGAATGCCGCGGTTTTCGCAAAATACAAACCGCGGCAACAGAAAATCTCAGATTGTCTGCCGGATCAAGAATCCGTTTTACGGATTCCTTTATTCGTCGGCGCTGCACCGCGTAAACGAAACAAGTTCCGCGGGGGAACGCTTCAGTGCCAGCACGAAAATCCACGCGAACGTCCAGGTCAGCAGCGACACAAACACGGAGACGAAGACCTGGAAACCGTTCAGTTCGACGCGGATGTCCTTGGCGTTGCAAAGCGTCAGGCCGGTCATCTTCATGCCGCGCGTATGACCGTGTGCGCAGAGTCCCCAGCCGAGCATCACGAATTCCCAAGCGAAGAACAGAAGCGCCGCGAGGGTAGCGATACGTCCGGCCACACTGGTCTTGCACCAGACGGCTTTACCCTTTTCCGAGGACAGGCAGATATACTGTTCCTTCGTGGCTTCGTCGGTAAAGAGCGAACCGGCGTGGAATCCGGCTTTCGTATCGAGCTCGGCGAACGTGATCGTGACTTTCTTGGCTTTCGCACCTGCCACCGGAACGTTGTTGACAGAAGGGACGACATCGAACTGCACCTGCGGCAGGGAAGACGCGCCGGACATCGCCAGCATGTAAACTGCGAGGATAGCCGCGAGTTCCACCGGAACGGCCTTGAACAGCGCGAAAATGAAGTCGATGAAGAACGCCTTGAGGCGGGCGACCGGCGGTGCCGGTTTCGCGACGAATTTCTTTTCCTCGGCCAGTGCGACTTTCTGCTGGTCGGTGAGGTCCTTGCCGCCGTCCGAGCGGGCCTGCGCGGCATTCAGAGCGATGCGCTTGCGCTGTTCGTCGAGCTTGTTGGTGAGGAAATCGAACTTGGCAGCCGTGGACCAGGACGGCATAGGGGATTTCTTCATGGGGCACGTGGCCGTGAGCTGATCGGATTCAACGAGAGCGGCTACGTCGGATTCTTCGAGCCTGAGATGCTCGACGCCGTTCACGTCCTTGACATCATAAGTCGCCATATTCAGTACCTGTCGTTAAGATGTAAAAACCTTTTGAAAATATTAAGATAGCAGTTTTATAAGGTTTTGTCAAGCCGGATTCCACAAAAAATAAAGAAAACACGATGTCCACCCTGCCCTTCGCCGCCGCCGGAGCCGACATCTTCGCTTGACTTTCCGCCATCGGGATTTATATTAAATTACCGCTTCGAGATAATCCATTCTCCGTACCCAGCAACACTTGCACCCTGCCCCGGCTCCATGTTCTTCTCCCGTAGATTCTTTCCGTTTTTCCTGACTTTCTTCTTCGGCGCGTTCAACGACAACCTGTTCCGCAACGCGCTGGTCATCATGATCTCCTACCAGTCCGGGTTCTCGTCGGGCACGGCGAACGCACTGTCCTTCACTGCCATGGCGCTGCTGATGCTCCCATACTTCCCGTTCTCCGCCACCGCCGGGCAGCTCGCGGACAAGTTTCCCCGCCACAAGCTCTTCCGCGCCTACAAGGTCCTGGAATTCTGCCTCATGGTCCCGGTCTTCTTCGCGTTCCTGCGCGGCAGCATCTGGCCGCTCCTCGCCCTGCTCTTCTTCATGGGCACGCAGTCCGCGCTTTTCAGCCCCCTCAAATACGCCTACATCCCGCAAATGCTGGAAGAACGCGAACTGCTGCGCGGAAACGCCTATGTGAACGCGGGGACTTACGTCGCGGTCATCTTCGGTGCGGTCCTCGGCAACTATCTGATCACAATCCCGCACGGCGGACTCGTGACCGGCGCGGTCATCATCCTGATGGCGCTTCTCGGGCTCTGCGGCGCGTTCCTCATCCCGGACATGCCACCGGAAGCCCCCGCGCTCCGCATCGACCCGAACCTCATCCGCGCTTCGTGGGGCGTCATCCGGACCGTGTTCCGGGACAAGGTCCTGACCCATTGCGTCGTGGGGCTCTCCACGTTCTGGATGACCGCCGCACTCTACGTGTCCCTGCTTGCCGGATTCTGCAAGGACGTGCTGCACGCGCAGCCGCACCTGGTGCCGATTCTCTACCTGCTTTTTTCCGCCGGGGTCGCCATCGGATCCGTGCTGTGCCAGACCGTCGGACGCCGCCGCGCCGTGATGCCGCTCGTCTCGCCCGTGCTGATCCTCATGGCATTCTTCACGCTCGACCTGTTCTTCGCCTCGCGATCCTGGTCCCACGCACCTGCAAATGCCGACGCGCTGCTGACCGTTACCGACCTTCTCCGGTTCCCCGCATCGTGGCGGATCGCCGCCGACCTCGTGCTTCTGGCGGCATGCGGCGGATTCTACTCCGTGCCGCTGAATGCCCTGCTCCAGCACAAGGCGGACCCGGAACAGGTCGCCCGGGCCATCGCCGCGAACAACATCGTGAACTCCTTCGCAATCGCCATCGGCACCGTCGTTTCCGCGCAGCTCATGGCGCACGGATTCATCAGCACCATCGGCGTCTTCGTCCTTGTCGCGGCCGTCAATTTCCTCACGGCGCTTTATCTGCTCCCCATCCGCTCCGAACGCCTCCCGCGCAAGTGAATGCCCCCTATTCGCGCCGGCTTTCCCTTCCATTCGCCGTTATCCCGCCTTCAAAAAAAGAAACAAACAATGATATATTATTGTATTCCTTATTTTTTGAAGCATAGATTGAGTTTTTATTCTCTCGGCAAATACGACGGATTTGCCGTCAGTTTCCGACCGTCAAACCGTCAAATCTTTTTTAATAAACACTTTACGATTTGACGAATATACCGTCACTCCTGACGATCTTCCGACAAACTGCTCTCCGGAGCAGGTGCGGATTCAGATTTAGTTTTTAAGAAAAACGGGATTGGCGACTGTTCCGCGACGAGCTTTTCGGCTTCTTCTCGAGGCAGGCTTATTGTGGATCCGTCGGAGTAGAGGACCATTGAGCCGCGTTTGTCGCCGTGTGCTCCGGGCGGACACATGAGGATCGGAACGGGCTGCTGGAGCGATCCGTCGAACACGACCGAGGCGGGCACGGGAAACACCAGATATGGCGAAGTGACTTCCACTCGCTGGCGGCGAAGGTAGGGAAAAGCGTGTTCGCGTACTTTGCGGACATTCCGGCAGATAAACACACTTTCCGGGAATGGCCAGGACGTCTGGAGGTTTTTCCTGACCACCGCCCGGATCAGGTCGGCGACGGTCCAATCGGGCGGCAGTTCGAACCCCTCTTCGCCGGAGAATTCGCATATGAGCTTGTAGATATGTTGCTGATTGCTCGCACAGTTGGCACTGTAAGCCCTGGATACCGCCTCCTGATTTGGTCCGGAGGAGATCAGCATCAAGATAAACAAATTGACCGCGATCACCAGAAGAATGATGCAGGTATCCCGGAAACTGAGGTCGTGAACCTTGAACTGCTGTTTCCAATCCATCGTCATTCATCCTTTTCCGTGGGGGATGCTATTTGTCCTTTTCCTCGGGACCCGTCATGCCGTCAAGCACCGGGCATTTTCAGTTGGTTACAATTTGTAACTAACTCGCAACCATCTTTGGCTAAGCGGTTTTGAGAACTAACTAATAATTGGAGGCGTGCCAGGGCTTATTCTTCTTCGGCGCGAGAAAGGAGTTCTTCGCGGAAGTCTTTCGTGTAGAACTGGCCGCAGTGGCCGCCGTTGGAGAACCAGGTGATGCGGTCGCCGAGCGTCTCGTCGAGGAACTTGCGGTCGGCATCGTTGATGAGGATGTCGTCCCAGGAATGGATCATGCGGACGGACTTGTTCTCGCGGAGCGTCTTCTCGACGGCGCGGAGGCCGGATTCGGCAGCAAGCTGATCAAGATCGGCTTCTGTCTTGCCGTTCTGGGGAAAGAGGAAGCGCGTGATGTACTCCATGAACCCGACATTGCCGATCTCACGGTAGAAATCCTCGCGGTTGAACATGGTGCAGGGGGACTCGATGCCGGGAAGGGGATACTTGCCCTCGCGTTGGGTCTTTTCCAAAACCTCGTCGAGACAGCTCTGCAGGGAGAACGCCACAAAGAACTTGGCGGTGTCGTCGGCGACGAGCGGCGGACGCGTGAACGTCTCCGGCTCTTCGGGGTCAAACGGCGGGATCACATTCTTGGTGAGGACATACTGAAGCCCGGCTCCGGTGGAGACCTTCTCCACGGCGTCGTCGAACGTCCATTCGTTTGTCACTGCTGCATAGGAGTCGGCTGTCCTGAGCGCTACGAGCAGATCTGCGGGCGGGTTGATCGGGAGATAGCGGCTGATGCCGAGGGTATTTTCCTTTTCCTCCATGGCTGCGATGTGACAGAGCTCGAGTGCGCCCATGGACCAGCCGGTAAGAACGATCCTGGGATCCTTGATCTTGCCGTGTTCGCGGAGATCGGCGAGGATCTTCTGCAGTACGATGCGCATTTTCTCGGCGTCGCGCGGAGTATATCCGGGCAGCTTGCCGTCCGTGGCGGTCATGAAGCGCCAGTTGAAGCCGTTGTCGACCAGGACGACGCTGTAGCCAGCATTGTAGAACTCCTCGGCGGTGGCGAGCGCAGTCTGGCCGTTATAGATGCTGCCGATGCCGGGAATGATGATGGCGAGCTTTTCAGGCGGGACATCGTTTTCGTCCTTCGGCTTCGGAGCCTCGAAGAAACCGTATTTGAGGCGGGAGCGTTCGGGATCGATGCCGACCGTGACCTTCCGCGTGTGGATCTTGTCCTCGAAGTCGGAGTTGAAGATGGAGAGGCGCGCATACCACCAGTCGTGGTCCTTCTGCGGCACATAGTAGATGGCGCGGAGCGTGTCGGCCACGGGTCCGAGCGAGTGATACCCCTCAAGGACCCTGCGGCGGCCGCGAAGGGATTCGGGCATCGTCGAGGGGACCTCGTCCGGAAGCTCGGGCAGGCGGTCGTGGTAGACGTCCTTCGCGTAGTCGTAGTACCACTTGTCGAGCTGGAGCTCGCGGTTCAGGAGCTGCATCATCACGTAGGTGCGGTACGGGTCGGCGGACCCTTTGATCACGTTCACGAACTGCGGATGCATCGACACGACGTTGTTGATGTATGCCCAGCTGGAGTACGGCAGATATGTGCGGATGTCTAGCAGATAGTCAAAGATGCTGCCGACGTCGTCGCGGACGTTGATGTGGCGGCTGCCGGGGATGATCAGGCGGCAGCCCGGATCGATGCCCCAGGTGGCGAACATGCGGCCGAAGTCGGCGTCGGTCTTGTAAAGGTGGAACCAGTATTCCGCGGGGTCGAAGAGCCCGGCGATGCCGATGGTGGAGTTCAGCAGGAAACGCCCCGTCTCGACGCCCGCGCATTCCCATTCGGCGCTGCCGAGCGAGGAGATCGCGCGGCCGGGGAACGCGAGGTTGTGGCAGGCGTTTTCGATGCACTGGATCACGGGACGCGGCAGGATGCTGGTCCAGATCCAGCCCAGCGGACGCGCGATGTAGTCCATGATCACGCTGTCGACCTCGAACATGCTCCGGTTGAAGCCTTCGAGCGGGTCGTGACCGGAGAGCTCCCCGATCAGGCGCGCGGTCGGCCAGGGGCCGGCGGGTTCCGCGACTGCGGTCTCCTCCGCGGGCGCTTCCTCCTCCGGCGCGGAGCTCCGGCAGGCTCCCAGGAGCAGCGCCGCACCGATCATGAATGCGGCCAGAAGGCGGTTCCAGTGTTTCAGTTTCATGACGGCGGCTCCTTTCTGGTTCGGACAACGATTATTTCAGTTCAGGTTCAGGCAAAAACGGGTTCGGGCGATCATTTCCCGGATGTTTGTTTCTTTTCTGCGGAGGCATTGTTCCCGGCGGGTTCGTCGGAGGGGCAGGCACAGCCGATCCACTTGGCGCAGCCGGTCGGATCGCAGCCGTCGAAGCAGAACGTGCAGAGCTTGCACTTTGGCAGGCCGATGGCTTCGACGAGCTGGTCGATGGTCTGGTATTTCAGGGTCGTGAGTCCGAGCTTCTGCCGGATCTGTTCGACCATGCGCTCGTAGCGGGGCGTCCCGGCGGTAATGTATTCCCGCAGGACTTCGGGCGTGGGTTCGCTGCCTTCGAGTTCGGCGATGACGCGACGCGCCGCCAGGTCCATCACGGAACGCGAACGGGAGAAGTTGAGGAAGAGGCAGGGGAAGGCGAGCGGCGGCGAGGCGGAGCGCAGATGCACTTCCTTCGCGCCTCGTTCAAGCAGACGCCGCGTGACGTCGCGGAACTGCGTACCGCGGACGATGGAGTCGTCGCAGAAGAGCAGGCGTTTCCCCTCGATCTGATCCTGAACGGGGAGCAGCTTCATCTTCGCGATGAGGTTGCGGTGGGACTGTACCTGCGGCATGAAGCTGCGGAGCCAGGTGGGTGTGTATTTGACGAGGGCGCGGAGGTACGGGCGGCCCTTTTTGTTCGAGTAGCCGATGGCATGCGCCACGCCGGAATCCGGCACGCCGCAGACGGAATCCACCTCAACACCGTCGCGGGCGGCGATGCGGGCACCGTTGGCGTAGCGCACGGTCTCGGTGTTGCGCCCCTCGTAGTCGGAGGACGGATAGCCGAAATAAACCCAGAGGAACGAGCAGATTTGCATGGTCTCCTCGGCTTCCTTGAGCTGCGTGACGGATTCGGCGTCGATCAGTACGATTTCGCCGGGTCCCAGGTCGCGCACGAACTCGTAGTCGAGGTTCGGATAAGCCGAAGTCTCCATGGCGACTGCCATCGCGCCGGGCTTTTTCGCGATGGAAACGGGCGTGCGGCCATAACGGTCGCGGGCGGCGTAGATCTTCCCGTCGGACATCACGAGCATGGAGCAGGAACCCTTGATACGGTGCATGGCGTATGCGATGCCGTCCTGAATGGAGTTCTGCGTGTTGATGAGCGAGGCGACGATTTCGGTCGGGTTGTGCTCGCCGTGGCTGTGTTCGGCGAAGTGGATGTGGTGCTCCTCGATAGCCTGGCGCGTCAGCTCCTCGATGTTGTTGAGCTTGCCGACCGTCACGATGCTGTACATACCGAGGTGCGAAGCGATCAGAAGCGGCTGGTCGTCCATGTCGCTGATGACGCCGATGCCGCACTTCGCTCCGCGGAACATCTCCAGATCGGGGCCGAACTTGGACCGGAACATCTCGTTGGAAATGTCGTGGATGGAGCGAATGATGGAACCGTAGGGATTGGTGACGGCCATGCCGCCCCGGACCGTACCCAGATGGGAATGGTAGTCGACCCCGTAAAACAGGTCGTCCACGCACTCATCTTTTGTGACTACGCCGAAAAAACCGCCCATAGCGAGCTACTCCTTCTTTGGGACTTGGAAGATGTGATGCTATAATATAGCATAATTCTGTCTAAAAACGAATTGTTTTTTTGAAAAATCGCCGCCGCAGAGCCGTTTTTTCGCCGCCGCGAACATCTTTTTCGTCACGGGTTCGGCAAAAAAACGAAAATGAAACGGCCGGATTGACTTTGAAGACGGAAGGTCGTAGCAAGAGCAATGGATAGTTTGGCGTACGGGCGAGGAGAAAAGGTGGAGGGGATCAATGCTTCCGGGCGAGGGAAGAAGGCAGAAGGAATGATTGTGATTTTTTCCCGGGGAGAAGGAAATCGAAAGGAATGACGGTTCCGAGACAGAGGAGAGAAATCATCGCGGCAATTCAGAAAACGCATAAAAAGGAAGCTTATGTGCCCATCCGCAAAGTATCGTTAAAACAAATACCTTTTAACGATACTTTGAAGGACGATTCGAATCCCCGCAAACAAGTAATTCATCAGGACTATTCTGCTTTTCTGGATCTGCGGACTTCCGACAACTTCGCAGAACATCATCCATCATGGATTTGAACAGGAAACAGCAAGTGCGGGAAAGCCGGGAAATGCCTCCTTTGCGCTTTCAGCAACCCCCGCTTCCCGATATCCTTTTTCAGCATGCCCGTATTCGCCCTGACGGTGTTCGGCAGGGACGGGATTCGGCATGGTCTATGCGCCGGAGGATTTCGATTTGAAGGCTTTCGACATTAAGAATTCGGCATCCGTATTACAGGACATGCGCCTGCCCGCAAAGTATCGTTAAAAGAAACTTGTTTTAACGATACTTTGATGGTGAACTCCAAATATGATCAGGAACCTCTTTTCGCGCTTTGGGTGATTCGGTCGTAACGTCGCGAATATGACTCCCGACTCTCAAATATGGCTCCCGGCTTTCAAAAAAATGACCTCCGATGTTCCAAGCAACAGCTTCAGGCATTCAAACAATGGCAGCCGTTTTTTCGAACAGGCTCCCGTTCTTCCAAAAATGATACCGGCATTCCGGAATGGACCCGGCATGACGCATGACGGAGCGACATTTCTCCGATAAAGGAACCGGGGAGCCCTTTTGATAACTTTTTTTAAAAAAAACACTAAAAATGACCGATTCGAGCTTTCATAAATCGGGAATTGTGCTATCTTACATTGTCAAGTTGTAAAAAAACGACGGAGAGAAAGCAGAATGGAAATCGATCAGGACACGGAACACAGCGTTTGGAATTTCGGGAATTACCTCAGAACCGCGCTATTTCTGTTGTTTGCCTGCGCCATATTGTCGCACGACAGGACGGATCTTGCCTTGCTGGAGGGCGGAATCGGCGGTCCGGCGATCTATCGCAACTGGATCGGTTTTCTCGGCGCCCACACAGCCAGGGCACTGTTTTATCTGTTCGGCCTGGCGACGTATCCCCTCCTGCTGATCATTTTTCTGCTTCTGTTCCGGCGGTTCATTCCGGGGTTGCCGCGGCGCGGCACGCTCTGGTGGGCGCTGCCGGTTATCCTGCTCGGCTCGTCCATGCTGTTCGCCATGTGGCCGCAGCAGTTCATCGCGGAAACGGATCATCTGGGCATTGGGCGCATGGAGCAATCGGCTCAGGCCTTGTCCGGCGGCGTGGTGGGCGCTTCTCTGGCCGCACCGCAGTCTTCCCTGATTCCTGATGCCGGCTTTGTCCGCCGGTACATCGGCGACGTGGGAACGATCCTGGTCGCGCTGGCGTTCCTGCTTCCCGGACTCGTTTTCCTGTTCATACGCGATTGGCTTCCGCTCATCATGGCGGCGATCAAAGCCGATTCGAAGGACTCGGACGCCTCAGGAGAGGAAGAAATCCCGGTCCAGCCCGCGAACCGCGGCCGCATTTATACGCCCGAAAATCCCGACGGCGAGGCATGGAATCCTGCCACGGCTTCGCCGGAAATCCATCAGTATACCGATGCGGACGATGATTCCGCGGAAGCGGAAACCGGTTCCGAAACGGAAAAGACTTCCAGGTTCAAGACCATGTTCGCGGCACTGTTCCGTTCCCGGAAATCGTCACGCAAGGACACGCCGAAAGATGATACGGACGAAGATGAGCCTGTCGTCGCACCGCCGGTCCGTTCGCCCGCGGCGGCAAAGAATGTCCCCTCGGCCGTCATCCGCGACGCGGACACCGTCGTCGCGCCGCCGCAGAAACGCAGGACGGCCCAGCCTGCGCCGGGAACCGTGATCCGCGATCCAGATGAACTCGTCGTCGCGGCGCGTCCGAACCCCGCTCCCGCCGCCCCGGTTCCGGCTCCTCGGCCACAACCTCAGGATATCAACGACGAACCGGAAGAGCCGGCCGCGCCGACCGCAACCGGCGAACCTGATGACTTCGAACTGGAAGAACCTCCCGCGCCCGAACCCGCACCTCGCATGGTCCCGGTTCAGACCTTTGCCGAAAACAAGAAGAAATTCGACCGCACGCCGCCTCCTCCCGCACCGGCCGACGAGCCGCCCCCGCCGCCTCCGGTCTTCGAGGAATACCATCTGCCGAGCCCGATGCTGCTGGACCGCCACGGCGACAAGATCGCCGATGAGGATCAGGCGTACATCCGGGAAGCGAGCCTGAGTCTGGAAAAGACGCTGGAAAGCTTCGGCGTGAACGGCTATGTGTCGAATATCACCGTCGGACCGCGCGTCACGCAGTTTGAAATCGCGTTGAACCCCGGCGTCCGCGTGGAGAAGGTCACCAGCATTCAGAACAACATCGCCATGGCGATGGAGGCGCAGAGCATCCGCATTCGCGCGCCGATCCCCGGCAAGGACGCCGTCGGGATCGAAGTCCCGAACAAATCCTCCAGCACGGTTTATCTGCGTCCGCTGCTGGAATCCGCCACATGGCGGGAATCCCATGCCGCCATCCCGATCCTGCTCGGACGCGACATCGCCGGCTCGGTCTATTTGACCGACCTCTCGAAAGCTCCGCACCTGCTGATCGCGGGTTCCACCGGATCCGGCAAGTCCGTCTGCATGAACACGCTCATCATGAGCCTGCTTTTCCGGTTCTCGCCGGACGAGCTGAAGCTCATCATGGTCGACCCGAAGGTCGTGGAGCTGGAAATGTACCGCCCGATCCCGCACCTCATCACTCCGGTCGTGAACGATCCGAAGAAAGTCCCGCTGGCGCTCCGCTGGGGTGTCAACGAGATGGAGCGCCGCTACAGCGTTCTCGCGAAAGTCAAGGCAAAGAACCTAGCCGCGTTCAACTCCAGGCCGCCGGATCCGCAGCCGGTCATCGACGATTACGGCGAGGTGATCCCGCAGAAGCTCCCCATCCTGATCATCATCATTGACGAACTCGCCGACATCATGATGACCGATGCCAAGAGCGACGTGGAGACCAGCATCTGCCGCATCGCGCAGAAAGGCCGCGCCGCGGGCATTCATCTGGTCATCGCGACACAGTCGCCCCGAAAGGAAGTCGTCACCGGCCTCATCAAGGCGAACATCCCCACCAAGATCGCCTTCCGCGTCAGCAACGGCATGGACAGCCGTGTGATCCTGGACGCCGTCGGCGCTGAAAAATTGCTCGGCAACGGCGACATGCTGTTCAATCCGCCCGGCGCCGCCGTGCTGGAACGCATTCAGGGCGCGTACGTCTCCGACTCCGAGATCGCCAAGGTCATCGACGAGGTCGCGGCACAGCGTCCGCAGGATTTCGACGACGGCATTTTCGCGGGCGGCGACGAGGAAGACGAAGAGGAAGACCCCAAAGCCCGTCGCGGAAAAGGGAAATTCGCCAGAGGCGGCTCCCGCAACGACGATTACGACGACATGGACGATTACGACGATGAAATGGGCGGCATGCCAAACTCCGACATCATCAAGGCCGCCGCGGACAAGTATCTGGAGCCCACCGACCCGCCGATCATGGTCCGTGCCCTCGAGATCATCATCAACGACCAGCAGGTGAGCACGTCCTATCTCCAACGCAGACTCGGCATCGGCTACAACAAGGCCGCCGACATAATCGACAAACTCGAACAGCGCCACGTCATCAGCGCCCCGCTTCCCGGCGGACAAAAGCGCTCCATCCTGATCACGGACGGCCTGGAAACGCCCAATGACTGAGGTACAGCAACATGATTGAACCTGAAGATCCGGCAGAAAAAAACGAACAGGAACTGAATCTCTTCGCCGATCAGTCCCGGACCGACGTCACTCCCGCCGCACCGGATAATGCAAATGATATTCCGGAAGTGCCGGCACCGGACCACATCCCGACGGAAAACGTTTCCGCCGAAGAAACAGTTCCCGCTTCCCCGGAACCGGAAGCCTCTCCGGTCATCGCGCCTCCCCCGCCGACGCGCAAGCCGGCCGCGGTTCGCCCCGGGATCGTCTCCGGCCGCACCGGCCAGACGGCATTTCCCGCGTCCGCGCCTTCCACGTCTTCGTCCGCGAGCACGCACAAGCCGCTCCCGCATCCGCTTCAGGAAAGCCAGACGCTGGGCCAGATGCTGACGGCCATCCGCACGGCTCGCGGACTTTCCCTCGGGGAAGTCGCCCTCTCCACGCGCATCCGCCTGGAGTACCTCTCCGAACTTGAGTCCGACGAGCTTCTGAAGGTCCTTCCGCATGTCTACGTCTCCGCCTACGTCCGCAAACTCATCGAAGTCTATGATCTCTCCAAGGCGGACGCTGAACTCCTGATTGAAAAAATGCAGGTGGAAACGACCGGCGATGCGGAGGAAATCCCGGAAAAACTCATCGAATCCGTGAACGACGGGGCACTGGTGAACGAAGGCGAAAACAAGAGGATCCGCAATATCACCATCGTATTCTTCACCGCCATCGGCATCGTCGCCGCGGCGATCCTCTGGCTTGTGATCCTCGTGGTCGTCCACTATGTCAAGACCTCCACGCCTTCGACTGCCCCTTCGCCCGCTGGCGTCGTCCAGCCCGCCGAGGCACCCGCCTCCCAGACGATCCTCCTGGATGAATCGGAGCTGGACGCCCTGATCGTCCCGGAGACGCCTTCCATTTCCGTCCTGAAGATGAACAAGGTCCCGGGTGTCCGCGACACGCCGTGATCCGGCGCGTCCTTCCCGGCAAAAAAAGCATGCACAGCCCATGTGGCGGCGCATGCTTTTTTGTTTTGGACTCGGGTCGGAATTTCAGTTTTTATCGAGCATCTCGTCCAGCGTCCTCTGGGCGGCTTCCAGCTTCAGTTGCAGGTCGATCACGTCCTGCGCCTGATTGCCCCGCTTCGAACTGAGGGTGTCAACTTCCTTTATAAGCCTGTTGGTCACGACGGAGTTGTGCTTGCCGCTGCGGATGCGTTCGCCATAGCCCCAGGGCGATTCGATGCTGACCTGCGAGGAATCGATTGCGGAAAGACCGAGCGCGGCGCGGTTCTCGCTGATCGTCTTCTCCGTGGTATCGAGGCGCTTTTTCGCCTCTTCAAGCTGAAGCTCCAGCTTGCGGACCTTCTGCTGCTGCTCGTTGATCCGTCTGTTTTTATACCGTTTGTCCTCCTCGGCCTGGCGCTGTTTCTCCTTGGCTTTCCGGGCGGCTTCCTCTTTTGCGGCCGCCTTTTTTTGTTCCTCCAGCTTCTTTTCGTAGCGGGCGGACTTGATCGGGTCATAGCCGAATTTCTTCTGGTATTCCAGCGGCATGTCGGAGAACGGGATGAACATGCAGCCGTCGTGGTAGGCCAGCGTGATGCCGTTCGGTTTCTTGTCGAGGATGTAGGCGTCCTGCAATACCTTGCCGCTTCTGAGCGTGATGGTTTGCGTCGTCTTCCCGTTCTTGTCGGTATCGGCAGCAAACACCGCCGAACCTGCGGCCAGCAGCGCGGCCGCCGTCAAAACTGCAAATTGGATAGACTTCATTCCTTGCCTCCTTCCATTGCGCTCAACTTTTCAGGTTTCAGGAAAACATACTCCGGGATTTCGGTGTTCACATCTAACGAGACCAGCGTGATCTTCGTTGCCCCGTCCGGGGAGAACTGGAACATATGCGAGGGCAGTGTGACGTCGCCAAACCTGCGGTAACCGAAATACTGCATCGTGTGGACGCCATCTTCCCGGGTAACTTCGAACTGGCGAATCAAATCCGAATCTTTGCCGAACCAGAGCTTGACCGGGATCGTCGAGTCGCGGCGGAAGTTCGCGTGAATCACGTAGCATTCCTCGCCGCAGATGAACTCGGTTTCCTCCTGAAGTTCCGCATTGCCGAAGATATCCTGGAAGTTCACGTCGAACGGGATGGCCTTCAGCAGGGACGCATGCATCTGCGCGATGTCCTCGGGTGTCATGTCGATCACCTCGCCGCGCACATACATCCAGCCGGACGCGCCTTTCAGGCAGAACACCATTGTGCGATCGCCGTCCAGCACATCGATGCGGACCTTGTCCGGCGCCTGGAAACGGACCAGCGCCGTTCCGCGTCCGTCGCCGAATTCGTAGGTGAACTCGGCCGTTTCAATGTCGGACGACACGCGGTCGCTCGCAATGGCGTCCTCACAGTCGTCGAATACGCTGTCCGCCGTGGCGGGAAAAAGGGAACATGCCGAGAGAAACGCCCCGGCGGCGGCCGCAAGCACGGCAAGGAAGATCTGTCGTTTCATTTCTTCTCCTGGTTTGGATTCGTTCCTGGCGGAACCGCTCTGCTTTGCCAGTCGCCGGACTGGCTCGCACGAGTCTCCTTTCCTCCGGTTTTCCGGAAGAAAATGTTTTCTGTCTATCAATATAGCACGATACAAAAAACTGTCAAGCCGATGAACCAAAAAACGGCTTTGTCTCTTCGCATGTCCGTCGGGTGAACAGGGGCACCTCATTTCAAACGGTGGACAAGCAGCGGGAAACCCGTCGGGACATCACTCCGAAACAGAGATTCCAGTGAGTTTGGAAATCTGCTGGAGATACGTTTTCCTGTCGAGTGCGCCGGGGATGACTCCGAGGACCTTCTTGCCGTCCGCAGCAAGAATGACGGTACAGGGATAAACCGCGGGAACGCTGAGTCCTTTCCGCAAGGACTGGTTGGCGGAGACCTGTTCTGCCGGAGCGTAAGTGTTTACGAAATGCTGAACATAAAGGCAAACTACCGCAGGCCGCACCGTTTTGGCGAATTCCGTGGACTTGAGGACAGACGATTCGAATTTCTTGCTGTTGGTACTCCAGTCCGGACCGGAGAATACGATCAGGATCGGCTTGTTTTCCTTTGCGGCTTCGGCGCGGGCGTCCTTCAACTGGAGATGCCAGCCAGTAACATCGTTGAGACCGGGGAGGACCCAGCCGGCTCCGTCTGTCTTCGGCGCTGAATCAGCGGCACGGGCCAGGGCCGGCGCCAGCATCTGGGAAACGAACACCGCCGCAACAACGGCAAGAACCCGGGAAAAGCGTACCGTCATAGGGAACTGAACTCCTTGAAAATCATTCGGGAATGGCAAGGGAGCAGGGGCCGTTCTGGCAGCCGCCGTTGCAGCCGTGAACTTCGATAAAATTGGCATGGGAACGCCCGAAGAGGAAAAGATGAAGCAGCTTCAGCGTCTGGGCGTTAATGCCGTCGATAAACTTCTCCTGAAGTTCCAGCATAGGCTCGGCTTCAAGCGCGGATGCGAGCATGGCGCCCGTCGCAGCGCAGGTGCGGGAGAAATCGTGTTCCATGTCGTCGGAATCGCGCGGGATGTAATCCTGCGGTTCCAGTTCGATGCCGCCGAACGCGATCAGCATCGCGCCAAGTTCCTCGAACGTGATCACGCGGTCCACGCCGGCAGCGGAAAGTGATTCGAAGCGCTTGGCGATGCACGGTCCGATGAAAACGTTCACGGCGCCAGGATAAAGTTCGCGTGCCTTCTGTCCGGCAAGTGCCATAGCGCTCGGCACGGCGGAAAGATACGGACGCATCGCAGGCAGATGACGCCGCACAAGCTCGACGAACGCCGGGCAGCTGGAATCGGCCACGAGCTTGCCTCCGAGCTTCATCTTGCGGATGAACTCCTCCGCGGCCATGCTCGCCGCTGTTTCGGCGGCTTCGGAGACCTCGACGATGTCACAGAACCCGATTTGCCGCAGGGATTTGAAAAGCTTGTCGCGTCCGCCGGGGAACTGGTTGAGCGTGGATGGCGCGACCAGTGCGACGGCCTGGCGGCCTTCCGCCAGCGTCTTCAGAACGGGGACGAGCTCCGACCGCTGCATGACTGCGCCGTACGGGCAGGCACGGAAGCATTTGCCGCAGAACGTGCATTTCTTGAAATCGATCTCGGCGTACCCCTGCGCATTCTTGCGGATGGCACCCACGGGGCAGGCAGCCTCGCAGGGGATCGGGAAACGCTTGATCGCATTGTAAAGGCAGACGTCGATGAGGCACTTGCCGCACTTGACGCACGATTCCTGATTGATGAACGCCTTGCCGCGCATGATGTTGATCGCGTTGTTCGGGCAAACATGGATGCAGGTCTGCGCGAAGCAGTTGCGGCAGAGGCTCTGGACAACCTCGATTTTCGCGTCGGGACAGCTGGAACAGGCAGTGCGGGCAACCGTAAGCGGACGCTCGGGACGTTCGGAATCCGCGGAGACCAGGTCCAGATATTCGTGCGGGAAACGGCTGTCGTCCTGCTCGTCCTGAGCATCGAAACCGAGGAGCGCCATGATGCGGCAGCGGATCACAGCGCGGTCGTGCTCCAGGCAGCAGTGAAGCGGCTTGGATCCGGACGGCTTGATGTAGCAGGGCAGCTTGTCGATCATGTCCTGAAGAGTTCCTTTCTTGAACTCGCAGGCAACCCGGATCATCAGTTCGCGGCGCTGGCGTTCGGGACTGTTGGTATACTCCATGGTCAGGCCTCCTGCTGGTTCATGATTTCGGTAATCGCTTCGCACACGGATTCCAATGTGGCGTTCTGGATGAGCTTGCCGTTAATGCGGGCGAACGGGGCTTTCGCGAGGTCCAGGCATCCGCAGTCCACGGGACACGGCGAAACCATCAGCTCGATTTGCGGAAGCCATTTCTCGGGCAGATGCGCCCCGATATTCAGAATGCGGGCGTTTCCGAGCATGTAGCATGTCATGCCGCAGAATATCTCCACTTCGATTTTGCTGTTGTCGCTCATGGTTGCAGATTCCTTTTCTCCGCGGGCCGGGTAGGGCTGGGGCGCCGGGCGGTTCTGAGTGTTCTGTCCGTATGAAAGAATACCGTTATTGGAAAATACACGCTTTTCCTTGTTTTTCAAATGTGGAAATGCTAAAAAACGTGGAAAATACTAAAAAAACAAGATTGCAAACCGTTAAAGTCGCGTTTTTCAGGTCGCATCCTTCCCCGAGCGGATGATCTCGGACTGACCGCTGGACGGCTGAGTCTTCGCCTTTTGAGGGAGAGAATCCGCATGAAACGTAAGAAAAGGACCAGTCCGGAGCAAGGTGATAATTGGCGGAAGAGGAACGCGGAACCAAGGGGCGGCCACATTTTGCCAAAGTATCGTTTCCTTGTAACGACACTTTCCAGGACGGCCGGCATAGATCCTCGAATCCTGAAGCGGTCGGGATACGGCACTGAGGGAAAAGCGGAGAATCTGTCAAAAAGTGCAGGAGAGAACCGATGGATTGTTTGTTTTAGCTAACTTCTCTGCAGGGGCACGTTTTTTTGGAAAAAACAAGGATTCGGAAAGATGACCAAAGCCCCGGAACCATCCGGCATGTCCTGTCGGAAAACCGGACATGCCCTGCATTGCCCCAACTCGCCGTATCCTGTTCTCTTTCTGCATTATCAGCAGAGAGAACAGAGCGGCGGACCCTTTTCACATTCTCCCATTTTGGACAGCGGTGCGCGATTGTGCCGACGCACTGTGGATGGTTCCGGGACTTTGATGTCATGATATTACTATACACCGATTCTTCGCGATTTCAAGTTAGTTTCGACTAATTTTTTGAAAAAAGTTCAATGTACGGGGTCCTTCGGGAAAAATGACCCACCCTTTCAGCTCAAGAACCGCTCCCCTGTCATGGAGCCGGGACGAGAGCAGGACGGAAGCTTAGACCGTCGGACCGACTGCCCGGGTTGTTTGGGGAGTTGCTGCCGCGGTCAGCGTGACGGCCGTTGCAGGCGCCGACATTCCGGCTTCCGCCACGGCGCAAGCGCAGACCCGCGCGGCCGTTTTCAGCTTTTCCGTCATTTTTTGTCCTTTTTGCCTTGACTTTACCCCAGTCGGGGCTATATTTCTCTTAAAACTGTAGTTATCCATCTACGAAACCCAGGAGGTTTGAACCATGAGAACATCAGTTTTAGCCATGATCCTTGCAGGCGGCGAAGGCACACGTCTGGCTCCGTTGACCGACCAGCGCGCGAAGCCCGCCGTCCCGTTCGGGGGAAAATACCGCATCATCGACTTCGTGCTGAGCAATTTCGTGAACAGCGGCATCGACAGCATCTTCGTGTTGACCCAGTTCAAATCGCAAAGCCTGATGGAACACATCATCAACGGCTGGAACCTCTCCAACGCCCAGCAGCGCGGCCACTTCATCATCCCGGTGCCCGCCCAGATGCAGACGCAGGAACGCGAATGGTATCAGGGCACGGCGGACGCGATCTACCAGAACATGAACCTGATCGAGGACTTCGATCCGGATCTCGTGGCTGTGTTCGGCGCCGACCATATCTACCGCATGGACGTAAGCCAGATGGTCGACTTCCACCAGCAGAACAACGCAATCGCGACCGTGGCGGCGATCCCGATCCCGATCGAGGAAGCCAGCCAGTTCGGCGTCATCGAGGTCGACGAGCAATGGCGCATCGTCGGATTCCAGGAGAAGCCGAAGAACCCGATCCCCCTGCCGAACGACAAGAACATGTGTCTGGCATCCATGGGCAACTACATCTTCAACTCCGGCGACCTGCTGACCCTCCTGAATCGCGACCACAAGGCCGGCAAGACCAGCCACGATTTCGGCAAGGACATCATTCCCGCCCTGGTCAAGACCAAGCGCCTTTACGCCTACAATTTCTACACGAACGTCATCCCCGGCCAGGACCTCTCCACGAAGCCCTACTGGCGCGACGTCGGGACCCTGAAGGCGTATTTCGAGGCGAATATGGACCTCCGCAGCACCACGCCGCACCTTGACCTCTACAATCCCCTCTGGCCCATCAACAACTATCACTACAGCCTGCCTCCCGCCAAGTTCATCCACAACGAGGAAGTGGACAATTCCGGTCTCCCGCGCATCGGCAAGGCCATCAACTCCATCGTCTGCGACGGCTGCATCGTTTCCGGCAGCACAGTCACCGATTCCATTCTGTTCAACAAAGTCTTCGTCCACAGCTACGCCACAGTCCATAACTGCATTCTGCTGTCCGACGTGGACATCGGCGAACACTGCCGCATCCGCAACGCCATCATCGACAAGCACAACATGATCCCGCGCGGCACGATCATCGGCTACGACAAGGCCGAGGACGAAAAGCGCTATTTCGTGGTCGACCTCGGCGTGGACGAACTGGGCAAGCCGAAATGGCTGACCGTGATCCCGAAGGAACGCCACACCCTGCAGGTGGTACATCCATCCGCCGACCTCGACCGCCTGGATTCCGAACCGGAAACCGACGAAAAGGCATCCGGCGCCGGACAGGCGTGAGAAAACAGGAAACCGAACGTGAATTCCGCCGAGGCAGCCTCCCGCCTCTGGGATCGTGTGTTTGAACGGGTGCGGCGTGAACTCGGCGACGCGCCCGGCTGTCACGACTTTGCCCATACGCTCCGGGTCCTGAAAAATGCCGAACGGATCGCATCGGAAGAACCCGGATGCGACCTGGATGCCGTGCGTTTCGGCGCGCTCCTGCACGATGTGGCGCGCCCGGAGGAACTGGCGTCCGGCGGCAAGCTCTGCCACGCCGCGCTCGGCGCGGAGAAATCCCGCAGGATCCTTCGGGAGGAAGCCTGCGAAGATGCGGCGTTCACGGACCATGTTTCGGAAATCGTTCGGACGCACCGTTACCGCGGTAAGCTCAAGCCAGCCACGCTCGAAGCCCGAATCGTCTATGATGCCGACAAGCTCGATTCGCTGGGCGCATTCGGCGTCGCGCGCGCGTTCCATTTCGCCGGGCGAATCGGAGCCTGCCTCCACAATTCCGAACAGGAGGCGCTCGCCTCGGAATCGTATTCCAGTCAGGACTCCGCCTACCGCGAATACCTCGTGAAGCTCCGCGGGCTTCCCGCGCATCTCCTCACGGATCCCGCGCGCCGTTTCGCCGCGGACCGTGCGGCGTTCATGCAGGCGTTCTTCGACCGTCTGAACGAAGAACAGGAAGGGATCAGGTAATGTTTTCCGATTTCCTCGAGTTCTGTTTCCCCGGCATGACGGCGTTCCAGCTCAGCATCCTCGCCGTTTCCGCCCTGCTCGTGGGCGTGAACAAGTCCGGCATCCCCGGGCTCGGCATGCTTCCGGTCATCCTGCTGGCGGTCGCGTTCGAGCTGGATCCGGGATTCGCGACGGGCGTGATGCTGCTCATGATCTGCGCCGGCGACATCTTCGCTGTGTCGTACTACCGGAAAAATGCCGACTGGAAGATCGTCCTCCGCCTGCTTCCGTATACGATGCTGGGACTCGCGGCCGGTTTCGTCACACTGCGCTTCCTGGACAGGCCGGAGCACCTCCGCATGATGATCGGCTGGATTATCCTCCTGCTCGCAGCCGTCCACCTGGTCCGAATCGCATTTTTCAAGCACGCGGCCGTCCCGAGCCATTGGGCGTTTTCCGCGGTCGTCGGCCTCACTGCCGGCTTCACGACGCAGGTGGCGAACGCCGCCGGACCCGTGATGGCGCTGTATCTGCTGAGCATGAAACTTCCGAAAGACCGTTATGTCGGCACCTGCGCCTGGTTTTTCATGATCATGAACTGGACGAAGCTCCCCGTGTTCTGTTTCGAGGGACGCGTCACGCTTGCCGCCCTGCGCGCCGTCCTGCCCGTGCTCCCGCTGATCCTGGCCGGCGCACTCCTGGGCGTGCTTTTCGTAAAGCGGGCCCCTCAAAAGTTCTTCGAGGCCGTCGTCGAAGTCATCGTCATCGTTTCCGCGGTCAAACTCCTTTGGCCTTCCTCTCCCGTCAATCCCCCCGAACCGAAATCCGTTCCGGCGGAGGAAACGGCGCCCGCCGAACTGTCCCCGCCCGAACTGGAAACCGTCGGCGCGGGCTGAACCGATTTTCATATCCCCTCACCTACGGAGCAACCAACCATGGACCCCACTACACTGAAAGAAACCGAGCAAACGGCCGACGACGTCCGCACGGACAATCCGTCCGCAACGAAATCCGCGATCAATGTCGCGGAACAACCGGCCAAGGATTCCGCCGCCCTGAAAAAGATCGAGCAGAAAGTCTGGAACGTCCGCACGGCCATCCTGCCGAAGCGCAAGGCCATCCCCCTTGCCATCGAACGGGTCCTTCTCCTGACTGGCAAGAACTTCGTGAAGAACAAATGCGCGCTGCGCGCCTCCTCGCTGACCTTCCTCACGCTCATGTCGGTCGTCCCGCTCGTCGCGCTTCTCCTCGGCATCGCACGCGGCTTCAACTTCGAGGAAATGCTCCGCGAAAAACTCGTCGAGAGTTTCGTCGGACAGGAGCAGGTCGCCGAATGGATCCTGTCCTTCGCTGACACAACGCTCAAGGTCGCCGCGGGCGGCGTCATCACGGGCATCGGCGTCGGCATGCTGTTCTTCACGGCGCTGAAGCTGCTGGCAAATATCGAAAGCTCGTTCAATGACATCTGGGGCATCAAACAGGGCCGGCCCATGCTCCGCAAGCTCAGCGACTACATCACGCTGCTTCTTCTCTGCCCGGTTTTCGCGGTGCTTCTCCTCGGCCTCAATACCTTCGGCATGGCGAGCATCGAGGGTGTCAGCTGGCTCCCGGGAAAAGGCTATCTGCTGAACGCCATCCGCTACGTCTCCCCGTTCGTGCTTTCCTGGGTCATGTTCTTCTTCCTCTACCTCTTCATCCCGAACACCCGGGTGAAGCCGAGAGCCGCGCTTTGGGGTGCCGTCCTGACCGGCACGCTCCTCATCATTACCCAGTACATCTACATGTTCCTGCAGACGATCCTGACGAGCTACAACAAGGTTTACGGAAGCTTCGCCGCGCTGCCGTTCTTCCTCCTCTGGCTTCAGGCGACCTGGACCGTGATCCTGCTCGGCGCGCAGTTCTCGTTTGCCGTCCAGAACGTCAACTACTACGAATACTACCCCGGCGACCAGCCGCTCTGCGCGCACTACCGTTCCGTCTGCGCCCTGCGCATCATGAAGCTTCTCGGCGATGCGTTCAACGGCCGGAGCGGAGCCGTGACCATCACGGATATCTCCGGTAAACTGGAAATCCCGATCCGCATTGCACGCGCCGTGCTGAACGACCTGATTGCCGCAGGACTCGTGATCGAGGTGTCGTTCGACCGCCGCCACGACGACGCCTTCATGACCAAAGTCCCGCTCGGAGACTTCATCCCGACGACCATCCTGGAACGTCTCTCCAATATCGGCGACAGCGGCTACCAGTCCGAAAACGCCGCCGAGGCGGAACAGCTTCTGTCCGACCTCTGGGCGGCTGCGAAAAACGACTCGGCCAATGTCCAGCTGGTGACGTTCACGCCGGAAGCGCTGCTGGAAGCGGAACGGGCCGCCGCGGAGGCGGCGAAAGCCTGACACACTGCGTGTGCTGAAACAGTGCGCGGCTCTGCTCGCGCACGTGCAATCAGGAAGGTCCGGAGACATTCCTACCTCCGGGCGTAAAAAGCGGCGGTATCCTCGAACGGGATGCCGCCGCAATTTTGTAATTCTGTTTGAACGAAGCCGGATTAACCGACGGTCAGGCCGGGCTCGCCATCGCCGTCGACCGTGACGAGGCTCAGGCTGTTCTCGCTCTTGGCCGCGAGGAGCATGCCGCAGGATTCGAATCCGGCGATCTTCGCAGGCATGAGGTTCGCGACCACGACGATGGTCTTGCCGATCACGTCTTCCGGCGCGTACTGCTGGGCGATGCCCGCCACAAGCGAACGGATGTCGCCGTTTCCGAGGTCGATCTTCAGGTGGAGCAGGCGCGTCTTGCCTTCGATGCGTTCGGCCTCCAGCACCTTCGCGGTGCGGAGCTGCGTCTTGAAGAACTGTTCGATCGTGATCATGCCTTCCGGCACCACGACGTCCTTGGCTTTCGGCGCCTTGATCTCCTGCTTTTTCTGCTTCTCCGGCTTTGCGGGAGCAGTCTCTTCGGGCTTCTCGACCACGATGCGCGGGAAAAGCGGGGGCATATCGACCATGGTGCGCGCGGCGCCGCTGTCGCCGAACTCGCGGAGCGATGCGAAGTCGGTCTTCGTGATCTCCGCCTCGGAAAGCCCGAGGGAACGGCGCAGGAGCGTCATTTTCTCGGGCATGATCGGGAAGAGCAGGCCGGACACGATTTCAAGCGTCTGCGCCGCGGTGTAAAGCACGGCGGCGAGGCGATCGGTCTTGCCTTCCTTCGCAAGCGTCCACGGGGCGGTGCGCTCCAGGAACTTGTTGGCTTCGCGGACCACGTTCATGACGGCGGCGATCCCGCGGTCGAGCTTCATGGCGTTGAGCTCGGCTTCAAGCTGCTTGACCGCAAGCCCGGCCTTGGAGAGCAGCTCCATTTCGAGGGGCTGGAGCGGAGGCGGTGCGGGCAGCTTTCCGCCGAAATTCTTGATGGAGAGCTTCACCACGCGCGAAAGCAGGTTGCCGAGGTCGTTCGCGAGGTCAGTGTTGAACCGCTGGAGGAAATCCTCCTCGGTGAACGAGGCGTCGTTGCCCGGCGTCATGGCGGCGAGCAGGAAGTAGCGGAACGCGTCCACGCCGTACTTGTCGGCCATGTCCATCGGATTCACCACGTTGCCGAGCGACTTGCTCATCTTGCGGCTGCCGGTAAGCCACCAGCCGTGTGCGAAGATGGTCTTCGGCATCGGAAGTCCGATGGCATGGAGCATGGTCGGCCAGTACACGCTGTGCGTGGTGAGGATGTCCTTTCCGATCAGGTGCATGCAGCTGGTCCAGTAACGCTCGAAACGCGCCTGGTCCACACCGTAGCCGATCGCGGAGATGTAGTTGATGAGCGCGTCGAACCACACGTAGCACACATAGTCGGAATCGAACGGAAGCTCGATGCCCCAGGAAAGGCGGGACTTCGGGCGGGAAATGCAGAGGTCTTCCAGCGGCTTGCGGAGGAATCCGAGCGTCTCGTTGGCGCGGAACGCGGGCTGGATGAAGTCCGGGTGCTCGGTGATGTACTGGATGAGCCAGTCCTGGTACTTGCTCATGCGGAAGAAATAGTTGCTCTCGACGATGGTGTCGACTTCGCGCTGGCAGTCCGGGCAGAGCTTGCCGTCGATCAGGTCCTTCTCCGTGAAGAAGCGTTCGCAGGCGACGCAGTAGTAGCCCTTGTACTCGGCCTTGTAGATGAGGTCGCGGTCGTAGAGGTCCTGCATGATGGCCTGAACGATCTTCCAGTGGCGCTCCTCGGTCGTACGGATGAAGTCGTCGTTCGTAATGCCGAGGCGCTTCCAGAGTTCCTGGAACCGGACCACCGTGCTGTCGCACTGCTCAATCGGGGTCATCCCGTTCTTTTCGGCGGCCTTCTGGACTTTCTGGCCGTGTTCGTCGGTGCCGGTCAGGAACCAGACGTCGTCGCCGGCTGCGCGGTGATAGCGCGCGAGGACGTCGGCGAGGACCGTCGTGTAGGCGTGGCCGATATGCGGCTTGTCGTTGACGTAGTAAATCGGGGTCGTTACATAAAATGTGCTGTTGCTCATAAGCATGCTCCTTTCAGGAAGATCAGAGGTAGCGGTCAAGTTCGGCGCGGACGCGCTGCGCCAGGACTTCTGCAGCCTGTTCGACCGGGATCAGTTCGGAATCGCGGGAAGCGCGCGTGCGGAACTCGACCATGCCGTTCGCGAGCGTCTTCGGAGAGACGATCACGCGGAACGGGACACCGAGGAGGTCGGCGTCGCTGAACATGAACCCGGCCTTCTCGCCGCGGTCGTCGTACAGGACTTCCACGCCCTTCGCCTGAAGGTCCTTGTACAGGGCCTCGGCCTTCTCGCCGGACTCGGAGCCGTTGGGCTGGAGAGCGACGATGTGGACCTGGTACGGCGCAATGGACATCGGCCAGATCGGGCCGTAGTCGTCGTGGTTGTCCTCGATGACGGACGCCATGGTGCGGCCGACGCCGATGCCGTAGCATCCCATGTACATCGGCTTGGATTTGCCGTCCTTGTCGAGGTAGTTCACCTTCATCGACTTCGAATACTTCAGCCCGAGCTGGAAGATATTGCCGATCTCGATGCCGTGCTTGAACTGGAGCGGCTCGCCTGTGACCGGACAGGGGTCGCCCTCGCGGACGCACGCCACGTCGGCCACCAGGCCGCCCGTCATGTCGCGGCCGTAATTGAAGTTTTTGTAGTGGAATCCTTCCTCGTTCGCTCCGACCACCAGGTTCACGGTCCCTGCGGCGGACGGGTCGATCACCAGGCGGACCTTGTCCGGCACCTCGGAGATGCCGACCGGGGACGCATAACCGGGGACGGCCCCGCAGGAACGGATGAGGGCATCGTCCGCGAACTTGATGGCGCTGAGGCCGAGGACGTTTTTGAGCTTGCATTCGTTGACCTCGAAATCGCCGCGGATGAGCACGAAGATCAGCTCCTTGCCGTCTTCCGTGCTGTAGAACACCGCCTTGCCGGTCTGCGAGGACGGGACGTTCAGGAAGTTTGCGACTTCCTCGATCGTCTTGGAGTGCGGCGTGGCGACCTTTTCAAGCGGAAGCTCTTCGCCGGAACGTTCGAACTTCAACCCGGACACCGCGACCTCGCGGTTGGCCTTGTAGCTCTTGCCGTCGGGCGACAGGAAGATGTTATCCTCGCCGCAGTCCGCCAGCAGCATGAACTCGTGGGACACGCTGCCGCCCATCATGCCGGTGTTGGACAGGATGGAGACGACGTGCTTCATGCCGACGCGGCGGAAGATGCGTTCGTAGGCTGCGTGAAGCTCCTGATAGTAGTCGTCCAGGTCTTCCTGCGAGGTGTGGAAGCTGTAGGCATCCTTCATCGTGAACTCGCGGACGCGGATCAGGCCGGCACGCGGACGCGCTTCGTCGCGGTATTTGGTTTGGATCTGGTAGATCATCACGGGGAGCTGCTTGTAGCTGTTGATCTCCGTACGGGCGATCTGGCAGCTGGCTTCCTCGTGCGTCATGCCCAGGACCATCGCCTTGTTGTTCCGGTCGGTGAACCGGAGCAGTTCGGAGCCGACGGTCTGATAGCGGCCGGTTTCCATCCAGAGTTCGGCCGGCAGCACGACCGGCATCAGGACTTCCTGGCCGCCCACGCGGTCCATTTCCTGACGGATGATGGATTCGATCTTGGCGATGACGCGCTTGCCGACGGGAAGCAGGGAGTAGATGCCGGCGGAAACGGGCCGGACGTAGCCGCCGCGGACCAGAAATCTGTGGCTGGCGGTGGTGGCGTCCGCCGGATCCTCTTTCAGACGGCAGCCGAACAACTGGGACATTTTCATGGAAAAATACCTCGCGGATGTGTTATATTAAATTAGAGCAATAAACTGGCCGAAAAAAATAATATATCACGGCAGGGAGTTTTTTTCAAGCAGGAACAACTCCGGAACGGGAAAAATACATGCGCGGCATTCGCAGGGCCATGCGGTCCGCATCCGGCCGGAAACTGCGGTTCGCGCGGGCAGGGCGGATGAATGAAAGGACGGTTTTTCCCCGGCAGGACCGTGATGAAAGCACTGCCGGACCGCTTTTTATAGAAAAGAATAACAAAGTTTTCGCTTTTTCAATTGCATTTTCCCGGATTCCGTGGTATATTTCTTCTTGAATTTTTATCGAAAACCGCTTTTTGGAGAATCCCGGTGAAAACCGTCCGGACATATATAGTTTGCGTTATCATGGCCATGCTCCTGCTGCTGAACGCGGCTGAAGCATATGGCCAGCGCGAATACACGCCGTCGGGAAGGCCCTCTGTCGACTCCCTGATCGACATGTCGGACATTTCCAGGATCTCGAAACTGCCGGAAGGATTCGACGCGGCCGCGGATTCCTACGAGTTCGTCGGCGACAACCTGGTGATCCGCGGGAATGCCGTGATCCAGGCGCCCGGCATGGAGATCTCCGCCGACAAAGTCGTCGTGAACTTGGACTCGGAGCTCTACGACCTGGAGGCGGCAGGAAATGTCACGTTCGCCGTATTGTCGACTAACGTGCAGAGAATGCCCCTGGAGGACTACGAAAATCTGCGGCAGGATCCGCGGGCACGCGTGACTTTGCTCCGCTACGTCGCAAACGACCTCGGCGAACAGTTCGCTGAAGTGGAGATCGTGGTGGAATCCTCGGTGATCCACGCCGAACGCGCGGGTGGCAACCTGCTGACCGGCGTGATGCAGTTTTCCAATTTCGCTCTGAAATCGGGCCTCTTCTACTGCGTCGGCGAACGGGCGGACCGTTACTTCGACGGCACCGTGAAGGTCCACAAGGCCAGGTTCACCACCTGCGAGTATATTCAGGACGACCACGACCACTACGCCATCGCCGCCTACGACGCCACGATCGAGCCCAGGGCCACGGACAGCAGCCTCTTCCATTACGACAACCAGCTGGGCGACCACAGCATCCTGATGAAGAACAATTTCTTCCAGATCTACGGCATTCCCGTGCTCTGGCTTCCCGTCCTCTACAAGCCGTCCGATCTCGCCAGCTTCGGCGGCAAGATCGAATTCGGCAGCGACAGCGACTGGGGCTGGTACATCCGAGCGGCAAAGCATTTCAAGCTCCTGGATGACCCGTACTGGAACATGAACCTGATGCTGGACTGGTACGAAAAACGCGGCATCGGCTACGGCCTCAGTTCCGATCTGCTGCTGCCGGATTCCGCCACCGAGTTCTCCTTCTACGGCATTTACGACCGCAACCGGTACGAATACTGGGACCACAAGCTCAAGCCTTCTGACCCGGATTACATGCTGAACAATTCCCGTCTGGCCATCCCGCACTACCGTTATGAGGTCCGCACCAACAATCTGACGCACTTTACCAGCCGCCTGGATTTCCGGATGCAGATCGACCTGCTCAGCGACTACGAATTCCTGCGGGATTACTTCTCCGACAGGTTCAGAACAGAATATGAACCGCCTACTTATGCTTCTCTGGAGTATCAGGGCGACAGGTTCACGGCCAGCACCTACATGACGCTCCGCATCAACGATTTCTATTCCGTTGTGGACCGTTTGCCTGAAATGAGGCTGGATTTCCAGCGTCAGGAACTCTTTGCGAACTTCTATTATCAGGGCGAAATGTCCCTTACGCCTCTCTTCATGCGCTGGCGGCGGTTCGACCGCGACATCCCCGGCGACGATGCCTGGCACATCCGGAACTACGGCACGCTGCGCTTCGACTCGCTTCACATGCTGTATTATCCGATCAAGCTCTGGAATATCAACATCATACCGAGGACTGGCATCCGCCTGACCGCCTACTCCTCTTCCTCCGAACGTGAAATCGGCGTCAAGGAACTCTCCACGATGTTCGTGGCGGATGAAGCGGAAGGGATCCCGTTCGGCTACAACGTGACAAACTACGACTCGCATGGCGGATCGAAGTTCCGCGTGATCGGAGAACTCGGTGTGGAAGTGAACACGAAGTTCTACCACTCCTGGCAGGACGTCAAAAACGCGTTCTGGAATCTCGACGGCCTTCGGCACGTTGCCACGCCGTATGTGAACTACACATACATCCCGCGGCCGACCGTGAACGCGGATAATTTGTATTATTTCGATGAAATCGACCGCATCACCGAACAGCATTTCGTTCGGTTCGGCATTGTCAACCGCCTGCAAACGCGCCACAACGACGCCATACACGAATGGCTGTCGCTGGAACAATACTGGGATCTCTTCATCCACACCGAAGAAGGGTTCAATCAGTTCGGCGACCTCGGCACCATCTTCAAATTCAGGCCGCTCAACGGCCTCACGATTTCCGCCGAACTGCTGCTGGATATCGGCCGCAACGGCGACCATGACTATGAAGTCATACGCGGCGGAGAGAATGTCGGACGGCCCGGCATCGCCAGCGGCGTCATCAACCGCCTGACCACCTCCATCGACTACAGGTTCGCGCCCGAATGGCGCATCTACGCCAGCTACACGTATTCCGACGCCTATCTCCAGAGGTCGGTCTACTCCATGGGCACGCAGTTCTCCGCAATGACCGCCACATCCATGATGTTCACCCCGACCACGCGTTCCCAGACGATCAGCGGCGGACTGGAGTTCCCGCTGATCTTCGACAAGGACCTGCACGGCTACACCCGCTGCTCCTACGACATCGACCGGAACCTCGTGACAAACGCCTGCATCGGCCTCACCAAACGATTCCACTGCTGGTACGTCGCCGCTGAGTGCGGCACGGGACAGAGATGGTACCGGCATAGAAACGGAGAATACTCACAGCGCCTGAAAAACTACATGGCCTTCTCCGTGGGACTTACTGCCATGCCCGGACTCTCGTTCGGACAGCGCGTCCGCGTCGGTGGAAACTAAGCTGAAATCTTGTATCCCGAAAGGCATTACAACTATGAAGATGGAACAGAACCAGATCAAAATCGGAGAGATCCCGGTCGCGGAACTTGCCGCGAAATTCGGTACGCCGCTTTACGTTTACGATGAACAGAAGATCCGGAACAACTACAGGCACGCCGTTGCCACGTTCCGGAAATACTATCCCGATTTCCGCATGTTCTATGCGGTCAAATGCTGCAACAACCCTGCCATTGTGAATATCCTCCGCCAGGAGGGCGCGGGCGCCGATTGCGCCAGCGTGAACGAGATCCTGCTCGCGAAATCCGTCGGGATCACCGGTGAAAACATCATGTTCAGCGGCAATTTCCTCTCCGACGAGGATCTTCGCCAGGGCATCGAAACCGGAGCCGTCATCAACCTCGACGACGAAAGTCTCTTCCCGCGCCTCCTGAAGTTCGGTGTGCCCGAGGTCATTTCCTTCCGCGTCAATCCCGGTTACGGAAAAAGCAATGTGGGCGAATATGTGACGAACGCGGGCCCCAAGGCGAAGTTCGGCATCCACCCGGACAAGGTTACCGCCGCTTTCCGTATGGCGAAGGAGGCCGGCGTGAAGCGGTTCGGCGTCCACATGATGACCGGCTCCTGCATCACGGACGCCGATTATTTCCCCTTTGTGACGAGCCTGCTGATGGAGATCGTGGGCAAGACCGGCAAGGAGCTCGGGATCGACTTTGAGTTCATCGACCTCGGCGGCGGCCTCGGCATCCCCTACGAACCCGGCGAGAAGCCCCTGGACCTGGAATCCGCCGCGAAGAAGACCGCGGAAGTCTTCAAGACTTTCGTGGAAAAATACGGCCTGAAGCCCCCTCGCCTCGAAATGGAGCCCGCGCGGTATTTCGTCGGCAACGCCGGGTACGTGATCGGCCGCGTCCATGCCGTGAAGGAGTCCTACACGCGCATCGTCGGCACCGACGTCGGTATGAACGTGCTCGTTCGCCCCGCCTTCTACGGTTCCTACCACCATATCTTCGTCGACGGCAAGGAAAATGAACCGCGCCGGACCATGGGACTCTGCGGTCAGCTCTGCGAAAACACCGACTACTGGGTCAAGGAACGCAGCCTGCCCGCAAGCCTCGGACCCGGCGACCTTATCGTGGTTGAGAATGCCGGCGCGTACGGGTTCGGAATGAGCTACCAGTACAACGGACGCCTTCGTGCCGCTGAAGTGCTCGTAAACGGCAGTGAAGCGTCCCTGATCCGCGACCGCGAGACCTTCGACGACATGCTTCTTCATACGCATGTGCCTGAACGTTTAAAAAGTTGAAAAAAATCCGGCAACACGCTTTACTTATTGAAAATGTGGATTAGATTATGATTGAATGACATAATCCCGAAACGATCGGAGACCATCAAATGAAGTTCAGACTTTCCAAATTCTTTTCCAGTGATATCGGCATCGACCTGGGCACCGCGAACTGTCTGGTCTATGTGAAAGACCATGGCGTCGTACTCTCTGAACCGTCCGTCGTCGCGATCAAGGACAATGTGGTCGTGAGCGTCGGCTCGGAAGCGAAGCGCATGCTGGGGCGCTGCCCTATGAACATCAAGGCCATACGCCCGATGAAGGCCGGCGTGATTGCCGACTTCGCCGTGACCGAGGAAATGCTGCGGTATTTCATCCAGAAGGCAAAGAGTTTCATGGCGCCGTACCAGCGCATCTTCCATCCGACCGTGCTGATCGCCGTTCCCTGCGGCATCACCGAGGTGGAAAGCCGTGCCGTACAGGACAGCGCCATGCATGCCGGCGCAGCGCGCGTGCATACCATCGAAGAGCCGATGGCCTCGGCTGTCGGCGTCGGCCTGCCCGTGGCGGAGCCGACCGGCAGCATGATCGTCGACATCGGCGGCGGCACGACCGAAGTGGCGGTCATTTCCCTCTCCGGCATCGTTGAGAAGCGCAGCTGCCGCGTGGGCGGCGACGAGATGGACACGTCCATCATTCAGCACATGAAGCGCGTCTACAATCTGCTGATCGGCGAACGCATGGCAGAAGACATCAAGATCCGCATCGGCAGCGCCTACCAGGTGCCCGATATTGAAGAATCCATGGAAGTGAAGGGCCGCGACCTCGTGTCCGGACTCCCGAAGAGCATCCGCGTCACCTCCCAGGAAATCCGCACCGCTTTGCAGGAACCCATCGCCAGCATCGTCGACACGGTTCGCTCCACGCTCGAACACTGCCCGCCGGAACTCGCTTCCGACCTCATGGACCGCGGCATCATGCTCGCAGGCGGCGGCGCCCTGATCCGCGGCCTCGACCGCCTTATTTCCGAAGAGATGAACCTCCCGGTCTTCGTTGCCGACGATCCCCTGAAGGCCGTCGCGAAGGGAACCGGAATGGTGCTCCAGGAACTGAGCAGCATGCAGCTGTAAGTCAGCGGCAAAAATGGCTGAAACCGAACGTTACATCACCTCGACGCTGAACCGCCGGGACGAAACGGTCGAGAAGACCCTACGTCCTCAGAAATTCGAGGAATTCCCGGGGCAGGACAGCGTCAAGGAACGCCTGAAAGTCTACGTCGAAGCCGCGAAACAGCGCAACGAACCGCTCGGGCATCTCCTGCTCTACGGCCCGCCCGGACTCGGCAAGACCACGCTCGCTTACATCATCGCGAACGAAAAGGGCGCGAACATCAAGTCTTCCAGCGGCCCCGTCATCGAAAAGCCCGGCGACCTGGCAGGTCTTCTTACGTCCATGGAGGACGGCGACATCCTCTTCATCGACGAGATCCACCGCCTGAATACCGCCGTTGAGGAGTACCTCTACAGCGCCATGGAGGACTATTTCATCGACATCATGCTGGACCAGGGGCCCGGCGCCCGTTCCGTCCGCCTGAACCTCGCAAAATTCACCCTCATCGGCGCCACCACCCGCCAGGGACTTCTCTCCGCCCCGCTCCGCGCCAGGTTCAAGCTCGCGCCCAGGCTGGATTACTACGACCCGGAGAACCTCCAGAAGATCGTGGAGCGTTCCGCCCGCATCCTGAACGTCGGCATCACGCCGCAGGCCGCACTTGAGATCGCCCGCAGAAGCCGCGGCACCCCGCGCATCGCGAACAATCTGCTTTCCTGGGCCCGTGACTTCGCGCAGGTAAAGGGCAACGGAACCATCGACGACGAGACCGCCCGCAAGGCGCTCTCCATGATGGAAATCGACAGCAACGGCCTCGACGAGATGGACAAGCGCATCCTCGAGACCATCGTGGCCAACTTCAACGGCGGGCCGGTTGGCCTGAACTCCCTCGCGGTCGCCATTGGCGAAGACCCCGGCACCATCGAGGAAGTCTACGAACCCTACCTCATTCAGGAAGGCTACCTCATGCGCTCCCCGCAGGGCCGCATCGCCACGGATCGTTCCTGGTCCCTTTTCGGCCTCACCGCCAAAAACAGGCTGACCGGACGCGGTACGTCCGGCAGAAAAGCGGATGCCGACCAGCCCGACTTCTTCCAGTAACGCTACGCTCCTTTCCGCCCTTCATTTTGTCCGCATCGAATGAAAACTGACCTCATCCTCCCATTTTACAAGCCGCACGAAGGCTGGCTGGTTCATCTGCTCGAATCCGTTGCTTCCCTCAAACAGGCTTTGAACGAACGCGGCTCCATTCTGCACGTCATCCTCGCCAATGACGGCTCGCCGTTGTCATGTTTCCCAGACGAAGCGCTGGAAGCCATCCGCGCCGCCTCAGACGAGTTCACATTCGCCACATACGATGTCAACCGCGGCAAAGGCTTCTGCCTGCGTCACGCGGTTGCGCAAACCGACGGCGATATCCAGATTTATTCTGACGGCGATTTCCCGTTCGGTTGGCAGTGCGCCGCGGAGGCGTTCGATCGCCTGAACTCCGGTGCGGACATCGTAATGGGCGTGCGCGGTTCCGATTACGGCAATGTCCTGAACCCGTTCCGCAGGTTCCTCTCAAAGGGCATGCGGCGCTTGAACAGGCTCCTGCTCGGAATGCCGGAACGCTACATCGACACGCAGGCCGGCATGAAGGGCTTCCGCGGCGCGGGAAAACAGGCTTTCCTCGACACTACCGTGAACTCATTCCTTTTCGATACCGAGTTCATACTGCTCGCCTGGGACCGCGGACTCTGTATCGACACCATCCCGCTTTCGCTCCGCCCCGGCCTCTCCTTCTCGAAAATGGGCTGGCGCATTCTTTTCCGTGAGTTCGGCCACTTCATCCGCATCATGTCCGCCCACTGGTTCCGCAAAAAACACCACCGCCCGGTGCAGGACTGAGCGATGAAAAGCATCCTGCTTTCGTTCGACATTGAGGAATTCGACCTGCCGACCGAGTTCGGCACGGAGATCTCCCGCGGCGAAATGTTTGCCATCGCAGGAGATGGCACGCGACGCATCCTCAGAATCGTAAATGAAGTCGGCATACACGTCACATTCTTTGTGACAGCCGCCTTCGCCCGGGAGTTCCCCGACCTCGTGCGCGAAATGAAGTCTTCCGGCCATGAGATCGCCTCGCACGGATTCTCCCACACGTCGTTCGAGCCGGCTGACCTGAAGCGTTCCCGCGAGGCGCTGGAGGAGATCACCGGCGCGCCCATCCGCGGCTTCCGCATGGCACGCCTCGCGAAGGTCGGCAAGCAGGACATCCTGGACGCCGGGTACGAGTACGAATCCTCCCTGAATCCCGTCTGGCTGCCCGGCCGCTACAACAACTTCACCGCCCCGCTGAAGCCGTTTTGCGAAAACTGCGGCCTGTGGCAGATGCCGGTGTCCGCGCTTCCCGTCATCCGCTTACCGCTTTTCTGGCTCTCGTTCAAAAACCTGCCGCTCCCGCTCTATCTCAGGCTCGCGAAGACCGCGATGTCCGCCACCGGGTTCTTCAACATGTATTCGCATCCGTGGGAATACCACGAACGAGCTGCGGAAGCTCAGTGGAAGATACCCGGCTACATCGTCTGTCACGCCGGAGAAGCACAGTGTCTGCGTCTGCGCCGCCTCATTACGGATCTCGGACGCGCCGGAACATTCGAGACTTTCAGCGCGTATCTCGACCGCATTCAGGCGGAGCGATAACGCACAAGCCTGGCGTTTCGCCGGGGAACGTTCATTCGCCGTATTTGATTTTGATACGGAGAGATTCCGCCTGTTTGCGTGCGGAATCTCCGCATGGCGTGCTCCGGAACGCATCGGAGGCGATCCATTTCATGCCTTCCGGGATCGCGACCTCCTTCAGCGCGGGACACCATCCGAACGCGCATCCTTCGAGGGTTTTCAGGCTCGCGGGCAGGGTAACGCGTTCCAGTTTGCTGCAGCCGGCGAACGCGCGGTATCTGACGGTCTCGACGCCTTCCGGGATCGCGATCTCCTTCAGTTCATGGCACGATTCAAAGGCATTTTCGCCGATGGATGTGATGCCGGTCGGCAGTTCGACCGTTTCCAGACCTCTGCAATTGTAAAGAATGTTCGGCAGTTCCGCAGATGTGATCGGCGGGAACTTGAAATGCTTGAGGGCGAAACAGCTTTCGAACGCATGCCCCCCGAAATCGACCGGACCTGACGGCAGCCTGAGATCCGCCAGCTCGTTGCAATTCAGAAAAGCATCGGCACCAATGGTCTTCACGTTGTCCGGCAAATGGAGCTTCTTCATCGCCGCGCACTGGCAGAACGCCTGCTCGCCGATGGTCTCGACGCCGTCCGGGACTGTGACCGACTCCATGTCGCAGCTGATGAAAGCCATTTTCCCGATCGAACGGATTCCCTCCGGGAACTCGAATTGCTTCAGCTTCATGCACCAGCTGAACGCTTCGTCCCCGATGGCGGCGTCCTCCGATACCGGCGGCGCGGCGGCTTCGCCCCCCTTGGTCAGCGTGACGCTCTCCAGCTCCGAACAGAAGTGAAACGCTCTGTCGTAGATGGAGGCGTGTATCGGAATCGTGGCCGTTTTCAGTTTGCGGCATCCTTTGAATGCTTCCCGCCCGATATACTTTACGGAATTCGGAATGGAAACCGATTCCAGGGAGGCGCATCCGGTGAAGGCGGACACCTCGATCGACTTGATACCGTCCGGAATGTCGACGGTCCGCAATGTGACACAGCGGCTGAACGCGTTGTTCTCGATGCTTGCGCCTTTGAGCGGCGGTGCGGCGGCCCGTCGTCGGGATTCGCGATCGTGACGCTCTCCAGCGCCGTACAGCCGTTGAACGCACTGTATCCGATGGAGGCGCGGGCGGGGATTACGACCGATTTCAGCGTCTTGTTTTCGAAAAAAATATTGGACGGGATCCGTTCGAGCGAGTTCGGAAACACGACCGATTCCAGTTTTTTGCACTGGCGGAACGCTTTGCCATCGACCTCCGTCACGCCGTCCGGGATGACGAGGTGGACCGCGTCCGGCGGCGCCTGGCGCAATACCGCCTTGGGAATGCCGCCCTCGAAAACAGTGGAGATGCCTTCATAGTCGAGTTCGAATTTTTCGCAGTCGGCATCAGCGACCTTATCCCCGGTCCCGCTCGACGGAATCGCGGTTTCCTCCTTGCTTTTTTCGGCGGGGATGACGACGACATTCCCGTGGTTGTCCAGTTCGGTTTTCTCGGAAGAAATGATGTTTCCATCCTCGTCCAAATAGACGATGTCTGCCCGTAACGGGATGATGACTGAGAAGAAATTGAGCAGAAAAACTATAATAGGAAGCCGGAGCGATGAAGAAAGAATGCAAAAATCGTGGTTTCGCATGACCGTAATACCCGGGGAAAATGTGACTGCCGATATTATTGTCTTAAATATACAGCATACCGCAAAGGTTTTCAAGAATAAAAAGAAAGAAATCGAAAAAAAATATAGTAAATTTATTAATTATAATATGATTGATATGATCTTATTGAAAACAAAGGAAAGAATGCGATTAGACATAATTGATCGGATAAAATTACAACAACAAGAAAAAAAAACTTTTTCTGCGGATTCAAATTTTGGAAAGAAGATTCTGGACCAGGAAATGATCAGGAATAAGATTCAGAAACTTTATGATATATGTGTGACAAAAAGTCAGATATGGATTGATCTATTGAAAATAAAGCGGTTGTATGATTATCCGTCAGTATTTGATGAATTATTTGTTAAAATATTGGTAATCAAGTATATTTGAAATGACGGCGGATTCGTCAAAATCAACCGTCATTCCGTTATTTTGTTGATCATCATTCAGTTACATCATGTGACGGAATATCGGTCAAACCGTCATCCGTGACCATTTTGATTTCATCGAAAGCCTTTTGAACCGCTTCTTCCAAATTGGGAATTTTTGACTCTTCAAACTCGACGAAATGCAGTTTGGCATGGATTACCGGGGACGGTGGCGCAAAGACCGTGCAGCTGTCCGCCATTGGTTCAATAGAAGTATTGAATGTGCCGATTTCTTCGGCTCTGGCAATCGTTTCGAGCTTATCCATGCCGCAAAGAGGACGGACGATCAAATCCGGCACGGTACGGTCGATAACCGACATGTTCACGACCGTCTGGCTGGCGACCTGGCCGATGGACTCACCGGTCAGAATGCCGTAAAGATGCAGCTTTTTGCAAAGTTTTGAGGCGATTCGCATCATCATGCGGCGATAAAGGACTGTGCGGAATTTCGGATCGCAGTTGTCGCGGATAAGCTTCTGGACTTCGGAAAGATTGCAGGCATACAGCACGCCATGAGGTTGGAACCTGTTGATGATCTTTGCTATACGCCAGACCTTATTGACAGATTCGATGGGCGTGTATGGATAACTGTGGAATGTAAGGAAATCCATTCGGCAGCCGCGCTTCATGCCCATCACGCAAGCAACAGGCGAATCGATGCCGCCGGAAAGCATTCCAAGCAGAGGCGAATTGGAACCGACCGGGAGTCCGCCGCGTGCTTTGACGGTCTCAAGAAATATCGTCGAATTCTTTTCGCGGATTTCCACGCCAATGGAAATATCGGGATTCATTAAGTCGACCTGGACCTTGTTTTCTCCGATCATTTCTTCGATCATCGTTGCGGTTTCGATCTCTATCTCCTTGGAACGCAGAGGAAAACTCTTGTCGGAGCGACGGGCGCGCGTTCTGAACTTGATCGGGCGCTCAAGTCCTTCCAGTTGTTCGAACAACGGCTTTACGGCATTCCGGATGTTGTTCAGAACTGCCTCGATCGTGCGTTCTCCCTCAATGCAGAAGGAGAATGAATCCAGTCCGAAACAATCTTTCAGGCGTTCTTTCAGATATTCCTGTTCCTCATCCGTAAAAGTCTCGAAATCATTTTTATGGATAAAAATGCGTCCGCGCATTTTCACAAAATTCAGCCCGGAGATATGTTCTTTCGTCATACGCTTCATATTGCGTATCAGCATGTTTTCGAACATACTTCGATTGTTTCCTTTCGTTGCGATCTCGTTGTAGCGGCAGATGATGGAATTGTAGGATGCCATTGTAAATTACTCCTGAAGATTAAACAGCACGTCCGGCTGAAATATGAATGATTTGTGATTTTTGAGTCAGATAATTGTCGGGAATTTCCGTAAAAGAACAAAACACCTGTTTTGCATCTGCTATTTTATGATAGAACGCTTCCTGCGTTTTTTTATCCAGGTCCCCGGTGGCATCATCCACGATGACAACAGTGTTATCCTTTGACATGGAATGATTTTTGACAATATCGAATTCCGCTTCCTTCAATGCAAAGGAAGTTGCGCGGCATTGTCCACGGGAACCGTATAATTTCAATGACTTTCCATCGGCTACGAAATCAAAATCGTCAAGATGTGGTCCGGTTGTCGTATAGCCGTTCATTCTGTCGCGTTCAAGATTTCTTTCAAGTTTTTCTTCAAAAATTTTCGGATCGGAAAGTTCGTGGATCGTCCGCAATTTAAGCTGCATATCAGCCAGTTCCGGTTTCAATTCCGACAGGGTATTTCGCATAAAATCCGATAAGATCCTGAGATGAATTTCGCGAGCCTGAACGATTTCAGAGCCGTATTTTGCAAGTGCCGGATGATAGGAACGAATAATATCGTCATTCGCATCCTTCATACGCAGCAGGCAATTTCGATTTTTGACACCACCGTAATATGCCTGAAGCGCTGTGAAATATCCATGGTCCAGCATGGAAATGAACATGTCAAGAAATTTGCGTCTTACCTGGGAACGCCCTGTGATGATCTCCGGATCATCGGGAAGAAATGTGACCGTATTGAATGAACCGGCAAACTCACTGGCTTTCGCAACATGTTTTCCATCAATGACAAGCCTGCGCGTCTCGCCAAGTTCGACCGCGAGTTGACGCGACCAGTCCCGAAACGAAACAGAAGCTCCGATGATAGCGGACGACGCATGCAGCTTTATCATTTCCGAGGTACGCGATGTTCGAAACGACCTCAGATTCGCCAAATAAAACAAAGCTTCCAGCAAACTGGTTTTTCCCTGCCCGTTCGAACCGCAGAGAAACACTGACGGTTCCTCAAAATGCAGGGACACGGATTCAAAAGACCGGAAATTCTGAAGTACCAATGAATTAACCATAGTGTTCCCGCATAAGAAGAGAAATACGATAAAAATACAGCAGTCCCGCCGCATGCTTTTTGAACTTGCGGCAGGACTTTTGCATATGCATTTTTGCGGACAAACCGCTGACTTGCTGCTTATTTGTTCCTCATAGGCATGATGACATACAGGAATCCGTCGCCGCTTTCGATGGCAATCGGACTCATGACATCATTAACCTTGATGAACACGTTGTCGACCTGAAGATGCTTGAACGGATCGAGGAAGAAGTTCGAATTGAACGATGCTGACATTTCCTCTCCGTCATACTGAATAGGCACGCTTTCGCGGCCTTCGCCAATATTGCTGTTCGTTTCAAACAGCATGCTGTCCTTCTTGAACGTAAGGGACACTTTAGGCGAACCGCTTTCCGCAAGGGTGACGCAAATGAGTTCGAGCGCATAGATAACGCTTTCGCAGGAGACAGTGACAGTCTGCTTGAAGGAAGCCGGAATGACCTGACGGTAATTCGGATAGTTACCTTCGATCAGCTTAGACGTGATCACGGAAGCGCCGACCTGGAAAACGACCTGGTTTTCAGCAATATTGATCACGACTTCACCTTCTTTTTCAAGAAGGCGCTTGAGTTCGGTGGCAGCTTTCTGCGTGATGATGATCTCGCCCTCGGAACCTTCAGGAAGTTCCTCAAATACTTTCTCGCAGAGCGCAAGACGTTTGCCGTCAGTAGCGACCGCCGTGAACTTGCCGTCGCGAACGGAGAAGAGAATACCCTGAAGGACCTTGCGGGAATCTTCGAGGCTGGCGGCATAGGAGATACGTTCAATGACGACCGCCATGTCCGCCTGCTTCATGGAGAAGGAACGAATGAAGCTGACTTCGTCCTTTTTCGGATAATCGGCAGGATTCAGTCCGAGCAGCATGATGGACGCGGTACCGCACTTGATGTTGGAATGGAAATTGTCGCCGCTTTCGATTTCGATGAACTCGCCGCGGAACTTGGAAACGAGCGTAAGCATCTTCTTGGCAGGCAGAGTGGTCTCGCCGGCTTCGATGACCTCGGCATCCACGACCGTTTCCATTCGGATCTCGAGATCTGTCCCGGTCAGTTTGAGTTTTCCATCGGCCGCCTCGAAAAGAATATTGGAAAGAACGGGAAGCGTGTTGCGGGTATTGACGATGTTACCGACCTTTTGCAGGGCCTTGAGCATGGTTTCTCTGGAAATCTTGATTTTCATGGTGGATGTTTCCTCCGATCGTTCCCCGGTCCATTATGGTTGCGGACCGTCAGGAAAAAGTTATTGAGATGGGTTACTAAGATGATTTCAAGCTGGTTTTCGTAGAATATATCAGGAGTAGGGGATGTCAACAATGTTAACAACCGTATATTTCCGCTTCAAACACTTTTTTCGGAACTTGTTCACAAAATGGTTTGACTTTGTGCGGAAACGGTGTTCTATTAACAATGTGTAATTTTGTTTCAACCCCATTGGCAGGTGACGAACATGGATATGAACAACAATGTCAAGAAGCACATGGACGACCTTCTCCGGCGTTGTCCCGATCTCCGGGACTCCGCGGAAAAAATCCATACATTATATTTTAACCTTGAAAACGTATTTTTCAAGAACAAAACCTTATTTATCTGCGGAAATGGCGGAAGTTGTTCTGATGCAGAGCATTTTATTGCCGAGCTAGGAAAGGGTTTTCTGAGTCGCCGGCATCTTCCGGCCGATTTTGCCGAAGCTCTCGAGGCCGCCTATCCCGGAGAAAACTATCCGGTCCGGCTTCAGAGAGGGTTCCGTGCGATTTCCCTCAATGGGCATCCCGCGCTTGCCTCGGCTTACACCAATGACGTCGATCCCCTGATGACTTATGCCCAGCAGTTGTACATTTTCGGACAGAAGGGCGATGCCGTGCTGGGCATCACGACTTCGGGAAACGCCAAAAATATTCTGAACCTGTTTAAAGTGGCACGCGTGCTTGGCATTTCCACATATCTCCTGACCGGGAATAACGAGGAGGGCGTTTGCAGACCCTATGCCGATTTCATCCTGGATGTTCCGGCCCGCGAAGCCTACCGTGTTCAGGAATACCATCTGCCCATTTACCATACGCTGGCGATGATGCTGGAGGAAAGGTTCTATGGATCAGGCCAATGAACTCCGACATGTAGCCGTTATTCTGGACGGAAACGGCCGCTGGGCAACTCAGCACGGAGTTGAACGCAAGGAAGGTCATATGGCCGGCGCAAACCGTGTCGTGGACTTCATGAACTATATTTCGCGCTACGACTCCATTCGTTACGTTACGCTGTACGCTTTCAGCACGGAAAACTGGAAACGCTCGAAAGAGGAAGTGGACGCGCTTATGAATATTCTGGCGCAGTTCCTCGACGATAATCTGGAGGCTCTGCTGCGGGAAAAGGTGCGTCTCCTTACGACCGGCGATATTTCCGCTCTGCCGGAAGCCTGCCGCGTCCGCCTCGACAAAGTGAAGCGGGAAACGGCGAAGTCCTTTACCCGGACTTTTATTCTGGCGCTGAACTACGGTTCCCGCATGGAGATCACCGATGCCGTAAAATCCATAGCGGCCGAAGTGAAAGATGGAAAACTCTCTCCGGAAGACATTACGGAGAAGACTGTGGCCGACCATCTGTATCTTCCCGAGGTGCCGGACCCCGATCTTCTCATCCGTACCAGCGGCGAGGAGCGCGTAAGCAATTTCCTGCTGTGGCAGATTTCTTACAGCGAGTTCTACTTCACGAAGACGCTTTGGCCGGACTTCGACATCAACGAATTTGACAAGGCGGTTCAGGCTTTTTACGGCCGGAAACGCAGATTTGGAGGCAGATAAAACATGTCAACACTCGTAAAACGCACATTCAGCTCGATCGTTCTTCTTTCCCTGCTGGCGGGTTCGGTTTTTCCGGATTACGATATCAGAAAATGGTTCTTCACTGTCCTGTGCGCTTTTTTGGGATTCGGCGCTTCGTGGGAATGCTGCGGGATGCTCAATGGTCCGAAGAAGTTCACCGGGCTTAAGTGGTTCGTTTCAACCGCGCTCGCAGTCGTAGTGTTTTTCCCCATTTTTCAGAACCGCTATATGCCGTTCTGGCCGGGTGTCTCCTTCGACATGGTGCTTTTCACGTTCATTTTCTGGCTGCTTGTGCTCGCCACGAACAAGAATCCGGAAGCATTGCGGGCTGCAATCAATGTATTCTCCGTGTTCCTTCTTTTCTCCATTGCGCTGAAGCTGATTTCCGGCATATACTACACGTATAATTTCTACGGAAACATTCCTGCGACATTCCTGCTGTTTATCCTCGGGACGAAGAGCGGCGATATCGGCGCTTACCTCATCGGATCGCTGTGCAACGCTGTCACGCACGGCCGCAACCATAAACTCGTGCCGTCCATCAGCCCCGCGAAATCGTGGGAAGGGCTCATCGGCGGCATGGTCTTTTCCGTCGCGGTCACGCTAGTCATTTACACGATTTTCTCGAACAACCGGAACGGCTATGAGTGGTGGGACGGCTACGGCTATTTCAAAATGGCGGTGATCGGCATTTTACTGTTCTTCGGCGGCATGGTTGGCGACCTGGCGGAGTCCAGCCTGAAACGCACCTGCAATGTGAAGGACTCCGGTCATTTTCTGCCCGGGATCGGCGGACTTTTCGATCTTGTCGACAGTCTCGTCGTCAATTCGTTCGTCTTCTATTTCATTCTGTTCTTTCTGCACGCACAGTGATCATACGGCTTGAGGAGGGCGCATCTTATGAACAATAGTCCCGGTATGCAGGAAAGCAGCGTCATGAACGAGATCCTGGCGGGTTCCTGCCGCAATCCGCACGAATTCCTCGGCATGCATCAGGAATCCGGCAAGGTCGTGGTCCGCGTATATGATCCCGCGGCAGAGAAAGTTACGGTCGTTGCCGGCGGCAAGCGCCATCCGATGCGGAAAGTGAATGAACAGGGCATTTTCACCTGCGTATTCGCGAGAAAATCTCTTTTCGCCTATCAGGTCGAAAAGAAATACGCCGAAAGCACGTTCATTTCGGCCGATCCGTACTGTTTCCTGCCTACGCTCGGCGAGATGGACATTTACCTCTTCAACCAGGGGGAACACCACCGCGTTTACGACGTAATGGGAGCGCATTTCCGCAACCTCGGCGGAGTTGAGGGAGTTTCGTTCGCGGTCTGGGCTCCGAATGCGCAGCGCGTTTCCGTGGTCGGCGACTTCAACTGCTGGGACGGCCGGCGCCATCCGATGCGCATGCTGGGGCTTTCCGGCATTTGGGAGCTTTTCATCCCGGGCCTTGAGCCTGGTGACGTATACAAATTCGAGGTGAAAGGCGCCGACGGATCCATCGTGCTGAAACTCGATCCCTACGCGCGCCGGACGGAACTGCGGCCGAACAACGCCGGTATCGTCCCGCAGGGCGAACCGTTCCAATGGACCGACGATGCCTGGATGAAAAAGCGCGCCTCCTCGAATCCGCTTGAAATCCCGATGAACATCTACGAGGTCCACCTCGGTACCTGGGGCGGTCCCGGACTGAAGCTGCCCGAGGTGAAGGAGACGTTCAACAACTACCGCGAACTGGCGGTGGCGCTGGCCGATTACGTTCGGAAAATGGGCTACACGCATGTGGAGCTCCTGCCCGTAATGGAGCATCCGCTGGACCAGTCCTGGGGATATCAGGTGACCGGATTCTATGCGCCGACCGCGCGCTACGGTTCGCCGGAGGATTTCGCCTGGTTCGTGAACTACATGCACGAGCATGGCATCGGCGTGTTTCTGGACTGGGTCCCCGCTCATTTCCCGCGCGACACTTTCTCGCTCGGCAGGTTCGACGGCACTGCACTGTACGAGCACGCCGACCCGCGCAAGGGCGAACAGAAGGACTGGGGTACCTACATCTTCAATTTCGGCCGCAACGAGGTGCGGCAGTTCCTGATCGGCAGTGCGCTCTTCTGGCTTGACCAGTACCATGCCGACGGCCTGCGCGTCGATGCCGTGGCATCAATGCTCTACCTCAACTATTCCCGCAACGACGGCGAATGGATCCCGAACCAGTACGGCGGCTGCGAGAACCTCGAGGCGATTGATTTCATCCGCCACCTGAACGAGCTCGCGCACAAGCTGTATCCCGGCGTCTCCATGATCGCAGAGGAATCCACATCCTGGCCAGGCGTTTCCCGTCCGATCTATGTCGGCGGCCTCGGTTTCACGTTCAAGTGGAATATGGGCTGGATGCACGATACGCTGGACTATTTCAAGCTCGACCCGATCTACCGCAGCTACCATCACGGCCAGCTCGCATTCTCCATCTGCTACGCGTTTTCCGAAAACTTCATCCTGCCGCTCAGCCACGATGAGGTCGTGCACGGCAAACTTTCGCTCTTCGGCCGGATGTCCGGCGACTATGTGCAGAAGTTCGCGAACCTGCGTGCCATGTACGTGCTGATGGCTACGCACCCGGGTAAAAAACTCATCTTCATGGGCGGTGAATTCGCGCAGGTGATCGAGTGGAACTGCAACAACCAGTCGGTCGACTGGCTCCTCCTCAAATATCCGTCGCACGACTCCATTCATCGCATGACTGCCGAGCTGAACAGGTTCTACCTCATCCAGCCGGCCCTGTGGGAGGACGATTTCACGCCGAACGGATTCCAGTGGCTGGACGGCGGCGATTTCAGGCAGTCCGTCTATTCCTTCATCCGCTGGGACAAGAAACGCCAGGCGCCGCTCGTCGTGATCCTGAACTTGACTCCGGTCGTGCGCGATAATTTCAACATCGGCGTTCCTCTCCCCGGTGAATGGGTCGAGGTGTTCAATTCCGATCGCGAGGAATACGGCGGGACCGGCCTTCTGAACGGCCAGAAGATGATTTCGTCGCCCGGCGAATGCCACGGCCAGAAGCAGTTCATCACGCTCAGGCTCCCGTGGCTCGGCGCAATCGTGCTGGCCCCGAAGTCCGTCGGGAAAAAGGCCAAAAAGCAAGTGTAAGTTTCAGCCGTGCCACAAAACGATTTCCGGCTTGTATGAACCGGAAAAGTCATCTTTCCCACGTACACGCATAGCACGCGCACCACGATCATTACACGCAAGTATCATACGCAAGTTTCAGTTAAAACCAATACCTGTTAACTGAAACTTGAGGGAAATTCGGCAATTTCCAGCATTTGTCAGTATTTGCAGGCACCCGTCTTTTCACGCATACACCCGCTCAGATCTCTTACAGTGTTGTGCTCAGCTTTGCAGACCCCGGGCCCTTCTCGCGTGCATGCGTGCATGTGCGCGCATCATGCGTAAGTTTCAGTTAAAACCAATACCTGTTAACTGAAACTTGGGGGAAATCCGGCAGTTGTCAGCTTTCATGACTATTTCAGACATGGGGCTTTGCCGTGAAACACATTTTCGTTCCTTTTTTCACATGGAAATGCGCACTTTTTCGGAAAAAATTCTTGTTTCTTTGAAAAAAGAGTGTATATTATAGTTTTACGCATACAATTTTAGCTTCAACATAACCAGAAAGTCCTGAACATGGCAAACACTTCCTTTGTCGTTTTCGCGCAGACTGCTGACGGCGCAGTGAGCGCTGCTCCCGCCACGACCGTTTCTGCCGCTGAAACCCCCCAGACGGGGACCGCTGTTCCCGCCGAGGCCGGACAGCAGACTCCGCCTCCGAACAATTTTATGATGATGGCCCCGATCTTCATCGTGGTCGCTGTGATGATTGCGATTTCCATCCGCACCAGCAGCAAGGAAAAGAAAAAACGCGAGGAAATGATGAACTCGATCCGCAAGGGTACGAAGATCATGACCAGCGGCGGCATCTTCGGTGAGATCGCCGAAGTCCAGAAGGACCAGTTCCTCCTGAAGATCGCCAACAATGTCCAGATCGCCATTTCCCGCACGGCCGTTGCGCAGGTCATCCAGCCTGCCGCAGATGCCGCAGACGCAAAAGCCGAGGTGACGAAGAAATGAAGAACAGCAAAAGCACATTTGCCATTTACTGCGTCTTTGCGCTCGCCGTGATCGGCGTGTTCGTCGCAGCCATGTTCCCGCTTAAACAGAGCGATTTCTACGAGACGTTCTACAAACTTCTTTCCGATCCTGCCGACCCGACCATCCAGAAAGTGGTCGAGCGTGCGAAAGTACTCCAGCAGGAAGACAAGATCAAGTACTTGTATCCCTCCACCGCCCTGGAAGCCGCGGCGCGCGAGATCCGGGAGGAAGGTTCTTCCTCGTTGACTGTTGACCTCGTCCATTTCGTGAAGCCGAACATCGTGAAGGCGCAGAAGCTCCAGAACAACGGCGACGTGATCTCCCTGGTCCGCAAGAACGCATCCGGCGCGATCCGCCTCGGCATTGACCTCAACGGCGGCGCCGAATTCCTCCTGCACCTGCAGGCTGACGAGAAGGCTCAGGGCGCGCAGTTCGAAACCTTCCGCGACAACGCTATCGAAACACTCCGCAAACGCCTGGAGGCGCAGAACTACTTCGAGACCGAGATCTCCCCTGCCGGCCAGGAATTCGTTTCCGTCCGCGTCCCGTCCGTCAACTCCGACGACCGCGCTAACCTTGAAAAGCTGATCCTCCGTTCCGCCAAGCTCGAGTTCCGCCTGGTCCATCCGAACAACGACTCGGAAGTGCCGAAGTTCATGGCCTACCTCGCTGCGGGCGGCGATCCGGATGCCTATCCCGACACCCCGTCCGAAGCCGAATTCCTCTCTGAGGAACGCCGCGACGGCAACAACTTGATCACGGACTACACTCTGGTCGAGACGACCGTCCAGATGGAAGGCGACAACATCAAGGACTCCTATGTGACCATGAACGAGTTCGGCCAGCGTGAGATCCTGCTGTTCTTCAACAACGCGGGCACCGTTCAGTTCGGCGAAGTCACCGGCAAGCATGTCGGCGAACGCCTCGCCATCGTGCTCGACGGTCAGCTCTACTCCGCGCCGACCCTGCTCTCCAAGATCGACGGCGGTACCGCCCGCATCACCGGCTCCTTCTCCCAGGAAGAAGCCAAGAGCGTGTCCGATGCCCTGAAGAGCGGCAGTCTGCCCTTCGTGATCACGATCGCATCCCGTTCCGACATCGACGCCACGGTCGGCCAGGAGACCATCCGCAAGAGTATCTACAGCGGCATCCTCGGTACCGCCCTCGTGATGATCTTCATGCTCATCTACTACCGTCTCGCCGGCCTCGTGGCGAACATCTCACTGCTCGTGAACACGGGTGTGCTGCTCGGCGCCATGGCGGCGTTCGACGTGACTCTGACGCTCCCCGGCATCGCCGGTATCATCCTGACGCTCGGTATGGCCGTTGACGCCAACGTCCTGATCTACGAGCGCATCCGCGAGGAACAGGACGCGGGCAAGTCGCTTGACTACGCCGTGAAGACCGGTTTCGACCGCGCTTTCTCCGCCATCTTCGACTCGAACGTGACGACGCTCTTCACGGGCGCCATCCTCTACTGGCAGGGCACCGGCGCCATCAAGGGATTCGCCATGACCCTGGTCATCGGTATCTTCACCACCATGTTCTCGGCGGTCTTCCTGTCCCGCCTGCTCTTCGAGTTCTTCCTGATGCTTCCGCTGAAGCTGAAGAAGATCAACATGATGATGTTCCTGCCGCATCCGCATTTCGACTTCATCAAGTTCCGTTTCGTCGGGTTCGGTATTTCCGCCTGCCTGATCCTCCTTTCGCTCGTTACGATCTTCGTGCGCGGCCGTGATGCCCTGAGCATCGACTTCACCGGCGGCACCCAGCTCATTGTCAGCTACGTGCCGAAGGACAAGACCATGACGCAGATCCCTTCAGGCGACATTGAAAAGGTCCTGGCGAAGGAAGGCTACGATGCCAAGGCCACGTACAAGAAGATCACCGACGAGGACAACATCGACGGCAGAAGCGTGCTGGAACTCGTCGTCCGTGACCGTGGCACCGGCACGGTGTCCCAGGAGAACGCCGACACGCTGATCAGCAAGCTCGACGAAGCTTATCCTGACGTGAAGCTCACCAAGCTTTCCGAGTCCACGCTCGGCGCGCTCATCGGCGCGGCGTTCACCAGATCCGCCATCAAGGCCCTGATCTGCGCCATGATCGGCATGATCATCTACATGGTCATCCGCTTCCAGTTCTCCTACTCCATCGCCGCAAACATCGCCCTGGTCCACGACGTGATCGTGGCGACGGGCCTGTACCTGCTCTTAGGCGGCCAGATCTCTCTTCAGGTGGTCGCCTCGCTGCTGACCCTCATCGGTTACTCGGTCAACGACACCATCGTGATCTTCGACCGCCAGCGCGAGAACCTTGCCACGCGCAAGGGCATGACCTACTTCCAGATCGTCGACCTGAGCTTGAACCAGACGCTCGCCCGTACCATCCTGACCTCCGTCTGCGTCATGCTGGTCCTCATCTGCCAGCTGATCTTCGGCGGCGACGGCATCCGCGACTTCGTGGCGGTCATCCTGATCGGCAACATCGCCGGCTGCTACTCCTCCATCTTCGTTTCCCCCATGATCACCGCCTACTGGCACAAGCAGGAGCGCAACATCTCCTCCGAGCGCCCGGAAGTGGAAGCCGGGAAAGAAGAGGAAGCGGCCAAGTCCTGACCTTATTGATTCGTCCCCTGAAATGGCACACCATTCCCGGTGTGCCATTTTTTTAACTGTTTTTAACCGTTTTTTAACTGTTTTTCCTGTTTTTTCCCAGGGTTTCGCGGGCGCGCGCTTGCATATCTTCATTTACTGGGATATATTATATAAATATTTTTCCCGACCATACTTACACAGGACATTTCAATGCGCGAGACATTTCTGCCTTTCTCCAAACCGTCGATCGAGGAGTGGGAGATTTCCGAAGTCGCCAAAGTGCTGCGTTCCGGCTGGATCACCACCGGCCCGAAGAACGCCGAGTTCGAGAAGGCTTTCTGTGAATACACTGGCGCGAAATATGCGATCCCACTGACGTCCGAGACGGCCGTGATGCAGGCGCTGTTCCGTGCGATCGGCCTGAAACCCGGTGACGAGGTCGTCACGCCGTCCATGACTTGGGTCTCCCTGCCGAACATCGTTTCGCTGTACGGCGCGAAACCGGTTTTTGTTGACTGCGACCGTGACACGCTCATGGTCACACCTGAAACGGTCGAGGCGGCGATCACCCCCAGAACGAAGGCGATCGTCCCGGTCCATTTCGCGGGCGGCGTGCTGGAGCTCGACAAACTCCGTGCTGTTGCGGAAAAGCACGGCGTGATGCTCATCGAGGACGCCGCGCACGCGCTCGGCGCCGAGTTCAGGGGCGAGCGCATCGGCAAACGTGGCACCGCCATGTTCTCGTTCCACCCGATCAAAAACATCACCACAGGCGAAGGCGGCATGTTCGCCACGGACGATGCGGTGCTCGCCGACCGTATCCGCAGCCTTAAATTCCATGGCCTCGGCGTCGACGCCTACGACCGCCAGACCATGGGGCGCGCTCCGCAGGCGCAGGTAGTCGAGCCCGGTTTCAAGTTCAACATGCCGGACATGCAGGCGGTCCTGGGCGTGACCCAGCTCACCCGTTTGGACCGCATGAACGCCGAACGCGGCCATCTCGCTTCGCTCTACCGCGAACGCCTCGCGAACATCCCCGAACTCATCCCGCTGGCTCATCCCGCCTACGACTACAAGGACGCCTACCATCTGTTCGTCGTTCGCCTGGACATCGACAAGGCCGGAATCACCCGCGACGACTTCATGGCCGAGCTGAAACGCCGCAACATCGGCACAGGACTCCATTTCCGCTGCGTCCACGGCCAGAAATATTATCGCGAGGCGTGCCCCGTGCCACCCGGCTCCCTGCCGAATACCGAGTGGAACAGCGAACGCATCTTATCGCTGCCGCTCTTCCCCGGCATGTCCGAGGCGGACGTCGACGACGTCGTCAATACCTGCAAGGAAATCCTGGCGAGGTGAAGCAGCATGTCCGGCGGGTTTGATTTGATGCGGTTTCAGAAGTGCAGCGACACGCTGATCCCCACGATGCACAAAAACACGAAGTGGATCGTTTTCTGGGTGTTTGCGTGTTTCGTTTTCTTCTACTGCCTCGGCATTTATCCCGCCATCCGCTCGGAAGCCCGCTGGTTCGAGGTCGTCCGTGAAATGCTCCTGACGGGCGACTGGCTGCATCCGCGCATCAACGGACAGTCGTATTTTGACAAGCCGCTTGTCAGCTACTGGCTCGCCGCCGTCATCTCGAAACTCACGAGCGGGCACATTGATTCTTCGGTCGTCGTAGACGCGAATGCCGTGTTGTTGAAGCTCGCAGACGGCCGCGTGACCGAAATGACGGTCCGCCTACCCAGCGCGCTCTTTGCGCTGGCCGGACTCGGCTGCATCATCTTCGCCGCCCGAAAGCTCTATTCGGAGCGCACTGCATACCTCGCGGGCTGGCTCCTGCTCTCCACGTATTCCTACATCTTGTGGGGCCGCCTCGCCGAGGCGGACATCCAGCTGACCGTTTTCATCATGATGGCGGTCACGGTGTATCTGTGCAACCGGGAAACTGCGTCGTTCTGGGCTTATTTCGCGTTCTGGGCATGCTGCGCCCTCGGCGCTCAGACGAAAGGTCTGGCGGCATTCGTCATCCCGCCCGCGCTGGCGCTGATTGACTGCGTCGTCCGGAAGTCATTCCGGCTGCACATGAACTGGCAATTCTTCCTTGCGTTCTTTCTCGGCGGAATCTGCCTGTACTTCGCGCCGGACGTACTGGTGTTAATGAACTCGGACAATGCTGGCGGCATCATGCCGATGCTCTGCGAAAACCTGGTGCGCCTGCTCCGTCCTTGGAATCCCAACGACGATTCCTGGCAGGTGTATTTCCTGCCGCATCTGCTGATCCCGTGGACGCCGTTCTTCGTCTTCGCGGTCGTTGACTATATCCGCGGGCTCATCCGTGCCGTTGCGAAGCAAGGCACTGCTTCAGTGGAGGACTTGTCCTCCGACACGCTGTGGCTGTTCGTCTCCATCGTGTTCATCTTCGTATTGCTGCAGGTGTACCGCCCGTTCCGGACCTGCTGCAGCCTGTCGATCGTGCCGTGGTGCGTGCTCTTTACGGCGGCGTGGCTCTCCGAACCGAACGAGGCCTGGACGCCCCTGAGGAAGCTCACCGACAAGTTCTTCCGGCTGGTGGACGTGCTGATCCCGGTCGCTGCGGCTGTTGCGGCTCTTCTGATCCTGCTGCCCTTCCTGAGTCTGGACAGGCCGCTCTACCAGTTCTTTCTTGACGCGAAGGATTCAGTCCCTCTTATGTTAGCTTTCGGAGCGTTTGCATTTATCGCCGGGATCGCCTGGCTGGTCTTCTGGAAACGCTCGCGGAAGAGACTGCTGCGCAAGGGCGTCGAGGGAGCATTTGCGCCGTCCGCCGACCCGCTGAACCGCGTGGTCCCGTTCGTCGCATTCGTGCTGTTCACCGTCTTCTCGTTTGTGATCCCCAAGTTGAACGAAAGAGAATCGTTTAAGCCGGATCACTTTTTCTTCCGCTACTATGTTCGCGGGAATGCGCAACGATATCAGGATATTTTCAAATGCGAGGGACTGGATCTCATGAAACATGCGGCATTCTTCGGTCCCGTCGACACGGCGGAAGCCGTATATTACCTGGGGCGGCCGGAGCCTGTCCCCATGTATTCGCGGGAAAAACCGGATGACTTCCGCGCTTTCCTGGCCGAGATCCGGGAAGAGGGCGGTGTCGTGATCGCCCGCCGGGACTATCTGGACGAGATGGAAGAGTCCGAAGAATGGAAAGATGTCGTGGAAATGTTCCACGCCCGCGGGATGATCCTTGAGTCATCGCATTTGACCGGAGTGCAGGAAAACAAGCTGAGAAAGCTCCGGGAGAAGCCAGACTGGGGGAACGATCCCGAGGTGATGAAGGAGATCAATGAGCTTGAGAGCAAACGCTTCGACGTTTTCTACAGCATACCCGATTATTTCTACAACAAACGCATATCCGAATCCGTATTGCCGCCGAAGTCCGCTGAAGCGGATACCATAGAAGGGACAACGCAATCATGACTACGCCCGAAATCGAACTCTCCCTTGTCATTCCCGTTTACAACGAGGAGGAGAACCTGCCGGAACTCATCGCCCGCACGACCGCGGCGTGCGACAAGCTGGACTGCACGACCGAGATCATCCTGGTGGATGACGGCAGCGCCGACCGCAGCATGGAAATGATCATCGAGGCGTCGAAGAAGGACCCGCGCATTGTGGGCGTGATCCTGACCTCGAACTTCGGGCAGCACGCCGCCGTGACCGCCGGGTTCCAGACGTCCCGCGGCAAGTACGTCGTCACGCTCGACGCCGACCTGCAGAACCCGCCGGAGGAGATCTGCAAGCTCCTTGAAAAACTGCGCGAAGGCTACGATGTGGTCGGTTCCATCCGCGAAAACCGCAAGGACACGCTGTTCCGCAAGGTGGGCTCGAAGATGGTCAACCTGATGGTCCGCAAGCTCTGCAACGGCAAGACCATGACCGACTACGGCTGCATGCTCCGCGGCTACAGCCGGAATGTCGTGGACGCGGTCCTGCTGTGCCGCGAGAACGGCAAGTTCATCCCGATGCTCGCCATGACTTACGCGCGCAGGTCCATCGAAGTGAACGTGAAGCATGCCGAGCGCGCCGCGGGCGAGTCCAAGTACAGCGTGATGAAGCTGATCGCCCTCCAGTACGACCTGCTGACCGGCACCAGCACGTTCCCGCTGAGGCTGCTGACCTTCTTCGGGTTCGGCGTCGGCGCGTTCGGCATCGTGTTTGGCCTCTACATCTTCATCCGCTCCCAGATCGACAAGGACTGGGGCGCCTATGGCACGTTCGCATTGTTTGCTGTCGTCTTCGTGCTCATGGGCGCGCAGTTCGCCTCCATGGGGCTGATGGGCGAATACATCGGCAAGATCCACCTGAATGCCCGTTCCCGCCCCCAATTCTTCATCGAATCGATTCATCGCAATGACAATACTCAACCCAAAGAACAGGAGTGACAACGCATGAAAGCTGTCGTCTTCGCTTACAACAACATCGGCTGCATCGGCATCGAACAGCTCGTCAAGGCCGGCGTGATCGTCCAGGCCGTCTTCACCCACGCGGACGATCCCAACGAAAACCTCTGGTTCCGCTCGGTCGCCGAAACCGCCGCCGCCCTCGGCATCCCGGTCTTCGCGCCGGAGGACGTGAACCATCCGCTCTGGACCGCCCGCATCAAAAAGATGGCCCCCGACTTCATCTTCTCGTTCTACTACCGCAAGGTCATCGGCAAGGACATCATCTCCATTCCGAAGAAGGGCGCGTTCAACCTCCACGGCTCGCTGCTCCCGAAATACCGCGGCTGCGCCCCGCTGAACTGGGCCGTCATCAACGGCGAAAAGGAATCCGGCGTGACGCTCCACAAGATGACCGAGAAGGTCGACGCGGGCGACATCGTGGCGCAGGAAAAGTTCGCCATCGCCGATTCCGACACGGCGAAGGACGCGCACCTGAATGCCGCCGCCGCTGCGGAAAAGATGCTCAAGAAAGTCCTGCCCTCCGTGCTCGCGGGCAAGGCGAAGGGAAAAAAGCAGGACGAGAAGCAAGCCACGTATTTCGGCCGCCGCTGCCCTGCCAATGGCCTCATCGACTGGACGAAGGACGCGGCGTCCGTCCGCAACCTCGTGCGCGGCGTGACCCGTCCCTTCCCCGGCGCGTTCACGTTCATCGCCGCCCAGAAATATTACATCTGGGACGTCAAGGTCGTGCCGCTGAAGAAGCAGGCCCAGGCCGGCACCATCGTTTCCACCGCCCCGTTCGTGATCGCCTGCGGCAAGGGCGCTGTGCAGGTGAACTTCGCGCAGAAGGAAGGCGGACTCTACACGACCGGCGAACAGCTCGCCGCCGACAACCGCTTCACCCCGAAGATGCTCCTCACCAATTCCCCGGTCGTCGGACCGAAGCGCAAGAAGAGCGTGCTGATCCTCGGCGTGAACGGCTTCATCGGCAACGCCATCAGCCAGCGCCTTCTCGCCGACGGCAACTATGAAGTGTACGGCATGGACCTCCGCAGCGGCTACATCACCGAACTGCTGTCCCATCCCGATTTCCATTTCTTCGAAGGCGACGTGCAGATCAACCACGAGTGGATCGAATACCACGTCCGCAAGTGTGATGTGGTGCTGCCGCTGGTCGCCATCGCCACCCCGATCGAATACACCCGCAATCCCCTGCGCGTCTTCGAGCTCGACTTCGAAGAGAACCTGAAGATCGTCCGCTACTGCGCCAAGTACAACAAGCGCATCATCTTTCCCTCCACCTCCGAAGTCTACGCCATGTGCGACGACGAGAACTTCGACGAGGACAATTCCCGCCTCATCCTCGGCCCCATCCGCATGCAGCGCTGGATTTACTCCTGCAGCAAGCAGATGCTCGACCGCGTGATCTGGGCTTACGGATCCACCCGCGGCCTCAAGTTCACTCTCTTCCGCCCGTTCAACTGGATGGGCCCGAAGCTCGACTCGCTTTCCTCCGCCCGCATCGGCAGCTCCCGCGCCATCACCCAGCTCATCCTGAACCTGGTGCAGGGCAACCCGATTCTGCTCATCGACGGCGGCGCGCAGAAACGCTGCTTCACGCACGTGACCGATGGCGTCGAGTGCCTGTTCCGCATCATCGAGAACAAGGACGGCCTCTGTGACGGCAAGATCATCAACATCGGCAACCCGGACAACGAAGCCAGCATCAAGGAGCTCGCCGAGATCCTCGTCGAACTCTTCAACGAGCATCCGCTCCGCAAGAAATTCCCGCCGTTCGCCGGCTGCAAGGAAGTCGAAAGCGGCACCTTCTACGGCGCCGGTTATCAGGACTGCCAGCACCGCAAGCCCAGCATTCGCAACGCCATGAAATATTGCGGCTGGAAGCCGGTCGTGCCCCTGCGCGAATCCATTCGCCAGACGCTCGACTTCTTCCTCCAGCAGGCCATTTCCTCCGGCGAATTCGGGATCAAGGATTAAGAAATGAAAATCGCCATCCGCGTAGACGTCGACACGTTCCGCGGCACGCGCAGGGGTGTCCCCTCGCTCCTGCGCGCCATGGACCGCCACGGCGTCCGCGCGGCATATTTCTTTTCCGTCGGCCCGGACAACATGGGCCGCAATCTGTGGCGTCTGCTGAAGCCGACCTTCCTGTTCAAGATGCTCCGCACCAACGCCCCCGGGCTCTACGGGCTGGACATCCTCCTCATGGGGACCGCCTGGCCCGGCCCGGCAATCGGTCGCCGCAACGAACAGGTCCTGCGCGACTGCGCCGCCGCCGGGCACGAGATCGGGCTCCACGCCTGGGACCACTGCAAGTGGCAGAACCGCATCGCGTCGTTCTCCCCCGAGCTGATCCTGAAGCATCTGCGCCTCGCGTACGACGAGATCGAGCGCATCACCGGCAGGCCGCCCGTATGCTCCGCCTCCCCCGGATGGAAGACCACCGACGCCGTGCTGACCGCCAAGGAAACGTTCCGTTTCCGCTACAACAGCGACTGCCGAGGCAGTTCCGTCTTCCGTCCGGTCGTGGACGGGAAACAGCTGGAAACGCCGCAGATCCCGCTCAACATGCCGACCTACGACGAACTGCTCGGACGCGACGGCGTGACGCGCGAGAACTACAACGAACGCCTCCTTGCCACAGCTTCGCCGGACGGCATGAACCTGCTGACCATCCACGCCGAGGCCGAGGGCGGCATCTGCGCCGACCTTTTCGACGATTTCCTGAGCATGGCGAAAGCGCGCGGGGTCGAATTCTGCGCCCCGGGCGAGCTGCTCCCGGCCGATCCGTCCGCCATCCCGTCCGGCTCCATCCGGTCCGGCGTCCTGCCCGGCCGCGAGGGATGGATGGCGCTGCAGGCAGTCTAAACGCGCTTCCGGAGGCTCCTGTGAACGGTTCATCGGATATCACGGTCATTCTGGCGAACGGCAGTTTCCCGCGCCGCAAATGCCTGCTGGAGATACTGCGCGCCGCCGCCCGGATCGTGTGCTGCGACGGCGCCGCCGCGAAACTCCTGCGGACCGGGCGGGAACCCGACCTTGTGGTCGGCGACCTCGACAGTCTTGATCCCGCGCTCCGCAGACGTTTCAGAAAACGCCTCGTGCATGAATCCGAACAGGAGACCAACGACTTGTCCAAGGCGTTTCGCGTCTGCATGGAGCGCTCCTGGCGCACGATCGTGATCCTCGGGGCAGGGGGCCGCCGCGAAGACCATCTGCTCGGAAATGCATCCCTGCTGCCGCTTTTCGCCGCCGCCGGAGCGGACGTCCGCATGGAGACCGATTACGGCACGTTCCTGCCCGTCCTGAAATCCGCCTCGTTCCGCAGGCCCGTCGGCACGAAAGTCTCGATCTTCAGCTTCCATCCGGAGATGCCGGTCTCGGCGTCCGGCCTGAAATACCCGCTCGACAAGCTCCGCCTGCCCTTCTGGTGGTGCGGTACGCTGAACGAAACTGTCGCGCCGGAGTTTTCGCTGGCGTTCGACGGGCGTGCGCCGCTGCTGCTGTACTTCCCGCGCTGAGGCAGATGCGAAATTCCGGCAGGGCTATGCAGTCCCGGCCGGCTTGCGATGGATCGGGAAGGGAAAGACCTTTCAGATCGTTCCAAACATGCGGTCTCCGGCATCGCCAAGTCCCGGCACGATATAGCCGTGATCGTTGAGCTTTTCGTCCAGGCCGCCCAGATAAATGTCGACGTCCGGGTGGGTTTCCGCGATTTTCGCGACGCCTTCCGGGGCGCCGATGATGTTCAGCATCCTGATATTGTTTGCGCCGCGTTTCTTCAGGAACGAGATGGCAGCCGCGGCGCTTCCGCCGGTCGCGAGCATCGGGTCAAGGACGAACACGGCACGGTCTGCTACGTCCGGCGGGACCTTGCAGTAGTATTCCACGGGGTTCAGCGTGGCCGGGTCGCGGTACAGGCCTATGTGCCCCACTTTTGCGGCGGGAACGAGATTCAGCAGGGCGTCCACCATGCCGAGTCCGGTGCGCAGGATCGGCACCAGGCAGATCTGATGCGGCAGACGGTACCCGGCTGTTTCAGCGACGGGCGTGGATACGGTGCATTCTGTTACCGCCAGATCCCGCGTTGCCTCACAACCGATCAGCAACGAGATCTCGTAGATCAGCTGGCGGAAATCTCTGGTATTGGTTTCCTTTGAACGGAGTAAGCCGATCTTATGCAGGATTAGAGGATGATCCATGACATGAAGTCTTTCAGTCATGGCATTTCCTTTCAGGGGAGACGGGGGTTTTGACTGCACCAGCGGCCGAGGCAGAAAAACGGGATGCCGGGCAAGCGGTTTTCGTCTGGAAATACTGCTCTGGAAACATTCAGCGCTTTGTCCCGGTTGGGGTTTGGTCCGGATCGGTCAGGGAATTGTCGACGGCGCGGACGTTGCAGCCGACGTCGTTCCATACGAAATAGACGTAGTTGCTGTCCACGGTGAAGCTTTTTCGAGAGTTTTCCTTGAGCTTGGCGTTTGCCGCGGCCTCAGTATCCATGACCACGGTAATGGTGACAGGGACATCTCCGCGGGCGCCGTTTTCGGCATCGGTCTCGATGGAATCGAACATGGTGAGGACGACATAATGGCCATTGTTCGAAATGCGGGTGATCGTGCCGGAGAAGGAGAAATTCGTGTTGGCGGGGACCGACTTTTCCCGGATGCAATCGGCGATCTTGCTGGTCGTTTTCCAGCGTCGGGAAGTGTTTTTTGTGCGGGAGGACGTCGTGCCGAACGGAGATGTCGTCGTGCCGAACGGGGATGTGACGGTCTTGCCCGATCCGGCGGAGACTGTCGTACCCTTCGGACTGGACGATGTGGCCATATTGACAATGTTATTCTTCGATGCGGAACCGGCTGGGGACTTCCCCGACGTCAGGGAGCCCGATGCATTCGACCCTGTCATGATCTGCGCGAAGAGCGCGCTGGTGGTCAGGCAGAGGATAGCCGCAACGGCAAAATGTGGCCTCATGTCAAGTTCCTTTCCGGTTTTGCTCGCATCCGCATGTGCGCGGACGCGATTCATTTTCTTTCATAAAAATACCACGCAAACGGGGAAAAGCAAGCGGTTTTCCCGAAAAAACTTGAAATCGCGGGAAATACGTGTAGATTAAGAGGTCGTGATCTCCGCCGACTCGGACGAAGCCGGACGGGATCCCGTTTTTTCTCATCTGTTCCGGAGTTTGAAACCGACTATGCCTTTGCTTGACATTTTCCGCAATCTCGGGCTTGCCGTCCTCGGGGTGGCGCTGCTGTACTATGGTGCGGAGTTCCTGGTTCGCGGCGGCGTTTCGCTGGCGCTGAAGGCGCGCGTCTCCCGCCTTGTGATCGGCCTCACGCTCGCGGCGTTCGCCACCAGCTCGCCGGAACTGGTCGTGAGCATCGACTCGGCGCTGCGCGGTTCGGCGGACATCAGCCTCGGCAACGTGGTCGGGTCGAACATCTGCAACGTGGCGCTGATCCTCGGCCTGTGCGCCGTTCTGCGTCCGATGCCGTTTCACGCGAACCTGAAGAAGTTCGACCTGCCGGTGATGATGTTCGCCATGCTCGCGCTGACCGGGTTCTATTTCCTGAGCCATGGCATCAACCGGTTGGAAGGCGCGTTCTTCTGTCTGTGCATCCTGGCCTACACCACGCTGAACGTGATCCTGTCGAAGAAACAGGAGGCGAAGAAAACTGCGGAGGGAAAGGCGACGGAATCCGAAGTCGATCCCGAAGTCGCGGAGAGCATGGAAAAGCCGCTCGGCGTGCCGCTGGCCGTGCTTGCGGTCGCGGGGGGCGTCGTGATGCTGGTGCTTGGCGCGAAGTCGTTCCTGATCTCCGCCGTGGCGTTCGCGAACGCGTTCGGCATCAGCGACGCCGTGACCGGGCTTACGATCGTGGCGGTCGGGACCAGCCTGCCGGAGCTCGCCACGTCGTTCGTGGCCGCGCTGAAAGGCGAAAACGACATCGCCATCGGGAACATCGTGGGGTCGAACATCTTCAACGTCTTCTGCATCCTCGGCATCGTGCCCGTGATCTCGCCGCTGGCGGGACAGAGCATCCGCGGGCTGGATTTCGCGGTCATGCTCGCCGTTTCCGGCGCGCTGTTCCTGTTCGGGATGTTCGGGAAACGCCTCAACCGCGTTCAGGGCGCATTCCTGCTGGCGGCGTACATCGCATACACCGCGTACCTGGTGATGCATCACGCCTGAGGCGAAGCCGCTTCCGTGCGGCTTAGAAGATCAGGTCGTCGGCGAGGATCAGAAAGACGATCATCGAAGCGAGTTCGGCGGTCTCGCAGACGGCTCCGGCAAAGAAGGGAGACGGACTTTCCCGAAGCTTTTTCGACGCCTCGGTATTCCAGTACATCACGGTCAGGAACCCGGAAGCCAGGAACGAGACGGCGTCCTGAATCCCGAGGCTCATAACGGCGATGAACGGGGATACGCCGCCAGTGCTGCCGCCTCGGAATCCCGACATTGTCAGTTTCATGGAGCGGAAAGAGAAGAAGTCGCCGCCGTAGGTTCGGAGCATGCCGAGCGTGGCGATCGTCAGGAGCATCGCCAAAAGCGTCCAGAAGGACTTGACCGCCGTTCCGCCGACCGGCCGCATCGGTCCGGTGGACGGGTACGAGAACAGCATCGCGATCCGTCCGAAGAAGGGCACGGATACCAGCATGGCCGCCAGCATCATGTGGTCGCCGAAAAGCGCGGTACGCATGAAGATCAGGTACAGGAGCAGAAGCTTCAGTCCGACCAGCATGGCGGTGCACGGCGATGAGCCGAGCGAGGAACGCCGCGCGATGCGTTCATCCGGCGGGATGTCCGCGCCGGCGAGCATCCGGCAGGCGGCGTCGAACTCATGCAGGTTATCGAACCTCGTAAGCCATTCCAGAAGAAAGAGATAGATTCCGGATGCAAAGAGCATCATCCCCTGCAAGTCGCGGAAATGCACGGCGATGAACAACGGCAGGACCATCGCTCCCGCACCGAGCAGGAGTCCGGCCAGCGGCTGAAACGACAGAGCTGCCCGGAAAAGTCCGGGATCGGCGGGCTTTACGGGGCCGTGAAAGCGAGAGCCGAAGCTGATCGCGGCAAAAATGACTTGCAGGAAACGCGGCATGGCTTGACTGTTTGCGTTGAAAAAACGCCGGACGTATGGAATGGAGCTGCGTCCGGCAGAATGGATTGCGATCAGGGAAAGATCACTTCATCAGGTCGAGCTGGACCACATCGCCGGGGCGGGTCTGGACGTCGGCCCAGATCTTGCGTCCGGGGTAAATGGACGTATGGATGCCGGTGTGAACGTTCTCGCCAATGATGGAGCCGAATTTGCGGCGGCCGGTGTCGATGAGGCAGCCCTGGACCATGGAACGGTGATTCTTGCCGTCGTGGCGGAAATTCGAGGTGATGGTGCCCGCGCCGAAGTTGACGTTCTGGCAGACGATGGAGTCGCCGATGTAGGAGAGGTGCCCGGCGGCAACGTGCGTCATGAGGATGGAGTTCTTGATCTCGACAGCCTGGCCGATGTGGCACTTGTCGGAGATGAAGTTGTAGCCGCGCAGATAGCAGTTTGGACCGATCTTGCAGTTCTTGCCGATGACCGCGACGCCCTCGATGTAGACGCCGGGGAGCAGCACGGAGCCTTCGCCCAGGATTACCACGCCGTCGAGCGTGACGCGTTCGCGGACGGTGCCCTTGATGTCGTTCTGCGTGTAGTCCGCAAGGAACTCCTCGTTGACCTTCAGCAGGTCCCACGGGTAGCGGATGCGGAAGGACGCTTCGTCGGCGGGGATGGATACGGTTTCGGAACCGCAGCCGCATTCGGCGGCGACGCCGTCGGAATCGGTCACGGTGAAGGCTTTTCCGGCGGCGAGCGCGGAGGCTGCCTTTTCAAGCAGGGCCTTGGACGGCCAGAAGTCGGAAGCGAGGCGGAGACGGCAACCGGGCACAGCCGCGGACTGAAGCGCGGACCAGCGGCTCAGCAGCGTGGATTCAAGGGTCCCCGCGGCGAGTTCCAGCTCCAGCGCGGGCTTTTTGCAGGTCAGGGGTTCCAGCAGTACGGGATTGCCGTGCTCGAAGATTTCAATGGCGAACGATTCCATTATGGGATTACCTCCAGTTCGCGGGCGGCGACGCCCGCTATTTTGTCGTGCCAGAGCCGTGCGGCGGATTCCGTTTTGGCTTCGGCGAGAATACGAAGTTTGTTTTCGGTGCCGGAATAACGCACGATCACGCGCCCGGAATCCCCGAGGTCCTGCTTGGCCTCGCGGATGCACTTGGAAAGTTCCGGCAGGTCGTCGAACGGCACGCGCTCGGCGATGCGGAGCGAACTCTGGATCTGCGGGTATTCGCGCATGAACCCGGCGAGCTCGGCGATGGATTTCCCCGTCTCCTTCATGATGCGCATCACGTGCAGGGCGGAGATGAGCCCGTCGCCGGTCGGCGAATGCTCCAGGAAGATCAGGTGCCCGGTCTGTTCGCCACCCAGGTTCAGCCCCTTCTCGCGCATGCGCTCGATGACGTAGCGGTCGCCGACGTTGGTGACCTCGACCTTGATCCCCGCTTCTCGCATGGCGTCGTGCAGTCCGAGGTTGCTGATGGAAGTGACGGCGATCGTGTCGTTGCAGAGCTGGCCGCGCGACTTGTAGTCCAGCGCGCACAGCCCGATGATGCGGTCGCAGTTGATGATCGCTCCGGTATGGTCGCAGAACTGCACGCGGTCGGCGTCGCCGTCGAACGAAACGCCGATGTCCGCACCGTGTTCCTTGACCAGACGGCTCATGTTTTCAGGATGAAGCGCGCCGCAGCCGTCGTTGATGTTGAGCCCGTCCGGCTTGACGCCGGCAGTGACGACTTCGGCTCCGAGTTCTCGCAAGACGATCGGCGCAACGTAGTAGGATGCGCCGTTCGCACAGTCCAGCACCACTTTCATGCCCTTCAGCGACGTGTACCCGATGGAGCGCTTGGCGAGGTGGATGTACCGCCCGCGGGCGTCGTCCACGCGAAACGCTTTCCCGAGGTCCGGCGTGCCGTCCGACGGATTCTCCATCATGGCGAATATGGCGCGTTCGATGTCGTCCTCCACCTCGTCCGGCAGCTTGAATCCCTCGGAGTTGAACAGCTTGATGCCGTTGTCCGCGGCTGGATTGTGGGATGCGGTGATCATGATGCCGCAGTCGGCGCACATGGACTTGGTGAGGCATGCCACCGCGGGTGTCGGCATGGGCCCGATCTCGTAGGCGTCCATGCCCATGCTCACCAAGCCGCTTACGAGCGCGGTCTCGAGCATGTATCCGGAAATGCGCGTGTCCTTGCCGACGATGGCACGGGGATTCCCGCGCAAGCCGAAAGCGTCGTTCCGCACGGCATTCCGGCAGAAGTGCCGGGCGACCGCCTTGCCCACCAGAAGAGCGAGCTCGGGCGTGATGGGAAACTCATTTGCCTTGCCGCGGATGCCGTCGGTTCCGAATAAACGCCCCATATCAATCTCCGTTCAGGCCCGGACATCCGGTTTCGGCATGCCGGGCGGTATATTATGTTCCTAAGCTTGGCCATGATCCCTTTTGACCCGGAAATCACAACCAATCACGACCATAAGAATAATATACCTTTTTCCGGCAGGTTTTTCAATATTTGCTTTTTTGTTTTTTCAGAAAAAGATATCCCGCGCCGGAAGTCGGGCGGAATTCTCCGGTGCGGACAGGAAAGAAACGCCTGGCACTGGTATTTCAGGCAGGCAGAATTGAGCGGCGGACCGCGGACGACGCTCAAATAATGATATTGCGGAACGGAGCTTTGCCGTCACTGCTTTTTCGTGGGCTTTTTCGCGGGCTTGGCAGTCGTCTTTGCAGCCGGCTTGGCGGCTTGCTTTTTTGCCGCGGGCTTTGCGGATTTCGTGGCGGGCTTCTTCGCCGGTTTCTCCGGAGCGAGTTTCAGGGCATCGAGCTGGTCCCATGGGGACGGCGCGCCGGGATCCTGCTCCGGTTCCGCGGAATCCCTGTCGCAGGAGCACGAACCGTGATTGAGGTTGGTTCCGCACATCGGACATATGCCTTTGCAGTCCGTGGAACAGTAGAAGCACGACGGGATGGCGAGGAGAAGTTCTTCGCGCACGTCGTCCGTCAGGTCGACTTCCAGGTCCTTGACCTTTTCAAAATGGAAGCACAGGTCCTTGACGGAAATCGGGATGCGGATGTCATCGAAGCAGCGCGCGCAGACCGTGGTGAGCTGAACGGATGCGTTGCCGGTCACGATGAGATCGGCTCCGGCCATGACCGCGGACAGATGATAGACGATGTCGCCCGCCGGGGCGAGCGGCGGATTGGCGTCCGCGGGGAGTTCCAGGACATCGGCGGATTCCGTACCGTCGAGAAGATACGGTGTGTCGGGAAGAATATGCGAGGTGTTGATCTTTATCATGGTTTGGCAAGCTCCATTTTTTTGCGGATGGCGGCGACGACTTCGGGTGGCACGAACGCCGAGACGGAGCCCCCACACGAGGCGATCTCACGGATGAGGCGCGAACTCAGGAACGAATACTCCGGACTCGGCATCATGAACAGGGTTTCGCAGGACTGGTTCAGCTCACGGTTCATGAGCGCCATCTGGAATTCGTATTCGAAATCGGAAACGGCGCGGAGACCACGGATAACCGCGGAAACATCGAACGAGGAAACCGCGTCCGCGAGCAATCCGGTGAACGTGACGACCCGGACGTTCGGGATGGATGCCGTGACGGTGCGGATGAGTTCGATGCGTTCCTCCGTCGTGAAAAGCGGCGATTTCTCGGAGTTGCGCGCGACTGCCACCAGCACTTCGTCGGCGATGCGGGCCGCGCGGCGGATAACGTCCAGATGACCGTTCGTTACCGGATCGAAACTGCCGGGATACATAAGCCTTTTCATGATTCTGCTGCCTCCTGAATCGTTGGTTTGCCGCATACTTCGGCAATGCGGGCCGCCGGAAAGACCGCGAGCTCCGACGCGTCCGGATCGTAATAGGCAAGTTCGGTTGCGTCGGCATAGGCCGGAAGGACTTCCAGCACCCTGCTGTCCGCAGTTTTCTTGAGCCGGTCGTGGAAATGCCCGGCGAAAAGGATGGAGTCCGGCGGGCACGAGGCAAGGTAGCTCAGCACGTGCGGCTCCGGGAAATAATGCTTGTGCGCCTGGTTGGTGGCGCGGAGACGTTCACGGACATAATGCGCGAAATCCGGACCGAAAGTCGGGCCGGCAAGCCGGAGAAAACCGCGCGTGAGCCGGTTCCGGATGATGAACCGTAGCAGGGTGTACGCATGATCCCGCTTGTTGATGCGGTCGCCGTGGACCCATTGCAGCCGGCCATCCTGGAACATATCCTCGCCGACATAGGAAAACGCGTCGGGATAGGTCTTCGCGATGAAGAATTCGTGGTTGCCCTCCAGAAAAACGACCTGGCGTTTGGCTTTCTCCGCGCGGCACCAGTCGAGGAATCGGCGGTTGTCCTCGTTTTCGTACCCCCGCAGCGCAATCCACAGGTCGAAGATGTCGCCGAGGAAGATGATTCCGATGTCGCCTGGCAGACGCGATACGGCGTCGAGCATCCGGAAAAAATCGTCTTCCGGCTCGCGGCAGGTCAAATGTGCGTCGGCGATCATCAGCCAGCGTTTGGACATAAACGGAACGTTCCTTCCCGGTTTCGTGTTCAGCCTTTGGCAGGCGAACATACAAAATGAACATCATACTATACCACGAAATGCCGAAAAAGAAAGCGAAAGAGTTTGACTTTTGAAAAAAATATGCCATATTAATAGGATCGGGGTCCGGTCAGGATTGTGCTCCATGCCCGGGGCGGAACCTTCCGTTTGCACGCGGCTCCGGGTTGATGTCAAGTTCACGCAAGGCGGCTCAGGTCGTACCTTCCGTTTACACGCGGCATCGGGAATACGCCAGCTTAGCTCAGCGGTAGAGCTACGGTTTTGTAAACCGTCGGTCCTCGGTTCGAATCCGAGAGCTGGCTCCATTTTTTTTGTAATCGACAGAACCTCAGCGCCTTGCAAATTGGTCTCGAGGTTCATTTTTTTATATATTTTCCAGACTCCACTTCCCCGTCGCTTTATCGGGATCCCAGCCTGAAAAGCCTCTGCCGGCTTTTCCGGGACTTTGTGCCTCGCGACAGGACAGGCGGCACTGGCGTTTTTTTCGTTTTTTTTCGTGCAGGGCGGTCTTGCAGAAATCAAGATTCGGGGTATATTATTATGAAGAAAAAAGCCACGACAACATCGAACGTACGACCGCGGAACAACGGACATCTCCAACAGCCAGGAAGCAGGACGACTTTTTGAAACAAGCTCAGGTTTGACCGCGGCGGAGATTGGATTCAGCATGACACCCGACACAGACACCGATATCATAGAAGAAGACCTTATGAAACAGGCGGACGCGAACGCCGCCCGTTCGAAATACAACGACGACAGCATTCAGACCCTCGATGCGCTCGCCCATATCCGGCAGCGACCCGGCATGTACATCGGACGTATGGGCGACGGCTCCCACCCGGACGACGGCATATACGTGATGTTCAAGGAAGTCGTGGACAACGCGGTCGACGAATACATCATGGGCTTCGGACGGCGCATCGACATCTCCTCCGACCTGGGTGCGTTCACCGTGCGCGACTACGGACGCGGTATTCCGCTGGGCAAGCTCGTGGAATGCGTTTCGAAGATCAACACCGGCGGCAAGTTCAACAAGGACGGCTATGTGTTCTCCGTCGGCATGAACGGCGTCGGTACGAAGGCCGTGAACGCGCTTTCCTCGCAATTCGAGGTTACGTCCTGGCGTGACGGCAAGTGCCGCACCGCGGTCTTCCGCGAGGGAGTCCTCGACCATGAGGAGTACATCGACCCGGGCACGGAGCATTCCGGCACGCGCATCCGGTTCATCCCTGATCCGAAGCTCTTCCCGAATTACGAGATCCGTCCCTCCGAGGTGGAAAACCGCCTCTGGATGTACGCCTACCTGAACAGCGGTCTTTCGCTCTATCTCAACGGGCAGCGGTATTATTCGAAGAACGGCCTGTTGGACCTGGTTCATTCCAAGCTAGATGAGGGGGCCTCGCTCTACCAGCCCATCCATTACAAGGACTCCACGCTTGAGTTCGCATTCTGCCACACGGCCGACACGGGCGAACGCTATTTCTCGTTCGTGAACGGCCAGTACACCAGCGACGGCGGCACGCATCTTTCGGCGTTCAAAGGCGGCATCACGCGCGCCATCAACGAGCATTTCAACAAGAACTTCGACCCGAAGGACATCCGCGACGGCATCCTCGGCACCATCGCCGTGAAGATCCAGGAGCCTCTTTTCGAGTCTCAGACCAAGAATAAACTTGGAAACACCGACGTGCGCGGCTGGATCGAGGGCACCGTGAAGCAGGCCGTCATCGACAGTCTCCTGAAGCACCCGGACGAAGCCAATCTGCTCCTCGAAAAGATCCAGAAAAACGAGCAAGTCCGCCGTGAGATCCAGAAAGTCCAGAAGAAGGGTGCCGCCATCTCCAAGCGCATTTCCCTGCGGAACAACAAGCTCAAGGACTGCCGTCACCATTTCGGCGACCGTTCGAAGTTTGCCGACGAGACCATGATCTTCCTTACCGAGGGCGATTCCGCAGGCTCGTCGATTGTGCAGAGCCGCGACCCGAATTACCAGGCGGTATTCGCGCTTCGCGGCAAGCCGTTCAACTGCTTCGGAAAGAAGCTCGACGCGATCTATTCCAACGAAGAACTGTTCTACATCATGCGCACGCTCGGGATCGAGGAAGACGTGGAGAACCTGAACTACGCCAAGGTCGTGATCGCGACCGACGCCGACGTCGACGGCCTGCACATCCGCAACCTCCTGCTCACGTTCTTTCTCCAGTATTTTGAGTCGCTCGTGATCTCCGGCCACCTTTACATCTTCGAGACGCCGCTCTTCCGCGTCCGCAACAAGGAAACGACGTTCTACTGCTACTCCGAGAAGGAACGCGACGAACGCGCCAGAGAACTCGGCAAATCCGCCGAGATCACCCGCTTCAAAGGCCTCGGCGAAATCTCGCCGAAAGAGTTCAAGCAGTTCCTCGGGTCCGACATCCGCCTCGAAAAAGTCTCCCTCGAAAACACGAAGGGCATCCACGAAATGCTGCGGTTCTACATGGGCAACAACGACGAGACCCGCTGGGAACACATCCAAAACAACCTGGTCTGATCCATCATGCCGAAAAAGAATATCACGCCTCCATCCGGACCCGACCGCGACGCCTCCTCCAATCCGCCGTCCGACGCGCCCGAAACCGAATACTATGATCCCGACATGCACTATCCGCCGGAACCGGAAGACGTGGACGAGGACATTTCCGCGTCCGACGCGGTCGACGATTCCACGAACCAGCGTCTCCGGGAGATGATGGACCGCAACTTCATCGAGTATGCGTCCTACGTCATCAAGGACCGCGCGATTCCTGACGTCGACGACGGACTGAAACCGGTCCAGCGGCGCATCCTCTGGGCGCTGTACGAGAAGGACAACGGCACGTTCCATAAGGTCGCGAACGTGATCGGCGACACCATGAAGTACCACCCGCACGGCGACGCCTCCATCGGCGACGCCCTCGTGAACCTCGCGAACAAGGAATGCTTCATCGACAAGCAGGGATCGTTCGGCGACATCATCCTCGGCACGCCCGCCGCCGCTCCCCGTTACATCGAGTGCCGTCTCTCCAAGCTCGGCCGCGACGTCCTCTTCAACAATGACATCACCACGTTCGTGGATTCCTACGACAGCCGCAACAGGGAGCCGGTCTGCCTGCCCTCGAAGATCCCGACGCTCCTGCTCATGGGCACCAACGGACTTGCCGTCGGCACCCGCACCATGATCTTCCCGCACAACTTCAACGAGCTGCTGCAGGCGCAGATCTCCATCCTGAAGGGCGAGCCGTTCCAGATTTATCCTGATTTTCCGCAGGGCGGCATCATGGACGTCTCCGAGTATCAGGACGGCCTCGGCAAGATCGTGCTGCGCGCCCGCATTGCCGCGGAGAAACACGACATCGTGATCAGCGAGATCCATGCTGCCACCGACACCTCGAAACTGATGGACTCCATCGAAAACGCGGTCAATAAGTCCCGCATCAAGATATCCTCGTTCCACGACTACACCGCGAATGACCAGGTCAACATCGAGCTCTCGCTCCAGCGCGGCTACAATCCGGAGAAGGCCATCAACGCCCTCTACACCTACACCGACTGCCAGATGAGCGTATCCTGCATGTACATGGTCATCTGCGACAACCGCCCCGTCCGCATGAGCGCCAGCGACATCCTCCGCCGCAACACCGAAAAGCTCGTGCAGTACCTGACCTGGGAACTTCAGCTCGCCGCAGCCAAGTGCATCGACAGGATCCTCGGCCGTACCCTCGCGCAGATCTTCATTGAGGAGAAGATCTACAAGAAGATCGAGACATGCAAGTCCAAGGATGCCATGTTCGAGGCTGTCCGCACAGGACTTGAAAAGTTCAAGGACGAATGGCTTCCGCTCGTGCAGGCGCTGTACGGTGCGATCGAGGCCGGGCCGCACATCGCGCCGCCCCAGCCCGCCGAAGCCGCGCGCATCGCCCAGCTGGCGCAGGGCATCATCCCCGACTCCGAGATCGAACGCCTGGTGGAGATCCCCATCCGCAGGATCGCCGCGTTTGAAGTCGACAAGAACCGCGACGAGATCGCCGCACTTCAGAAAGACCTCCGCGAGGCTGAAAAGAACCTGAAGCACATCAAGCAGTACACCATCAAATACATTGAGGGGCTGCTCGAAAAGTACGGACACCTTTTCCCGCGCAGAACCGAAATCCGCCTCGAGCCCTTCGCGAAGATTGACAAGAGTTTCGCCGCGCTTACCAACATCCGCGTCGGCTGGGACAAGAAGAACTGCTACATCGGCACCTCCGTGAAGAGCGACGACTTCGTGCTGTGCAACGAATTCGACCATCTGCTCTGCGTAGAGCGGTCCGGCGACTTCAAGGTCATCGGCATCCCCGACAAGATCTTCATCGACCGCCTGTTCGAGTTCCGCCGCTATGACAAGAACACCGTGTTCGGCGTCGTTTACTCCGAAAAGAAAACCGGGCGCGCCTTTTTCAAGCGCACCCGCATCGCCTCTTTCATCAAGGACCGCGAATACCGCATCATCCCCGAAGGCTGCCGCCTTGAGCTCATCACGCCACGTCCAAACGCCATCTACGAGATCAAGGTAGACACGCCGATCAAGGCCAAGCAGATCCAGCAGATTTCCCTGATGGATGCCCCCGAACGCTCCCCGAAGGCCGGCGGCATCCTGATCTCGCCCCGCAAGCTTCTGAAGATCACGTTCGTGCGCCTGCTGGACGAATCCGACACAGCGCCGGAGCCCGAACTCGTCGAGCTCACGCCGGAGAACAACGGCGGTGGAAATGAAGGCGGAAGCGGCGGCGCCAATGGGGAAACCGACGGCGGCTCCACACCCGAAACACCTGTCGCCGAAACGACATCCGCGCCGGAAACGCCTTCTGTACCGGAAACGAAGCCGGAGACACCGTCAGCTAAGCCGGTCCAGGCTCCCCGAACGAAAAAAAGTACCGAATCGGCGGCACAGGTTCAGGTTGAGGCGAAGATAACGCCGGAACCGAAACCGGCCGCGAAACCCGTTTCATCCGGGAAAGTCGCGCCCGCCGGGAAGTCCGGTTTTGCCGTGGGCAAGATCGCAGCCTCTGTGAAATCATCCCCTGCCGGGAAACCTGCTTCGCCCGTGAAAGTTTCACTTGTCGGGAAGCCTGTTCCTGCAACGAAGCCGTTTGAACCGGCCGCAAAGCCAGCTGCGGCGAAGCCTGAGGAAAAGAAGCAGGCTCCCGCGCCCGTTAAGCCCGCTCCGAAGCCCGAGGAAAAACCGGCATTGGCTCAACCCGCGCCCGTTAAGCCCGCTCCGAAGCCTGAGGAAAAACCGGCATCGGCTCAACCCGCGCCTGCCAAGCCCGTCGCGAAACCTGAGGAAAAACCTGCTCCTGCTGAGCCCGCCAAACAGGAGGTTCCGTCCGCTCCGGCTGAAAAGCTTGCTCCTGTTCCCTCGCCTGCGCCTGTACCGGAAGAGAAACCTCAAAAGTCCGCCGAACCGGAACGGGAAGAGGATCTGTGGGATGTTCAGCCCGATCTCGGATTCTGACATCCCTTCTCAATTCAAAACAAAAAACGCCGGGCAGCTGGTCCTTCAGCCGTCCGGCGATTCTTTTGCGCGACGCTGCGTTGTTTTCAGCAGATGTTTCCGAGGTAGACGTTCGGGAATCCGCGACTCTTCGCATGTGCCTGGATGCTGTCCAGCAGCGAACGCGGCGTACGCGGGCTCTCGTGGTACAGATACGCCGGATGGTACGCCGTGAAATGCACGGGCGTGTCGATGCCGAGCCCGTCGCGGACCCAGTCGAGGAAGTCGTCGATCTGCTTCTGAGAGTCGTTTCTGCCGGGGATTACGAGGTTGGTGAGCTCAAGATGTCCGCCGCAAACCTTCTTGAAGAATTCGCAGGAGTGCTTGACCGGCTCGAGTTCGCCTGAGCACATGGTCGGGTAGAAATCGCCGAATCCCTTCACGTCGATGTTCGCGGCATCGAAGAGCGGGAAGACGTCCTGCATGCACTCGTCGGAGAAATACCCGTTGGAGACGAGGATCGTGCTGATCTTCTCGCGGCGGGCCAGGATCGCGCAGTCACGCACGTATTCCGCCCAGACAGCCGGTTCGTTGAACGTGAACGCCACGCATTCGCTGCCGTGGCGGAGAATGAGCTCGATGAGTTCTTCCGGCGAATAGTAGCGGTATGCGGCGTGCGGATTGAACTGCTCGCGGGAGAGATGGCAGTTCTGGCAGAAGACGCATTTGAGGTTGCAGCCGTAGGTGCCGACGGAAAACGCCTGCGTGCCGGGGCGGAAGTGCCGGAGCGGCTTCTTTTCGATCGGGTCGATCTGAAGCGCGCATGGGTAGCCGTAGGCCATGGAGAAGATCTTTCCGCCGCGGTTGAGGCGGACGCCGCAGAATCCGGTGCGGCCTTCGGCGATGAGGCAATGACGGGGGCAGACCAGGCAGCGGGCGAATCCGCCGGCTTCCGGTTTCTGCCAGTCGGCGGGGAAAAGCTTGTGTTCACGGTCCATAGGGAAAGATCCTTCTGTCGGATGAGTTGGAGTATGTCGTTTCGCTTGGGGTTCTGCGCGGGGGATAAAATCGCAATGGGTTCGAATCCCGTTGAGGATGCCGCACCGTATTTATTTGTCTGGTTCGTCTTTCGGCAGGGATTTCTGGGCTTCGTGGAGTTCGGCGACGGCGGCCTGGATCCCTTCGCGCGCCCGGAAGACTGCGGTCCCCGCCACGATGACGTTCACGCCCGCGGCGGCGGCTTCCCGGACGTTGTCGCGCGTAATGCCGCCGTCGATTTCGATGTGGGCATGGCTTCCGATGCGGCGGAGCATGTGATAGATCTCGGTGGCCTTGCGCAGCATTTCGGGCTGGAACTTCTGCCCGCCGAAGCCCGGCTCCACCGACATCACCAGCACCATGTCGATCGCCGGCAGGACCGCTTCGAGCGCGGAGGCCGGAGTGCCCGGCTTCAGTGTGATCCCGGCGGAACAGCCTTGTTCATGGATCTGCCGGACGACCGCCAGCGGGTCGCATTCGCATTCGATGTGGAACGTGATGTGGTCGGCGCCCGCCTTCGCGAACGGCTCGACGTAGCGTTCGGGATGGACCAGCATCAGGTGCACGTCGAAGGGCAGGATGGTATATTTGCGCATGGACGCCACGACCGGGGGGCCGAACGTGATGTTCGGGACGAAATGGCCGTCCATGATGTCCAGATGGATCATGTCCGCCTCGGCCCGTTCGGCGGCCTCGAGTTCGCTCGCGAGGCAGGCGAAATTGCAGGCCAGAACCGAAGGAGAGACGAGGAGCCGGTTGTTTTTGAACTCATTTAACGGGTGCTTGATCGTCATGGGAAGACTCTTTCTCTTGGGGTGCGGCGGGCGGCGGGTACGGACCGCGTCCGTAGTCCAGCCAGCGCCTGTGGGACCAGAGCCATTGCTCCGGGAACCGCCTGACTTGTTGTTCGATCATGTCCGTGTAGAGCTGGGCGACGGCGCGGATATCCGTTTCGGTGTCGCCCGTCGGCTTGTAATCGGGCATTTTGGCGCAATAGAACGTGAAATGGAAATCGTTGTCGTCGCGGATCAGGTACGGCATCGCGATGGTCGTATGCGTGCGGAGGTACAGCCATGCCGGGGTCTTCTGCGCCATGGCGGGGTGGCCGAAGAACGTGACTTCGACTCCCTCCGGCGGGACGGCATGCTGGTCCGAGACGATCGTGACATTTTCCCCGGCTTTGTTCGCCTGGATCAGCGGGCGGACGCCGAGCTCCTTGGAAAAGCTCCGGTGCAGGAAACGGCAGCGGTGGGCATAGACGTAGCGGCCGATCTTCGGGTTCTCCAGCGGGCGCATGATGCTTGTCATGCGCTGCTTGGTGATGTAGCTGTGAAGTCCTCCCGCAAGCTCCCAGTTCCCGAAATGCCCCGTGGTCAGTATGATCTTGGGTGCGGTAGCGGGGTTCATGAACTCCTGCGTCAGCGGGTCGTCCGCGATGCGGATATATTCGCGGAAGTTGTCCTTGTTCACGATCTGGTCGAACTTCACCACTTCGACGTACACCTTGGCGAAATGCTTCAGGCTTTCCAGCGCCAGCTTGTCCGCTTCCGCTTTCGTCTTCACGAAGCCGGAATGAAGGATCAGCTTCGGCGTGCGGGGGCCGTGCCGTTTGCTGAAGTGCCGCACCGACCAGGCGATGAAGTTCAGCATCGCGTAGGCCGCATGCAGGGGCAGGAGCCGGACCACGGCGGTCACGAACAAAAAGAGAGCGTACTCGGCGTTGATGGCGAGAGCAGATTTCTTTTTCTTTTTCGTGTTCACGGCGAGGACCCTTGCTGGATGCGGACTGAAATTGTTGCGAAATAATAATATACACCGCACATGCGGAAAATGAAAACGCTTTCGCCGAAAAACGGTGTTTTTGCCCGATAAAAAGAAAAAGAGGGCCGCAAAACACGGTCCTCTCCTGTACGGCCGGGTCCGGAAACGCGCCCTCAGGACGAACGATCCGGACCGGGCGGTGGTGTCTTTCTCATTTCTTTCCGGTTTTGTCGCTCCCGGAACGCTCTCTGTCCCATTCCTCCAGTTTGCGCTCGGCGAAATTGCGCCCGCCGAGGCCGAACGCGATCGCGAACGCCACGGCGAAGGCGCCGAGCACGATTCCGAACGCCAGGAGCGCCGCAGTCCCGCCGATTCCCGCCGTGGTCAGTGCGGCGACTCCGGCGAAGAACAGCACGGCGATGCGGACGGCGAAGAGGAACATCCTCGACTCCACGCCGTTGCGGTGCACGCAGTCGGCGGCGGCTCCGGCCAGCATCATGCCGATCAGGAAGACCACCGCGCCGAGCACGAGGCGTCCGGCAAACGGCAGGAAGGAACGCACGAGCCCCGCCGATTCCTCCAGCTGAAGGATTTCGAGTGCGGCGATCAGTGCGAAGATCAGAATGCCCGCGAAAACCAGCTTCCCAGCGATGTTCGACGGGCTCATGGCGTCCCCGGCCTTCCATCCGAGCTCGCCGATGCGGCGGTCCAGCCCGGCGTCCGCCAGTAGTCGGGCGACAAGGCGGGCGACGAGTGCGCCGACCGCGAACGCCACGAACAGCACGATTGCGGCGGCGGCCAGGTTGCCAGCAGAGTTCAGCATCCGCGTGAAGAGGTTCGAAACGGAATCCGTGAGCGCGTCGATCCCGAGTGCGGAGAGCGCGGCGGCGGATACGGGGATCACGATGCAGATGAACACCAGTACCCCGCAGATCCGCGCGAGGCTGTCGCGGGAGAAGAGCTTTCCTCCCGCCTCCTCCGCGCCGCCGAGTCCGCCGGACGACATGACGAGGCGTTCCGCGAGCTTGCGGAGGATCGTGGCGAGGAAGAGCCCGACCGCCGCGATCAGCACGGCGGCGAAGATGCGGGGCAGATAGCGCATCACATCGGCGGTCATGGCCTCGAACGGGCGTTCCAGCCCCGTGATCTCCAGTGCGCCGAGGATCGCGGGCACAAACGCCAGGATCACCAGCCAGAACAAGGTCGAGGCGACCGTGAAGCTCAGATGGCACTCGCGTCCGCCCGTGTCGGCTACGCCCTCGATCTTCTCGTCCATGTGCAGCGCGTGCATCAGGAGCAGCGAGGCGTAGCGGACCGCCGCGGCAACGCCCCAGGCGATTAGCGCCAGGATACCCGCGGCGAAGACATTCGGCACATAGCCGACGATTTCCGAAATGACATCGTGGAGCGGCGATGCGGCGTCGTGCAGGCTGAGCAGGTTCAGCGACTGCACCACGGCGATGAGGAAGACGATCCAGAAGACGATGCTCCCGGCGATCTTCTCCACACGGACAGGGGGCATTGCCGCCTCGTCCGAAACGCACATCGTGAGCCGTTCCCCGATGCGGCATTTGCGGAGGCACTTGAATGTCAGTTTCCGCAGGATCCAGGCGATGATCCACCCAGCGAACAGGACCAGGATGGCGAGCAGAATGCGGACGATCCCGTATCCGGTCAGAAGCTCGACGATTGTATTCCAAAGATCTTTCATGGCGCACTCCTTTTGTTTGAACTACGTTGACGGCGGTTTCGTCTGGAATACTATACCACGGCCCGGAGAAAAATGCAACCGTCGAATCTATGCCAGGCGGAAATGCGGAAGGCGAAAAAAGTGTGCGTCCGGGACCGGGCGGCGCATCCGCGGCAGAATAGCATGTATTTTTCTTCATGGGCATGTTATTTTTTGTTGCTTTTCACGCCGAAACCGGAAAAAAAATAGAAAAAAGTTAAAAAGAGGCCCCTTTCCGCCTTGAAAAAACGAATTTGGAATAGTATAGTAGCACAAACATGTATGGATGCGGTCTCCGCGTCCAGCATGCTCTCACCTCAAAAATATGTACAAAATTTCGGAATGAAACCAGAACATGCCTGATGTCCGAAAGGCCTGACGGCAGACTAAATTGCAAGGAGTCACTTTATGTCCCACAAAACTCTGAAAACGATGTTCGCGATGCTCTGCACGCTCGTGTGCGCTGCCGGTGTCGTGAAGGCCGACCAGCCTGTCATCAGCCACGTCTACACCGCAGACCCGAATGCTTTCGTGTTCAACGATCGCATCTACATCATCTGCAGCCACGACATCGCCAACCAGCGCGGCTACGACCTCTTCGACTACGAACTGGTCTCCACCGACGACCTCCAGAACTGGACCGACCACGGTTTCGTCTTCTCCGTCGGCAGAGGGGCTGGCCCGTACAACGAGGGCAAGACCGTCGCACCGTGGGCAGGCCACTGCTACGCTCCCGGCACCGCCATCCGTGACGGCAAAGTCTACCTCTACTTCCCGGACGGCGGCTCCTCCATCGGCGTGGCCGTGGCGGACAAGCCCGAAGGCCCCTACACCGACCCGCTCGGAAAGACCCTCATCGCCGGCAACGTTTCCAACTACGCGTCCCGCTGGCTCTTCGACCCCGCCGGATTCGTCGATGACGACGGCCGCGCCTTCGTGTACTACGGCGGCAACGGCAACGATCAGGCGCGTATCATCGAGCTCAACAAGGACATGATCAGCCTCCATCCGGAAGCCATTCACCTGAACGTGCCGAAGTTCTTCGAAGCATCCTTCATGCACAAGTACAAAGGCAAATACTACTTCTCCTACAGCACCCAGTTCAGCCCCACCGCGAACATCGACTATCTGATGAGCGATTCCCCGACCGGTCCGTTCGAATATGTCGGCACCATCCTCGACAACCCGAAGCAGAACCTCGGCAACAACAACCACGCCTCCATCATCGAGTACAAGGGCCACTGGTACATCGCGTACCACGACCGCAAGCTCGCCATCGCCAGCAACCTCCGCAACAAGAGCGATTCCCGCTGCGTGAACTTCGATGAACTCTTCTACAACGATGACGGAACGATCAAGAAAGTCGTCGAGACCGAACACGGCCCGAAGCAGCTCAAGAACTTCGACCCGATGCAGAAGTGCCGCTTCGTCACTATGAACAAGTCCGGCAAGATCCTCACCGAGGAAGAAGCCAAGGAGCAGCAGCTCCCCGCTCTGAAGAGCACGATGGGCCCCAACAAGGAGACCGTTCTCGCCTCCATGCAGAACAACAGCTGGATCCGCGTTTCCGGCGTCGACTTCTCCAAGAAGCCGACCGGCGGCACGCTCAAGTACAGCGCCAAGGACGACAACACCTCCATCGAAATCCGCAAGGGCGCGGCCGACGGCGATCTCCTCGCCACCGTGGCGCTCCCCAATACCAACGGCGACTGGAAGGAACTCAACTTCAAGCTCGACAAGACCGTCGACGGCGTGTTCGATTACCTCTATTTCGTGTTCAAAGTCAAAGGCGAACCGGCAACGGCGGCGCTTTTTGACAGCTCCGATGTCGTGACCGTTGCCGCCGCGGGCGGCGCACCTGCCGGCGGCTTCGGCGGCGGCATGGGCGGTATGCCCCAGGGCGGCTTCGGCGGCGGCATGGGCGGTATGCCCCAGGGCGGCTTCGGCGGCGGTATGGGCGGTATGCCCCAGGGCGGCTTCGGCGGCGGTATGGGCGGCATGCCTCCTCAGGGTGGCCAGGGCGGTCAGCCCGGTGGCCAGGGCGGTCAGCGTCCGCGTCGTCAGGGTCAGGGCCAGGGCGGCCAGCCCCCGCAGGGCGGCTTCGGCGGCGGCTTCGGCGGCGGCTTCGGCGGCTTCGGCGGTTTCGGCGGCGGCCAGCCCGGCGGCCAGCCCGGCGGTAATGCCCAGCCCGCAGGTCCCAAGCCCGTGGAAAGCACTGCGCTTCTCGACTGGTATCAGTTCAAATAATCCTATCCTAATCCTTCAACATAACCCAACGTAAGGACAAACATCATGTCTATCTCTCTTAAATCCGTTTCCGCTATCGTGGCGGGCATCTGCCTCACCGCAGTCGCATTCCAGGCCCAGGCTCAGGAAGCCACCCGTCTTCGCGAAGCCGCCAAAGGTCTCTTCCTGATCGGCAACGCGGCACCGACCCGTGCGTTCAGCGATCTCTTCGCCTCCGACATCCTCGCACAGGACTTTGACCGTCTGACCTGCGAAAACGAAATGAAGTTCGACGCCACGGAACCGCAGGAAGGCCAGTTCCGGTTCCAGCAGGGCGACACCCTCGTCGAATTCGCCCAGAAGTACAACATGAAGGTCCACGGCCACACGTTCCTCTGGCACAGCCAGACTCCGAACTGGGTCTTCCAGAACCCCAACGACGGCCGTCCGCTCCGTGAAGTCGTTCTGGCGCGTCTCGAAAACCACATCCGCGCCCTCATGACGCACTGGAAAGGCAAAATCCAGAGCTGGGACGTCTGCAACGAGTGCTTCGAAGACAACGGCAGCCCCCGCGGCTTCTCCCCGTGGCGTCAGGCCATCGGCGACGACTACATGGAACAGGCTTTCCGCATCGCCGACAAGGTCGCCAAGGAACTCGGCGAAGAAGATGTCCTCCTGGTCTACAATGACTTCAACATGTACAAGCCCGGCAAGGTCCAGGCTGTCGTGAACATGGTCAACGACTTCAAGGCCAAGGGCGTCAGAATCGACGCCATCGGCATGCAGGCCCACTGGCAGAGCAATGACGATCCGGATATCGCCACCATCGAAGCCGCGTTCAAGGCCTATGCCGGAACCGGCTGCAAAATCATCATCTCCGAAATGGACATCAACACCCGTAACGGCTTCCGCAACAGCGGACTCGGCCTCACCCGCGACGACAGCGTCCAGGGCAACGCCGATGCTTCCTCCGATGCGCTCGCGAAGCGCTATGAACAGGTGTTCGACCTCTTCGTGAAGTATCACAAGGATATCTACGCGGTCACCCTCTGGGGTATCGGCGACAGTTGGTCCTGGCTCCGCGGCGGCCAGCCGCTTCTCTTCGACAACAACCTCGATCCGAAGCCCTGCTACTACTCCGTGCTCAAATCCCTGAACAAAGGCCAGAAAGAACTCAAGAAGTAATCGGTCCGGCTTTTTTCCGACGCAAGTCACGGCGGTTTCCTGAAAAGGAGACCGCCTTTTTTTATGAAAAAATGCTTCTTCCCCTTGAAAAATGAAGAAAGAATGGCATATTATTTCAATTTGGTTTTTTGGGAATTTGTCAACGTCAAAAACACGGAGAAACCACTATGGCGAAGCGGCAAGACATCAAGAAAATCCTCATCATCGGTTCCGGCCCGATCATCATCGGCCAGGCCTGTGAATTCGATTATTCCGGCACGCAGGCGTGCAAGGCCCTGCGCAAGGCGGGTTACGAGGTCGTGCTCGTCAACTCGAATCCTGCCACGATCATGACCGACCCGGGCATGGCGGACCACACCTACATCGAGCCGCTGAACGTGCAGGGCGTGGAGCGCGTGATCCAGCGCGAGCGTCCGGACGCCCTTCTGCCGAACCTCGGCGGCCAGACTGCCCTGAACCTCTCCTCCAGCCTCGCCGAAGCCGGCGTGCTCGCCAAGTACGGCGTGCAGGTCATCGGCGTCGACCTCGACGCCATCAAGCGCGGCGAGGACCGCATCGAGTTCAAGAAGACCATGGCCAAGCTCGGCGTCCCGGTTCCCGAATCCGCTCCCGCGAACTCCGTGGAGGAAGGCGAAGCCATCGCCGCCCGCATCGGTTATCCCGTCGTGCTCCGTCCCGCCTACACCATGGGCGGCACCGGCAGCGGCATCGTGTACAACGTGGAAGAACTCCGCCAGGTCATGGCGCGCGGCCTCGCCGCCAGCCTGATCCACGAAGTCCTCGTCGAGCAGTGCGTGCTTGGCTGGGAAGAGCTCGAACTCGAAGTCGTCCGCGACGAAAAAGGCCAGAAGATTACGGTCTGCTTCATCGAGAACGTCGACCCGATGGGCGTTCACACCGGCGACAGCTTCTGCGTCGCGCCCATGCTCACCGTCTCCAAGGAAGTCCAGGAAAAGCTTCAGGACTACTCCTACCGCATCATCGACGCCATCGGCGTCACGGGCGGCACCAACGTCCAGTTCGCGCATAACCGCGAGGACGGCCGCATCGTCGTCATCGAGATCAATCCCCGCACCTCGCGTTCCTCCGCTCTCGCCTCGAAAGCCACAGGATTCCCCATCGCCCACGTCTCCACGCTCCTCGCCACCGGCATCACGCTCGACGAGATCCCCTACTGGCGCGACGGTTCCCTTGAGAAATACACCCCGAGCGGAGACTACGTCGTGGTGAAGTTCGCCCGCTGGGCGTTCGAGAAGTTCCCGCAGGCGAAGGATGCCCTCGGGACCCAGATGAAGGCCGTCGGCGAAGTCATGTCCATCGGCAAGAACTTCAAGGAAGCCTTCCAGAAGGCCATCCGTTCGCTCGAGATCGGCCGCAGCGGCCCGGGCCTCGACGCCAAGCTCGCCGCTCTCTCCATGGATCAACTCCGCGAGAAGATCCGCACTCCGAACAGCAAGCGCTTCTTCGTGATCTACGAATTCCTGCGCCGCGGCGGCACGGTCGATGAAGTCTTTGCGATGTCCAGCATCACGAAGTATTTCATCCAGCAGATGGCCGAGCTCGCGCAGTTCGAGGGCGAACTCCAGAAGTTCAGCTTCATGTCCCTGCCGGACGACATGCTCATCCGCGCCAAGCGCGACGGTTTCTCCGACAAATACCTCGCCAAGCTCTTCTCCGTCAGCGAACGCACCGTTCGCGAACGCCGCATCAAACTCGGCGTGACCGCGGCATACTGCAAGGTCCCGGTCAGCGGCGTCGAAAACGCCTGCTACTACTACTCGACCTATCAGCCCGTTCCGGACGAGGTCGAGGTCTCCGCAAACAAGAAGATCCTGATCCTCGGTGGCGGCCCGAACCGCATCGGCCAGGGCATCGAGTTCGACTACACCTGCGTCCACGCCGCATTCGCGCTCCGCGACAACGGCTACGAATCCATCATGGTCAACTGCAACCCCGAGACCGTCTCCACCGACTACGACACCAGCGACAAGCTGTTCTTCGAGCCGCTCACCACCGAAGACGTCCTCTCCATCTATGCCAAGGAGAATCCCGTCGGCGTGATCGTGCAGTTCGGCGGCCAGACCCCGCTCAATATCGCGCAGGAACTCAAGGACAACGGCGTGAACATCCTCGGCACTCAGCCGGAAGGCATCCGCCTCGCCGAAGACCGCGAATATTTCCGCGAGCGCATGATCGCCCTGAACATCCTCCAGCCCCGCAGCGCCACCAGCAAGTCGCTCGAAGAAGCAGTGAAGATCGCCAATGAGATCGGCTATCCCGTCATGGTCCGCCCGTCCTTCGTGCTCGGCGGCCGCGGCATGGAAGTCATCTACGACGAGGCCACGCTCCGCCGTTATGCTGTCGAATCCCTGCAGGTCAGCCCCGAATACCCGATGCTGATCGACCGCTTCCTCGACAACGCCATCGAATGCGAAGTGGATGCCATCGCGGACGGCAACGAAACGTACGTGGCGGCCATTATGGAACACGTTGAGCTTGCCGGTATTCACTCCGGTGACTCCGCCTGCACCATCCCGCCGATCACCATCCCCGAGAAGCACCAGAAGACCATCGAGGAATACACCGCCAAGATCGCCAAGGACTTCAAGGTCGATGGCATCATGAACGTTCAGTACGCCATCTGCGAGGACGAAGTCTACATCATCGAGGCCAACCCGCGCGCTTCCCGCACCGTGCCCATCATCTCCAAGGTCACGGGCGTGCCGCTGGCCCGTGTCGCCACCGAACTCATGCTCGGCAAGAAGATCGCTGATTTCAAGCTCCCGAAGACAGGTCAGACCCCGTTCGTCGCCGTCAAGGAAGCCGTCCTGCCCTTCAACATGTTCCCCGAAGTCGACCCGATCCTCGGTCCGGAAATGCGCGCCACCGGCGAAGTCATGGGCGTGGCCGACAATTTCGGCATGGCGTTCTTCAAGGCTGAAGCGGCCTCCGGCTGCAACCTGCCCACCGAGGGCACCGTGCTGATCTCCGTCAGCCGCCACTACCGCAAGTACCTGCTCCCCATCGCGCAGAAGATCCACGAGCTCGGTTTCGGCATCCTCGCCACCGAAGGCACCTCCGCCTTCCTCACCGAGAACGGCATTCCGAACACTGTGGTCTGCAAGCTCGGCGAAGGCCGCCCCGACATCCTCGACATGATCAAGAACAACAAGATCCAGCTCATCATCAATACGCCGATCGGACGCGAGGGCAAGGTGGACGACAGCTACATCCGCCGCAGTGCCATCCAGAACCGCATCCCGTACATGACGACCATTGCCGCTGCACACGCCACGGCGGTCGGGATCGAGGCCGTCCGCTCCAATCCCGACAAGGAACCCAAGTCCCTGCAGGAATACCACAAGTAATCGAATAGAGGGGGACCCCGGCACATGCCCGACAGAATCTGGCTCGAAATCGACCTGGGCGCGCTGCGGCGCAACTACCGCACGCTCGCACGGGCGATTTCGCCTGCCGCGCTTTTCCCGGTCATCAAGGCCGACGCCTACAACCTGGGAGCCGGCGCTGTCGCCCGGACGCTCTGCGACTACGCGCCGACTTTCTGTGTGGCGACTCCTGCGGAAGCCCTTGAGATCATTTCCTACGGCAAGAACGTCCGTCTCCTCGGCGCGCTCCTGAACACCGAGATCGCAGACGTCGTCCACTTCGGCATGGTGCCGAGCGTACCTTCGCTCGAAGTCGCGCGCATGCTCAGCGCCGAGGCCGTCCGCCAGCGCCGCACGCTTGATGTAATGATCAAGCTCGATACCGGCATGGGCCGCCTGGGACTGCTCCCCGAGGAGGCCCCGGATGCCATTGCGGAAATCGCCGCGCTGCCGAACCTCCGCTGCACCGACATCTTCTCGCATTTCCCCGTCGGCTACAAAATCGACCACCCCATGACGCGCGAACAGCTCCGGCTTTTCCGTTATGTCCTGGACGCCGTGGCCGAACGCCACATCATGATTCCGAACGTCCATTTCGCGAACAGCGACGCCCTCGGCTGTCTGCGGGAATCTGTCCTGCCGCCCTACAACTGTGCCAGAGCCGGGCTCTCATTGTACGGCTTCTCTCCCGATCCGAAGCTCGCCGCGCACCTCGACCCGGTTGTCCACTGCTATTCCCACGTGATTGCCGTCCGGCGCCTGCCGAAGGGCCACAACGTCGGATACGAATGCACCTGCACCCTGGAAGAAGACACCGACATCGCCCTCATTTCCGCGGGCTACGCAGACGGTCTCCCGCTCCAGCTCTCCAACCAGGCGGAGATCCTCATCCGCGGACGCCGCTGCCCTGTGCTCGGGCGCGTCTGCATGGACTATATGATGGTCTCCCTGGCCCCGCTCGGCGGCGAACTCCCCGATCAGGGCGAGATCGTGACGCTTATCGGCTCCGACACAGGGGAGACCGTTTCTCCCGAGGAATGGGCCAAACTCAAGGGCACGCACGTTTACGACATCCTGTGCTCCTTCGGCGGCCGCATGGAACGCCGTTACGTCTTCCACACCTGACGCGTTGTTGTTTGCGCCGAATCGCGCGCGTCCGAACCCGGTCATTGCCGGTCGGAGGCGCGGCGGGACTCCATTTGCTTGCGGACGTCCTCCTTGCAAGGGCATCGCTCGAACGCGACGGGCCGAACCGTTTTCACGTCCTCAGGGATCGCGATCTCTTTCAGCGATTCGCAGTCTCGGAACATCGCGTACGGGATCTCCGTCATGTTGTCCGGCAGCGTGACGCGCTTCAGCCGCGTAGCGTGGGCGAACAGGCCCATGTCGTGTTCCTCGTAATGCACCGGATACGACATCCTGAAATTTTGGGAATGCTGCGTGATGCCGGGGATGTTTTCGCCCGCCTGAAACTCCGTCACGCTCGACGGGATCGCGATCTCCTCCAGGCCGCAGTACGAAAACGCCCCCGCCCCGAGGCTCGTCACGCTCGACGGGATCGTGACGCCGCTGACGCCGGAATAACGGAACGCGCGCGGCGCCACCGCCCGGATGCCGTCCGGGATCGTGAAATGCCCCTCGAACGACCACGGGACCGCCAGCAGGATGTGGTTCTCTTCGTCGATCAGCGCGCCCTCAGGCGTGAACTTGTAACGCGTTTTTCCCTCCGGGAATGTGAGCCGCGTCGCCGAAAGATCGAACGCGTCGGCGAAAGACTCGACGCCTCCCGGGATCGGGACGGTCTTCAGGGCGGAACAGTGATGAAATGCGGCGCAGCCGATCGTCTTCAGGCTGTCCGGCAGGGAAACGCGCTCCAGTTTCTTGCAGTTGACGAACGCGGCATATCCGATGACCTCGACGCCGTCGGGGATCACGACTTCCGTCAATGGACAGCCTGCGAAGGCGTATTCGCCGATCCTCTTCACGCCGTCTGGGATCGAGATTTCCGTGAACTGGCAGTCCGTGAAAGCTTTTCCGGGTATCTCCGTCACGCCTTTCGGGATCACGACGGATTTCAGCTGACAGCAGTAGAAGGCCTCTTCGCCGATGCTTGTCACGGTGGACGGAATCGCGGTCGGCTCCATAGCTCCGCAGCCGTAGAACGCCTTTTTCCCGATCGCGCGGATGCCCTCCGGGAACTCGAATCGTTTCAACTTCAGGCACCAGCTGAACGCCTCGTCTCCGATGGCGGCGTCCTCGCGCGCCGGGGCGACGGTCCCGCCTTCAGCCAGCGTGACGCTCTCCAGCTCGGAACAATTGGCGAACGCATTTTTGCCGATGGACGCGTGAACGGGGATCGTGACTTTTTTCAGTTTGGGCAGCTTTTGAAATGCACCGTCCGAAATGAGGTTGACCGAGTTCGGAATCACGACCGATTCCAGCTCGGCGCAATCTTTGAACGCCCCTGGCGCGATTTCCGTCACGCCGTCCGGGATCACGAGCTCGGCCGTGCTGCCCGGCGCGTGTTGATACGTGATTGTTACGATCTGTCCGTCTTCGTACGCATAACTGATGCCTGAATAAACATGCTCGTCTCTGCGGGTTTCAGGCGGATAGATGCCCTGTTTCTCCGCCTCCGCGAGGTAGGTTTCCTGCTGCCTGCGGACGGATTCCCAGCAGGGACTATCCTGAAACGCGTTGTCCGTGACCTCATTTGCCCTCTTCGGGAGCGTGATCTCCTTCAGCGCGGTGCAGCCCGAAAACGCCAGCGCGCCGATCGTTTTGAGGCTCTCCGGGAGCGAGACTTTCTCCAGCGCCGTGCAGCCGGAAAACGCCTCGGACCCGATCGTCTCCACGCCCTCCGGGATCATGATCTCATGCAACGACGTGCAGTCCTTGAAATCGCTGTTGCCGATGAAGACGATCCCGGACGGGAGTTCGACCGATTCAAGCGCCTTGCAGTCGATGAAGAGCGCGTACTGGAGATGAGGGTTTGCGAGCGGGGGGATCTTGAGATGCTTGAGCTTGGGAGAACCGCTGAACGCGAGCTGCCCGATCAGGACCGGTCCCGGCGGCAGTTCGATGCTTTCCAGATTCAGGCACAATCCGAATGCGCCCGAACCGATATCCCTGACGCTGTCCGGCAGACGGACCGTTTTCAGGTTAGTGCGGTAGAACGCCTGGCCGCCGAGCGTTTCGACGCCGTCCGGCAGCACGGCATCCTCCAGCATCGGGCAGAATGCAAACGACACCGTCCCGACCTCCCGGATGCCTTCCGGGAACTCGAAATGCTTCAGCTTCGAACAATACGTAAACGCGCCGTAGCCGATGGAGGCGTCCTCGAGCACAGGGGCGACGGTCCCGCCTTTGGTCAGCGTGACGCGCTCCAGTTCCGCGCAGCTCTCGAACGCATGGTCGCCGATGGATGCATGGACCGGGATCGAGACGGTCTTCAGCTTGCGGAGCTTCAGGAAAGAATTGTCCGGGATGAAGCTGACTGAGTTCGGGATCACGATGGATTCCAGACCGTCGCACCCCTTGAACGCATCTTGTCCGAGCTCCGTCACACCGTCCGGGATGACCATGGATTTCAGCGCGACGCAGTCCTTGAACGCCTCCCGCCCGATTGTCGTTATGCCGTCCGGGATTGTGATCGATTCCAGCTTGTCGCAGCAGTTGAACGCCTCATCGCCGATCGCATGAACGCCCTTCGGAAACTCGAACCGCTTCAATGCTCTGCAAAAAGCGAAAGCGCCCTGCCCGATAACGGAGTCCTTGCGCGCCGGGGCGACGGTTTTGCCGTCTTCGGTCAGAGTGACGTTCTCCAGCGCCGTGCAGCCCTCGAAGGCGCGCGCGCAGATGGATGCGTGAACTGGGATCGTGACGGTTTTCAGCTTGGAAAGATTCCGAAAAGCGCCGTCCGGGATGAGACCGACCGAGTTCGGGATCACGACCGATTCCAGATCGGCGCAATCACGGAACGCACCCGGGGCAAGATCTGTCACACCGTCCGGGATCACGAGCACGACCGCGTCGGACGGCGGATCTTCATAAACGATCTTTTTAAGCAAAGAGCCATCGTCGGTGGAAACCTGTTCCACAGGATCTCTCTTGATTTTTTCGCCGGAAGCGGGCTTGGCGCAGTCGTAAGAAATCTGTTCGACAGAAACGGATCCTCCGGCATCCGGGGCCGGCATTGTTGATTCCTTTCCCCAGGAAACGAGGAACATCGCAAGGACAACGGACGCGACGATCAGATGGGCGGTCAGGGAACAATGCAGGGTGATGGAACGTTTGAGCATAAAGACCTCCGTCGGCGAATTGAAAAAGGATGCAAACTCTCCGGAATTTCAAAAAAACGATGTGATCGAAACGGCTCTGCTCTTTAGACACCACCGGAAACCTTTGTTTTAGCGCATTTTTCCAAAAATATCGAGAAAAGACCGCCGTATTTCATTTTCGGTAGAACATCTTTCCCTATAACTTATAACCTTACAAAGAAAAAGTCAAGTCGCTTTTTGGTAAAAAAAGGAATAAAAAGCATCTTTGTTTTTGCCCTCTTCCTAAATAGGGAAAGCGCTCTCACGGAACTGTCCGTCAAGGCATCCGTCATTCCGTCGTCATTCCGTCATTTCTTTGATCTTCAATATATTCCTTTGACGGATCCCGTTGTTTTCTTTCCGCCGTCCCACCCCGGACAAAAAAACGAAAAAATCCCCGGAATCCTGTAAAAAACAGAAGTCCGGGGCAATATATTCTCGAAACTCAATGTGCCGTCGCGGAGCACGGCACTACCGCTGTCAGGGACTTGCCCTTATGTCCGAGCGGAGCCGGACACTGCCGCGGGAGGCTTTGCCTCAGAGGCCGAGGGTCTTGACGGTTTCGAGGGCGATCATCAGCTCTTCGTTTGTGGGCATGACGATTGCCTTCCAGGCGCTGTCGTCGGTGGAGATGACGCCGGCCTTGCCGAAGCAGTCGTTGTTTTTCGCGTCGTCGCACTTGATGCCGAGGCAGGCGATGCCGTCGAGGATTGCCTTGCGTTCCGGGATGGAGTGCTCGCCGATGCCGCCGGTGAAGACGATGGCATCCGCGCCGCCGAGGAGTACATAGTAGGAACCGATGTACTTCACGATGCGGCGGATGAACATCTTCAGTGCGAGGGCGGCGTCCTTGTTGCCGGAGTCGGCGGCGTTCACGATGTCGCGCATGTCGCCGCTGCCGATGCCGCCGATGGCGAGGAGGCCGGACTTCTTGTTCAGGATGGTGTCGACGTCCTGGGCCGTATTGCCGACCTGGACCATGCGGAGAACGGCGGCGGGGTCCATGTCGCCGCTGCGGGTGCCCATCATGAGGCCTTCGAGCGGGGTGAGGCCCATGGTGGTGTCGATGACCTTGCCGTTCTTGACCGCGGCCATGCTGCAGCCATTGCCGAGGTGGCAGGTGATGATCGTGACGTCTTCAGGATTCTTGCCGAGGAACTTGGCGGTAGAGAGGGTCACGAAACGATGGCTGGTGCCGTGGAAGCCGTACTTGCGGATGCCGTACTTCTTGTAGTATTCCATCGGAATGGCGTAGAGGTAGGCCTCCGGGGGCATGGTCTGGTGGAACTGCGTGTCGAACACGGCCACGTTCGGGACGCCGGCGAAGATTTCCTCGCACGCCTCGATGCCGCTGAGGTTGGCGGGGTTGTGGAGCGGTCCCAGCGGGATGCACTCGCGGATGATGTCCTTCACGGCCTCGTCGACCTTGACCGGGGCAGTGACTTTTTCGCCGCCGTGGAGCACGCGGTGACCGATGGCTTTGACTTCGGATAGGCTCTTCAGGACGCCGATCTGCGGATCGACGAGTTTGGCGCAGACCGCGCGGAGGCCGTCGGAGTGGTTCTTCACGCCTTCGGGGGATTCTTCAAACTTGAACCCGTCCGGACGCTTGATGATGAGGTTCGGGGTCGGGGTGCCGACGCGTTCCACCAGGCCGGATGCGATGACGGTGTTGTTGCCGCCTTCCATGTCGAAAAGAGTGAATTTGAGGGAGGAGCTGCCGGAGTTGATCACGAGAATTTTCATGCGGAATCCTTTAATGTTTCGCGGGTTGAAAAATAGAAATCCTAATAATATAGCATTATTTCCAGGAAAAATCAAGGCAGAACTATATGTTGCTGTGTTTTTTTCCGCGTTGGCGATGAACGATTTGAACAGCCGTCAGTAGCCTCGCCTGTTTCCCTGGTAGACGATGGGCGATTTGAACCGTTGCCGGCAGCCTCGCCTGTTTCCCTGAAGCGCAGGGGCGGTCTGTGAACGTGTCTCGCTCACCTGCCGACCCGAATGCAGGCTTTTTGAGACCTTGTTCTTTGTTCTTGTTCGGCTGGGCTGACACGCGTGTCGACCATGACCAAAACCTTTCTCTTTTTTGTCGAAGCACATGAAAACTCGAAAAGCGTTTTGGAAAGATAGCAAGTAAAGCAAATTGCCAAAAACGGGGCGGATTCGGGGCAGTTTCTCCCGTTTTCGAGCTTAAAAGTGGTGCTCCGGGCGGGACTTGAACCCACGACCCTCTGCTTAGAAGGCAGATGTGAATATGCTCAAAAACGCCAAAAACATGGTTTTTTCCGTAATTTTTCCGTAAAAACCGCTTGACAAACACCAAAAGTGAGCATATAGTTTCTCACGATATCTATTGTGAGCAAAACCATCTTGGAGATCGGAAAACATGGTCAAGCAGAAGAAAGTCGGCGGTGCATGGTATTACGAATTCATGTATCACGGGAAACGTTACTTCGGCACCTGCGAGGGAGCGAAGAGCCAACGACAAGCTGAAGCATTCGAGCGCACGGTTCGGGAGAAAGTAGTACAGGCCGCCGGGCTGAAAAGCGTGAAATCTCTGTACGAGACTTTCCGGGAGGATCTGACTGGCGGCGAGAAAATCTCCCTCGATGAGGCGTTTGAACTGGCTGAACGAAAGCCTCGTTCGCGGATGCCCGGTGAAAAGTACGCTGGAATGAAGCGGACTGCCTGGGGAGACTTTCTATCATTCATGCACGGCGAACACCCGGATATCATCAATCTGGCCGATGTCACAGATGCGCACGCACAGGAATACATCGCCATTTTGCAGAAGACCGGACGCTACGAGAAGACCGTCAACTACAAACGAGGGATAGGGAAGAAAGCCCAGACCATCAGCAGACAGACCTGCGGTGCATTGTCGGCACGAACAGTACGTCTCCACCAAACCGTATGTGCAGAGGTTTTCACCCTGCTTGCAAAGGATGCCGGATTGCAGGACAATCCGTTTGCAGAAATTCGGCGTGGGAAGTCGGATGCAAAGACCCGTGAAGCATTCACGCCGGACGAATTGCAGACGATCTTCGACAATCTGGATGGATTCACACGCCCGCTGTTCATGATGGCTGTGTGGACCGGTCTGCGCGAAGGCGACATCTGCACGCTCAAGTGGAGCGATGTTGATCTTAAAAACCGCTTGATCACGCGTGAGACGAGAAAAACAGGGGTTGTTGTGGAGATTCCCATATCGAATCAACTCTACGATCTGTTGACTGCTACGCCGCGAACAGAGTCCGAGTATGTATTCCCCAAACATGCTGAAATGTACTTGGCGAACCCAACCGGTGTTTCCTACAGGATCAAACAGTTCCTTGAAGGTCTCGGCATTCAGACTACGCGCAATGTGGAAGGACGCACACGGGCGATCAGCGTGAAGGACCTCCATTCCTGTCGCCACACATTCTGTTACTTCGCAGGACAAGCTGGGATTCCTTTGGCGATCGTTCAGTCCATCGTTGGCCACATGAGCCCGGAGATGACGAAGCACTATTCCGCACACGCCACCCTTGAAGACAAACGGCGCGGGATGCAACAGCTGTCGTTCTTCACTCCGAAAGCGCTGCCGAATCCCGAAGAAGAACCGGAACGCACCAGATTCCGCAAACTAGCCGACACCCTGCCAATCGAAACAATCATAAAAATATTAACTGAATATGAAGGAAAGAAAAATGACTTTTAAAAGAACTGATTTTGTGTCGCAAATTAATCTAAACAGTTGTTTGCTGGAAGCAATTACAAACAGAGATAGATACGACAATTTTCTATCTAGAATATATCGCATGTGGGAAGAAACCATTTTGTCTATAGATTTTGGACGTCTCAATGATAAGAAACTTAAAAAACTGGACGAGTTTCATGACGAATGGGACAAACTTGTCTATAGCATAAAAGAAATTGATCTGGCTATCCGAACAGAAATAAACTTAATATTGATCTTTGTCTCCAGCGAAACTAATAAGAATACGGCTAAGGCGGATCTAACACAATTGCTGACCTATGAGACTGATTATACAAATAGCTATGAGATCAATTCGTCTTTTTCTAGCCCCGGCCAAACAGCGCAGCGTAGACAAATATCAGCAAAGTTTCAAAGCAGTATTTTTAGACTATTACGATTATGTATTGTTCTTAATGACAAGGTTATAGCGATCATGTATTTCCTGCAAAAAGCAAGGAATGAATTTTGTACTACTGAAACAAACGCCTCGATGATGGAAGAAACTATTCGAGCCAACAACGAAACAGATGATCCATTTGTTAAGCAATATTTAGAAATAATGCAACAGAATTTTTCCAGTCTTGCAAAAAAAATAGACAAACGCAATACGATTGAAGGATGCAAGCCCATAAGCCAAAAAAGATGTGCAGAACTTATTGTAGATGAACTGGACGCTGAGTTTCCAAGAATTAGTAAACAATCTATTAAACGGATGCTATCGGATTGGGACACAGGAAGAAGAAAGCCCGTAAGAGATTATTTTATCTTCAAGAATTCAGGAGACGAAGTTCTTTTTTCAAACTGGGCTAAGGTTTTCTTTGCGTCTTATTATAGACTTGAACGTAGAGGGAAATATCAAAGAAAGAAAACAACTCATAGTCAGCATGCTCTAGATCAACATGCTTTCAATCAACATAAACGAAACACATGAGTTCTAACAACTCAGAACAGAATTTCTAAAGCCTTTTCTGATTATTTCAGGAAAGGCTTTTTTCAGGGGTTCAGATTGTCTCAGCGCAACCATATGCGCTTTTTTTTTGCCGGTATGTCAACGTCCCATTTATAGCAAAAAGCGTCAGTCTCTCCAATGTGAGACGAAATAAAGACGAAATAAAAATGAAATAAATCTCTAATCTTTTGGCCTTGCAACTCGATTTTTTCTCGTTTTTTGCGACGAAGATAACCCCTGTTTTATAGCGGCCTGTTAGTTTTTTCTTGAAAGAACCACGGTCTAGGTCGTTGACCAAAGTTCAAACATTTTTCTTCATATGAAAGGAGGTCGCAAATGACCAAACTTCATGTTCCAACCGAGATCGTCACGGCAGCGGTGACCATGCTGTCGCCGTACATCTCGGGACTAGGTCCTGGGGCTTTACTACAAGCCCTTGAAACCTACAACCCGAACGCTACGTCCGATAAGGATGCGCGTCCGAAGAAACCACTCACGCGTAAGGAAGCTGCTGACGCACTGGGAGTCTCAATCCAGTCTGTTGACCGTTACCTGAACGCCGGTCTCCTGACCCGCGTGAAGTATTCGGCCCGCGCCATCCGCATCTCAGCGGACAGCGTTTACAGGCTGATGAAAGGAGGTGAATTATGATCAGTCTGACAAAACGAGGCGCCTTGAGGAAGTTCCAGCGTAGCCTGGAGTCCCTGCCGGATCGCGGCAGTGGGCTTCACGCGGGAATCATGTCGTGTGCAAACTTCGGCAAAGCGGCTTCGCTGTCGAAGGACGCTGTGATTGAAGCGATTTCGGCCCTTGACCGCGACTTCAAGCCGAATGAAGTCGAAGAAGCCGTCGAAAAGGCTTTTGCTGACGCTGATGATTCAGCCAAGCCCCGGAGGCGCAAGATGCCTGCTCCAGTCAAGAAAGTCGCAAAGACAGGTGAGCTGCTGCTCAAAGACGCCGAACGCACCGCAAGGCTTCAGGCCGCTTTGATAGAAGCTGGCGGTGGTGAAGTCGATCCGTTCGGCCCAGAACTTCGTGCCGCATCGAATCCGCCCCCCGACCTCATCCCGGCGATACCCGGGATGGAAGGATCGGAGTTCCTTGGCGGCCTGTTCACCTTCCTAAGCGTTGCATTCCGTCCTGACGACAAGATCTACATCGGGACCGGCAGGGAAGGAAAGTACAACCAGCGCAGCCACATCAAGACCGTGGAAAGCTGGCATGACTACTTTTCTACTATACTTGATCGCGTCAAAAATGCATCGAGTTTGGTAGAGCAGAGACAGATTCTCATAGCCACGGGATATGAGTATCCGCTCTTCTGCATCAACCCACTGACCGGAGAGCCGAACGCTACGCACAGCTTCCGGTCGGACGATTGCGTCAGCGAATACCGCTACGTTCTGCTGGAATCCGACAAGCTGCCGTTGGCGCAGCAGGTCGCCCTGATGAAGGGCCTGAAGTTGCCCATTGTCTCCATGACATATTCCGGGGGCAAGAGCATTCATGCGCTCGTCAAGGTCGATGCGCTTGGTTTCGGGAACATCAAGGACAAGTCCGAATGGGACCAGAAGATCAAGGATAGCCTCTTCCCGCAGATTGTCCCGCTCGGATTCGACCGGACAATTTCAAATCCATCCCGGTTCAGCAGACTGCCTGGGATGTGGCGTCCTGACAAGGACGTATTCCAACCCCTACTTTACCTCAACCGTAATTACACAGCAAAAGGAGACAGCAATGTCCAAGAATAAAAACACAAAAAATAGGACTGCGGAAAAAGATCAGTCCACCACCACCCGTACCACCGAAACCACGACCAAAAGCAACTCGCCGGGGGGCTCCCCCGGCGAAGAGCTGATTCTTCCGTCCCTTCTGGATGCCGACCCGGACCTTGCCGATGATGCGCAGGCGATGGTCGATGGGGAAGAAAGCCCACAGGTCGGGCGTCCTCGTATCGACCGTGCCGATTTGGCAGAAAAGTGCTATTGCGGGCTTTTTGTCAATGATCTCGGCCAGTGTATCCTCAGGCATTACAACGGGGAATGGTACTTTTACACCGATGGCCGTTACGAAAAGATGCAGGAAGAAGAGATCGACAAGAAGATCACGGGCTTCCTGGTGCACATCGGGGAAGACGCGCTTTCCACTGCGCTCCGTCGTGACATCCTCGGGATTCTGAAAAGTGTTGAATTCTGCGGTCTCACCGGCAGCAAGTACGAAATGCCGTGTTTCCTCTCCACCGGAAAAAAAGCCGTCAACTTCATCGCCCTGGAAAACGGTATCATCAACGTTGAAGAACTTCTGGCAGCCATGAAAGCCGGTACAGCACTTCCGCCGCCGATGCCACTCACGCCCGATTTCTTTTCCCGGTTCCGTCTGAACTACAAGTATGCCCCGGAGGCTACATGTCCCCGGTTCATGCAGTACTTGGAGGAGGTCCAGCCGAACGAGAAGAACCGCGAGATGTTGCAGATGATCGCCGGATTGCTCCTGATCCCGGACACATCCTACAACGTCGCCTTCTTCCTGGTCGGACAGGGCGGCACAGGCAAGAGCGTTTTCATGAACGTTCTGGAGGCGCTTATTGGCTCCGAAAACTGCTGCTGCGTCCCTCTCGCGAGTCTGGCCTTCCGGTTTGCCAACATCGGCCTGACGGAATCCCTGGCGAACATCATCGGCGATATGCCGGTGACGCCTGACTCCGGACGCCTCGCCGACATGGAAGGCGTTTTCAAGAAGGTGACGAGCGGCGAGACGCTTTTCGTGGAACGGAAGTTCATGAATGGCAAGGAAGCGAGAGTTACTGCCCGCTGTGTCTTTGCCACGAATGAAATGCCGCACTTCTCGGATCGCAGCAATGGCGTCTGGGACAGAGTCCGCGTTATTCCGTTCAACGTGATCTTCCGCAACACGGATAAGCAGAATCCGCACCTGTTCGAAGAATTATGTGGGGAGTTGCCCGGCATCTTAAACTGGGCTCTGGATGGGCTCCGCAAACTTCGCGATCACAAGACGTTTCCTCAGGGAGAAGAAGGCCGCATGGTTCTGGATCAGCTGCGGGAAGACTGCGACCACGAAGGGACTTTCCTCCGGGAGAATGTCAAGGAAGCCGAGAATGGCTGTGTTGGATCACAGTCGTTGTACTGGTCCTACAGGATTTGGTGTCAGAACAACGGCTACTCTCCGGTCGGCGCGAACAAGTTCAAGAGTGCCGTGCTCAGGGTGTTCCCGGGTGTGAGCTATGATAGACGCAGCAATGAGGTTCATCAAAAAACAACTGTCATTCAGGGGATTGCACTCTCCTAACTGACACTCCGGACAGGAGGACAGGCAACCATATCGCTTATAAGGAAATTACTCATTTGGACTTGATGACTTGTGACAAGTGCAACTTTTTTTCCTGGGCACGAACAAACAGAGGGAAAGAACAGCTGGGGTCCAAAATGATAGTTTTCTGTAAAGCAATACAAGCGGCTGTCCTCCTGTCCGTTCCTATCGCAAACAACGAATAACAAGCAGGAAGGAAGCAAAAAGAAACAGTACTCGAAGGCTCGTTTTTCGAACCGGATAGCCAGTGCTTTTTTTAGGACTTGATGAACCAGCCGCCTATCTTGTTGGACCCGCGATGCTCAATCTGTGGGTTGTTTCCGGTTTTCAGCGCTTTCAGTCTTCTGTCTAGTGTCGGCAAGCTGATGCCAATTATCCTAGCCAATTCCTTCCTCTGAATGCCAGGCTGTTGGGAGATGGCTTCAATGATTTTTCTGTCATCATTTCTGTCATCATTTGTCTTATCACCATCCTTGCCAGGAATCCGTTTGAGTTCATTTCTCTTATCATTTATCTTATCATCTTTGGAATCTGCAGGTCTCAACGTTACCCGGAACTCGGTCCTCTTGTTCACGTCGAAGATCGGGGTAGGATTTCCGTTCGCGGCCATCTCCGACTTGACTTTCGCGATTCCACGATTGAACTTGTTTACGAATCCCATGACCTTCATGGCTTCAGCCAATAGCGGATTTCGGTAGTCGCTAACATGGGGGAAGTTTTCTGGTGTAGCCTGCCCGTAGAGCCCGCCGGGATTAGAGATTTCGATCCGGCTTCCATCGTAGTCGTAGAATTTGATTGGCGCATTTCCGATCTGGTAGTCACGATGAATGATTGAGTTCAACAGGAGCTCGCGAATCGACCAGTCGGGATAGCGGTAACGGGTTTCTTCCTGCAAGGCGGAGATACGCACCGAATGCGGCGACGCAATCCCGACTTTGACAAACGCGTTGAGCTCGTCAATCATGCGAATGAACGGTCCCTTGTAGGCGTTTTCGGCCAGGATGTCGCAGCTGTTGTCCGGGCCGCCGAATTTGACATATTGCAGGTAAGCGGACGGGATGAACATTTCAGGATGTTTGCCGAACAGCAACATCCCCAGGTTGGTCGGCGTATCTGTTTTCAGGTCGTAGAATCTCAACGCGGCCAGCTGTTCCTGTACCGGGCGGTCATCGTCCTCTATCACCTGCGCCTGGAAAGCACGTGGGAGATAGATGTTCTGGAAGACAGACAAATCAAGGTCGCTCAGACGGGCAGAACCGCAAGGCATTTCCTCGAAACGTTTGCCGAACCGCAAGCGTTTCTCTTCGAGCATGTGGATGTCTTCCTCCGACGCCAACGCCTTTCTCGGTCCGAAGCGCACCCAAATCTGTCCCTGATACCGAATGGGCGGATACGCGGACGGAAAGACTTCGATCACCACGACGTCCCCGCCCTCGAAATGGAAGACTTCGATCGCCATGGCAGGAGGCGGGAGCAGATTACCTTCCGTCTTCAAGCCTCCAAGGGCGGTCAGGTGCTGGTCGTCGATTCTCTTCCCGGACAGAGATCCATCGTTGTTGACCCCAAGCAGGAGATAGCCGGGTTTGTTCCGACCGGAGAGGTCATTGGCAAAAGCGCAAATCGCCTGTCCCATCTTATCCGCCTTGTCAAAGGCACGGGTACGTTCCACCGTCTCCGATTCCAAATCGGTCATCAGGTGAATCAGCTCGTCTTTTGTCAGCATCCGTAAAATCCTTTTAGGTTCAAATTTTGCGTGGCGATCTCCTGTACAGGCGTCAGGCAATGCTCAAATTCATAATATAGCCCTGACGCATCAGTTTTTCAAGCCGAAAAACTGACAAATGAGGTTTTCAGGGCTCTGTCAAGGATAATACTCATCCTTCCGTTACGTCATCAGGGTTTTCACGAATAGCTTCGTCGCAGTCGTCCAGACGGGCGATGAGCATATCGTTTTCCTCGATTGCCTCGCGGAATTCACGGAGTTTCATTGCAAGGAACTCGGCCCACGGGTATTCGTTACCCTCACTGGTCTTTGCGTAGGCGGGAGGCGTCATAGCCATGTAGGCGAGGATTTCGCGCCAAAGCATATCATTATCGGAGATGCATTCTTCGCGTTTCTCGTCAATTTCGTTTTTTCCGATACGGCGAAGATATCCATTGTACTTATAGTAGGTTCCCCAGCTCATGTCGTTTTTCCTTTTCTGTTTTTGCCAATGTTCATCTTGTGGCTGTTGTCCAGTTATCTGCCCTATATAAGCATACACCCGCGTGCCTGAATATGCAAGCCGGAATCTGGACAAAATCGGTGAAATCCCGGTGTTTTTCATTCAGGTCAAGAGAGACTTAATGTTGCCGCGACGATGACCGTCACGGCAACATCGTAAAAGACGGAGTTATTTCGTCGGTTCGCGGAAGTAATAATTCAACAGCCCCGGCAACAGGGAAACCTGTTTTACTTCACCTTCGGTTTGCCAATGCGTGTGGTCCTCAAGGATGCATCCACCGTTGAACCGAGAGTTTGGCCTTTGCGTGTTGTAGTAGTCAACATAGGCGTCGATGACCTTCCGCAACGCGGTTCCGCTGAGGAACAGGCAATGGGACAGGCACTCGTGCTTGATCTTGCGGACAAATTGCTCCGCGTGGTAATTCATGACAGGTGCCCCGGGAGAGATGACTTTCGGCATCATTCCCATCTCCATGAAATACCAGTCGACTTCGGCGGTATAGCGACGGTCACGATCACGGATCAAAAAACGCGCGTCAGGTCCGAACGGACTTTCTCCGGCCCCTGTCCACCATTTCAGGGTGTTGATGAGCCATTGCGAGGTGCAATGATTAGTCGTTCCGGCGATAATCACCTTCTGCGTTTCCAGATGAATGAAGAACAGTGTATAAAAAGTCCATTGGCCGTGATCCGTCCACACTTCCGTCGAGAAGAAGTCCCCCGCCCACGTCACTTTCTCGAATCTCTTCAGGAAATCGTTCCACGGTATTCCTTTCACGGTTTTCTCCGCGTCCCAGTAGCCCATGTCGTAGAGCATGTTGTAGACCTGGAAAGCGGGAATTCCGTTGAAGTACTTTTCCATTTCCTTCCATATCTGCGTTTTTTTCCAACTCGGATGATCGACCACGATGGAACGCAGGATATCCTCCTTGTATGCTTTCGACAGACGCACGCGGGGCGGTTTCCTTGGAAAAACGCTGACGTATTTCTTTCCCGCCTCGTGTCTGGAATAATTCAGCACTTGCCATGGCGTTAACATGGACGCCGCCTTCTTGGAGCGTCCCTTGACCTTGGCGGCAGCACGAGCCAACTCCTGTTTCTCCTCCTCCGTGAAACGCAAACGTTTCTTCTTTTCGAGAAACATGCTCCGGAGAATCATGTTTTCGAGCCGGAGATATTCGTTCCTTGCAACGAGTTCGGGATCAAGTTCCGATGTAGTGGCGAATTCGACCAGCTTTTTGTGCAGGGGCAAGTAGGGATTACGGCGGGGTTTTCGATTACGCAGTTTATTCTTTTTCATTGGAAGAACACGCCTCCTTCCTGTTCGGTTTTCATTCCGGCAACAAACGCTTTCCATGACAAGCCCTTTTTGGAACGCTCATCGGCGTTCGGAATATGGTTTTTGACCAAAGCGCACCGAACATGGTACTGCTTCAGCTGGAAATTGCCGATGTTGCGCATGGCGTGCATAATGTGCGGCGTGCCCCATGTGACATTTTCAATGGCAATGTCAACGATCTGTTGTTCAATCTCAAGGGGAATCTGGTTTGACTTCACCACAGGAGGATTTTTGCGGTAAAACTCATAGCCGCGCATAAGGTCATCAAATGACATAACGGTTACGTCCTTTCTGTATCGTTTCTGCATTTTTTTAGCCAGCTTTCCCAGTACACGGAAATTGTCCGGCGTGATGTCAAGGAATTGTGTGTCGCCATCGGTGATCCGATGGAAAAGGATCCTGTTTTCTCGCTTCAAATAGTCCGATTCAGCGTTCATTTGCCGGTTTACATTGAGGCTGGTAAGGGTCATGGCGTATTCACGATAAGTGTGAAGCTTCTGCCGTTCCCGGAGCTTTTCGCGCTCTGTAGTCGGAAGAGCCATATAAAACGTCGGTTCTTTTTTCATTTCCTGCCTCCCGAGGCTTTAGACGGAGCAATCCCCAATGCCTTCATTGCTTTTCTTTTCGCCACGTCATCCAATGTTACAAAATTCTTTATCAGCGATTCAAACTGCGGCGGTACACCTCGTCCGGAAGTTTCCCAGTTGTGATATTGGCTCCGTGGTATGCCGACAAGTTTTGCGAACTGGGTAAGGGACACGCCGAGTTGTCCCCGCAAACCGATGAGAAACGCCGCAGGAAAAGTGTATTTTTCTTTGCGGCCTGCGTCCTTTTCGTTCTGCCCCGCCGGAGAAGAATTCAAACGCCTGGTAATGTCAGCGCTGGAGAGTTTCAAGAGGACATGAAACACCGAGATCTTGTTGGGCGGCACTCCTCTACCATGAGTTTCCCAATTGCCGTATCGCGATGCCGTAACATTCATAAGCCTCGCCATTTGAGCCCGCGTGAGGTGGTGCTTTTCCCGAAATTCCCGCAATGTTTCAGCGGGGTATTTATAACCGGAAATGGCATCGGTCCGTTGCTGAACCGCAATTGCGTGGTTTCGTACCGAATCTTTTACTGATTTTGTGGGGGGCGCACCGAAAACTTCTTGAAGTTTCTCGACATATTCCGTCGTTGGCTTCGAATTGCCCATTTCCCAATTTTTGTATTTTGTACTCGGAACTCCGATGCGTTTGGCGACCTCTTTCACCGTTAATCCACTTGCTTTTCTACAGGCCCGGAGTTTGGCTATCGGCATAAGTTCGGATTCATAGATCGGACGTTTGCTTGTCGGTCGCACATAGTGGTGCGTGACCTCAGATTCAGGAGAAGGTGAAGCGACGAGTTCCTTGTATTGAGAAAGAAGAGATTCGGCAACATCTTTCGGCGGATGGCATACCCCGTATTCCCAATTCGACCATGTTTTCGGTCTTACCCCGCAACGAGCCGCCATTTGAGGATGGGTACAGCCCAACTTCAGCCGCAATTCACGAAGCTGAGTTTTGGTGATTATGCTCGGAGACACATTTTCCCGGATCGTGTACTCCCGGGGACTTTTAGATGCTGGAGTCCCGCTGTCATCCTGCCCCTTGAGATATTTCGTCCGCTTACCGTTCGCCTGGTAAAAACCAAGTTTCTGAAGTTGCGTCCGCAACTGAGTTCCTTTTTGAGTTTGGATGCGCCTGAACTTATCCTCAACGGCAGGAAGCATGATTGTTTTTCCGCTTTCCCATCGGGCATATTTTTCAGAAGATACTCCGAACAATGCCCCCATCGCAGCTTGACTGAGCTGTCGGCTCATTCGAAATCGCTTCAGCTGTCCCGCCGTAATCGGAGAGGTGCTTTTTGCTGAAGCCGCATTCTTCTCGTCGGCCTCTTTCCGGGTCAGCATTGTTGCGCCATAGTCATTGAGTTTTTGAACACGAATCTCAAGTTCCTCGATGCGCTGTTTCAGCTGCCGGTTTTCATCTTGAAGGGTTTTTATCCATGTTCCCAGCTGGATAATAGCTCGACAGTTTTTCAGGTTTCGTTTTGAAATTCTGTCTGCGATTGCTTCGACGCCTTGCGTCAGGTTTGCCTTCGGCATCCTTTGTCCTTTCTTGTTGTGTTTAGGAATAATAAATCCGAACGGAACAGTTTTTCGCCTGCTCCGTCCGGACGGTCGGGTTTCAAGGGCTTTAATGCTCGTGCGATCTGTATCGGAATTATAAAAAGCGTGGGAGCCAAACGGCACCCACGAAGTCAAAACTCTTTTTTAGATCAGCGCCTCACTGTTGATGAGAAAATGTCAATTCCAGAGCCATGCGTTTACGGTTATTGAACCTTCCAGTTGCGCCTGTTTTTCCGGTGGCAATTCGGAAAAGAAATCAAGACCAGTAATCTCTTCAACTTTGTCTACCGTTACCGCGAAATCCTTCAACGGTCGGTTGCTGCCTTCGTTAGGAAGCACGAACCCCAGCATTTTTTCCGGGGGTGTTCGGTCATAAATTACCTTGTAATACGCGCGGGGAACCGTCACCTTGTTAGCGCCAATGGTGAGGGTCTTGGTCTTCGGCAAAACAGGACCGGTGACAACGTAGATGTCCCCCTCGGCAACAGCGAATGACCGAACTTGTTCCTCAAGCAGTTTCCACACGCCCCTGTTGAAATCTGGAGACTGGGGGCTCATGTTGCTCATGTAAAACGATTCTTCCATCGTCTGTATGGAATAGCCCATGTCGGCGGCGGGGGCAAGATGGCCCCTGTCATAACCTGAGCCGCGATAGTCGGCTAAGGTCGCGCTACCTGTTGGGATTGCCGGATCTTCCTTAAAACTGTCGTCGCGTTTAACTGCCTTCGTCTTGACTTCTTCCGCTGTCAGACGATATACGACCCACGAGGCTTGCTCGTGGTATTCGGAATAACCGAGCGCGTACCCCGTCCTGTCGACGATAGTATTGGCTTGGCCGGGAACGCCGAGGGCCAAATTGTCGGAGCCATCGGTCGCGGGGATTGGTGCTGCTGGTCCCGTCGTGGGCTTCCCCTGAAGTTGCGCGATCCAGGTCTCGACGTACTGCCGCGCCTCGTAAGGATGCAGGTACGCGTAGATTCCGGCAACGATCAGTGCGATAACGACCAGGGCAATTATCACGCCGATGGGGAGTTTGTTTTTTTGCTTGCGCTTACGAGACGCTTTTTTTCGTTTGGGCATAATTGAAATTATGTCATTTTCACAGTTTGACGGCGAGCTTGTAAATCTCGGTCAACTTACGCAGCACGTCTCCGTACGGGGAGGCATATGCTTTGCTGTTCGTGGAATATTCCGCGACTCTGTATTTATCGAAGGCGCAGATATCATCCTCCTCGATTTCGCTCGCGCTCTTGCTGAAGACCTGCCATCCCATGGGGAAATCAAGTTCCGCCTTGCTGAAATACAGAGTCTCGGACGTGTTGTCCTCGTAGAAGACTTCTGCCTCAGCTTCGAACTCGAACACCCCCGGAGGTGGAGCTCCAGCTGTGACGGTTTTTGCTGTGATCTTCCAGATCGTGATGTGACGGATTTTCTTTCTTTTCTTTGCCATGACACGTCTCCTTATGCGGGTTAGTTGATTGGAAGGACTAAACGGGATTAGAAAATTCAAATGTCTATTCATCCAGTGAAAGGAATCCCTGTTCAAAAGCTCCAGGGAACGGAAATTTTCTGGACTGCTGGTTATTTTTATCTTTGCCTTGGAAACAGACGACAATCCGGGAACCTTCAATTCCCGTAACTTTGCCCAAACCAAAAGCCTTATGCCTTACAATCGTTCCGGCATGAACATCGCTGACATCGACTTTGTCCACAGACTTCCTTGGAGTCGGCGCTGCAGGTGTTGGAGGAACATACGCCGGACGATAGACGCCTCCCGTTGCAGGTTTTGACAGCTGAGAAATCGACGTTTTCTTCGTCTCATGTGTTGCCTTCGGTTCAATCGCCCTCGGCTTCTCGTCATCGTGATCGTATGAATCATTGCTGATATTCGAGAAGAATGGACGTTTGGAATCAGACACCTGTCCGGCCATTGCGTCGTAATCCTCACGAGAGATGACGGTACTGTACAGTCCGACATTTTCATCGGTATGTTTGTCGATGCCGGTGTAGACCAGGCTCGCGTCCTCGTATCGTTTGAACTTGTAGACGGCATCGTTCATGAGCGCTTCATTGAACACGTTGAGGGAAACCAGCAGCTCGAAATCCTTCACGTTCAGACCCGTCACCTTCTTGAACAGATCCGGTTCCAGCTGCGTGATGACGTCCTGAAGGCTGTACTCGCGGTAGTCGGTCAGGTACATGAATACCGGAATCCTCGTCGCAAACTTGATCAGTTTTTCCTGAATCTGCTTGCGCATGGACTTGTATTCCTTTTCCTCCTCCGAGAGCTCCCGTTTTTCCTTCGGGGTCAGGTTCTCCTTATCGCGCTTCGCCTTCTTCACCGCATTGGACTTGTTGATGATGGTTTCGATATCGGAGTTCAGGCTTCGGAAGCCTTCAATCCGCATCAGGGCCTTCATGGCTTCATCGTTTGCAAGCAGACGCGCCAGCGTGTCGTTATCGACATTCACGAGCAGCGCGCTTTCCCAGCGTTTTGCAAGCAGCGTGGCGGAGGTCCCGGCCATTGCAATATCCAGGATTTCCGCCGCATTGACCTGTCGCATAGCGCTCCCGTCGTAGGCCAGGACGGGCAGGAATTTGATGAACTCCCCTACTTTCTTTTCCGGGTTGCTTTCCTTGATGTTCAGACGGCAGCTGTAGTCGGAAATCTGCTTCAGCGCACGATCCAGCGCGAAGTCGAACACATAGCACTCCTGCTTGACGATTTCTCGCTGCCCGTTGTCCTTGGTGATCTCCCACGGGCTCTGTACGCGGAATGCCGCCTGGAAATATGTCTCCGGGCTGGACAGATTCCGTAGCATGAAAATGCCCGTCCAAGGCCGAATCGTGACGCCGGTCGTCAGCTTGCCGCAGGAGAGCGTGATCGTCTTGGATTCCAGAGGATCGTCCATGGATTCACGGACAGGCCCCAGCGCAGCCACACCGATACCCGCCTCGGAACCTGCGCAAACGTTGACCTGATAGTCATGATAAAAATGATTCTGCCTTTTAGCCAGCAGGTTTGCCATCGCTTGACACGAGGCGACGTTGGGCATGAACCACAGGGTGTGGGATAGCACGTTCAGAAGTCGCGTATCGGAGAACGGCATCGGAGGCTTCTGCGCGCCCAGCTTCAGTTCATCGACTGTGGTTTCCAAATAGGCCCCGCGAATCAGGTCCAGCCATTTCTGAACGTATTCCTCGAACTTGAAATGGGCTCTGTTTCCGGTCCCTTCCGCCGAGAAAAAGACATTCAGATCGAATTCGTCGAACTCGCCCTGTTTCGCGATCCGCTGGATGCTCTCCGGGATTTTGTAGGTCAGCATCACCATGCGGGGAAGAGCTGCATACGGATTGACATCCCCAGACTTCGCCTTGTACTCGGGGAAATCTGAGAGTTTCGGCCATTCATCCTTGCAGCGCTGCTCGTCGGAATACGTCCAGTTGTAAATCTGCTCCTCGATGAACTCGCCGGAGTTCAATGCACGGAACGGTGTGCCGGACAAATACAGGTAATACTCCGATGTGATCGGCAGCCACGTTTCATCATAGGCGTTGCCTGCGTCGTACTTGGAAAGGTCTTCCTCGAAGGCGTCTTCGTCGGACTCGAACAGCTTCCTTGCATTGTCCTTCCATGCGCCGAAATGGTATTCATCGAAAATGACGAGGTCCCAGTTGGTCGCATGGACCCATTCGTTGTTCGCCTTGATGCCGCCCGTATCCCGGTTCACTCCGAGGAAATCCTGGAAGGAACCGAAGCAGACGATCGGCCGTTTTTTGTCGGCTCGTTGATACTGCTCGTCGTTCGTAAGACCGCCGGGCTGTGTCGGTCTGGTGATGAACTGCCACCCCTCGAAATCAACATGCGTTAACAGGTCTTCGCGCCATGCCGTCTGAACAGCAGGCTTGAATGTCAGGATGAGGACGCGCTTCATCCCCATTTTCTTCGCCAGCTGATAGGCTGCAAACGTCTTGCCGAAACGCATCTTGGCGTTCCACAGGAATTTCGGCATTCTGCCGTGGCCCTCTTCATAGGCAGACTTGAAATAGCGCATGGTTTTTTCCACGGCAAGCGCCTGCTCAGGACGCATGGCGAAGGTCTGTGTCCGGTTCTCGACATTCTCCGTGCCCGTCTTCACTGCCGTCACGGCCGCCTGTACGTCTCGCAACGTACACCGGAACCATTCGTTTCTATCTTCGCCGGAGTTCAGCTGGCGTTTGCCCTTTGCTTTCAGGACCGCATGAACATCGTGATCTGTAAAACAACTTCCGTCGTTCTTCATCGCTGGCCAGAAGCCAAGGATTCGATATGGCACGGCTGCCGTGTGGACCTGTTCCTTGATACGAGTTTCGACATCTCGTTCGGTGTACCCGACCTTGATGTACCCCTCATGAGACTGTACGCCGGTGAACTCATAGGCGTAGATCATTGGCCGAGATTCTGAGCGTTGCGGGAAAAAGTCCAATTCAGGCATCAGTCGTCACCTCTTTCCAAATCCATAGGACGGATCATAGAGTCAATAAAAGCGATTTCATCCTCGGAAAGCCCATATTTGGCATACAAATCCTTATCTGTCCATTTGCGACTCCAATCTTGTTGCGGAGCCAACTGATAAACTTTTTTCAGTGCGTGCTGAGTATTCTTGAGTAGCATCACCATAAAACGGAAGAACTTTGTTTGCATATACATCGCAAGATTTTCTGCTTCTACAAGACTATCCAGCGGGCCAATTTCAACATATGTTTCGGTGCAACAAGTTTTTGGTAATGCAACAATGGGTTTTCCGAGTATTTGATGAGGATAATTATCCCCACCATTATACCCAGCAGAAATAAAAACTTTGTATTTGTTGATAGAACCCGTCATTTTCAAGATTTCATCTTTTCTGATATATGCAGTTCCACCATTTTCATACACCTTAACATCACTGGTACTATGAGTTTTCCTTCCGTGAAAAGCGGTGCCCAATCCATAAGGCTTTTGCGAACTGACCAAATCCATAAATGATGGTTCTTGCAAACTTCTCACCTTGTGATAAACGCTAATTCCCTCATTCCATCGAATAAAAGCTTCCATCCCTTTTTCATGCAAAAAACGAAATGCTCGTGACACCTTACCATCTTTGTGAGTAATGACTTCACATTTTCCATCATGATCTCTATCCCAAAGGAAAAAACAAACGCCTCCTTTAATTTCAACGCCGGTTCCAAAACAGTCTATTGAGTTAACGAAATCATGGAGGACACGAACCTTATCATCTGAAATCATGTTCTTACGAAAACTGTCTAATCCAAAACCTCCAGAAAACCATCTGGAAGGAATAATCATAGACAAATAACGTGGGCTAAGTTTCTTCGCTTGTTCAACGAATTTATCATACAACGGAGTAGCCTGCGCTTTGGATCCCCCCGTACTCAACTGATAAGGCGGATTTCCTATAATCACGTCAAATTTCATGTTAAATAACTCCTTGGGCTTCGTGGTGTGTATCATTTCGTAAGCATGCGTTTCTAAGCCCGCTTCACGATCATATTCCTGTCGAGATGCTCCGCAGAACACGCATTTTCCGTTTTCCCACTTGTGCCGGATGTTTTTGAAACGGATATTTCCGTCACCAGTGTCGAACTGCGTCACGGAGTAATCACCGTTCGCCGTCTTGGAACAATAGACACTCCGGCGGGAAAGATGGGCAGTCAACTCCGTGATGGCAATACCGAAAAGTTGACATCGGAAAATGTGGTCAACACGTTCCTGCAGGTCTGGATACACCGGCTCCAGTCCTTTCAGAAGCCGTTTTGCGATTTCTCGTAGAAAGACGCCGCTCTTGCAGGCCGGATCCAGGAACGTTGTATTCGGATCACGAAAGAGCTCCTGCGGCAACATGTCCAGCATGGCATTCGCCACTTCTGGGGGCGTGAACACTTCGTCGTTGGAGAGATTGGCGAGGCAGGACAGGACATCCGGGTTGTATCCGGGTTCAGGGTTTGGTGTCATAACTCTGCGGTCTCCTGTAGTCGAATATGTATTGATGGAGGAAAATCGGTTCGACTTCGCCGTTTCGGTCGGCAAAAAGGTCCAGCTGCCCGGTCTTGCGAATTCTGTCCTCGACAGTGGCGCTCTGCATGAGCTCCGCAAAGGAGTAGTCTTTGCGCTGGATTCGCGTGTCGTTGAAGGGAAGAGTCCATTCGGAGAAGATGATCGGCGTCTTGGTGTCCTGTTGCTGCTCGTCGACGCACATCAGCGTCAGCGCATTTCCGCAGACGATGTTCCGGCTGAGGATGAAGCGAACCGCAGCACGGCATTCCTCGGAGATTTCGCCCGCGCAGATGGTTTCGTACTCGAAATCCCAGATGCTGTACAAACGCTGGCGGCAGGCGATCACATTGTCTATCAGCAAATCGACTCCGTAGAGACTGGCGACTGCGATGAGCGACTGCTTTTCAAATTCGAGGGGGACAACGGTTTGTTTTTTGGGAGGAGTGGCGCGTTTCCTTGCTGCCACGAGCTTTCTGCGCAGGATTTCGACCAGGAAATTCCCGTCACCGCAGGCAGGCTCCAGGAAACGGCTATCTACGCGTTCAGTCTCCTGTTTGACAAGGTCCAGCATGGCATTCACTTCGCGTTCAGCCGTGAAGACCTCGCCATGGTCGGATACCCTCTGCCTGGATTTGACCTGCTGTTCCATCACTTCCCCTCAAAAACAGAAATCCCAGAATAGAAAAAATCGATTCCATTCCGGGAAAAAGATTGAAAAATACGAGGCATCCGCCGGACGATTTGATTTCCGGCTGAATTACGCAGATGATGTTTTGTGGGACGAACAGACGGGAGCATTGTGGCCTCGGACGGGATAACGATCACGCATGAGGTCACGTCTGAACATAAAAAAAGCCGGACGCTTCCCATACGCGGTGATGAAGGTCCGACCAAAGACCTGCTACTAGGACGTAGAGAAACGCCCAGCAAGACACAAAGACACTATGGTCCCTTGCTGGGTTTTCATCCCTAGTAGCAAAAGAGTTTTTTAACTTGGTCGGTTTTCATCACCTTTTGCTGAAAACGATGTAAAGAGCCTGGAACCGAGCTTCCGCTGGCTGCGGAGCCGGAATCCACAGACAATTTAACCTCATGCTGCGAGAAAGTCAAGTCCAGAACGAGGAATCTTCCGACTTTTTCTTCTTTTTTCGCGCAAGTGTGCATGAGAGATCGTGGCGGATATTGAAAAAACGATGAGCCTCGACATGTTCCATGCGTGGCTATCAGGATTACAGTTTTCATTTGTTTTCAACAGGTTTTTTCTGTGCTGAAACGAGCAGAGAATAAAAAACGAACCATATTTATTGACTTCTAATAGAGTCTCAATTTAAATTTCAGTCTTATTCAAGATTTTCTACTTGAGGTTGAAAAACTTAACCACAACCAAAACAGAAAAGAACATGAAATTATTTCTGAAAATCAATATCAGATCATCTTGGCTTATGATTTGACATTATAGAGAGATGTCATGATTTGCTGCACAGGTCGCAACTCACGCTCGTTTTCTTCTTCTTGCAAAATCGTTTATCCTATTCGTTGATTTCGTGAAATGAATGTCTTTCCCCGTCTGCACCTCAAGAAAGCACCCGAGCAAACACGTCCTGCGCCATTTCATGCACTGCCTATGCCGT
>Ga0310786_10000180_pt1 | contig 108041 bp, 158 predicted proteins | sample AusTroGonzalo_MG_FD_203881 | JGI IMG/M metagenome (GOLD analysis project Ga0310786, IMG submission 203881) | Bovine rumen microbial communities from tropical cattle in Woodstock, Queensland, Australia - Gonzalo_03 (v2) (version 2) | ecosystem: Host-associated > Mammals > Digestive system >... | reverse complement strand
GCCTCAGCCAGGACATCACCCTCGGCGATGAAGGCGGTGCTTTCCTCAGCTACGTTATCCATGGTCAGGATGTCGTAGTCAGGAGCGCTGGCGTCAACAGCAGTTACGGTTGCGATGTTGGACACGGCCTGAGTCAGGTCGTCACCGACAACCAAAAGCTTCATTCCAACTTTTGCGATGCTTCCGGTCTCGAACTTCTCGACCTTTACTGTCTTTGCGTTGACATCAACAGCGAGCACCTTAAAGGTGTAGATAGGAATGATGGTACGTGCCTGCTCGTCTGCGTATACCAAGGTACCGGCAGCCATAGCAGCACCGTCAAGCGGCATCAGTGCCTTGTCGCAGGAGAAACCGCCGACGGCTATGATGGGTTTGCCCTCGTAGCACTTGCGGACACCACCGAACTTGTCACTGAACTTAACGTAGTTGTTAATAGTTCCTTTTGTGTTCATTTTGTACGAATTTTTTTGTAAGACAATCTCGTTAAAGAAGGCTTCTGTTAGCAGAAACCTTTCTCCATCTCGGCGGCATAATTTTTGTTGTCTTCAACCTCCTTCTTCAACCTCTCAACTCTGTCCTGGATAGTTTTGGTTATACCTTCTCCTGTGTTACCACCACCCGAACTTGATCCGCCGAAGGGCTGACCGCCGTTGGGGTAGCGACGCTTATACTCGCTCTCGTACTTTGCCCTCACCGTAGCCTTGAGATCTTCAAGTTTAGGATCGTCACCGTAGTCGATGTAAGTAGCGGAATCTTCAATAAGGTTCTTGATTTCAACAGGAATGTCGGAACCCTTGCGGGCCTCCTTCTCCAAATTGGTGAGGTAGTCGATAAGTCCGGCCTTGACTGTGTTTCTGACCTCGGTTTTTTCCCGGGCTTGCTGTGACTTGAGGAAATCAGAGAATTCTTTGCTGAGCTTACCGAATTCGCTATTCTCTCCGAGTAGACCCTTCAGCTTCTCATCAATGATCTTGTCGATATCCTTACTGTCGCCGTTACCGCCGTTGCCACCGCCGTTGTCATCCTTTATTTCGGGATGCAACTTCTTGAACTCCTCCAAAGCCTTCTTCTTCTCATCCTCGATACGCTTCAGAACATCTGTCTCATGTTGAGCTGCGTAGTCGGTCTTGTATTTCTGAGAGAACTCAGCTTCGTCATGACGCTTCTGGCCGGCATACTGCTTGAGCATATTGACCGGGAGCAGCCATGTCTCGTCGGTGATCTTGGAATCATCTGCGAAAAGAGGGAGAACTGTTTCGGCGATACCGTCGAAAGTTTTGTCACTGATAACCTTAGCATCGTCTTCTCCGATGCGGGTTCTAAACTGTTGAATTAGTGCTGTTTTTTCCATACCAATTACTTAATTTGTAAAGATTTTTCGCCAAATTAATGCTGATATGGCTGTTGTAAGGAACTTTTATTTTGGTAATGTTGCATTTTACCACAAAAAAACACCCTATGAACGCTTAAAAGGAAAATATCTTTGTGAAAAATGTAAATAAATATGAATAGCACGTCTGATTACACGGGGCTGAAGACAATAGATGGAAAAAACATCTATTCGCACGATTATCTGCAACAGCTCCGCGAGACCGAAGACTTCGGGAAGAAATCCAAATTTTTCGTTGCACAGCAGGGCGCTCAGGAGAACGGATTGAGCGGCGTTGCTGACATCACCGTGTTCGGTGGGAACCGAGGCGGCGGTAAAGCCAACCCTTATTGCACACCGGTGGCCACCCCGTCGGGATTCCGCCGAATGGGTGATTTGGAGGTCGGCGATCTGATATGCACTCCTTACAACGGCGTGCAGAAAGTAAGTGAAATATTCGAGCAGGGTGAAAACACCGTTTATGTCTTTCATTTTGATGACGGCACCACATTGAGTTGTATGGATAACCATAGATTCTGGGCCCGCACATCTCCGACGGAAGACTTCCATGAGATGACCGCTCGAGACATCATGAATCTTTACAAGATTGACATTCCTTATCCGCTGTCACTGCGTAAGGCCGGCTCGCCGCTTGTAGAAATTCCTCTGTGCGGTGAGGTGGAGCTGAACGAGAAGATTACGCCTATCGACCTGCCGTTACATCCGTTCCTGCTTGGATGGACCTGCGCACAGGGTACATGGAACTTCTCAACAGCAGGACTGAATGTCGGCAACAACCGTTTTATGGCCAAAAAATTCAAGTTCATGGGATATAAGATCCGCAAGAACATGGATACCGGCTATTACTTCCTCAAAGGTCTCGATGACGATAAGAGACGTAAATTCACGTGCTGCCGCCAAGAGGAGCTGGCGTGCATCCCGGCTGAATACAAATATGCATCCATACAGTCACGATGGGAATACATACACGGGCTGATGATGAGAAACGGTCGGTCGAAAGACCTGCATCCGTTCGTAGCCATGCCTAACAAACGCCTCATCGAGGATATAGCCGAAGTGGTGCGCTCACTCGGTATATGGGCACGTGTCACACAGATAGAAGACGAGCCCACCAAGATAGGATGGTGGAAAGTTACGATGGTGGCACCGGATAACAAGGAGCTTATGACACATCCTTGCTACCAGAAGGCGGCACTCATCAACGCAGAGAAGCCAAAGAGCCCGAACTGCAGGAATATCCTCACCAAGAAAATCCAATATATCACCAAGAGTTCAAAGAAGCAGAATTGCCGCTGTATCACCGTCACCGGACGTGACCATCTCTATATGACTGACGCCTACACCGTCAACCATAACACCATAACGATGCTCATGGAGCCAATCTATGACATTCAGAACAAACACTTCAACGGCATCATCTTCCGTAAGAACAAGGATGACTTCGAGAATATCATCAACGAGAGCAAGCGTTGGTTTACAGGATTGGGCCGATACAACAAGTCGAAGGATGATATGACATGGAACTTCAACACCGGCGCCAAACTCGGCCTGACCATATATGATATGCCGATGTCGGATTTCGATATCAAGTTTCGTGGTCAACAGTTCGCATATATTGGAGTCGATGAGTTGCCGCAGATGCCGTTCGAGATGTTTAAATTCCTCATGACGGCCAACCGAAACACCATCGGAGTACATTCACGTATGCTTGGCACCTGCAACCCTGATCCTATGTCGTGGTTGCGTAAGTTCATCGATTGGTGGATAGGTAAGGAAGACACTATATACTCCGATGGTCTGATGCACCCTGAACGTAAGGGTTTCGCTATCCCCGAACGTGACGGCAAGATACGTTACTGCTATATGCCGGATGACTCGGTGGATAACATCATATGGGGTGATACACCTGAGGAGGTCTATGAGCAGTGTAAGGAGATGATCGATGACGCATGGGACCCCGAATGGGAGCAATACGGATACACCAAGACTTCATTCTTCGTCAAGAGCGTGACCTTCATCAAGGCGTCACTCAAAGACAATAAAGCACTTCTCAAGAACGACCCGGCCTATATAGCCAACCTACTCAACCAACCGCCGGAAGTCCGGGCCCGTGAGTTCGACGGCAACTGGGATATCATAAAGATGGGCGATGACATGATACAGGCCCATCACCTTGATAAAGTTTTTCAGAACGCACAGATGCTCGGTGACCGTATCAAGCGTGCATCTTGTGACGTCGCCGGTGACGGCGGTGACAACTGTGTCACCTGGCTGTGGATAGGATGGCACGTCGCTGATGTATATGTGTGCCGCCGTGACCCTCTGACTACAGCATCACTTATACAGGCGAAGCTGGAGGAATGGGGTGTGCTGCAGGAGAACTTTACCTATGACCTCAACGGTATGGGCCAGGTCCTCAAAGGTGCGTTCCCGCGTGCCGTGCCGTTCAATAACGTTGAAGCTGTGGCAACACGGGACAAGAACCTCTATGACAACAAGAAATCCCAATGTGCCTATAAGTTTGCCGAGCGCACACAGCAGGCTGGATGGAGCATCGAGCCGACATTGCTGCAACGCAAATACAAGATTGGCAAAGAGACAAAGACACTGTACGCCATTCTGCAGACCGAGCGCAAATGCGTCAAGCAGGATATGTCAAAGGCGGATAAGGGTTGGTGTCTGATACATAAGGAGCAGATGAAGAACAAAGCCGTCGTCGGTCACTCACCCGACTTCTTCGAGGCCTTGTTCGAGCGTGAGATATTCGATATCAAACACTCGCAGGTTGCAGTTCCGTCCTGGTTGCAGAAAAGCAACAACATACGTTCAGTTAGAAAATTAACACCGATAAAACGTAATATTATTCAATAATATGGCTGTAACACTTGACAAAAAACAGGAGTTGAGGGATCTTCTCACCAAGAAGCCCTTTACGAGAATACTTCCCGACGGTCATTACGACCACGGGTATGTGTTCAATGAACCCACCGAAATACCGGTGACTCAGGACCGGCTGCGTCGTAAGATTGTCACACAGGAGGATTTCCTGCGCGAACTTGATCCGGCCGGACACCTCATCTATGACAAGGAGCTCTTTCCTGATGTATGGCAACAGAACGAGGAGGACGGACGTTGGTATATCCAGGAGATTCCGCGTTATGCCTTCGCCTTCCAACAGATCATCCTCGTCAAACACCTCACGCATCTGTGCGGCAACGACATACAGTTTGAGCTGTCAGATACAAAGGTGACGGATAAAAGTCGTGACGTGTTCATCGCCTTCCGTAACGGATGGGCCAACAAGAACATGGAGGTGGCATGGTATAAGCTGGCTAAATCGGTCAAGGCGACCGGTGACGGCGCCATGGTCGGATATATGGATAACGGCAAGTTAGGATGGAAGATACTGTCATTCCTGGACGGTGACCGTCTCTATCCGCATTACGACCTGCGGACCGGTAAGCTCAGCACGTTCGCACGTACATACTGCAACTACTCGGAAGACGGCAGCGTTACCAAACGTTACATCGACGTATGGGATGACACTTATTACTACCGCTTCGTCGCTGACGGCGATGCAACCAATATCATCGACAAGGCAAAGCAGATAATACTCAAGCTCTTCTCCACCGACGGCTACAAACTCGAGTATAAGGAAAGTCACGGCTTCAACCGCATACCAGTCGCTTATATGCGTGATGACAATGGACCATGTTGGACCTTCTCAGAAGAGAGTATCGAGAACTACGAGATTGCGTTCTCCAATCTCGCACATTCCAACCATGACTTCGGCCTGCCTATCATGTATGTGAAAGGTGAGGGCTCCGAGGAGGTTACTACCGCCGATATGTCTTACGCATCCAAGATCATGATGCTTCCGGAGGATGGTGAGATCGGATTCCTGCAGCGCCAGGATGCAAGTAACGCATACAAGGCTGAGTTGGATAAGGTTGAGGATGCTATCTACAAGCAGTCGTTTGCCGTCAAGACTCCTGAGCTGAAGTCAGGTGATACTCCGGGCGTAGCCCTGAAGATCATGTACTCAGACGCATACGAGAAGGCGATGAATGACGCACAGGAGTATGACGGCTGTGTGGATGATATGGTTCAGATATTCACATGGGGGTATGGTATTGAAGTTGAGATGCGTCTTGACTTCATCTCTACCAACATACGTCATTTCCTGGAGCCTTACATCCACGTCAACGCGACCGAACTCACGCAGAACCTCAACACATCCGTTGTCGGTAAGTTCCTCTCGCGTCAGACAGCCGCAGAGAAGAGCCCGTATGCTACTCCGAACGAATGGGAGCGTATCTGCAACGAAGAGCATGATGCTATGATGAATCAGTTGCTTCTCGAAGAGCAGCGTATTGAAATCCAAAATGACGCCAACGTTGAGATGCAAGAACAGCTCAGCGAGATACAGGCCGACCAACAGATTGAAGTGGCAAAAGCGCAGAACCGGATACAGCAGAACAATGACGAAGGTCAGAAGAAAGTATCCGGCAAGAAGAAATTCTCTGTAGCCACCGGACGTGGTAAGGGCCGTCCCAACCGCAGCGGACGTGATTGGGATGAGAACGGCAATTACGAAGGCCGTAACAATTGGCGCAAGTGGAACGCAACACGCTAAAATATGGCAAGTACCATCAAGATAAGAATCGACGGTAATCGTTACCGCATACCGAAGGAAGATGATATCCGGTCGGCCAAGGACTTCATACTCCAACGTAACGAGAACGCACGTGCTTTGGCTTCACGTATCGATGAAATTCTTGATGATATCGCAGAACAGATTGTCACCATCTGTTACCGTTATGACGTGGATCCCCTGATATTCACCATCAGTTATGAATATAACGAAGATATGATGAATGAGATTGCGGAAGTTATGGACCAAGCCGAAGAGCTGATACTGAACCTCATCTACGAGTATTCGACACGTGTTACAGCCGATAAAGATCATATGGCGTTTCTCGTGGCGTGGATTCAGACGCTCGGACGTAACAACCGCAACCAGGAGGAGACACTCTATGGTTATCTCTTCAAGACGATGAAGGACTATGAGGCCGCTATTGCCGCGCTGCGATACAAAGAGGTCTCCATGGCCGATGCCATCACCAAAATCAAGATGTATAAGCATCAGATATACTCCATGCCTGAGATATTGGAGGCTTTCAAGCACAGCCGGGATTTCAGTGCACAATATATCCAGACCCTCGGCGTGCAGGCCGGCGCCGTGGGCCTGTCCAACAGTGGTGCGACCAACGTAACCAATATGGCGAAGACGACACTGCAGATGGCGTGGATGAAATCACTGCGTATGGATTACGAAGCCAATGGAGTCGTCGGATATTACGTATTAAGAGGTTCGACGTATAACTGCGCTAAATGTCAGGAGCAAGTTGGATTCCATGAGATAAGCGACATAGAAGGCTTCCCGCCCCAACACCCACATTGCCAATGCTATGTTATTCCTATATATCCCATAGAACCATAATTTTTGCGTCATAAAACATACTTTACCAATACTTTACTGGTATATAAACAGTATCTATCCCGAACTTCGTGAGAGATGAGGATAGGCAGACTTAGTACCCCTGCTGACAAGGCTAATCTGATGGGCTTTCCTCATTTTTTCAATCATCAGAGTCGTTTAACATCAGAAGTAATGGATAGAATTGAAGACTATGCTGTAAACTCAGCTCGTTGGCTCTCATTAGAAGATTTTGAGGGTGAAATATGGAGAAAGACAAAATCCTTTGCCGGATTGTGTCAAGTAAGTAATTTAGGGAGAGTAAAAGTAAAAAGCAGAACAAATTCCAATAATCAATTTTACCCCGAGCGCATATTAAAAGAGTACAACAATGGGAATGGTTATTTTGTTGTTAAGATATACATACACAACAAAAAATGTATGGAATATGTTCACAGATTGGTAGCCACAGCGTTTATACCTAATCCCCAGCAACTACCAACTGTAAATCATAAAGATGAGAACAAGAGCAACAACAAAGCATCAAACTTAGAATGGGCTTCTTATCTATACAATAACATCTATGGTACCGTAAAGATGCGTTCAAGAAAAACGTTGATAAAAAGCGGAAATGCGACTCCTGTTGATATGTATGATTTAGAGGGTAACTTTATCAAGCATTATGATTGTTCTTTTGATATGGAAAAGGATGGAATATCAAGAAGAGCAGCTTTAAATGTTTGTAGAGGCCGAAATAGAAGTTATCATGGATTTGTTTTTGTTTTTGCAGGAGAGGTATTTCGATACAGAGAAGCCAATCATCGCATTAAAGGCCAAAAGAGAAAAGTTATAAAGAAAGATCACGATGGAAATGTAGTATTTGTTTACGACTCAATAAAGGCCGCTGAACGTGATAATGGTTTAAACCGGAATTATCTTTATAGTGCGACTTATGCAGCTTCACGGCAAGCTTTGATTAATGGCTTCTATTTTCAAATAATCAATCAATAATATCTATCCGATAGAAACAGAATGAGCGAGGATTTCTCCCCGCTCATTTTTTTATTGCGCGTCTTCGGCCGCTTGGATGATGGTATGCGCCATATCTATGACACGGCCCATCTCCACCGGTTTAATCTCCTTGCCTTTGATCTCCTTCATATGCTCGTTATAGGAGAACAGAAGCGGACATTTATTACATTTGAGCGGAAAGACGAAACTGATATTATCCGAATCATCTTCTATGCCTTGCTCGTTCTTGGTCTTTATTTCGTTGTATTTGGCGAAAAGCTCGGCGCGTTCCTTGGAACCCAAAGGCTGTTGCTGTGCAGACCTGAGTATTTCCTTCATCACCTCCTCGGTATCTACAAGCTTTACCTCATCGAGTTTGGCCGGTGCAGCCACACCATCCTTGATACGTGACCGGCGGTCCTCAAGAAGTTTGTTGAATTTCGCACTCTCGACAACGGTCTTGCGCACGCTGGAGTTGAGATGCTCAGCCCGGCCCATATTCTCCGGATAGGCGATGACGAACGCATCTTCCTCCGAGTAGCCGACGGCCATGAGGTCAGCCATAACAAGGTATTGTATGGTGACGCCTAATTTCTTCGCTTCGTTTTCTTTTTGTTTGGATAAAGTAATCATTGCCAGTATTGTTTGTTTGTTTCAAGCCATTCCGATTCATCGCTGTTCATCCAGCTCCCATGACCGAAATGGATAATATAATCTCTGATATCTACGTGATTCTCGGGTAATTCCGCCGTATGACAGGCTTCGTAGAACCAACAGCCGGTATCATACCCGACATCTGGCTTTCTGCTTGTCAGGGCGAACATCTTATCGTCATTATAATAACTAATCCCATGCTTGCGCATCATCGGAACATTGATATAACAGATGAACGGCAAGACACGAGGGAGGGTAACACCAAAACGGCTCGTATGGACCTGAAGCTGGCCGGTCCACACGCAGGAGTCATCAAAGAGTGGCGTGATATCTTTCTTCACAAGAACATCACTATCCATGAGAAGGAATCCTTCGGGTATAAGGCTGCAGCATACGTCCACACTGATACAATGCTTTGCGCTGCCGTATTTGTTCTCAGGTGTGGGTACTTTGTCTTTATGCCAGCTTATAATACCGTCAAGATCCGCAAGTACGCCTGTGGTGTTATCAAGAACAGTCACGTTGTCGAAGGTATTGACAAAAGGTTCTTTGTCGCTGTTATCAAAGACAGTGATATTACAACCTGGCGTATGTTTGTTAAGTGAACGTATGGCGGCATCAGTAAGGGCCTGTGTGTTATAATGCACAATTAAGACGTTTCTGTGCAATGACGCATGGAAAGCCGGCATACCCGTCAGATGGCGCATCAAGTCATCCTTCTCACGTGTCCATTCATTGTATTTGAAGAACCGGCCGGCGTAACAACTGCGGAAGCCGTCGATACTGTCTTTGTTACCGGTGCCTTTCTGCCATTTGCCGGAGAAATACTCTTCGGTGGTCTTTGTTATATAATGTCTGAGGTATGCAATGGTATAACTATCAGACTGAAAAGGGATCTGCCTGCACATCTCACCCAAAGATGTGCAACAGAGAAGCTGTGGTGAATTTGGAATGTGAGGAGTTGCATAAAAGCAAACATCTTTCAAACCTCCGCGTAGCATACATTTGCAATGCTCGTTATCCTTATGATCAGAATATTGCACGTGCATCTCACCTGGGAGCGGCTTGGTAAAGCGTTCCTGTAAACCGCGTCCGTCGTCGTATACAAGTCCGTTGTCACCAAAATTCATCCAATTGAACAACACACAGTCCATACCGTCATAACGGGCCATCAGTTCATGGATGTCTGCGTCCTTCACGATAGTCAGATATTCATCAAAGTCGAAAAAAGCCATCCATCTGAATACCCGGCTATACTTGCGGTACACAGCAGAATAGGCAGCGCACTGCACGCCGGTTTTATTGCGAAAGTCTATTATCTCCACCTGGCCCGCCTGAATATACTCATATAAGACATCCTCAAAACGCTCCTCTCCATCCCGGTTGTTGTCACATATGATGATATGGTCAAAACCTAACGACAGATAATGCTGTACATATTCACGTGCATAGCGATTCTCCTGACGTCCGATGACACAGAGAGCCACGCCAGTGCCGACAGGCTCAGGCTGTCTTGACGGCTGTTCTGTATGTTGTCTACCTATTCTCATCTGGTTCAGTATAATCGACAGGAGGCATCTTCTTCAACCTGTAAGCCTTTATTGTGGTCTTTCCGTCATATATGGCATGACATATGCGGTGAAAACCGTCAGCCACCTGGCCGTAGTCATCGAGGACGATTGGATAGTTGTAGTCTGCATTGAGCGTTCTTTTCATCTGCCATATAAAGTCATCGGCATTCTCAACGCGGAAGCCCATATTCAGCATATTGTATGCAGCGAGAGGAAAATCAAAAGCCTCAAGCTTCTGTTCCTTGACAGCACGCAACAAAGTGGTGGCGAGCCACACCTTCTCGCCACGCTTATACTGACTTTCCTCGAACGTGAAGTTCTCAAACTCAACTTTCGGTGCCGCCATTGTTCTGCTCGATTTGGTCCATGATCTCCTGCACCTGCTCGTCGGTTTTCATCTCTTCCTTGCTCAGTTCCTTCTGAGTAACATTGTCGAAAGTCTTGCGCCAGGAGAGATAATCCTTGATGACATGATCGGCCGTATCCTTGAATGACTTGAATTTCTTCTTGTCACTCAGCAGTGTCGGGTCGGCATAGGCACCACCTACCATGAAGACACCCTCATGGTAATAGCCGTTGGTGATATTTGATACCCACAGCATATTGGAGAAGACAGTGGTCAGATAATCCTCACCACGTTTCTTAGCCTCCTCGTTGTCACTCATATACCAACCATAGGACTGCATGAGCATGATGAACATCTCATAGGTCTCCGCGATACGTGTCATCCACGTACCTTCGAGGTTGCTGATGTTAATACATTCAATCAGTTCTTTCTGCTTGCGGACCACGGTACGGCCCTTGCCGTCCATCTCTTTGTTGGTTATATCCGGAGTGAATGTGAGTTCCATCTTGGAACGCCATACTTTGAAATTACCGACACGTGCTGGTTTACCAAACGGTATCTTTGCTAATTCCTTCTCCATTATAGAACGAGTTTAATGATTATTTCCGAATTACGGCGACGCAGCCATCCGAAGAGACCGTGACCCGCGTTGACGTGCAGCGTAGTGGATACGTTACTCTCGTTATAGAGCTTCTTGCACATATAGAAGAGTTCGAGGTCGGAGCCAAGTCCGTTCTCCATCATCTCTACCGGCTCGACTTCCTTACCTTCCATAACCTCCTGACAGCGTTCCATCTGCAGGTAGGCGCGGACCAATTGCTCACGTGCGTCCTCATCACTGAGTGAAGCCACGAACTCACGCAGGATCGTTTCTTTTCCTTTTTCTTTCTTCATATTCACTTCTTTTTCTTGTCGAAGTTGAATGACTTGGCCTTAGCCGGAGCTTTGGCTTTCGGGGTCTTGGCGGTCTTTGCGGTCTTGTTCTGATTTTCCTCAGGAGCACCCTGCTCGGATTCATTCTTGGCTCCCACCGATGCAAGAGCGGCTTCCACTGAGGCTTCTGCAGCGGCCTTAGCTATATTCTCTGCCTTTTCAGCAGCCATCTTCTCGGACAGCGCCTTGGTCTCATCCTCGAAACCTTCCTCAAGCAGTAATGACAACTGCTCGTCCTCTGGCTTCTCCCTGATCTCCTTCAGACGGTTGGCACGAGATTGTTCCTTGAGTTCCTGAATGTGTTCCTCGGCATACCTATGCTCGAGGTCATCGGCTGCTTCCGTCAGGCCGGCTTTACGCAGGGCTTCCACCTGCTCTTCCTTCGGGAGAGCCATAGCCTCATCCAGGAGTTTCTGCTTCATCTCGTCGGTCATAGACTCGGCCTTAGGCTCTTCTTTCGTCTCGGCCTTCTTCTCGGTTTTAAGAAACTTCACACCGGTAAGGGTGGATTCATAGATCATTGACGCATCGCGTCCTACTCTTATTCTTGTCATAGTTGTAAATTATTTAATGTTCCACATTTTGTTTGCTCCATCTGCATCGAACAGCACATCGATATTGGTTCCTTGCTTCTGCGCTATGATATCCCATGCCTTCAACTGAATGAATTGCTGAGCGGATAACCCCATCTCATTCTGATAGGCTTTATCCGCAATGGCACGCTGACGTTCGGCTTTCTCACGTGCTACCTGCACCTCCACCTCACGCTCCTGCGTCTGTTTGGCCTGTACAGCCTTGGCGGTCTTGTTCATCTCCTCAAGCTGCTCGGCGTTCGGTATGGCGCGGCCGATGACCACCTGCTTGATTTCCACGGGAAAATCCTTATCCTTCGACAGCTCAGCAATATAATCCTTCATCTCCGCCAGGACTTTGTTATCTATCTCATTCAAAACCTCGCGGTTGGACATCAGGTCGAAAGGACTATGCTGAGATATATAATCACGTACTCTATTGCAGTAGTAATTATAGATGTTCGTATTGAACCAATCGGTACCGTAATTCACCAATAAGACAGGAGACTTACCTTTGATGACCTGTGTGATGATGACGGTATGGAAGTCAAGCGGTGTGTTATCGTTGGATACGAGATCCTCCATATCCACCTGCTGCTTCTGAGGCACAATCTTGAACGTCTCGCTTGACGTACTCCACCAACACCAACGCAGGCCGGTAGTCACGGGTTCCTCCTCTACACCGCCATGACCGAAGAACCATGGTTTATGTACGAGGACACTCTCCTCATCTGCATCCGGACGGACGCCATGACATGAGGTTAATGCAATGCTTGTAAAAGCTACTGCCAGAAAGAATACTAATCTCTTCATAATATAAATGATTTAGTGAATAAAATAGTCTTTGTATTTCGGATAATTCTTCATCGCTTCTTCTGTAAGTTCGGCCGGACGGATATATCCTTCAGCACGGAGGGTGCGTGCAATGACACGCGGGTCGTCTTGTTTGCAAAGGGAAATAATACGCCTCAACTGTGAGGTGTCATAATTACGCAAAGCCTCATACCATTCCGGCTCTTCCTGCTTGCATTGCGCCAGGAAAGAACTGATCTCACCTGTATCACCGTATATAGCGTCTCTACCTATCTTCATACCCTTATCTGTTGAATATTCTCTGCCACAGGTTGCGGTGTTTGAGACGCTCGCATTCCTTCTTCATATCGTCAATCCTGTTTTTGAGTGCTGCAATCTCCTCCGCCGCCGGCATCTCGCACTCCATATGTACACGCGGGCCGTACAGTTCTTTCATCTTGTCACGGACCTCACAGTAGATAAAACTGATAAATTCATCGGCATTATCTGTACTGTGCTGTAACAGACACTGATCGAAATTACCTTTCACCAGTTGAAGAATGCTCATCATCGCTTCTTCAAAACACGTGATGATGCGTTCCTTCTCCGATATCTGCTCACTGAGATACTTGATTTCGTTCTTGTTCATATTCTTGCTGTTAATAACCTCTTCATCAAATGTTTCCAATCATCCTCGCTGAAATGTCTTTGATAACCTACATAGGGTATCGCTCTGATTTCAGATGTGTTATAGCCATGAATGGTCTTATCCTCGTAACGTACCTTGACGACAAAGGGATTATGTTCGCTGAAAGCAACGATAGGTACTATCTCGCCAAAATGGTCGTTATACACCAGGATTTCGACCATCTGCCCAATTTTGTATTTATCCCTCGATTTATCCATAGTCATTTTATTGCTTGTGCGTATTCTATTGCCTTCTCGCAGAAGATGCCATAGGCGTAGCCGTTACCCGTACGCTTGTGGTTACTGCCGTCATACCATCCGAGCCTATTCATCTCCTTACCGAAGGCACGCTGTGACAACGGCTCCTGCAGCCATTTCTCACAGAACGCCACGTAATCCTCATAGAGGGCCGACGCATAGACCCATTGTATCTTGTCTTCCCAATGGCCGGTACGCCGGTTGCTCGAAAAGCCTTTCTTCCTGAGGAACACCTGCACCGACTGGCCGTTCTCCAGCATATACTCTGTCATCTCATCATCACCGGCAACAGTGCTACTGAACTGCCAGTTGTCACGTATGAGCATGCGCAGACCTTCTATCATCCAGTTGCGTATACCCGGGAGTTCCCTCAATAGTTCCGATGACAGCTCGCGGTTCATATCCTCCGCCGATACCGTCGTGCGGAACGGAATGAACAAGAGACGGCGCACGAGAGCCTGGTCCATCTGACGGTTGACCGGCTTGCGGTTCATATTGAATACAAGAAACGGTATGTCGAAGGTCGTCTCGGGATCTCGTCCTATACGGCGTATGGTCTGGGGCTCACCGCTGCACAGAGCCTTAAAGGTATCGGCATACTTGCTTATGTCATCAGCCTGTATCTCCGAGCAGTAATTGAAGATCTTACCTACTATCGAACCGATGAAACGGGCACGGACATCAGACGAGCCGCTGAGCAACGTATCCAATCCAGCATAGCTGATATTATCCGCACCATAGACACCACGGACCACATCGAAGATGGTAGACTTGCCGTTGGCACCGTTACCTATCAGCCACAGCGTCTCCTCAATCTTATGCGTCATCTTCTTGCGGTCCACACAGCCCAATCCAAGGTACTTCTGCAACTTCATTATCTCGGCCTTCGGCAGTATCGAACTCAGGAACGCCATCCAATGCGGACAACCCGCCGTGGGGTCATAGTCATACGGCAGTATACTAACCACCGGCATACGCTCATCAAACGAGTGATACACCGGATTATCTATATCAGTGAAATCCCATACGCCGTTACGAAATCCTATAACAGACGCACTGAGCTCCAACGGAGACATACTCGCACCTCCACGGGCAGAATACAGTATCTTACTCCTCGCATTCACCAAATCAGACTTCCTGGCTCCTCCCTGTACCAAAGCCTTACTCAAAGCAGTCTCCAAGACTATATCCGCCAAAGGACACCACTTACATCCGTCAAAGTAAAATACATCACCCATATAGGACCGGAAACACTTGCTGCAGGCATCCATGATTACTTCCTGATACATATACACACGGTCTCCTGACGAATATATCCTATACGACTCCTTCAAGGGATTTTTGTTCAATGACTTGTAAATCAACTCGCTGAGAGAGTCTATAAGCGTGAAACTGTCGTTTTGTGTACCTTTACCCATATATAAAAACAATACTAAAAACAAACTAAATCCCGATACTCGAAAATTGGTACATTTGGTTCATTTGGTTCATTTTTTGACAAATATCTATTATAGAAATCAAGCAGTTACAAAAATCATTGGTAATCTATATTTGGTTCATTGAAATTTTTTATGGTTCATTTTTGAGCCAAAATCAGCCATTTTTCAATATTTTCTTACATTTTTGACCCCAAAATATGCCCTATTTTACCCACTTTTTTGATGTTTTTCGACAGCATTGCTTCGCATTGTACCTATGATCATACATCATGGATATAATATACTGTGTAAGAATTTATCAGCATGAGGACTGTGCAAATCGTAAAATGAAAAAATTAAAAAATGAAAATTGAAAATCTCGGCGAGGAGTCATTACCGGTGATCTGGTTTGCCGTTTGGGGCAGGGGTATACCCTTCCACAATAGCGCACAAATGCACAATAGCGCGTTTTTTGTGTATATTATACCATATAATAAACTCGGTCAAAACGGCATATAAAATACTGACATTTTGGCGGAAAGTCATCCCAAAACACCATAACCAAAATGTAAGTATTTTTCACTTTGTAAGAATTTTTCCTACCTAAAAGCCGGATATTTTTTGCACACTTTTGAAAATTACTTACAAATTGGATCAAAAAACGGCTCCTGGTGGCTTGTAGCGGTATACGTCTATTTTCAAAATTCTTTACAAGATATAACTATACTTTTGTATGTATGTAAAAATATATCATATGCCCTACAAGTACCTACAAGCCCGTTTTTGTGATATGGTTAAAAATATGCCCTACAAGCACCTACAAGGCACATTTTCAGACCATTAAAAAAGCAAAGTAAAAACTTCTTACAAAAATAATTTCCTTATTGCTTGTTGTTACTTATGTATTTTTTAATTTTGATATATAACAAGTTCTTTGAAATTATGAAACAATTCACGCGCGGACCACGTTTCGCGCGCGGAACGGCTATTGTCGTTTTTTCGCGCGTTCCTGGTTTGCGCCATTTAATAACACTTTAAATTCAAACGTTATGAAAAAAAATGAAAATTCAAAAGGTATCGAGAATTTGAACGAAGTTGCAACAATTGACGCAACAACAACAAAAAGTAGCAAAAAAGGTGGTAAAAAAGAAAGTGCAAACGAAGAGCAAAAGTTTACTAAATCAGATTTATTCGGATGTTTGCGAAGTTTGTTTGATTTGGATATTTTGACGTATTCCGAAAAGTTAAAAACACTTTGCACCGATTTTGTAAGCGGTAAAATTTCCGCTATTGAATTTGACCGATTAAGAGCGGAAACAAAAAAACAATGTGTACCGCCCGAGATTACGTCTATTGATGATTTTTTAAACCGAAAGGGTGTTAAAGTTTTATTAAATAAAATTTGCGACTTATACGGCACTACATTTGATAAAATTTTGGATATTATTGTAGTGCGTGAGCCTGAAGGTTTGCCATCAATTAAAATTTATTCAAAAGACCAAAACGACAATTGTACTTTGACAATGGAAAACAATTTATTTTTCCGTTTGGATGATTTAAGCGCATCCACTTTTATAGCGGGTATCGCGGGAGCTGGTGTTTTTCTTAACTCAATAAGAGTTGCAGCAAACAAAAAAGCAAATGACCGCAAACAATCATTTAAAGCAATTGACGAATTATTGAAACGCGGAGTAATTGACGCAACAAAAGCGGAGGAGTTGAAAAATTTAGTTTGTTAAATTCTCAATCATTTGGGGAGCAATTCAAAAAGAGTTGCTCCCTTTTTTTATACCCTTTTTGGAAAAGCTGGAAACCTGGCTTGTAGGTTCGATCCCTACGAGGGTAACAAATTGTTTCTTTGACATATTTAATGTAGCGCGATCATCGCGGAACGATGATAGAATCAGCGCGGATCTGGAATTATGGCGGATTGAAAAATATCCGCTTTCCTGGAACTTGCTGATTTGAAAATCGCGAAATGGCTGACCGCTCAATCCTGGGGAATCGTGAATTCCTGGATGCAAGCGACAAATCAGATTATCGGTTGAAAATCGTGTATATCCTACAAAGAGAGAAATCTCCTACGGCATAAAGAGTGAAGTAAACGGATAGTTTGGTCAGTTAATATGGAAAAAGTGAAACCATAATTTTGTTTTGAGACATTTTTCTGATGCGGGAGGGAGCAATACGGCTCTCTCCTTTCGCGGTATGGATACGGAAAATAATTTCCTGGAGTCCGATTCTCTACGCGGAACAAATTCAAAACGAAAGATTATGAAAGAAAACATTTCCACACCGGAGTATTTCCTCAGGAAATCCCCGGCTGAAAGAATTGCGATTTACACGATTGTAGGTCGCGAGGATCTGGAGAGTACGTTAAATCACCGCAAGGATTCGGATGATTGGCGCGAAAGGTTTTCGTATCAGTTGGAGCGGTGGTTCAATCGTCTGAAATGGTATATGAAAACCTACAAACTCTCAAAGGAGAATCTGGCAGAGCATAACCTGGATTATGCGGACTGCGTGAATTTCTATTATTCTCATCGCGGATGATTCCGCGGTGTGAAACCACACACTTAAAACAAACAAGATTATGAAAGCAAAAGATTTACTGAAATGGATTATTGACGAATCCGCTTATCAAAGACTCAATTGGACCGGAATTGACCGCATCATTTATGATGCCGATTTTGATTTTGAGAGATTCTTTGGAACAGTTCCGCCAAAGGATATGCCTTTTGGTGACTATCTCTACATTTGGGATGATTGCATCGGTGATTTGTCACTGAAAGAACTGCGCAACCTGGCGGATGAAATCTACGAGCTGGAAGTTAACGGAGAAAAAATCTACCTCGTGAGAATTGAGGATTAAGTACGATAATTCCTCAAAGTACGAGAAATGACTGCGGATAGTACGATAATTATCCGCAGTACGAAAAATCCCGCAACGGATGGGAGTCAGGTTGCTTCTTCCGAAATTAAAAAAGCAACTGCTGACCGGCGGTTTTGTCCGGTAGTGGCGGAGAGTTGGGAGATACTCTCCGCTGCGCTTTTTTTTAGTACGATAATTCACACTCAAAACCAAATGTTATGAAAAAGATTGTATTGGATTTCCTTTGTAAGAAAATACGATTAATGGATGAAGATTACACCATCGGTGGTCTGATTGTAGTTTTTCTCGGTCTGACGATGTTTATCCTTCTCTGCGGATTCCTGGAGTATTTGGGAAATCTCTGAGCGATTGCGGATCTGGCGCGAGCCTATCCGCAGTACGATATTGTCTCACACTTTAAAATATCAGAATTATGAAAACAAGAATCACAAAGATTGTACGCGGTAAGGTTTATATGATTGCTGCGAAAGTTACGGGAGCGAATTTCTGGAGAAATCCCAATCAGCCGGCAGAATATCAGCGCAAGCCGTTGTTCGCCTATTGAATTGTGTCGGGGAGTACGATAATTCCCCGATGCGCACACACTTTAAAACAAAACAAATTATGAAAGATTTCTTGAATTTTGACGATGTGTACGAGAGTATTCTCGGCATCTACAAAGGAGTTATCGAAGATTTCGGCTACGAGCACCGCGAGGATTTCTACGATCTGGCGGATGAACGCGCTACTTTCTCAGCGATAGAAACTTTGGATTCTATGCGCAGATATGTCCATAAGAAAAATACTCATATGGACGGCAATTTCTGCGATATCCGCGATGATTGGAATCATCCTGGATTCGTGGAAAGCGAAGTAAAACCCTGGGGCGATTTTGATGCAGTCATCGCGAGCATAGATGATGAAACCATCAGTGAAAAAGATTTGGATAAATTCCAAACCTGGGCGCTTGATTGGTTCTTCACCGCGTTCGGCACTTACGGATTATCCTATAATTTCGGAACGACACTGAATGAGATGATCTACGAGGAAGAGCTGGAAATCGCTTGAATTATCTGCGAGGAGTACGAAAACTCTTCGCGGAGCCAACACTTAAAACAAAAAAAACGATTATGGAAACATTTTATTCAACCCATTTGAAATGTTGTGTTCGTCAGATTCAAAAGAGAACGGCTCGCAAATTATTTTACGAGGGCGAAACAATTTATCTGCAATCATCAAATTTGCATTTTGATAATATTTGGCAATTTGCTTGCGATATAAACAAATCACGCGCATCCTACGGAGAAACGTTTGATACTATCTGCAATGCTTGGGTGTATTACAACTGCGATAATGAGCGCGGAAAATACATTCATTTCTACGTCAAATGCTGAATTTATTCCGCAAGCGAGCGATCTCTTGCGGAGTACGAATGTTTCACACTTAAAGCAAATTTATTATGGAGAAAATCATCACAAGACTCAGAAACCTCAACGCTGATTGCTATGATCTGGCGAAGAAAATGGAAAAAGAATTGGTCAGCCTTGTCAATCTGTGTGGCGGAGAAATCAATTGCGAGGATCGGGAAGATTGCGATACTATCTACGGCATCGCATTTGACGAAGGATTCGAGCAGTACCGCGAGATAGAAATCCTGAAAGTATTCGTGGAAAACGGACACCTGTGTTTCCGCGGAAAGTTCCTTGCTCCGCCATCACTCGTCCTGGAGGAGAGCGAGCCGGAAAAATTCTACATATTTGACGGAATGACTATGGCTGTGCCGACACTTCTGCTTATTGCCGAATGTCTCCCCGAATATCTGGTAGTAAAATGAATTTATTCTCTGCGGGAGCGATTCCGCGGAGAGTACGAAAATTGTCTAACACTTAAAACAAACGTTATGTATTACTGCATTGAATATCTCTATTGCGAAGAGAAAAACGGCATTTATTCGCATCTGCCGGTTACGTCGCAAGTTACGCAATATTTGCAAGTAGCGAAAGATTGGTTTGAAACCGCAAAGAAAGTTCATTTGGATTCTTGGCGCACAAACAAACTTATCAGCGAGCAAGACCGCAAGCTGGATTATATGTGCTATATCAAATCTGCTTTGTTTGAATGTCGCGAAGCTGGTTATCGGAAAGGATTCTACGAAATTCTTCTGAGTTGCTATTCTCACAATCCGTGTTTGGTGGAATAATCGCGAATTTACCGCGATTTTTGCCCCACAAACGATTTTCTCCCTCTGAGTGGTAGATTTTTCCACGAGGGTGTGAGAAAATTCTCTCAGCGCGAAAAATCCCAAGGATTTGCAGAAATCCTGGGGATGCTATGTTTCACCTTAAAAATTCAAGATTATGATTAAAGTAAATGAATGTCCGTATTGCGGTAGTGAGAATTTAGAACCTTGTAACAACGGAGTTGGTAGATTCCACTGCAAGGATTGTGATTGGCTTTTTGATGCGGAAGATGCTATCCGCGAAGAATATCGCCACAAGATTTCTGCTTTGCTTATGGATACGAGTGAAGAGAATCAAAAGAAGTGCGAGATTTGCTTGGAAAATCCCCACGCAGTCGGATTGAGTTGCCTTGAAATGGACTGGATTGACTCCGCGTTTCAAGTCCCTGGCGATGGAACAATTTGGTTCCACAAAGAGCATGAACTAAAAGATTCTTATTTGGAATTTGACGAAATGGAAATTTGGGAACTCAAATGTATCTTTGAAGGATTGCTTGACTGATTGTTTCTGCGGGTAGGAATATCCGCAGAAATTCTATGTTTCACCTAAAACAAAACGTTATGGAAAAAGTCAGAACAATTGAACTCTACGATTCTTACGAGAAAGATCGCGAACTTCATACATTCTTCGTGTATCGCGGTTGGTGTGCAAGAAAAGGCGGAAAGATGTGTTTCCACATCAGCAAATACATCCGCGCCAAATCAAATTTCTGCAATTATACGCAAGATGATGTGTTTACAATGGATTCGTCAAGATTTGACACTCCGGAATATTTCAAGGAAGTTGTGGACGGACACTGCGAATATCTTGTCAGAGCCTTTGGTTCGCTCGAAAATGCATATGCTCAGAATCGCTGAAATCCTGGGAGAGCAATCTCCCAAGATTTGCAAAATGTTTCACTTAAAACTTACGATTATGGAAACTTGGGAAAAATGGAACGCAGTGAGAGAAAAGTTGGGTGACGAGGAATTTCTCCTTCACATTCAGAATTTCTTCAGCAATGACAGATTGGAAGAAATGCTCGACGATGCTATCGACCAATACGATTTGCAGTATCACTATCCGAAAATCTTCGGCTCTATGTATGACGATGACGAAGAAACTCTGCCGTTTTGAGTGATTATCTGCGCAAAAGAGCAATCTTCCGCGCAGTACGAAAATGTTTCACTTTAAAACAAATGGTTATGAAAAAAGACAAGTATTATTTCGGAATCTTCAATTCCTGGGATCGCTGCGACGAAGAAATCCGCAAGGAAGTCCTTGAAGGAATCTGCGAGTGTAATGATTTGAATATCGAGGATTATGACATCTGGGATACAATCGTAGACGAGGACATCTGGGAATCGCTCGAATGTGAGAAGATGAATCTCAACGTCGAGACCGGAGGTTACATCCTGGGATTCGCGACTCTCGGCCTATGGTGGGGACGTCCTATATCCTACAAGAAAATCGGCACGAACGTCGCTGATATCTTTGACAATTTCTGCGGTGGCGACGATGTGGAATGGTACGCGGACAGATACAACGTGCGCCTTAACGCATCACACCACGACGGCACGAACTGCATCGTCTACCGATGGGTGGAGAGCGAGGAGAAGGCCGACGAACTCTGCGACAGAATCTACCGCGGAGAAATCAAGAGCGAGGATCAGTTGTTCCGGCTGACGAAATCCATTCGTCCGTTCGTGTCTAAGGTCTACGGATGGAAGAACTACGGACGTCAGAGCGCCTGAGAAAAGCTGGCGGGAGAGAGCAATCCTTCCGCTCGCACACTAACTCAAAACTTTAAGATTATGTTCTACACACTACACATCAACATCGGTGGAAGAGTCCACGATAGATTCTTCCATGAGTTCGACAACGTCAAAGAGCAGTACGACAAAGAGATATCCGACCGCGTAACATCGGGTTGGACAATCAACAACAACGTGAACCGCTTTGACGTGGCGAAGGGTCAGCTATACACCTACGTTACAGGAAAGACTCCGCAAGGCGAGGACTTCCTAATCTGCATCTTTGACACATATTGGGAAGACGAATCGTCGAAGGAGATTCTGGAATCCGACAAGATTTATTCGTATCTTTCCTGGCGTCATAACATCTTCCACGCGGATATGATCCACCGCGCCATCTACAACGAAGATATCTCCGAAAAGGATTTCATGTCCGCATGTCAGAAAATATATTCTGCGGAGGAAGACGGCATGGATGAATATACTCCCTCGGAGTTTGAAAACGTATAATTGTTTTTTATAACGTTTTAAAGTGTTATTCGGATGTCTGCGTTGCGAAACGCGGGCATTTTCCCTTTCTCTCTGAGGGTGAGCAATCACTCTCGGAGAACTCACACTAAAACACAAAGATTATGGAAGAACCGAAGAACGTAAATGAAATGAGCATCCGCCAAATCAATGCTTATTTCCGCAAGAATGACGATTCTAAGAAATGGCCGGTATGCGGACGATTCAACGCAACCGAGAGAGCGATACGCAGACTGCGCAAATCAAGACGCGAGGGATTGGAAATTAATCCTGGCTTGGAGTATTATCTTGCTCTCGAGCAAGAAATAATCAGAATCGTCAATGACCCGCGACTTTGAGGAGGAGCAATCCTCCCTGAAGTCCACACACTTAAAACAAAATGGTTATGAGAAAGACAAACAAGAATCTGAACGTCATCAACGTGATACGCGAAAATGGCGATATAGAGGAAATCTGCACGTATGATGGAAAGTTCTCCGCATACTACGCACTCACACTTTTCATCTGCAGGAAATACGGACGTAATTTCTATAACCGCAGAGATCTGGAATGGGCCCGCAAGAAGATCATCGTGGGAATGTCAAAGAAAACTTGTTTCTTCTATGAGGGTAAGGACGTCTATTCGTGCTGCGCTCCCGAACTGAGATTGTATGACGAAGGAATAAGCAGCAGCGAGTTTGAATTTGAGCCTGCGATGCCGGCCGTCTGATTATCCGCGAGGAGAGCAATCTCCTCCTGGATGCCAATGTTTCACACTTAAAAATCAAAATTATGTCAGTAATGGTTATTTCCTATCAGCAGATTGCTGATGCTGTTTTTTACGCAAAGAAGTTCTACAAGAACGCAGAAGTCGGAACCGCGTGTTCTATGTGCCCGATTCTTGCAGACATGGCTGAGGATGCGATAGAAGATTTCTTCCGCAATCTCTACATTTGGAACAATCTTTCCTATGACGTCGCCTACAATCGTGAGCGCCATGATTTTGACGCCCCTCTGATTGAAATCGATTTTCGGAACGCGGTTCCTCGCGGACGCGACACCAATCTCTTGCAGTTTGTTCACACTTTGGAGTTTCTGTTCTACAACATCGAGGACTACACCATCAAAGATGTTGCCGACGAAGACGAATTTTGGGGTAGCATCGTGGATAGAGAGCAATTGATAAATGATATCTATCTGCTTAGCAAGATTATCCAACAGATTTGCCGCAGATATATGGATGCGCAGATGTCTCTCTCGGGAACGAAATGGGCGTACTAAGGTTTTGGGAGAGTAAAATCTCCCCTGACCGCAAAAATGTTTCACTTAAATTCTACGATTATGGCTTATACGATTAAAGGTTTAGCAAAAGCAAACGATTGCGAAGAAAAAGACCAATTCGGCCTTGCTGATGTTTGGGCGTATTGGTATGACTGCGGAAATAAAAAGCAGATTGCCAAAGATTTTCTCAGATTACGCAAGAGTGAGAGAGTTTTTATGCTACAATTCCTCCTACGGAGCGAAGAAAGTATTAACCAAAAGGTAGGATATTACCTACTCTCGTATATCTATGCGTAAGGATTTTGGGAGCGAGAGTTCCCATTATCCGCAAATGTCTAACTTAAATCAAAGAATTATGGCTACAAAATTAATTCCGGCTCCTATCGACAACAAAAATCTTTTGGAAGATCCGTTCGAGGACGAGGTGTTTATGGATTTTTACGCAACAAAGTATCATCGCACAACAAGACGAAGAAGAAATTTGGTTGGTACAATTCGTTGTAAAAACGATAATTCTTACATAGATGCGATAGTGGCGGTAGAATGGCTCTATGGCGATTCTTGCATAAACATTCAAGTCGTAGCAGTTCCACCGACAGAAAATTTCAATGATATGCGTAAAGATGTTTACGCATACTATAGGAAAATCTTCTCCGAGTGGATGAACCCTGATAATCCTGGACTGCGAGTAGAATTTAACGAACAAAATGAAATTCTCCAAGTTTCATTCTACTTCGAGGTCGACGAGTAAATCATTGGCGGAGCAATCCGCCTTTGATAACAAAATGTTTCACCTGTAAATTTCAACATTATGGCAACAACAATCAAAATCGCGCCCGACCTGGACGAAATCTACATCAATGACGAGAAGATAGTAACCGAATGGAACGGAGGAATTGAATACTCCGGCCCTATCGGTAAACTCCGCGAGGCTTTCAAGGACGATTGGATCAAGAAACAATTTCAGACCGCCATTGCCCTTTGCTCAAAATATTGGCAGATAGAGCGACTTCTTAATGATTATTTCAAGATTGAAGGCAAGATTGCTTGAATGGTGTCACTGCGGAGCAATCCGCGGTGATGCACGAAAACTTATTGTTTCACATTTAAAACCAACAAAATTATGATTATCGCAGAAAAGTACAAGAACCTCAAGAATAAGAGTATTGAGGAACTGGTTCTTGAAATCGTTGAGAATTGCGCCCAAAAATGTAAGAATGGACAAGGATTAGAAATCGTATGCGGATGGTGGTTGGATGATGTACTGCCAAAAGCAAATTCTCAAGTATTTGATTTTATGGCCGGTGAATGTTATCACGAGGAAATAAACCGAGTTATGAGAGAGCAGGGTTTTCATATTTACGAAAACTATGGAGGATTTCGCTATCGTGCAAGAACTACTTACAGACTTTAATTCTCTGCATCATCTTTGAGCAATCGCAGATGATGCGCAAATTATGTCTCACTTAAAAATTACTATTATGGAAGAATCAAGAATTGACAGAATCAGAAAGGCTGCGGAAAAACGTAACCAAGAGTTGCAAAAAGAAATGGATGCCGTTCAAGCAAAAATACAGATGTACACCGACCGCATCCAAGGTTATGCTCCGAGGATTGCTATTCTCATTAATCTTGCACAAGAGTTGATTAAAAATCAATTACCCCTCGGAAGAATAGTCCCTTGGGTTGCCGGATTTCAACGTGAAGAGTTTTGGACAGAGGGAATATATCATAAAATTGGTTTTATTCGTGAAGTCCACGACGGACGAGTCTGCTTACCGGATAGGATAGGCATAGAGGGTGGTGGTTGTGACGGACACGACATAGAGATAAACCGCTATGGTAAGATTATGAAAAATCCACTTGACGTCATAATCGGAACAAGGACTCGAAAAAATGCCGAGTGGGATTTCTTTAACAAATGCGATAGGTTTTTCAAGGAATTTGACAGCTTTGAGAAGAGAGTGCTTGAATACGTCGACAGCCTTTAAGGATTTGAGGGATTCATATCCCTCTTTTCCGCAAATATGTTTCACTTAAACTCAAATTATTATGGCAGAATCACATTTTGAAAAAGCATTGCAGTACGTCCGCGACAACAAGACGTGGACTGAAGCAGAGGAGCAAGTTGCATTGAACGATATGGATCGTTGGCGCTGCCCTTTGACTCATACTCAGACCGGAGAGAGAATAGCAGACCAAATCAACGACCTTATGGAAGAATACGGAGCAGATAACGATCTCCCCGAAGGTTGGTGGCTTGATAAGGTCGGAGATGTCGAGGAAATCTTCTGGAAACTCTGAATTTGTCGCTCGCGGATTCGCGTCTGCGAGTGGCGCCAAATGTTTCACACCCAAAAATTCAGAATTATGACAAAGTACAACGTATCAGTAGACGTAACTGTGGATGTAAGTATTGAAGTAGATGCTAATAACGAGAAAGAGGCTGAAAAAGAGGCCATAAGACTGATTGAGAAAGAGCCGTATTATTACATCCGCAAAGAAACGTGGGTTGGTTCAGTCGTCACAAGCATCGACGACGGGAATTAAATGCTCTTGGGAGTTTGATTACTCCCGACTGCACAAAATCACACTAAACTCAAAACATTACGATTATGACAAACTACGAAAGAAGAAAAGATGCTGCACGTCAGAAAGCAATTGACTGGCAGTATGAAGCATCGCAGAAAAACCTCTCCTATGGGGAGTTGGCTGATGCGGGCGAGAAATTCACCAAGCTGGCTAAACGTTACGGCCTGGTGCGTGAGTTCAGAGAAAATGCAATCATCTAAATCCTACGGCTATGAGACATTTGAGTGATAATTATTTCCGTGTGTATGTGGATGAATTCTTCCAAGCTTTACGTGAGCACACTTTGCTTATCATCATTGATTCTGCGTCAAAGAATGGGAAGGCGGTATTCTCTCTCGTCTCCTACGTCGTTGAGCAGACTCCTGGCTGTGTAGGCAACAAGTACATCTACTATTCCGAGATGCTTCAAGAGCTTGGTTTCAAGAACTACGGCAAGCACGAAAAATTGTTCGTGAACTACTGCGCCGGACGTTACAGTCTTTACATCCTCGACGACATCGGACACGCATTGAGAGGAAAAGGAGTAGAACTGCCGAAGGACTATTTCCAATTGATTCAATATCAGAGTGTAATCTAACTTATTCTCGGACCGCGAGCAATCTCGGTCCTGGAGCCAATGTTTCACTCAAAACTCACAATTATGAAAAAAGTAACAATCATTGTCGATGGCAAGAAAATACATCTCGTCTTAGGCGGTAGCCTTACTGAATGGAAAAAGCAATTTAAAAACTACGGCTGTTGGGATTTTCTCTTCGAGGAACTCATTGACGGCACAATAGAGCCAAACGAGAATATCTGGTATTGGTACATCAGTGGCTGGTGCTACGAAACCAACGAGGAAGTTATGGACGAGTGATATCGTCCGTAACTGCAAATGTTTCACTATTAAACTCAAAACTATGGCAAAGAAATTAGACGAAATGATTTCTGCACACGCCTATGAAGAAATCGAAAGTAAAGTAAGGGAAATGGTAGGCGACAAAGCCTTTGAATACATTTTTCCAAGTGTATTAAAAGCATTGGAGAAAGGTGACGGAGAAACAAGGTATGCAATTCTCATCAATTGGCTCGATGTCGATTCCATGCGCGTTTGCACAATATGTGGCGCTATCATGGAAGAAGGATGGTATCTTAATGATGCCGGATACGCTTGCTCCGATAAATGTGCCGCCAAATCTGAAGGTATCACAATGAAAGAATTCAGAAAGTGGCGCATCTACAAAGATGATATCATCAAATACCTTGAAGAAGAGGGCGAAGGACGTAAAATCGAAGACCTCTCGAAAGAAGAGTGCGACGAGATAATCGACGAATATTGTGCTGATGCTGATTATTACTACACCGAATGGTATTAACTCCACTCTCGGAGAGCCCACGCCCTTCGGGAGAGCCAATCATTCACTAAAACATTAAATTATGGAAGTAATCAAAGTATGGCAAGTTCCTGCCCTCAAGACGCAGGAATTCCGCGACAAGATGAAAGAAAACAAGAAGAAGCCCGATACAATGGCCACCCTTTTGAATTTCTGCGCCGGATTCAATTTCTTCTACGAAACCGACAAGAGTTATGGAGATGTATCTGAATCGGCAGCTATACGCATCTCAAAATCCTACAACGTGGATATCGTGGAGTTCTGATTTCTTCGTCAGGTGTAAAGGCCTGGCGGAGAACTATTGTCTCACTTAAAACATTTAATTATGAAACACAAATCATTTTACGACGAGTACGCAAAGATTGCAGCCAAGGAAATTAAGGAGTTACACAAATGTTTGGAATCTCTCGGAGGTTCATTCAGCTGGGAGGACAACGAATATTTGGAATATCCCATCATCACTGTCGGAAAGAATTCAACCGGATGGGTGGGTGATGTAAACGTCGACAAAATTTGGACTGACGAGAATGGAATCATCTGCCTGGCCGGTACAGCCAAAGACGATGGATTTGATTTGGAATTCAGACTCGACGAAATCCATTACTCGCACATCGAGTTTATTATGGATTATCTTCCCGAAGTTCCGAAAGATATGCACGGCAAACTGATTAAGGTTGGCGCCAAAGTCAAATGGAAAGACCCCGCTATCGAGGATTATGAGCCGGAAGACAGAAAGTGGGTGCTCAATAGAATTTTTGTCGTAGACAGGATAGGTTATTGCTACGACAACGATCCGCAGGTTTATCTTTCGGAGGTCGACGGAAATTCTGAAGCTGAAGCATGGGTGCATGAAGTCGAACTCGTGTCAGTAAAGGAGGAGTAATCCTCTTTTACTTACTAATTGTCTCACACTTAAACTTAATTATTATGGCTAAAAAAGAAGAAAACATCCTTGACTATCTGAATTCAGGAACGAGCGAGGTGTGCAAAAACCCGTCAGGAGATGCATGGAGTCCTATGGCTCTGAGCGACAATCTTGTCACAGTGAAGGTCGGAAATACGGAATATCAATTTCCGCAGAGTTACACCGACAAGAAAGGTGACGAGCAAGACTTCAAGAAAGAACTTCTCAGACGTTGGAACGCAGAGACTCGTGCGATGAACCATATTCAGCTATGGGGAACATACACCGGCCAAACAAAGATAGGCGCAGACGGAACGACTGAGCGTAAGTTCGAGAAAGCATTGCTTTATCTCTCACAGCATCGCAAGGAAGCCGCGAGATATTACGCAATCTTCCGCGAGGCAAGTAAGGCACCGCGTTATCTGCAAGAATACGTGTACGAAAACTGCAAGGATTGGATGAAGAAAGAGAATGTCTATTCTCTAAATGAAAACATCCCTTTCGACGCAGCTGAGCGTATGCCGAAAGCCTTCTCGAAAGGTTGGGAAAACGAAGACCTCTGCGGATTCAAGACCGAGTTCCAGCTTGACGACCTCGTTCCTCTCGATTATCTCAAAATCGGCACAGCAGTAAAGGCTGAGCGCAGAGAGGACGAAGGAATCATTGTCGATTACCATTGGGTGAGAAGTCCGTATGGCGGTCCGTATGTCATCGCATACGAAGTTGAGTTCCGTCATAACCGATGGGATCACAAGGATTACTTCGGCTATCAGCTAAAAACTCGCCCAGCCGTTGCTGTATGACTATTATCTCCGAGGGAGTGATTGCTCTCGGGGATGCCACTCACTTAAAACAAATCATTATGACTTACTTAGTAACTACAAACGACAAGGTTCAAAAGAAATGTCTTGTCAAGACAAACGAGTTGGGAATCTCCAACCGTGAGTTCTTTGGAGGGTTCAGACGTTTTCTTCGCGAACTCTATTCATTTGACAATCTCAATGAAGTTGGCGGGAAGAAAGTCCTGACCTTGGCGGAGTTTGACAAATGGCGTGCCGAGAATAATTTGTGCTAACTCTTAAATCCAATAGCTATGAACAAAGCTTTATTATGTGGCCGAGAATGGAATGTGCCGGGTAATTGGTACGAACCTCAGAAGAAACTCGAATCATTCAAGAGCGTGTGTCGGGTAGAGTACGAGAATCAATCGTCATCTGCCGGTGATTGGGATGGCTACTTCGTGCAGAAGTTGGGAAGAAAATGGTATCTCATATTATTTTCTCAGGAAAACAATTATCCAAACGAAGGGTTTACACTCCGTACAAATCAAGAGCCAATCGAGGTATTTGATTGGTGTCCAACTGCAGAAAATTTGTGGGAAGTTATCCACGAGGCAATCTGAACTATCCGTAGCCGTTCACGCGAGCGACTGCGGAACCACTATTCACACTTAAAACAAAACTATTATGGCAACAGTATTTTTACTTTACGAGGGCGACGAATGGCTATCGTCAGATTCCCTGGTTCTCATGGGTGTTTTCTCCTCAGAAGAAAAGTTGGAGAAAGGTGCAAAAAAGCTTATTTGGGAAAGACGTAAAGAACATCTCCAATATGAGAGAGAACAAGCGTACGAGGGTGATGAAATCCGCGGCGTGCGGGATTTATGTGCAGATATCTTTGACGACCTGATGCGTCATAACCAAAGCGATTACGGATACACGCGTTATCTTGTCAAAGAAGTTGAACTCAACAAATTAGAGGAGGTATGAACATGGAGAAACTGAACAAACTGACAAAGCCTGAAGAGTTTAATTTCTACGACATCTTCGAGGATAACAACGGAGTGAAGAACATCCATATCTTCGGATATGTCTATGAAGGCGACGAAGATTGGAAAAACTGCGAGTTCTCGGGATTCATCGAGCCGCTATCGGAGTTCATCGAACACTACAAAAATTACTCCGGTGACTGCGGGAATTATGTGGATGAAGGCTTCTGCGAGTATGCTATGTACGAAGGCGACTATTCAGCCGAGGGAATATTGGACATTATCAACAATTATCACGGCAAGAACGCAGAAGTGTTCATCCTGGATTTCGAGGATATCACCGAGGCCACTCCTTGCGGCAACTACGTCTGCTATTACTAACCCTCAGATCATTTTCGTGTAACTACGAAAATGGTCGCCAATGTTTCACACTTAAAAACTACAATTATGGCAAACGAAAAAAAAGAATGGGAAAGTTTACTGCTTGTTGCAAACGACTGGCTTAAAGATCAGAAGTGGAAAATCCAAATCATTGAAGAGGAGGACGGATATTACACTGTCAATATCATCACAAACGAAGGACAGCTAAAAGAAGAGTATGCCTGCAATAATTTCGAGGAAGAATTGTGCGGATTGATAAACGATGCACATCATCACATCTTGACATACTACAACCGCTCGGTGTGGGTTTTCACACGCGACATGGCGTGGGATAACGAAATTCTCCACAATGAAATCCGAGTTTTTGACCACAGAGACGATGCTGTCAAAGCCCTCAAAGAATGGCGAGACGATGAAATCAAGACTGACCAGAAAGCCGGTTGGATTGTCGAGACTGACACCGACGAACTTTTTGAAGCTTACGAGGAAGGTTATTACACCGCCAATCACTCAGTGGGTAAGATTACCGAAGTAACGGTAGAATAAAAAGAATGGATGTGACTCACACTCACATCCATTTGGCGAAACCTTCACGTCTTTGGTTGAAGGGTTAAATCGAGAGGTTCTATGAGAGTAACTATCACTATCAGAATCTGGCACTTCGCCATTTCATTGGGAGTCTCATTCCGATGATCGCCGGGGAGGATTTATTCCTCCCTCTCGATTTTGCTACAAAGATATGAAAGTTTTTGTAGCAGCAAATGTTTCACTTAAAACTTAATGATATGGAATCAGAATTCAACAAACGTTTCTTGGATAACACCGAAGAAACATGGAACGGCCTCATATTCAAAGACTGCGATGCTTTTGAACGTAAAGGAGATGAGGTTTGCTACATGAGTGAGTATCAATTAGAGAAACTCTCAGAGGCTGACTATGAACTGACTGACACTGAAATCATCGAGGGTGATTACGGAGAAAGTTACAACTCTATTCTCAGTCTTTGTAAGGCCCGCATCGACGAAGTACGCGAATCAATGCTTTGGCATGGAGAAGATGAGGATTTTGTCAAGAAATTCACTGCGGAGGATCTTGCGCAAGACATCTTCGAGTGGGCGGATTGGGCGAGTATAAGCACTTATATCGAAGAACGTACTCAGTAGCCCATCGGTAGAGGATTGAAACCCTCTGCCGATGCTAATGTTTCACCTAAAACTCACTATTATGGATTACGAAAAAGAAGCAAAAGAGCGTTTTGTACAGATGCTCAAAGACAGGCAGATTATCTGTGTAGGCTACACCAAATCGAGTCGAGCTGATTGTTGGAAGGTTATCGGTGCCAACAATGACGGTAAATGGGATTTCTCCGTGTGGATAAACAAATGGAGCGGATGTTTTGATTCGCAGTCGGTTGTAAGCAAGGATATTTGCGATGCAATACGATTCTTCCTGGAAAACAGCTTTGCGCGTGACGGCTACTTCAAAGAAGAATTGACCGGATACGCCTTGCATACGTGGGTGTGCCACCACATTGCTACCTTCTACTTTTAATTCCATCCGGGGAGTGACTTCCCCGCGTGGAGCATTGTTTCACCTAAAAAATCAAATTATGTTTGTGTATTGTGTAACACCAAATGCTGTTGCTGTTGGCGGATGCGCCATTTGTGCAGCAAGAAGCGCAAATGAAGCTCTTGAATTGGTAAACAATAGTACGGATAAGTACAAGAATGAGTTTATCGATTTATATGCGTCACGCTTGGTAAGTTTAGACAGCTCGGACGAAACCCCTCGTGTTATTACTGATTGTATATATATAGAGGAGCCGGATGAATAGGACAGAGCGAATTCTGCCCTATTTACAAATATGTTTCACCTTAAAACTACAAGAATATGGATTCATTTGAATTAATCAAAAACGCAGCGGATGTTGTCTGCGGAGAGTGTGTATGCGCAAACTTGGATATGTGCGATAACTGTCCTGTACGTAGGACGATAAATCACCTTAACAGCGAGAACTCCGGACATTATAAGCCGGAGCTGGAAGAGGCTCTCATGGATTTAATCCATAAGGAGGGTGGTAAAGGTATTAATTTGTTCGCAGCAGATATACAGTTGTTCGTGAAGATATCCGGTGCTGAACGCGAAATTGAAAGCGTATGGTACTGTGATAACGATGACAGGATTTATCTCCATGTCAGTTGCTCGGAATTCGAGGGCGATATCCACTATGACTCTCTACCTAACGACGTGCAGAGTAAGCTAAGAGACGATATTCTCAAATACCTCTAATCGTTGGCCCGCTTTTGCAGGAATGCAAAAATGGGCGCTATTGTTTCACTAAAACTCAAATATTATGGAGAAAGAAATTTATTTGCTTCAGGCGGTTGACACCGAGGATGATTACAAACTGACTTGTATGGCTATTGAGGTGGGCAAAAAACCTACCGAGGAAATGGTCAAGAAAGCAATCGATTTTGTTTATGACGAATTTGATGACGATCAGCAAGAATTCGAGGATGGCGTCAAGGAGATTATCAAATTCAATGAATGTACAACCATTCGCGGTTATGAATTCTTCTGGGAAAAGACTGTTCTCTACTGCGATTGACCATTGTTCCTTCGCTCTCCGTGGAGCGTGGGAATACATTGTTTCACTAAAACTCAAAGATTATGAAAAAAAGTATTGAGAGAATGCCCGCGCATGGATGTGCCGGATTATCTCGTACCCACTTTATTATTACAGTGGGAAAGAAAAAGTATTTTCAGTCATTCCAATCTCTCATCGCAATCAATGACGATGGAAAGATTACTCTCGACCGCTATTGGTGGTACTATTGCACAAAAACAACCTGCGCCTATCGCAACAAGTTTCTGGGAGAAGATAGAAAGACGACAGAAAAGAAGATTGAATCCGGCGAATATAAGTTGGCCAATCTCGACGACAAGATTCTGACAAGACTCAATCCCCCAGCCTTTGTGGTATGAACTCATCCCTGCGTAGTATGATAACTACGCGGAGAGCTATATGTCTAACTAAAAACAAAGATTATGACACTCAAACAACTGAAAGAAAAAGTATGGATAAGGAGTATCTCCGGGTACTCAACTTATCAGGTGGAGATTAAGTATCGCGGACAGATCTACTCATGCAAGAGTAATAACTCTTTAGCATGGGATAGAATCAACTCTGATGATTTTGTAAGCGACCGAGAATCGCATGGTACTTACACACTGAAAGGTGCGTATATGGCGTTCTATATCGAATGTATGAGCAAGAACGGCTTGGGTGGATTCAGTATTGTTTAACCGAATAAACAAAGGAAGATGACAAAAGAAGAAGCGAACAAAATCCCATCTCTACAGATAGAGGTGGACGGAGTGACTGAAGATTGGTTCTACCTGCTTATGGTACCCAAAGGTAAAGTATCCAAACAAGCCGGTAAAAAGGCTCTTGCGCGACTTAAAACACATTCTCCCGAGGAACGGGCCAAAGCTTTGATGAAAGCCGAGAAGATGGAACGCAACCTGGCACGTTACGGAGTAGCCTGCGCTGCATGGGTAAAATAATCCATGAATAAACGAACATAATTCAAAAAAAGAGTTATCTTTGTGTCGCCGATTCAAGTCGGTAAACTCAAAATTCATAACGTTGAGTTTTAAAGTGTGAAACAGGCGGGCTTCTCAGGGATGAGTGGCCCGTCACCATTCACTCCCGCAAAAGGAGGAATGTTTCGAGTTTTAAGTGTGACAAGGACGGTGAGTATGCGAGTACTCCCGTCTACTACGAACAATCAAAACAAACAATTATGAACAAAGAAACTATTATGGAAGTCTTCAAGACCTTCAAGGTGAAGGTGGAAGATATCAAGGAGACTCGCGGTAGTACTGTCACACTCTACACCGTTCATCCGGCCATAGGTACACGTATCTCACGTATACGTGGCCTGAAAGACGAGATAGCAACTGCACTCGGCGTACCGGCGGTACGTATCATAGCACCTATGCAGGACGGCTCGGTTGGTATCGAAGTACCCAATGAGCAACGGCAGATAGTCCATGCTGAAACAATCTTGTCCGACACGAGATATACGACAACCGATATGAAGTTGCCGTGTGCTATAGGCGAGACCGTCGACGGACAGATGTTTATGCGTGACCTGGCTGATATGCCGCATCTGCTTATTGCCGGTGCCACCGGTCAAGGTAAGTCAGTATGCTTGAATATGCTTCTGCTCTCAATGATGAACAGACGGTCACCCGAGCAGATGCAGATAGCACTCATCGACCCAAAGCAGGTTGAGTTGTCTGTCTATGAAAGCTTATACGGCCGTTATCTGGCGGACTATATCGCCACATCAACCGATAGCGCCATAGAGACGCTTCAACGTGTTGTGGAACTCATGGAGTATCGTTATCTACTACTCTCACTCAAGGGTGTGCGCAATATCGGTGAGTATAATGACGGCCTGTGCAAAGGTGAGGAGTTCATGCGGTACCTGGTCGTTGTCGTTGATGAATACGCAGACCTTATCATGACAGGCGGCAAGCCCGTAGAGCTGCTCATCTGCCGCATCGCACAGAAAGCACGTGCGGTCGGCATACATATGATCATCGCAACCCAACGGCCGGCCGCTACTATCGTGACAGGCAACATCAAAGCAAACTTTCCGGTACGTATCGCTTTTCGCGTCGCATCCGGAGTGGATTCACGTGTCATTCTCGACCATACCGGAGCGGAGAACCTCATCGGCAAGGGTGACATGATTTACTCTGACGGTGTTGATGACATCAGGTTACAGTGTGGCTTCGCCGATACCGAGTATGTGACACGTAATGTACGTCAGCTTGACGTTATGTATCAGAGCACTTATTCTTCCGTTCTTTATCTGCCGTCAACAGCTTCTGAAAAGAAACATATTGACGTGTCAAAGGGTACCGAGGATCTGATGTGTGTGTTTGCGCTTAACTATGAGGTGGTCACTCCGGCCAGCTTCGGCATATGGCCTTATTTCCTGTCCCGTAAGTCGGCTATGCGTGACTTCGATGACATGGTGGCACTCGGCTGTCTCGGTGAGGTCAAAGGCGAAGGATGGAAACGTTCTGCCAAGGTCTTGGTATCGACTGAGGACGAAGTGCGACGTATCTGCGCTGAGGCCCGCCAGTAATAAGGGCTCGGATAACGGGAGTTGTCCGGACCCACAAACAAATCATCAAATCAAACGCTATGAACATACTTCGTTTTGAACAGGAATGGACGCGGGTCAAACCCGACTACATTCATCTGCTGCGCTTTATGCGCGATGCTATAGGTGTGGAGGCTATCGAATGGGATGACATCACCACACTTAACCTCTCCCGTATCAGGGATTATCTCTGCGAAAAGATGGCAAACAATTCAGTCAGGACCTACCTCGCCGTCCTCAAGGCTTTCCTCAACCGTTATGCAGATGAAGGTATCATACCTTGTAAGAACCCGGCTAAGGAACTCAAGGTTAAGAAGGAACCGAGTCAGCATATAGCACTGACTGAGGAGGAAGTCCTGATGTGGGATAAGTATGAGCCGGTCAACGACTGTGAACGTGATGTCAAGATTATCTTTATGCGTGGCTGTCTCACCGGTGCCCGTTCATCAGACTGCAAACGATTATCTATGGATAATATACGTGACGGAGCCCTTGTTTACGTCTCGCAGAAGACAAAAACGGAGGTCAAGCAGCCGGTTCACCACCTGCTGCCAAAATACCTGCAGGAGCAGCCTAAGAAAGAGCATTCACAAAGTGCTATCAACAAGGTTATATCCAGGGTGTGCCGTAAGTTGGGCATGACCGAGGAAATATCGCTGTTTGTCGGCGGCAAGCTGAAGAAGGGCCCGAAGTATGAGTTTATCTCAGCCCACAGCTCACGACGTAGCTTCTGTACCGACATGGCTTTGCGAAACATACCCGTACCGGTTATTCAACGCATAGTCGGTCATTCGTCGGCCACAATGACCGAGCGATACATTTGCGTCAATGCGAATAATCTCAATGAGAGTGTATTGGATTTCTTCAACGGAAAATAAACCTAAAAAAACAAGCATATGAAAAAAAGAAAAATCAGATTCGTAGCACTTAGCTGCCCACTTCACCGTAAGAACTGCGATACATGTCAATATAGTGGCTTAATTGAAGAAAGCAATGTTTATTGTTACTATGGAGACAAAGATATGTAAACAAAAAAAAGAGGGGAGCAGCATCATAGCCACTCCCCTCACAAAATAAACCTACAGGTTAATCTCCGGCCTTATCTGACTCCATTCATACCGTCTTATCTTGGAACCTCTCTCATACCATCGCAGATAACGCTTCTCATAATACCGACAACCCTCAAAATTCTTTCTGAGCAGTTCTTGATACCCTAAGTACGCATAAAGAAAATCACAGTCACGCTCAAATCCAAACAACGATATCGCTTCATCTAAAGTTCCGAATTGGTTGTAATTCGGAAACCATGTCTTTGCGAACAAACGGATCTCAGGAACAATCGGACATTTGAGGTCTTCATCCGGGATACACCACTCGTGTCCGAAGCCAAAGCCGTCATCCGTTCCGAAAAGCATCAATAGTATGCGAAAGTAATACGTCTGATCGAAAGGGATGGATGACCCGACCATATCACTCAGCACCTGATATGAATTGCAGTCATTATCTCGTTTCATCAGCGCAAATGTCTGGCTCAAGGAGCGCACCCATCTGTATTTACCTGGTGTAAACTCAGATGAATACGGAGTAAAGCACGCATCGTATAGATTCTGAAAAAACTGCGCCCAACGCCAATTAGTCACACCCGATGTCTTTTGGTTCTGTTGATCTCCGAGAGACAAACCTACGAAATGTCTGTTTCTAAACCACTCCCAAGGCTCATGCTGAAACATCTGATTGATAGCTTGGATATGCTCGTAAGGACAGACTGTTTTCAGCATCAGACCGGCAAACGCAGCTACTTCACGATCACGGAAATCGTCATAATGCTGTGCAAGCGTAACGATTGGAATCATCGGGAAGTCTTTCTTTTTCTTGTAGGCTTCCGCCAGCTCATGCAGCCATTCACGATGCAACTTTGACTCATTCAGAAAATAGTCGGCGACATTCTTACGCCGGATTTGACTGTTCTGCATCTTCTGCACAGCCAACCTGTATTTTTCCTTATTTACCTTCATAGAACAAAGTTTTTTCCTGCAGCCTTGCTATCTTATCCTTCAATCTCCATACCCGCATCCCGAGCAGTCTCAGCAATTTTAACTCCTCATCTTTTGACACCTTGTAGTTCCCCATGCGCTTCGCCTGGACGTTGATGCCGAATTGCCCACGATTGTGATAGGCGTCAGGATCGGCATATAGTATTAATCCGCACTCATGAGGATTATTCGCTGTGGGCTTAATCACATGAGATTGGCCGTATCTCAAGGAACCGTATCGCCGGTTTTCGTAACTTCCCTCGTAAAGCCAATCAAAGACTCTCTCTCCAATAGTCTCCGGTACAGCGTAGTAGAAGTGAGAAAGTTTCTTGTCGTAGTGGTCATGCTTCTTCTCGAAATCAGCCTTGAAATCACTCCACGTCCGCTTAATCTCAATCTCCGTGAGATAGCCGGATTTGGAAAGAACGAGCAGATCGGCCTCGTGGTTGAGAAATCCCCAATCTACATTGGGAACGACGATATTCCTGCGAATGTAGAATGCAGATTCGGGATTTTGGACCAACAAAGACTCAATCTGCTCGATAGTGAGGGTCGTTTCTTTCATAATTACTTACTATGAATTTTACTGTGACATTCTCTACAGACCACAATTACTTCATTGCAAGAATATTCCCATGCCTTCTTACCCCGAATGTACTGAGGGTGGTGTATTTGTAGAGTTTTATCACAACCGCATATCTCACATTTTCTTCCTCTAACCGCGAAAACAAACTTCCTAAAAGCCAACCATCTATGATCTTCTAATTGATCGTAGTATCTTAAATACACATCATTGGAATTCCTCTTTTTTTGCTCATCATTACAGTTTCTGAGAAGTCTTAGCGATGAACGTTCAAGTAAAGATTTATTCGCCTTAGTTTTCTTCTTAGAGGATTTTGGAGTCTTGAGTGTAGAGTTCTGTTTCTCAATTCTACGAATCTTATCAACTGCTATACTGTTATAGACATCTATAGCCACTTCGAGCGATTGAACTTCTTTACCCTTCTTTGTTTTCCAATCCTTTGCAGACCAATAAGCATATATTTCTTCAGCTTTAGCTACAATTGAGTGTCGACGACCTAAATAATCTTTAATAAGATCTAAAGTAGGAGGCGATAACAAATCTTTGTTCTGATATTTCATTATTTCCGGTTAAAATTCTCAACAATCCCCTCTAACATCCATTGGAATAACATTGTTATTCTTAATGGAGTCTTTAATCTCCCGGCGGAGCATATCAAAGCAGCCGTCGAGCACATAATCCGGATCAAGGTTCTTGTCTATGGCTCCACTCAAGAAAGCACAGGATACTTCTGTTGAGAAATGCATCGACACAACTGACAAGCGCTCTTCAATAGATAGTTGCTCCGCATTCAGAACATCCACCAGTTTGTCGACGATGGCATTAACCCTTTCTTCACTCGCCTTTCCCATTATTCAGATTCTTGAGTTTGATTTCCATCTGCAGCCGGTTGGATACATTATGTTCTCTAATATACTCCTTCAGGTTCTTGTATGACACGTTATCCTTAAATACAGGAAGCACGCTATAAAGGAAATTCTTGTTAGACCCCTGCAGTTCCTCGTATTGGCTCATTACCTCGCGATAGGAGAACTTTGTTGCAGAGGCTGATGTCTCTACCAGGCGCAGGCGATTGCCTTCCTTACGGGCGAAATATTTGATTTCCTTCTTACCGCTCTTACTCTCGCAGGTAATCATGAAATTCGGATTGAGTAGGTCGTTTATGAGATCCAGGTAGATTACGTTGGTATTTACCTTTCCTCCCTTCATTCGGATGCGCAGCGCTGTCTCGGCCTGAGTCTTGAAATCCAGACCAATGAGAGCCTCATCTATGTCGGATGTCCAATCAAACATTCCTTTCTTCTCGCCGCTGTAATACACATTGCTATTGTCGTCCGCAACCTTGGTGATAAGGAAGAAACGATGTGTCTTGAACGCCTCCTTAAAATCCTCCAATGGCTTGGAGTCCCAATAAGCAAATGGAAAATCCTTGCGGATTCTTCTGAACATCGCTTTGATATTGTCCGGATCACCATAGCGAGTAGCTTCCGTTATATCCGTTGTATACTCTATCTTCTCCCGCTTCAGAAAACCTCCCCTACGGAAACTCTTGACAAAACGGAATACGCCATGCTGTTTGGCATACTCTCTGAAATAAACAATTTCACTCATAATGATTATTGATTAAGTTAATTAGGTCTCTTTTCAGGATTCTCGTCATAGGCTTGCTCGAGACACTCATTGATGTATTTACCCTCTGAGAACTTTACAAGCATCGAGTCAAACAATGCCTTAACGGTCGGTGTGTTGAGGTCTATCACATACCCTTTGTAGACTTCGTTGGATACAAGCGTCCAGATGTCACGTATTCGCTTTATATCAAACTCCTGAAAGTATTTGCTAAAGTCCTTGAGATACCTGTGCTCGGCAATCCTTATGGTGTCCTGCAGAGCTATTACAGACATCTCACACAGACATCTTGCACATTCAACCTCAGCCAATATATCCGAATGCGGTATGTTGTGGTTATCCAACACCTGCTTTATTGCGATACGAAACAAATTGATGTCATTCCTGGCCGCATCTATCACGGCACCCGAATACGACTCGTAGAGCTTGCCGTCACCGGCTGATTGCCTGAGGATGATCTGTCGGGCGCTGGCTTCTCTGACGGCGCGTCTTGCGTTATGCTTGACTATGCCTTTGAACAAAGGAGTGTCCTCTAAATGGATTTCAGAGGTGATGAGTTCGTTGAGTGCGGCTCCCACCATCAGACTGATACCGAAATCCACGACCCTCGATGTCCATTCGATGCCATGGTAATCCCATGTGGAGTTAAGCTTTATTGTTCTCATATTTCAACTGTCTGATGCGTTCCTGGCAGATATGGATAATCTTCTCATAGTCCATCTGTCGGCTATCACCCTCTTTGGTCCTAAGGATGCGCTTAACGATATCAGCATCCCAAGGATTGAGGTGCCAATCTTGCCATATACACCACGGTTGGATAATATGCTTTGAATAATCACTTTTACCTACATTCGTGGACCTGACATCGTTGGGTATCAATCCGAGATAGTCGAGTCTCTCGTAGAGTTCGTCACTTATTTATTTCATTGTCTATAAATTTTTTGTAGAAAATATTCGGTCCTGTCGGGTTACACGTCAAGATGAGTTGATTCTTGATTTTCTTAGGTGTCTTCACTTTCACATACATGTCGGCAAAATCATCATCATCCGGCCATATGAGATCTGATTTCTGATACTTGTTGCTCATAGTGTTCCGTAGTCTTCAAACTTCTTGCATTTGGCAAATATGAATCTATTGTTCACCCACCGCTGCAAATCCTTATAGATATGGGCGCAATGCTCTTTATCGTATATCATCACATACGGCCAATATCCGATATCACGAAGTGTGTATATACGTTCAAGATCCTGTTCTATTGTCGTATCGAAATTGACGATAGTATAGACTATCGCCGAATGAGAGTGATGCTTGTGGTGACACGCCTCTGCAAACATCTTGAGTTTCGGCAATATGATATCCCTATCTTGGTAGCGGTCCCATGCAAAATGAATCTGCGAGATTTTGATTTGGTCTAACATCAAAGCCTTCTCCTCGGTCATCATACGAATGTCGAGACCCTGGTTGATATCTATCTCTGCCTTAGAGTCGATGAGTTGTTGCAGAAGGTTTTTCCAATCTTTGCAGGCCAATATATTAGGATCACAGAGGACTATTTTTTTCTGCCCTCTCCAGAACTCATCCAAATCGGCTACCTTGACGGATTTGCGACCTTCCTTACCGGCAACGATACAGAAATCACAACCTCGTGGACAACCACGGGAAAGAAAACCATACGCAGCATCAGTATTGGGGTATAACCCATAATCCGGATAAATATGCTCTACTCCGTATGGGAGAGGTTTATCTAATTCCGAGTGATACACCTCTTTCCCATTGACCAACTTGATGGCGTATCCGGTGCCACCGCGTATTACCTCTTTTGCATTAATGCACAGATTGTAGTCAGGAGTAAAACTGAATACTTTGGATACATATACGCGGTCATATCTCTCAGAAAACGGCATATACCATTCCACATCATCACCCATATATTTATGGAAAGCAGACAGCTTCATAAGGCATAGATTGGGAAAGTTCTTACTGTCTACATCAATAAGTCCTATACGCATCAGTCAAACAGTGATAGTTGTTGTAATATCTGAGGTTTGCCGAGGATATTATCGACGATTAGGTTGTGAGCGTATGCCGGTGCAATCATGGACCTGTCTTCGTCACAGAGGTTACCCGTGTGGCCGGACAGCTGATAGACGTTACGCTTTTCAGTGGGGTCCTGACGGGTAAAGCCATGTGTAGGCTCGCAGTTGACAAACCAATACTGAGTAGGTTTGGCAAAGTAATCACCTCGGAGTTGGCGGTTCTTGTCTATCAGTGCCGGCTTGTAAGGGAAGTTGTTATGCAAGTAGTGAATCTTTGAGTAGGGGTTCTCGACGATAAGCCTTTTACCCGTCACGTCAAAGTAGGTGAACATCTTCAATGCTATCTCATAGAACCTCTGACGCTCCTTGCTACGCTCGAGGATGGCTTGGTTGATTTCAAGTTGCGTCATACCTCTCTGTTTGTATGTCTGCCATGTGCCATCAAAGATGTAGGAGTTGTTGGCGGAGAAGTAGATGCAGGGCTGAAAGGCAATGGTAAGGTCATCGGTGGTGATGTTATCAAGAAGACTCTTCTGAGCATCGCCACTTACAAGCGAATCGTAGGCATTCTCTATCTCCGCAAACAGATCTATCTGATAATCCGTCTCACCGAAATTGTTCTGGATGTCAATATCGAAGGCTTCAAATCCCAGCTTCTTGAATTCATTCTTGAAGCAACCTGATTGCTCGTACAGAAGATGTACGCGCCCTTTGATTTCCATGACTCAGTTCTTGATTTTGACCAGGATCTGTTTTCTTTTCCTTAAAAGAGGATTGAATAGCCTCAATGATTTGTCTTCATAGAATACCATACGCAATCCGCAACTCCTGAGAGTATCTTCGCACAACTCGTATTTCAGTCCGACATAACTCACAAGAAGTGGCTTTTTCAGGACCCATTGTTCTACACGGATATCCTCAATACGAACAATAGTATCGTCGCAGACGACAAAATCGCCGACATCAAAACGCTTGTGTTCTTCGAGCCACTGATCGAGGATTTCATTAATAGATGTATGCAGCTTCTGCTCGGCCTGCTCAATCTCGTAGTCATACAGCGAATTGACACTCTCGATTTTTTGTATTGCTTCCTCCATTGTCATATCATAACGTCGACAAAAAGTGGTATGTCGTGATTGACACAGATATAATGCTCGTCCCTGCAGCCTTTGGATTCGGCCCAGCCGTCAGCGAATATCACTTCATCGCAGTCCAGGATCTTCTCGATAGTCTTACCCATACAGGTGTTGTACGGTGTAGCGGAATCCTGTATGACATCTTTGGGTGTGAAAACCTTCACGTCCTTAGAGTCGTATCTCTCGTGGGCTTTTCTGCATCTCTCAGGAAACTCCGCCTGATGGTCGGTGTAGGGAATTGAAACAAATATCTTCTTCATTTTGTGTGATTAAAAAAGGCGCCCCGAGTGGAACGCCTGTAGGTTAATGTAAAGGTTTGATTATTTCTTTTATGGTGTTTCCTGATGTACCCATATGCCGGCTAATATCTTCATGTAATTTCACCGAAGCAACTTCAAACAACTTTTTCTCATAGAAGTCTATCATAGGTTGTACATTCGGCCATTTGAGAGATGTCAAAACACGTACTTTGTATGGGGATTTTTGAATAAGCCTTTTCTTGAGAGCCTTTTTCTTCTTACGCGGAAGCCGAGCTTTTTTTGGTACAAACTCACGTCTCCACTTTTTATATTCACGGATTTCTTTGTGGGTCATTCTAATTTCCGCTGTCCACGAAGCACTTGCACTTAACAAACGGTCACGCACACTCTTGATCTCTTTGAAGGTAATAGGTTTGTCTGAGAAATGTATAGGAGTCACCTCACCTGTCGTTTGATCAATGACACTAAACACGGTCTTACCCTCACCTCTGGCCTCATCCATACCTAACAACATATCAGGTGCCATATTACTGCTCGCCTTTAAGTTGTTTAATCAGTTCGTCGGCGTATTTAATAGCCTTATTGATACCGCTATCATCTCTGGGGTCTCCCTCAAAGCCGTAACGTTGTATCGAGGCCACGAGGAAATCCTTCGCCGCGACACACCTAAAGTTAAACCAATCTATCGGATCTGGCCGGGCAATTATTTGAGTTTGAAATACACACTCTTGCTCTCCTGCGCTTGATTTGTCGCGCATAGGGCATATTGCTTCACAATCTTTGCACTTCATATCTATCTTTCTTTTTATTTCTAACCTTGTTGCGTTCCTTTCTCTTTCTTTTAACCTCGCAGGGCTTGACACCCTGGCAACCGCAGGTGGTGCCGTGCAGTTTGGTTTTGACGAAGTATTTGCATTTTGAGCATTTCATAGCGTTATCTGGTCTTTTAAATAATCGGGTGTCATAATAAAGAGTTGTAGGTTGTAGTATTTTACCCAATTTCTAAATGTTTGCCCAAATAAAACATCCTCTTTTGATGTTCTCGCAACCTTTTCGTGATAAGGTTTGAAAGGTACAAACAAAAGATTAGGGTGATAGCCGTATTTACTTAGTTCTTTTAGAGCGTTGTGTAGTGTATCTATTAGATTATCCTTTATAGGTATTTTGATAAAACCAAAACCGTAGGTTACGTCATTACAATCCATAAAAATGTGCTCCTCGTCATTCAACATGTCTGAGCTGAAGACGGCTTTCTCGAAAGGAAATTCATCCATAACTATTAATCCTTCATAAACAAAATCCAATGAGTTTTACTCTGTTTTCCGCTCTTATGCCCGAGAATGGGTGTGTAAGGTGTGAGCTCAAGTATCTGTGATACTTTCACATCTGTTTCATTCCATTTGAAAATCAAGAAACCACCATGTTTTAGGACGCGAAAACACTCAGCAAATCCCCTTTTTAGTATATCCTGCCACCCATGAGCCGGCAACCATCCGTACTTTTTCATTTGCCAATTCTCAGCCTCTTTCTTGGAGCCGGTATACTTCAGGTGAGGCGGATCGAACACAACCAAACGGAAGGTGTTGTCCTGAAAGGACATAGATGTAAAGTCACCTATAATATCCGGATGAACTGAAAAGTTCCTACCATCACAGAGTGTAGTATCAAAATCTCGCAAATCTTGAAATAACACACGAGGGTCATTTTTGTCAAAATATAACATTTTCCCTCCGCAACACGCATCGAGAATAGGTGGGTTATTTTTCATACCTTTTGTAGTTTTCTTAGTTTATCAGTAAAAGCTATAGCGTCCAATGTAGGGTTTACTATAACGCGCCGGTCAAAAACTATTACCGGATGTCCCAATAAAGGTCCTTCTGCGACTAAACCATAGCAGATAACTATATCATTGAGTTTTTTCATCGTCTGTTTTACGTACTTTTATTATAATCTCTACTTCATCACCAGAATTAAAAGTAAATGGTAATGGAGGCAGACAACTTACAATCACTCTCTCTATTTGGTCTATATACTCAGGAGTCCAATTGTATTTAATCTCAACCTTACTTTTGTCAAAATCTGGATAGATGCGACCTTTAAAAGAGAAGCGCGTCTTTCTCCAAAAGAAAAACCACGATATTCTTCTGAATAGTTTCTTCATATGTAAACGTTTATATTTGTCGAAGTGACCGCTTTCTCAGTTTTGGTGGCCGCATACGCTACACATTGGTCTCTGAGAGTGCAGAAGGTGCAGACACTATCGTTGATTGTCTGATTGTTGAAATAGCACTTCATTGTCGTTGTTGGTTGAATCGGTTGAGTATCTCGGAGTAATAGCCTTCCTCACCCATCTTCTTGATTTTGTCATAATCCAGGGAGTTGAGAAGGTTATCAGCGATGCGGACTATAGTTTGTATGTCTCGCCAAGTGATCACAAGGTCATCCCGCTTTTCCATCTCCGGATTCATGAGTTGATAAATACTTCAGCAAATCAGACACCAGGATATACTTACTGTCATTGACGGCACAACGTACCAATCTCGGGTCTTTATCTTCGCCGAGGCCCACAACAATCGCATCACTATCGAATTTATGGCCCGCCTTACAAATACGCCATACAGGGACCGGTATGTTAGGTGATGGTTTCTTTTCATCGTCGGACCTTTCCTCGAGTTTGGACAACAGGCCGGCAGTTATGATTTTGAGACCTTCATTCTCCATCCTACGAGACTCGGCCTGCTTGTATATACGAAACCAAACAAACCAACACGTAATCCAAATCGCATTGTTTATGCTATCCATTATCTCGTGCCGCCAAATCCTTAAAATAAGGATACCTGTAAGCATACCTACAATGGCATAAATGGTGAATACAAACCAATCAATCTTTCTTGCCTTGTTCTGTTTCATTTTGTTCGTTTTTTAATATGTTAGCGGCCCGTTCCTGAGCCTTTTTGTATTGTTGCCAGGCAGTTGTCACTTTCTTTTCCCATTCGCGGAACAGACGGTTACAACCCAACAAATTCTGTAGGCAGTTAATCATCGCCTTATCCGGTGGCTCCTCCATGAGTTTGATGCCCTCACTGAGCCAATAGTGCCATTTGTAGTCAGCTACACGGCTCTGCCACCTCTTGAAGGCTGCAATAGCTTCATCCTTACGGGCAAGCTGGTCCTTGAGTTCATCTATCTCAGCAAGTAGCTTTCCTCGCTCAATCGCCATATGACGTATGACAGTCTCGGGAGGGACTTCATTAGTTAATTTAAGTTCGGGTATTTTGCGTCCCATAATCTTTAGATGTCATCGATGTCAATATCTTCAATCTTCCACCCAGAGCAATCCCTGATAATGTTTTCCGTCTTCCTCTTGTCTGCAAGGATAAAATCGGGAGCTTCATTGTTGTACTGATACGTAATCAGACTATTCAAGGCTTTCAGACGCCCTTCCGCTTCTTTTTTCAGAAGATCAAGCAGTTCCGGTATACTATGGTGCTCAGACTTGAACTCCTCAAGAAAATCAGTGCCGTCAGATTCGTCGGTGTAGTAACCGCGTCCATCACAATCCAAATGCGCTTCATAAAAGGTGGTGTGAAGCGGCATTTCCTTTGATAAGGATACCGTCACTTTCTTGTTAAAGGCTATTGGCGGAGTGTCGGGTTGGTTCCGCGGGTCGTTCCTGTCGTTTGTATCTATCATAATCGTTTTTCGCTTAATGTGAGTCTTTAAACCACAGATCAGCCTCGGTATCCGGGTTCCATCCAAGTCGCTGAATCGGCTTGCTGGCCACATACGCATTCCATGCCTTCATGATGAGCTTTTCCTTTCGTTTGGGAGTCATCTTGGAGTTAGGCGACTGCATATCGTCGACGAGGATCTTTCGTAAAGTGCGGATCGTCTCGTTGGTTGTCGGCTCAATATCTGCCAATGCCTCAAAGAAATTCATAACCACCGATTGCGGATATGCCATATCAACCAAAAGATAATAGACATATGCGGCATAATACGATAGTTTCATTAGGTGCAAGGCTCTGTAAAGTTTGTCTCCGATCCGGCCCACTTCTTCATACAACTCAGAATTGCTATTAAATTCCTTCAGCACTGCATTATTGGACGCATAAATATTGGTACCGTTGTTTAATGACCGGCGGCCGCGTAGGGCTAACACTGCTTTGACAATACTTGACGTGCGGGATGCGCAGGTAGCACCATTGATAGCCAACGTATCTCCGGCACTGCGTTTTCTACCTTCGTCGGTCACGACAAAGACAGCCGGCTGACAATTCCGACCTACATAGAAAGGGCAACTCACACCACTCTTGACGATAGCTTTTAGACGATGTTGTCCGTTGATAAGGTTACCGTTGTAATCAAAAGCGATGACATCCGGACTAAGCATCCATTCACCGGCTTTCATTCGTGTCGCATATTCATTAACCTGACGCTCCGAGCACGGTCTATTCTTGTTGTTATGCTCGAGGTATTCTTCGGCCATCTTGGGCGAGATAGTCTCAATTCTTACGTTTGGCTTGAAGCCTTTTTCTTCTAATGTATTCATAAGCTAATATGGTTTTTGCAGACCTACCTGGAGTCGAACCAGGACTAATAGTGCCAAGGGCTATTGTGCGACCGCCACACTGTAGGTCCTTTTTTAGTTTTCGTTCTCGTGGATCATCACCTTCTCGATAAAATCATCGTGAACAGCCCGTTCTATTCCGTATGAAGGGAGTGAAATGAAATCTTTCGCTCTGTTAATGCCGTGTATCACCGTGGCGTGTTCTCTATGAAACGCACGACCTATACGTGGCGTTGACCATTTCAGATCCTCATAGAGAAAACGAAAAAGAATAAAACGGCAGACAGATGCTTGCCTTAGCCGGGAAGCAGATAAGATAACAGCCCTTTCAACTCCTCCGGCCTCACTGATAAAAGGAAGCAGCAAATCCACAACTTCTTTATCAAATCTCATCTTCGTCTTGGTTGTCTATTGCGGTGAAATGAAGACCGCGAGTCGCATTTTTATTCTTGATACAGTTCACAATAGTCATATAGGGAAGACCTATATGTTCACTGCATTCACGCACAGAATCGAATATCTGCCCTGTCTCCACACAAAGAACCGTGCGTTTCCAACACTTCGGATGCTTCTGAGCCTTGGGCTTCTCTTCTTCGACGACCGGTTCGGGCTGTACGGGCTCCGGATGAAGAGAGTTCTTCCATCGCAGCCTGGATTTGACGAGTTCCTCGGTAATCTCACTCGCTGTCAGTGCAATGAGACGCTCCATATCAAAGATGCTTATCTCACAACCTTTGTATAAGGCTTTGATGGTAACCAGATCATCCAAATTGGATGAGAAATAGGAGTGTACGCATTTACCTGCGATGACAACAGAAACAAGGTAGCGCTGGCTCATGTGATTGATAGTTGAGTTAATACCTGTATGGTGTGAAATGAATTACCGCCAAGGGCTGCGAGAGATCGTATTTCCGGAACCATTCCATCCAATCATTAAGTACAAGGCCGTCATTTATAGCCAATTGTATTTTGTCTAAAGACCTTCCATCAATATCAAACATATTAAAGGAATACATCCCGTCCCGGTCGGCCGTGAATTCAAGTTTCTGAATACCGATACCATCCTCTTTTGTCAGGACCGCCAATTCAATCTGCTTGGAGCAATAAGGCTTGCCGGACCACTGACGGATCGACAGACAAGCTTTACCGGCCTCTATCTCATCGAAACGTTGACGCCATAAGCCGTAATTGGCTCGTATGGTATGCAACTTCTGCCATTGGTCACCAAAATGGTGGATACTTGCTTCAAATTTGGCCTTGAATCCCGTTGGCTCGCCGGCCCGATTGTGGGTGACAGGGAATACCTGCGATAAGGTGATTACGTATGTCTTCATCTTTCAAAAAAAGAAGCCCCACACCGGATGACCGGCATGAGGCTTACCAACAATAACAACAAAACGTTTATTCTCCCTTCTTCTCCTCTTCCTTCTTCTTGAGGTGCTTGTCAAACTCCAGGACGTCAAGGATACGGGTCTTCTGAATGTCAGCAATCTCGTAGTCCTCGTTGGAACCCTTGTAGATCACCTCGTCAACTGCCTTGCGAGCATTCTCGTTGCTGTCCGACTGGATAAGGTAGAAATGAGATACGCTCTTTGTCTTGGTGCGGGTGCCACCCTTACGTGTGCGAACCTCAACCTCCTCGGTGGTCACCACCTTGGCTTTGTACCAATTCTCTGCAGCGGTATCGTCACTGAAGCAAATCTCACCGTACTTAGGACGAATAATACCGGCTACGTTGCGGATAGGCCGGTTGCTGTAATTCAGCTCCTTACGGATACGTTCCTCTGCATCGATGAATGACGCAGCCTCAACTACATACTTCTCTTTCACGGTCTTCGGAAGACCTTTCGGTGTGGTTTCTGTTACCTCAATTGTTGTTTCCATCCAAAAACCACTTCTACTTCTTTCTGCCATTTTTGTTTGTTTTTTAGTTAGACAATATGGTTATTAAATTGTGTTAGAAAGGGGGTTCATCGCTCGAGTCAGGCGCACTGAACGGAATAGTGTTGTCTACCGGTGCCGCCGGTGGCTCGTCGACAGGTTGTTGAATAGGTTCCGGTTCCTTGAATGACATCTGAACTCCGATATCATCACGCCATCCGTATTCAACTTGCTCGACCATGGTGTTCTTGAACCTGCGGCTCTCCATCTCGTAATACATACCGCAGAAGTAATCCTGCACACCCATCATTCGGTCCTTGGCAATCTCGAGCATATTATTGAACTCGGGGGAGTTCTGGTCGGGCCTGAACAGAAGGTTGGGGAAGACCTCCTTGACACTACGGCGAAAATCCTGATTGACACGATGCATTATAGCGACATAAGAGGCTGCATCGGTGATATTGCTGTTTCCTGAGATGTCAATCTTACGTATGAAAGCAGAAGTCTTTCTCGGATGAGCAACAAGGATGACGATTGCCATCTCTTTCTTGCAGAACTCGGTGATCTGATTAACCAGGTCTTTCTGCTGTTTGTTGTTGTCTCCACCGAAGATGTCAATATCCATCGAGAATAGGTTATCCAAGATGAATATGCGGACACCCAACTTCAAGAGTTCTCTCATGTCGGAGAAAATCTGCTCCCATTTGTTTGAATACTCGTTGTTGTACAGGAAGAACTTACCATCCATCCACCGGTCTATCTTCGCGCCAATCATGTCATTCACGAAGAAATAGCTGCCATGGTCGGATTTATTCAGATGCCTGGCTCCTGCGGCTACCATCTGTATCCATGCCTTCAGCACGTCGGGCCTCAACTCACCGGACCATAATGCACACTTTTCATTCTGCTGCAGGAAATTCAGGATAAGAGTGTTCAGCCATGAGGATTTACCCGATGAATTGGAACCGCTAAGCACCATGAGGGAACCGAAGAACAAACCCTTGATACGTCGGTCGAGTTCGGTGAATCCTGTCTTGACATGAGGAAGGTCATTCACGTTGACCTTCGTTATATCCTTCATTGAGAACCATTTCTTACCCAACTCGGGCGTTTCAGGCTTTATCTCGGGTACCGGTTGGTAGTGAACCGGTTGGGGTTGAGGTTGGTACTGACGCTGCGGTTGATTAAAATTTGTTTGAGGCTTAGGATCATATGCGTTCGGCTCAAACATCAACCTTAATTCATGCCAATCATGATGAGAGCAACTCTGATGAAAGCACTTGAAGGCTATTGCTCCGTTTGGCATTTCAAAGATGGCTGAATCCGGATTTTTATGACCGGAATCAAAGGGGCATTCGGTCAGCACGTATTTGGTGCCACCTCCAGGAAGGGGAACTTCCTTTGCGACACTTATGTTGTGGTCACTTATAAATTTACGAAGATTGAACTCCTCCCTATTTCCATTACTATAATTGTAATTTTTGTTGGCCGGTTGTTCAGTAACAATCTTAAATTTCTCATTAAACGCATCAATAAAAGCCTTATTTACTCGAACAATCTCATCCGGCGCACTCAATATCCGAGCTTGTCTATGCGGTCTTTCTTCGGTGCTACGTCCTTTTCTACCAAAAGAACCCGGAAGGCGAATAATTCGGTTTGCATCAAATAAGACATTATCTATCTTAACGTGTTCATCCGTGAAATTACTTCCAAGAATTTCGAGAAAGTTTTTAATTGTCTGCTCCGCCTCCAAGGTGTTTTCCATATCTATCGGAATGAAGATATGATATCCACTCGACGAATCGCATACAATCGGCTCACAAAATCCATTTTCTTTGAGAAATCTATAAACCGCACCGGCTTTTTGATGCGCTAATTCTTTCTCAGCATCAGTTGAACTGACTCCACTGGGCCTCTCGCAATCAACATCAATGGGGAGATACCATCGGTGTTCTATATCTTGTTTACTTGTGGCTGTTCCCTTTACTTGCTGAAATCTGCCATATTGAGAACGACTGGCGCAGGCACGTTTAACCTCATTGACAGAAAAGTAAATATTCCATGTATCATAAGGCTTGAGAGCTTCAATCGCTTGTTCTACATCGTAGAAATATCCGCTATATGTCTTATCACCAAGCAAACGAATCTCAAACAATTCGTCATCTCGTTTGAAAATCTTATGCCATTTTCGTATTTCTTCAATATTCATGTCAATCGGATAAATTCATACCCATTTGGAACTTTTAATTTCCCCGTCATAAAAGCAGAAATTGTACTTGGGGCGAACCCTAATTGTTTTGCGGCATCTTTTTGAGAGTCGAAACAACCAATAACAACACCTGTTTTTTTAACGAGAACTTTCATACTAACAGCAGCACTGAATATTTTCGCTCTTATCTTTCGCAATTCAGGATGGCGATTGTAAGATTCTCGCGTACTATTTGAATTGTTAATCCTTGCAATTGGAAAGTTTAGATTTTCCTTACAGGTACACCATCGAAGATTATCCACTCGATTATCGTCTCTTATGCCGTTTATATGATCGATTAAATTTTTACCACGAACAAACGGTATAAAAGCGTTAGCAACAAGCCTATGAACTTTCAACATCTTATTTCTTCCTGTTGACGCATCACGCAAATGAACTATACAGTATCCATCTTTATCTCGACGTAAAACAAGAATTTGTCCTTTGCAATATTTCTGACCCCCAGAAGAAAGAGGAACATATCTATCAAGAGAACGAACCCTGCCTAAATTACTGATTTGATAAAGGCTCGCCCATCCCTCGATATCTTTCCATATTTCTTCCATCTCTTATTTTATTTCTTGCATCACCCATTGCTTTTTCTCTTTGCTCCATATCCAATCATGAAGTTCACAGTTTACCATGGCGCCGTCGGGCCGGTTGTCATCGGTGTATCCGTCATTGAGATTGGCAAGATATCCATAGAACTCCAAGCATTTTCTGTGAGGGTTCCATGTCTGACTCAAACCATCCGAAATGGGTTTGTATTCTTCCTGACTGCCTTGCTCGGGATCAAAGATGACTGCACCGCGACTGACGATGACGTCATTGAATGTCTTGTCACGTAAAAATCTTTGGAAGTCCTTCTGATATTGACATTCACGGCTACTGACATATGCTTGTATATGAGGCAGGACTTTTGTTTTATTCTTTTCCGATAGTTTGTTCCATTGTTCCAAAGACTCGGCCTTTGAGCCCTTCCGTCGGTATGCAACCCAACATTCCTCGAACAAAGGATCTTTTTCCTTTTTAGGCTTTTCTACCTTCGTTTTTTGTTGTTCAATCTGTTGTTCATTTTGTTGTTTATTCTGTTGTTCATTTTGTTGTTCAACACTATCAACCATCACATTGTTTTTCTTTATGGTTATCAATGAGATAAGTCGGCTTTTTTGTTGTTCAATCTGTTGTTCATTTTGTTGTTCAACCAAAAACTTTCTAACTGTGTTCCGGCTCCATTTCCAACGGGCTGCAAGCCTCTCTTCCGATTCAGCTATTTGCCCTTTTTTAATGTTCACCTTGATACCTCGCACAGTGATGGATGTGTCTTCGGTGGCCGCAAGGAAATACAGATCTAAGAGAGCCTGAAACTTCGTGAATTTCTCAGATAAATACATATCTGAGTTTATCAATTCACGGCTTATTATAATATGTTCGGGTATTGCCATACTGGAGTATTGTTTCCTGGAGAATAATAAAAGAGGGAAGAGCCTCCAGATACTCTTCTGACTACTCCTACGTCTAAAGCACGCAGGGTTCTGGGGCAAGCATAGCGCAACCGCTTACTTTACGCCTCCAAAGGGATAGTCCTTCCCTGTCTATATTCTCGGCGGCATTCAAATCCCGCTCATGTCTCGTGCCGCATTGAGGACACACCCATGAACGTACCGCCAAATCCTTTACATCAGAGTTCTTGTAGCCACAGACTCCACACGTCTGACTGCTTGCAAAGAACCTATTCACCTTCTGGAATGCATAACACTTGTATTCCAACATAGACAGGAAACTCTGCCAGCCGACATCGTTTATGGCTTGTGCAAGATGATGATTCCTCACCATATTCTTTACCGCCAAATCCTCAACACTTACCAAGTAGTAATTGTCGGCTATCCAACGGCTCAACTTATGGTTGAAATCCTTTCTCTGATTCGCAATATGCAAATGTAAGGCCGCAACCTGTCTCTTCACCTTGTGCCAATTCCTTGATTGTTCTTCGGTCTTGACACCTCTCTTATACTTTCTTGCGGCACTGCGTTGCAACACTCTCAACTTCCGAAGATTGGATTTGAGGTATTTTTGGTTCTCAAACACCTCGCCGCCACTTAAAGTTGCAAAGGTCTTTATACCCACATCTATACCGCAATGAGTACCATCATACTTCTTTTGAGGTCTTTCGCTCGTTTCATAGAGAATGGAAACGAAATACCTGTCAAGAGCAGGCTTGTACTCTACGGTATATGAGTGTATGTTGCTTATTTGCTTGTTGTGCCCTTTGTAGATTCTGACCTTACCAACTTTGGCTATGCTACAAGTCCATTTATCATAGTCAATTCTACAAGGTTCAGGAACCCTGAATGTTTCCTTGCATTTTCCCTTCTTCTTGAATTTCGGAAATCCCGCACCTATCTTTCTGATATTGCCGAAAGCATTACACATATCCTTGATTTTCTGCTGCAAGGCGTGTATATGGCAATCAGACAAAAATAGATATTCCTTTTTCCAACCGGTAAGGAGTTTGTCCAACTCATACTCACTGACCGAAAACTTATTGGTCTTGTATTGCTCAACCTTATACGCCAAAGCCATATTATACACAAACCTGGCACAGCCGCATGCTTTCTTAATGGCTTGCTTCTGCGTTGAATTAGGTTTCAATTCGTATGTAATTGCTTTAAGCATAATATGGAGCAGAAATTAAAATAGGAAATACCCACCTCTAAAGGAGCGGGCTTGTTTATTTATTCTCGTCAGATCATATATCACATAATTCTTATTGTCGTGATACCGGCCCGCCTACAAGCCTCAAAATAAGCTGGCAGGAATGTGTTGCCATCAAACCAACGTTTCTCCATAAGGTGTTCGGGCCAGTTGGTTACAGGAAGAATATCATGCGCTATCTGATAACCGCCACGTCTGCATATCATATCACCTGAAGGTGATAGAAACCAATCGGTGTTGAATTCCTCGTATCCCTCAGGAGCCTTATATATGAAATCAAAGGCGAATTTCTGTGTGAAGTCTATTTCGTTCATAGGTCGAATGATTGGTGTCCGGATGGACTATCACATCCGTCCGGACTAAATACCTCAGAATGGTAAACTATCGCCACTCTGTTGCTGAGGTGCAGCTTGTGGAGCCGGAGCTGCTTGTGCCTGAGGTGCTGGTGCTGCCTGAGGTGCTGGTGCCGCCTGAGCCTGCTGTCCTCTTTCCACCTTCCAGCATTCTACCTGATTGAAGAACTTACCCTGATACTCACGAGTGTTGATTCCCAGATGAACTGTTACTTCCTCACCTTCGGTGAATGCCATGTTGTTGATGCGCTCTTTGCCGCTGACATCAAAAACAATACTCTTGGGATACTGACCGGCTTCATGCTGAAGAACGACAGACTGACGGGCCCAGGGATTACCTGTCCTCGGTGATACTCCTTCCTCGAGAGGGAGGACTTTGGTTACAAAACCTTTGATGATTACATCCATAATTATAATGATTGTTGATTTAAAACCACATGAGTTCTTTTTCAAACTCATCCTTGTTGATATCAGGAATGAATAACTGATACAGCACATCCTTTACACGCTCGTAGAGAGCATCAAATTCGCTCTCGGTTAGCTTGTCAAACGCTATAGACTTCGGCATATCCAACCATTCGTTCCTTGTTCTGTTATAGACCGGCTCGCAATGCCCTGCGGCAATCTCTACGGTCTTGCGGAAGGACTCCTTGCTGTTATAGAAGAAATCCTGTTGCTTTTCGGTCAAATACTCCCATGCGCAGTTGATGAGCGAGAAGTATTTCCGCAAGAACTTGTAGTTGCGGTATTCCTTTATCACGCCTTCGACTATCGTGCCACGCTTGAGATGCTTTATCTGCTCCTTGTCATCGTCTGTGGCTGGGATAAATCCCATATCCGTAACTACTAAATTCAGTTTCATTTGAATGTGATTCTTATGCTCGGACTCACCTCGCTTTCTTTCAGATACTTTTCGTATAGATCGGGATGCTCTGCGGCAAAGGTCTTGCTGTCAAACGACTTCTTAGGTTTGGGAGTCACCGTGGTCATCTGAAGAATATCCGTTGAGAATTTCTTGATGCCTCGGTCGAGCATCATCTGACACAGACCGTCTTTTATTTGCTTTAGTTTCTCTGTCTTTTCCTTGACTTCGGCGTCCAATTGGGAGAGATACTCCTGCACTTCATAAACCCTTGCTGGCAGCTCACCGAACGTCTTTTGGATATCAAAGGGCTTATCATTGAGATCCGCCTCTATGAGCTCATCCAACGGCTCATCAGCCCATGGCGTCAGTCTGACGAATTTGCTCTTGTCATCCCGCAGCCACATCACATATATGCCTGAGATACAAAGATCCGGGTTTAACTTCTCAAACCACCGTTTACACAGACTCTGCTGCAGTGTGACGTTATCGATATGCAAATCGAAGGTGCGTTTGAAATCTATGAGGTAAATATTACCATAAGAGTCCATGACTACCTTGTCGATAGCTGTGGCGTAATTTTTCTCGTCGCTGACAACATACTCTGTTGCAAGTACGGAGAAACCATTCTCCGCCATGATACGCATATAACTCTGCAGCTCGGGCAAATCACTGCTCACACCAAGTTCGTCATAGAGCTCAATGGTCTCATGAACCACGCTTCCTTTAGCTGCTGCATTGGAGAGTATCTCCTGCCATTGCTCGTCAGTGTAGAAGTCGGGTTTCTTATAGGTATCCGGGAAGGCTCGGCTGATGAGGGTCTGCGTGATGCCCTTCAGCTCCTTATCCCCCAGAAAATACTGATGCGTGTCACTCTTGAACACCACCGGTGACTGTTTGAGTCGTGGCTTTTCCATATCAAGACTTGTTGTTTCCGTTTATCTGATCTTTTCTCGCAGTGAGGGCTCCGGTGAACTGTGCGTTCCTCTGATACTGAGGATTGGAGTTGTATATCGCAGTAAGCTGTTTCAGGTCCTGCGCCTGAGCGATCTGATTGAGGATTTCCGGCATAGGTGTCAGAGATTGCTGTGTCACGCCTCCACCCTGTTGCGGTTGCGGTTGAGGTTGCGGTTGTTGCGAAGAAACCTGTTCGTATTTGGTGTCGAAGAATTTTATCCCCTTTCCGAAATAAACATCACCTGCAACACCCAAGGCTTTCATAGCAACCGACAGAGCATCTGTGAGTGACATCTTGTAATGCTCGTCGCTGATAACGAAATAGCCTTTTGATGTCTTGGATACTGCAGATGAACCGCCGGTACCAGGGATAGGCTCACTCCATTGGTCTCCGTCCTTTATGTAAAGGTTGATGTTGGTGAATGCCTTGACCTCCTGATCGTATGTCTCAGTCCATTGTTTCGTAATCTCATACTTCCAACCTATACCGCAAGGCCCGAACACCTCTGTCATTATACCTATACGGTATTGGGGATTGATATCAGTCATGCCTGACAAAGAACCTCCTTGTATCGTTTTCTTTGCTTCTTCCGGCACCACTTTGAGTCTCTCGTAAAATCGGAGATTCTCGGTTTTTTCTTTCTTGTCTGCCATATTATTTCGTGTTAAAACTTATGTCATTGAGTGTGCGGTGAAACTCCAACACACCGTCAGCGACAGCTTTGTTGAGTTCTTCCTTTAACCTCTTATTAACCTCATTCTGTATCTCTGTATGGAGAACAAAAGGAGGGTCTATGTTTTGGGAGCGTCGCACTTGCTCTATATCCTTGATTATCGCAATTACGTCTATCATTTTTTAATCAAATAAAGTAGGTGCTTGTGAATCTCTTTTCTCAACGCCATAAACCTCAGTGAGAGTAAACTCAATCCTTGGATTATTCTTATCGATGAATTTCCGTGCATGGATCTCAGTACACTGCCGGTCGTTTTTGATAGCCTTGCAGTTTTGGAGGCAATCTAATACCACTTTCATAGCATTGTCAAGGTCTGGCTGATTCGACTGAAAATAGACATCGATATCCATCTTGAAGAAACCTTCTATCATCCGGTCGCGATAAGCGCCACACTGCAGAGCAAAAGATTTCTCATAGGCATATAGTGCAGAAGTCTTTCCCAAACTACCATGCCCACCTATGGTGATTACCTTGTAGCAGTTGGATTTTGAAGGCGGCTGGCCTAAAATCACTTGATCATGTTTCATATCTATATATTTTCGGTTGTTTCTTTCTTTGGCCGGTTCATCCACAGATTGAGTTCATGCTCCATACCTTGTATGGCCGCTTTCTCGAGCATCTCTATCAAATGTTCTTTGCTTTGAGACGGAGCAGGGCGATGCATATTGTCGTAGATGTTCTCAGCTATCTCTTTTGCTTTATCAGACCAATTCATGTTTTATTTGATAAATAAAAAAAGGGCGACTCTCACGAGCGGCCCTTTTCAAATAACCATCTAATAATACATTTATGAATATAACGAATCCGGTCGGGATTCGTGAGCGGAGAGAGTTATCGGCCCTATCCGCCCGGGTTGAATTACCTTCACAGGCGATTGCATACCACAAGTTTTCAGTATAGAATTGATATTCCTACCTTACAAGTAGTGCCCGAATAGCAAGACTCGAACTTGCAAGCCCAGCCCACGGGCGCATTATGTTGGTGGGCTATCTTCCAACCTGCCGCGTCTACCATTCCGCCATATTCGGGGTGTCTCCGTGAGCATCCAATGCTGACTTCAACAAACTTAATTACTAATCAATTATTGCCAAAAAAGCGATTTACTAAACCCTGATCCTCACGGACTTTTATGGGTCTGCTACATTCCAAACCTTGCGAAAAAAAGAAGTTGTGTGAGAATAGCGGGGCTCGAACCCGCGACGCATGGGTTAGTCCCCATCGCTCTACCATCTGAGCTATATTCTCGCCGCCGGCTTGTGACCGGCTTATGTTTTTGGGGCGTGCAGCGTGACCTGCAGTTTAATAGCCATGCCAACCCCTGAGATTTTCTTAGCCTTATGTTTTTCTTTCAGGGATTTCTCCCCTTCAGTATAGGCGGTTGTCTCCGCCAACCCATTTTACCTATTCACCTACAATCGGTTTTCAGCCTGGACGCATGGGCTGCATCTGTCAAGAGGTATGCAGGTCCTTCCTGCATCGGCGGACTGTCTCGCAGTCCATTGTCAGTCGGGTTAGCACGTAACCCACTCGTGTCTCCTCTCTAAGCTCTGTACTGAGCCTTCTGATATGTTAAAGAGCTATTTAAATCACCTTTCCTTGCTCAATGAGCCTGTCGAGGTCTGTTTTCTTCACAAAAACGGTGTGGCCGATCTTGTGGTAACTCAGTCTGCCGCTCTCACGCAAATCATCTATGAAGTCACGCTTGACCCCAAGATAATCCATACAGTCACGTGTAGTGAGCCATATGCGCTCCACCGGCATTATCTTCGTCTTATCCATTGACTACGAGACGAAGAGGGCTGGTGAATTCCACACTCTTTGATGGTTGGTTGGCCTTAATCCAACTCATGAGACCGCGTTCGGTGAACACAAGCCTCTTACCCACCTTGGAGTGAGGTATTTCATCAGCCTTCTGATATAATGTACCTACGGGTATACCTGACCATGATGATGCTTCATCGATACTCATAGGCTTGGAAGGGAACAATTGCTCCGCAAGCTCATCATCGGTCTTTAAGCGTTCTGCAAATCCTGAGACAATCAGGTCCGCCATCTGGCGCATTTCATAATCAGTCATACCACACCAATTTTGATCGTTATTTATTCAAGACCTTCGTACAGGTCTCACCCATCGCGTGTATCAGGATGATATTGTCATCGAAGAATTTCTGAACCTCGAAATCTACCACACCTTCGGGCATACCCAAACGCTTGATACGGGAGACGAGGGTGGAGGCAGTATCTAAATGGAATGCATCCTCACAGAGGAATGGCTTTATCTGCCCCGGCTTCATTTTTCTGAGATCTTCTGTTACTACGTTCATTTACTCTGTTAATGTTTTAGAAAACTTTCGCGTGTATTTGGCTGACTCAGAATAAATACCCACCTTTGCGGTCTGGATATTGCTACGAGGGGATTTACTCTTCGCCAGCCCTTTCTATACACATCGGTTTGTTCGTTTACTGAGGGCTAAGGTAGGGAGTTTTCCTTATTCTGCAAAGACTAATACGGAAAAGTTTCCGAGTTTAACAATTATTAAGAATATGGGAAATATGACTGACAGGTTAGCTGAATACCTGGAATTAAAAAGAATTGCGTTTAACAGGGTGGAAACAGACTGTGGTTTATCCAATGGCCTTATAGGAAAAGCCATCAATAACGGGACCACATTGAGAAGCGACAATATAGAAAAGATTCTAAATAGATACTCTGATCTCTCCGCAGAGTGGCTTATGCGAGGCGTAGGTAATATGCTAACTACTGACGGCATTCAACCGGAACAAGTCTTCAAGACCCTCAATATGCCGCCCAACAGCGACAAGATAATAGAAGTATGGAAACAGTTTATGGATTGCACCAGAGGAATGCAGGATCTATATCGGCAGGCTAACAATGCCGAATCCGTGCAAAAAACGTGCGACCACGATGATACACAGTCGGACGATACTAATAATGAGTAACTTACAAATATGGAATATTATTCCCAAGCCAAAAGTCGCGAGTTCGAGTCTCGTCTATCGCTCAACACGCAATCAGTTATTTATCAGTTATTTACAACTGATTTTACCCCTCCATAACGTGCGATTTCAGTATAAAAAAAACCTTATTTATATAGGGTTTTATAGGCTATTTTAGGTTGTTTTCCTTATTAGCTGTGCAAAAATCCGTGCAACAAAATGCGTTGCATCATTCTCAACAACAAATCGTAACTATATGGAAATCAGTATATATATAGACGGAAGGAAACCAAAGAAGAACGGCGACATGCCGGTAAAGATAGCGCTCCGCCGTGCAAATAAGACAGTGTTCATACATACCGGAGTCTATACGAAGTATAAGTTCCAGGGTTTTACCTTCCCTGCATCAGAGGTAGGTGCCAAAGCAAAGACAGCCTGGCTCGCCAAATGCTATGATAGCATTAATGAGTTGTGTTACAGGAATGCTGCATTGTCCCTGCAGGCCATCAAGGAGAAGATTGAACACGAGATACTCGGGAGAGAGGTACAGGAGGTAAAGACCGACGGCAAGACTTTGGCTGACTTCTGTGACGATTATGCCGCAGGTAAGAAGAAATCAACCGCCAGGCTTTATTTACTAACCGCTGTACGCATAAGAGAGTATGACGCGACCATCACACCGGACGGACTCAATCCGGCGTGGCTGAGAGGATTTGAGGCTTATCTGCGAGACAAGCGCAAACTCTCCATCAACGGCATAGCACAGAAGATGCGTAACATCAAGGCGGTGATGAACCAATGCATAGCGAACAAAGTCACGACTAATTATCCGTTCGGCAAGAACGGCTATACGATACGGGAGGAAGAAACCGCCGTTGACAACCTGACGGCGCAGGAGTTTGCAGTATTGCGTGATTACCCGTGTGAGCCATGGCAGCGAATATACCGTGATATCTTCTGCTTATCCACCTACCTGGCCGGCATCAACATCGGGGATCTCCTCCTTTGTAAAGGACTGACCAACGGCAGACTCGTATTCGTGCGACGCAAGACCGATAAATCCAACGCGACCAAAATTCGACAGATAAGCCTGCCTGTCTATCCGGAGGCCATGGAGATAATCAACCGGTACCGCGGTAAGAATTATCTCCTCAACATAATGGACAGCATGGCTGATTATACTACCTTCACTCAGCATTACAACAAGGCATTGAAGAAGATCGGGCCGATAAGCAAGGTTCCCGACAAGAGAGGGCGAAGGCTGAAGCTGGAGTACCATCCGTTGTTCCCGTTCCTCACCACAAACTCCGCGAGATACACCTTTGCGTCGGTTGCCGTCAATGACCTGGACATAAGTGACAGGACTGTCGGTATGTGTTTGGGACATTCATGGACAAAGAATGTCACTTCACGTTACATCGCCAATGATCAAGCAAAGATTGATACTACCATCCGCCGGGTGATTGATAGACTGAATAAATTCTGAAATTCTCAAAATTTAAAGAAAAGTAGCAAAAGAAAGTGTGTGTTATATTATTTATAGTTTAATATATTTAGCATAATATATTGTTGAAGAAATAAAGAGAAGGATAGAGAATAAATTCTCTCTCCACAGAGAAAAAAGAACCTCGGCCGGATTTCTTTTTTCCGTTCTGACTTTGGGATACAATTAATAGTTAAAAAACATCAATAATTCAAACAACCACAAATAACCACAAATAACCAAAATAACGGAGGTTAAAGTCGAAATTAGCCTATAACAACCTGTAAATCCGGCACTTATATTTGCATCGAAAATACATCGTAAGTGGAAAGAAACATTTCAAGAAGAGATGAAGCGGAAGTATAAATAAATGTATTGTCGAACTGATAGTATTTTGATTTTATAGTTATGATAGCCTATAGTTTTAAACTCTACAACACTGATAAGACTGGGTATTTAGATAAGATGCTTAGTGAAGCCGCATGGGTTTGGAATATGGCTCTTGCTATTCAAAAACGGTATTATCAGTTGACTGGCAAATACATAAGTGCGGTAGATATGCAAAAACATTTTGCAAAAAGACATAAGAGAATTTATCTTCATAGTAATACTGTACAAGAGATACTGCAACGTCAAGATGAAGGTTATCAGAGATTCTTTAAGCACTTGTCCGCAAGACCTCCGAAGTTTAGGAAGGCGAAGGAATTTTCATCTATAGTCTTCAAGCTCTCTGGTGGTTACAGGCTCTCCGACAACCGATTCACGATAAACAAGATACACAAGACTTTCAAGTTCAGCAAATCAAGAGAGATTGAAGGTAACATAAAACGAGTGACCGTCAAGCGAAATAGATTGGGTGAATACTTCATAGTGGTCACAACCGATGCTAAATCCCAAACCTGCGTTAAGTCACGCAAGGGTGCAAGCGTGGGTATAGATTTCGGTTTAAAGCATTACTTAACCCTTTCTAACGGCGATGTAATTGATTGTCCTCTTTTTCTCAGGGGTAGTCTGAATGAATACCGCAGATTAAGCCGTAACTTATCTAAATGTTCACGTGGTTCCAATAATAGAGAACGTAAACGTAAACAATTAGATCGGCTCTTTTTAAATATAAAACATAAGCGTGATGATTTTCAATGGAAACTCTCACATGAACTATGTAGAAAGTATAATGAGATATTTCTTGAAGACCTTAATCTGTCTGGTATGTGCAAACGTTGGGGACGCAAGATGTCTGACTTGTCTTTTAGTTCATTTGTGTTAAAATTAGAACATGTCGCATCCAAGTATGGGGTCGTAGTTCACAAGATTGACCGCTTCTATCCGAGCAGTAAGACCTGCTCCTGTTGTGGGTATATTTATAAGGAACTCCGCTTGTCAGAGCGTACCTGGGTCTGCCCGGAATGCCATTCGGTTTTAGACCGCGACTTGAATGCGAGTATAAACATCTATCGGAAGGGCGTTTCCGATTTGGGGAGCGATAGTAAGACGCCGATTGGGTTTCCTCTCAGCGCAGTCGCGTTAGCCACCCAAGAATCTCATCCTTAAAAAAGTTGAGAGTACGTCAAATCGCAAGTGGTGTTCCGATTTTGATAATTAACAGTTTACAAGGGCATTGAATGAAGACTCTGAACACCACACCTGGAGTCGGATTTCTCTGCCCTTTATTTTAGAACCAATGCTAATCAAACCGACTTATGACAAATTCTACCGCATCATCTATACGCGGGGGAAAGACAAGCAGACGACAGATATCGTCGAGGCTACCGAGGAGCAAGTAAAGGATCTCGTGACGGTAGTAATCAAAGGCCGTACCTTTCATCCGGCCGGCAAGTCGGGTGTCATCCCTTCATCCAACGTCCAGCTTTGGGAGTATAACTGCCTGACCAAACAGAATAGGTTATGCCGTGAGTTCCCGAAGGTATACAATCTGTCGCCCAGGGCAATCCGCACGGCTGTAGAAGAGTCGGTACGTTCCAATAATCCGAAAACATTATAAAAGCATAGAACTATGAGTGTATTAGATTGGGCAGAGCAGGAATGCCGTATAGCCTGCAAGAGGGAGAACCCTGATTTCAACTTTGATGACGACAAGGCTTTTGATTACGGCTGCAGTTGCTACAAGTCGGCCTTGAAAGCCTATAAGAGCCTGTGTAATGATGGTCATTCCGGTTATAGTTGGAGTATAACCAAGAATATTCTGATAAGGTTGATGAACGATCAGCCTTTGACACCTATCACCGATGAGGACTTCTTTATGAACGCGCCAAAAGAATCCTTCGAGTTTGATTCTGATTACCTGAAGGAGCAAGGTTTGAAATCCGAGATACAATGCCCGCGTATGAGCAGCCTGTTCCGTCGTGAGGCTCTTGACGGCACGGTGTCTTATCACGACATCAACCGTGCGTATTTTATTAACGCCGAGGGGCCGAGTGATACATATAGTACCAATACGGATTTTCTCGACAAGATGCTTCCTATTACCATGCCGTATATGCCGGAGAATGGTAAATACAAGATCTACGCCCAAACTTTCCTTACGGACCGAAAGAATGGTGATTTCGACACCAAGGGGCTCTTATATATGGATACGCCTAAAGGGGAGAGAGTTGCTCTTAATATCTTCCGTACAGAGAAGAATGGTAAAATGGTTGACATATCAAAAGAGGAGTATGACGAGCTTCTCCGGAAGCGTATTGACACATTAGATGGGAAAGTGGCCCACAATCTGTTATGGACACTCATAAGCAATTCTTCAGATGATAAGGAAACAGAGCGAAGGGAAAAGGCTTATGCTGAACGTGAGCAATACCTGAAGGATAATGACTTTGTGAGCCTGAAAATCAAATGTGAGTTCTTCAATGACCCCGAGCATTGGCAGTACAATACATTCTCTATGCATCAGGCACTCTGCCGTGGTGATGAAGAAAAATATAAGGATATCCCTGAGCTGGTATCCATTGCGAAATATCTGAGTTGTATTCTTTTGGCAATATCCAAATAAATGTGGCTATGACGGATTCAGAAGCATTCACCGAACTGCACAAGATTTTCGATGAGGAAAATAAAGCGCTTAATACGGTGAGGATGGATTATGTTCAGCGCAGAAGAACAATCCTTGACGAATGGGCCGCAGAACACGCCAGGTTTAAGATTGGGGATATACTGCAGATGTCCAGTATAATCATCCAGGTGGAACAGATTATCGGTGAAAGTCTGACAATAGGTAGTGGTCTGTATGTTACTTATTACGGTCGTCGTTTGACCACAAGGAAGCAACCCACGAAAGATGGCTCCTACGCAAGCGTCTATGACGACGGCCGAGAGATAATCAAACTAAACAAGTAAAAGAGAATAACTATGGCACTATTACAAATAATGATGCATGATAGCGATGAAGTTCAAGGTGAGGTTATACATATCGTAGATGAAGTTCATCTTGGAGCAGAATATACTGCATGTGGCCTTGCTACTCCAGATAGCAACCTCGATTTTGAAGGTTATGAGCGTGTCGGAGAACCATTCAGAGGCTCACTCAAGAAATGCACATGCTCCGCTTGCTTGAAGACAATCAACTATTACAAATCATTGAGATAAGGTTATGACAATAGAAGAATTGAAGAGATACAAACAGCCCTCACCTCCGCAGTTCCCTTTCAAGATAAGGGATGAGGAAAGACAAGACAAGTATGGATTTTACTCCACCGGCCTCTTCAAGTACAAGGGTAAAAGTATCATAATCAACAATGAGGCTGGCTTGTGGCATCTCAGCGTATCGGCAAATCATACTTTGGGTTATTACGAACTTAAAGAGATACGATATATGTTCATGCCGAACGATATGCATGTAGCGCAGATTTTCCCTCCGCGTGAGGAGTTCGTCAATGTGCATGAGAATTGTTTCCATCTTTATGAATTAGCAACATCAGAACTATGAAAAAAGTATTTTCAAACCTATTAAAGACAATAATCTACTTGGGTATATTGTATTTGGTAAGTTGGGTTACGTGCCGTCTCTGCGGCATAGAACTTGATAGACCTGAGTTCGCTTTAGTAGTGGCATACACTGCCATATGGTTACATTTCGCAGACAAGGAATAACTATGACCCGCATCAATTCCGCAATTCCCGTAGAGAACCTCACTGATGAGCATCTGCTTGCAGAGCATCGTGAGATAAAGCGACTCCCGTGGTGTCTTGAGAATGCCATTGAGAGCGGTAGCATCAAGAATATCCCTGAGAAGTTCACCCTTGGTAAGGGACACGTGCTTTTCTTCTTGGATAAGATGGAGTTTGTGCATATGAGATATATGGATATTTATAGGGAATGTGAGAATAGAGGTTTTTCACCGAAAAGTTATGAAGGTAATTTTATTATGCCTTTGAAATTCGTGGATTTTTACAATTACTACACTCCCACCTCTGAGGAACGCGACCTGCTCATAGAGCGCATCACCGAGCGCATAATGAACAGCCCGAAGAAGTGCTTTCACTACTATGGCAAGGCTATTAGCAAAGAAGAAGCGGTTAAACTATTAAGAAGATAAAATATGAAATCAGTTATTGTTATTGTTGTATTATTCATCGGTCTCGTCGCCGCGTTGTGGAAGGACGACGAGCATAAATCAAAGTGATTATGAAAAGAAGTGAAGCAATAGAAATAGTAAGAGAGTATTACCCGTCAAGCGGTAAAGACTTAAATGAAGCACTTGAAACCCTTATCCCTGAACTCAAAGAGAGCGAAGATGAGCGGACGAGGAAAGAATTGATAGAATTATTCCGTGCCGGAGCCAATAATAAATCACATCCTTACAAAAGTGACGATTGCAAAAGGTGGTTATCTTGGCTTGAAAAGCAAGGCTCGCAACAACTTGCTAATTCTGCAAAAACTTGCAAGATTGAACCAAAGTTCAAGGTTGGCGATTGGGTTGTTTATAATGATGACATTTGTCAAATTGTAAAACGTGAAGAAGGCTGTAACAAACTTGTAACGAATTTTGGAATTGAGAAAGAACTTGTCAATGAAAGAAATCTTTCGACTGCACGGCTTTGGACTATCCAAGATGCAAAAGATGGTGATGTGCTTGTTGCTTCTGATGATTCTATTTTTCTTTTCAAAGGTGTGGTTGATGATGCTTGTAAGTATTATATCGCGTTTACAACTGATAATGCTGTTAAATTTAACGAAGGATTAGAACACTATTGGGAAACATCAAAAGCAGTTCATCCAGCCACCAAAGAACAGTATGACCTCTTATTTCAAAAAATAAAAGAAGCAGGTTATAAGTGGGATGCTGAGAAGAAAGAGTTGAGAAAGATTGAGCAGAAACCAATACCTATTACAGATGAATGGATTGAGGATTATTGGAAACACAATAAGGTCAACAATCCATACTTCTATGATAAGGGAGATGAAATCCAATTTGACCATGATGGATTTATTAGATTCTGCAATAAGTATTTTCAGAAGTCTGCTTGGAGTGAAGAGGATGAAAATGAGTTTAAGTGGATTTGTGTGAAATTGCAAGAACACCACATGAGTCTTGAATATACAGAAAGAGTGAGAAAAGCAATGTCTTGGTTCAAAGCTTTCAAAGAAAGATGCACTTGGAAGCCGAGTGATGAGCAGATTAAAGCACTTGATAATGCTTTAAGTCTTGCAAAGAATTGTGGTGAAGAAAGTGCATTTGACCTTAGAACATTACATGAACAACTAACAAAATTAAAACAATAACAATTATGCGAGAGGACTTGGATAGGGCAGCAAATAAATATGCTGACAATACTGCAAACCTTGATGCACGAGAAACAAGATATAAAGGATTTACGGCAGGCGCACAATGGCAGAGAGAGCAGATGATGAAGGATGCGATTGAAGGAAAGGTTGTAGCAGTAAGAACTACAATAAGTGACAGACCGCATACTTACCCTTGGATTATGTTAGAGACTCAATTATCCAAAAACGATAAGGTTAAAGTAATAATCATTAAAGATTGAGATATGAAAAGGAAAATAACCTGCTTGTTACTTGGAGACCAATACAGATACATTGTATCAAGAAAAGAACATTGGTACAACAAGTGGCATTATATCTATGATGGGCAATATCCGAGATTGTTTACTCTTGCAGAACTTATTGGACTGCATATTATAAGCATTGAGGAATTGGACAAATACTTTAAAGGTAGTTCAGATGTTACAGTTGTATTATGAATATTTATCATGAGATATGACAACCAAAGAACTGATAAACCAATATGTAACCGCCCACGCAGATAATCGGTGGATGGATGCAAGCGAACTGGAGGCATTGCTGACGGAGTTTGCGGAGAAACTGAAAGAGCCTGCAAGCGAGGACTTATCGGTTGCTGTAAGAGAACAAATGGAGTATGATGGTGATGTAGATGACTTTGTTCGCAGAGGAATAGACGATATTGCAAGCAAGTACGCACAACTTGGCGCACAATGGCAGAAAGAGCGAGAGTTTACACATATAGAACCGACAGATGATCGGTATCAGGCCGCTATACACTATATGCAAGACTGCCAGGAGGTTGATGACTTTGCACGCAGGGGTATTATGTGGATTGCAGAGAGATATTTCATCCAAGGCGCAAAATGGCGGGAAAAACAATATTTAGTAAGCAAAGATATGGAAATAGCCTTCAAGGAATATGCCAAACGTGAACACTGTGAATGCGATTTAGAAACATCTGGAGAGCCGATACAATACGATTCCACTAACGACCTTATCGACGCCTGCAGATATGGCGCCCTACTACAGAAAGAGCAGATGATGAAGGGCGCGATAGAAGGAAATGTATGTGGTAGGGTTATAGACCATATCAATGTAAGAGTAGAAGGATATAATGCTCTTACTCCGTCTAACATAACCCATATTCCTTGCGAGAGGAAAAACTTCCACAAGTTCAAAATTGGCGACAAGGTTAAAGTAATAATCATTAAAGATTGAAATATGGCATTTGATTTGGAAAAACTCAAAGACAACGACGCTATCTTCTGGACCTTTCAATGGCCCAAGATACGCGAAGTAGCAACAGCGTGCGGTTGGGGTGTAGCCATACACGGCTCTGTAGTTCACGATTTAGATTTGATGGCTATGCCCTGGGTGGAAGAGCATACAACAGCAGATAACCTGGCAGAGTGTATTGCATCGGTGGTTACGAGCAAAGACTTCTACAGGGAACCCATCAAGGATGATAAGAGTAAACCCAACAACAGAGTGGTATATACCATTTTTGCTGCAACATCTTATATCGACCTTAACGTAATAAAAGAGAGTGAGGTATGAGTGGTAAAAACATCAAATGCTACGCCTATTTCGGAGTGGTTAATGGCGTTGAATACCGGGCCGGCACCATACTTGTCGGTAACGATGATGAGCGGATCATCGGAAACTGCATCATGAAAAATCCGGGATCAGCCCGTCCTTTGGATGATACATTATTCAAACGCGAGGATGGACGTAAGGAGTTCTCTGTTGATGCAACCATGTACGCTGTTGCTGAGTTGTTCGGTATCGACAAGGATGGCGGTGCTGTCAGAATATGGAACCTGTCGGATACCCGAGAGGCGGATTTTGACAAAGCAAAAACGACTATCATCATCGCAGATAACGACGGAGAATTTGACATGTCAGTTCCTACCTATATCGGATGGGGAGACTTTTGGATGAATCCGGATGTCGCTCGTCGAGCAGAATCTTTTTTTTTTGGAGATCTATTAGGTTCTCCACTTTCCTCTATCCGGATATGAAGCAAAACAAGTTCATCCATCCTTTATATCTCATGCGTTACGCCAGGAACAAACCTGAATGCAAAAGGATTGTCGAGCAACTAAGGGAACGTCTAACTATTTTGAAAGAGGATTTGTTGAACGATAAAAATGAGTGATATGAAACTAACAGAACAGCAAATGTGCGAAGTGGCCGAGAAGTTCTTCGAGCACGACTACTATGCTATAGAAGATGATGTGATATTTATTGATGGTCATGTGTCTATAGAGACCATCCTGGCTGCTGCAGATTACATCAGAGGAATACAGCAGGTAGATGATCCGCGCCTATCCCGAACTATTGATATAGATAGTAACCTATCGTATGCTTTGGATATAATAGAAGCTTGTATGAAGAATGGTGAACAATACTCCGAGTTCCAGGCATATTGGACTCTTCCTATGGATTTTTGCATCACTACAGACACTTTGGATGAGCTCAAAAGACGCGGGTTCCGAATTATCCATCGTTGGTGCGACAAAGGTACGCCAGATGAAAGTGATTCATATATTGTCGCATGGGGTACCATTGAAGAGTGGCCTTATGATGAAGAGTATTAAGTAGAGGAGAACCTTCGAGTTCTCTTTTTATGGTAATCTTTCCTTCGTTTGTAAACATTTTTCACTATTAAAAAACTAAATAATGTCATTCTTGTTTTGTTTTGCAGAAAAAGAAACGACATGGCAAATATCGAGCATTTCTATCCAATCATAAGCGACATCGAAGGAGGCTTCTCCAACGATAAAGACGATGCCGGCAAAGAGACATACCGAGGCGTTACCATAGCCACTTTCAGATCTGTCTACGGCAAAGACAAGACCGTTCAGGATCTCAAGAACATGACAGAACAGCAATGGCGTTATATCTACAAGATTTATTGGGATTCCTGTAACGCCGATAAGATAACCAACCAATCTATCGCAGAGTTGGTGGTTGATTGGAGTATCAACTCAGGAGTCGAAGGTCGTAAGGGTGTTCAGAAAGTCTTCCGGTTGGTCGAAGACGGTATCTTCGGCCCGAAGACATTAGGCGCTCTCAATGGATCCCCGGCCAAATGCATCTTCTGTAAGATAATGGATGCACGTATTCAATATTATAAAGACTTGGTTGAGCGCAAGCCGTCTCAGAAGAAGTTTCTAAACGGATGGCTCAATTACAGATTACCTCATTTCCAGTTCGAGCCATGATACACGTCCATTCCATAATTAGTCATTGTTTCTCAAAGTTGGCCGCACTGTCTTGTACGCTGTACGGCTGGGTCCTTGCTCTTATAACAGTGATTATAGATTATTTCTCTCCTCATGCATTGGTCATCAAGCTCGTGGTGGCCGCAACGATATTGGATGCCGTATGGGGTATTGCAGTATCGGTGAAAGAAGGTAAGTTCACGCTGTCTGAACTGATGCGTAACACAGTCGGAAAACTAACGGTGTACGGAAGCGCACTCATCGTGTTTATCGGCCTGGATAAGATTACAGACCTAACGATAAGCACAAAGGTGGTCGGTGCTGCCATACTGCTCGTCGAACTATGGAGTTCATCAGCCAGTATGCTCATCCTGTATCCCGATTTTCCGTTCCTCAAACTTTTCCAGAAAGCACTCTCGGGTGAGATAGCATCCAAGCTGAACATACCCGTAGAGGAAGTTCAAGAAGTCCTTAAAAAGAAAAAGAAATGAAAAAAGGTGAATGGGTTTACATCGTAGTGGCCATACTTTGCGTCATCGGCCTTATTTGGATGTTTGCAGATTTCAGATGAACTATGACTGAAAAAGAGAACAACCAAGCCATCAGGGATTATTACGAGCAGCTGAACAACAACGGCTGTCTGCAACCCACCATGATGTTCTGCATCCTGGTTGTCCTTCTCTTCGTCTTCGGCTGCTGTCCGTGCAGGAAGGTGGCGACCGACAACAACAACAATCATGAGTCAAGCGACAGCGTGCGTACTGAAATCCGGTATGAGAAAGTGACTGAATACGTGCATGACACCACGTACGTCCATATACCGGCCCAAGAGAGCGTCAATCATATCATAGGTGACTCATCCCATCTTGAGAACCGATACTGCAGCAGTGACGCCAAGATCAACCCTGACGGCACGCTTTACCATAATCTCAAAACAAAGGAACAGGATATACCGGTTGAATACGAGAAGCCGGTAACTACCATAACCGAGTCAGAGAAAGAAGAGCATACGACCACCGATATCACTGAAAACCATCAGACTGTTACAGAGTATGTCGAGCGTGACTACACGTGGTGGGACAAGACGCGCTTCTACGCTTCATATATACTATTCGGTTGGCTTCTCATCAACTACCGCAAATTCTTTAAGAAAATCATTATATCTATCTTACAGAAATTCGTTTCATAAGTAAATTGGTTAGAACATGGTTCTGCCGGCCGCTGTCTGAGAAGATGGCGGTTTGCTTTTAGTTTTGCTCTTAAATAATCGAAAAAAAACTTTGATTATCAATACAATACAATTTTGTTCGGAGCAAATTATTAATTAATTTGTTTTTAATACGGACTTGGATTTCACAGATTGTACCAATTCCGTACATCCATATTTGCGTCGTTCTTCTTTAACCGGTCGAGCGCAAGGAAGTATACTGCCTGGAAGAACTCATCCTCGGGGATCTCGTCGATGGTCTGACCTACTATCTTTGCCAACGTCTGCGCATGGAGGTTGTATATGCTGCTCATAACCACATATAAGGCATATGGATTATAAAAAGGAGCCTTCTCTCTGTCGAGTTCGTTGGCTTCCAAGATTTTATCCCATTGCTCTATGGTCCACGGAGCCTTAGGTTCCATCTCAGCCACAATAGCCTCTGCTTCCTTTTTGTTGATGTAGTTCTGCCACTCTACGGCGCCCAAGTTATCAAGCCAGGTCTGTACTATCGACGGATCACGCTCATAAGCGAAATCCATCATCTCACTTATCGCCGTTTTGAAGATATCAAATGCACTGTCTTTTTTTGAGGTCTTCAAGATCTCAAAAAAATCATCTAATCTTTCCTGAATTTCTTTTGTCATAACATCTGTTTGTTAGTTTTTTGAATGCTTGGTTTTAATTTTCTCATAGAAACTGTCCAATACCGATAATAAGATATCGATCCAACGTGAGATATAAGCGAGTAGAAAAGCGAGAGCGAATGCGTGAATGATATTACCTGCCTTTAATGCCGAATAGACGAAAACAAACAGGAAGGAAGCATACGCCGGATCATCCGACTCATCGGATATAATACCGAGTGCAGACCCCAGTTTGAAATGGTAAAATGCCACACATATAAACGTCAGGGCAAGTAAAGTAGCGCAGTGCATATCAATCACACATATACGGTATGATAGCTCTCGTGGATTCTCTCATCAGGTATCCCTGCAACCAGGCGGCATCCTCACCGTCACGTTCCACTCCGTAATGATTACAGATGGCCACCTGCACGTGATATATCTCATGTGCGAGTGTGTCAAAGAACTGTTCCCTGTCGGTAGCCGGACCGACAAACATGACGCTCATAGTGATATCACTCCTGGAGACAGACATACCTGTGTTGCGATGTCTCAACACATCAATGGCTTCAATGGTCTTATACTCATCCAATCCGAACGACTCCATAATAGAACGCATACGGGGCCAATCCCTTCGCGAGTAATCAAAGCATAAGAGAACACCCCAATATCCATCTACGTCAATATATACCTCTCGCATAACCGTGGAATTTTGGATTACAGGTACAATTCCCAATAGATAGGCTCTCCGGCATTGCACATCTTAGCCGCAAAGCAACTCAGAACATTCTCCGGGCAACCGTCGGGATCACAGATGGTCTCTTCTACAAAAGAAGCTCTGTCGGCATCTGTCTTGAGTGTCTTGGGGTAATCCGCTATGGCCATCATAAACAGATACCATGCGGTATATATGAACTCGTCAGGAAGTACCACGCCATTTTCCTTGAGGACAGATTTCACCTCATCAACGGTACGCATCTTGACAGGTTTTGCTTTACCTGTATCTGGGTCCTTGGATTCCATCATACCGATGGCCCATTCAGCCAATCTCTTACTGAAGAGGCCGTGGTTCTCATCTTGGTAGATTGCCTCTCCCTTGCTTATGTATTGTTTCATTTCTTATAAGTATTTATGGTTTATAAAAAGGGGCAAGGCATTACACCCTGCCCCAAATTCTTACATGAAACGGCCGCGAGAGTCGCGAGAACGACGCATTTCCATCTCGTCCTCCTCACCATCCTCATAACCGTGCTTGTAACCCTGGCGATAGCCATCGTTGTAATCCTCACGATAACTGCCACCGCTACGATAACCACCGCGCATATTGCGGCGCATCTGTGAGCGCATCTGCTCTTTTGAGCCTTCGCTCTCCTTGTCAACAAAAATCCAACTCATTGTAGTAAGGGTTTTTAGTTTTTCGCTGTCTTGGCCGGCCCGCCATTCAGTTCCCTCAAGATATTAAGCATCTCAGCACTCTGCTGTTCAAGGGTCGCCAGACGCTTGTCCTGGGCGTTACTCTTTTCCTGCAGTGCGATAATGGACTGTGCCCGCAGTTTCTCTTCCTTATAGTTGGGATTGAGGCTTTCAAGCATCTTATCTCCCTCAGTCAATATCATCTTGTGATAGTCAACCTCAGTCAAGGCTTTCTTAGAGGCTTGTATCATGCTATCCACAGCCTGGATCATAGCCTCCCTGCTACCGGTGAATGTCTCGTTGCCGCGAGCGGCTATCTCCACGTTGACCGGCACATCCGGAATAACCCTGTCGTTGCCGTTGACAGTCACGGTGATACTTATTACGTGCTGCATACCCATGCCGTTGTAAACGCCGGGTGTCTGCTGCTGATACTTTGGTTGCGGTGCGGTTTTCTCTTTAACTACACCTTGTTCAAGAGTGGGCTTATCGCCCTTTCTCAGGATATAAAATGGCGAACCAGCGCCAAGACTTTGAAAATCCATTGTTAATCACTTTTGTTTGTTAATACTCCGTTAAACTACCGTGCGAGACATCAACTGCAGTATGTTGTTGAACCTGTCGTTGAATACAAGGATGGCCCCTGTACCTCCGATAAGGTCTGCAACGGTCACTGCAGTGCCGTCAAACAAAGTAAGGTTCCGTGTGACTCCGTTCAGAGAGAGTGTGACGGGCAGGGTGGTGGTGGTACCAGCGGGTATCTCATCTGCGAGTCTCACAGTGAAATATCCGACAGGTGCGAGCCTATCCCTTCTCCACCCCAGCGCGAGGTCAACCGAGGTGTCGGAGACCGTCACGTTGGAAGTAGTCAGATAAGGTATTCCTCCTGCGTTGGTGGTAATACTAAAGCATCCCATAACCAATCCTCCTTATGCTTTAGAATACGATGTTACCGCCGAAGCCGTTATAGCCACCTCCGTAGTAGCCACCGCTATAAGGAGTGTTGTTCACTGCCATAAGGTTGGGATACTGTACCGGTACGGTGTTGGGCATCTTATTCTCAATCTCAGTCAGCTTGGTCTGCAGAGGACTGATGACGCCGTTGACATAACCGATGATCTGGTTGGTCTGGTTTGCGTTGTCAATCTGGCCGCGGAGCTGAGTGATGATGTCAGCCTGAGTGTCGATCTTAGACTGCAGCTCACGCTCCTTGAGGGCACAGAACTGATTATCCATAGCAACTGTCTGAGCGTTGATGGCGTTCAGGATAGAGTTGGCGTTACGGTCAGCCTGTGATTGGAGAGCGTTGGTCTGCTGACAGATGGCAAGCTGGTTGTCGCAGCAGCACTTCTGGAACTGAGAGGCAAGACTTGCGTCACCACTCTGGATAGCGTTCACGATCTGAAGGGTTGACATACCCTGCTGTGAAGCGAGAGTTGCAAGTGCGTTCTGTACGTTCTGAACAGCGCCGTTCACGAGGTTGAAGTCCTGGCCGAGCATATTGGCAAGACTCTGGATAGCGGTGCGTGAAGCCTCGCCATTAGAGTTGATTGCGTTCATGATAAGCTCACGGCCTGAATCGTTGTTGAGTTGGTTAGAGAGGAATCCAGCACCGGAGTTGCCACCCCATCCACCGAAGCCGCCGAAGCCGTTGTTACCCCAGCCGAACATCGAGGCGATGATAGCAAGGCCAAACAGGTCAGCGATGCTATTGAAACTGCCGAAACCTCCACCAAATCCATTACCCATGCCAATGGGGATAGAAAACGGAATGCTTCCGTTGTTGTTGCCGTTTTCGGGCAACTGATAAATTTCTGCCATATAAATTAGCGTTAGTTTGTGAATAATTAAGTTTAGTTCTCACAATCGCGATTGATATGGCAAAAATAGAACGGCGCACACCGGAAAAATAACGAGTCCGATATGCGCCGCAAATGGCTTATAATGGGATGTTTATATTAAGACTTGAGTTTCTTCAAAGCCTTGAGTAGCCTTTCTTTGTTGTAGCGGATTTCCTTAAACCCTTGGACGTGATAGCCCTTGGGTAACAATCCGTCAGATACAAGTTTGTAGAACTCACTTTTGCTGTATCCGGATAACTTGATGGCGGTATAGGTGCTGATGTCGGGAGAAGTGACCTCATTGAACGTATCCAACAGAAATTCCATCTCGGGTTCATCGAGATGTGTATTGCCGGTTTTCAATCCGTCAGCGGTCTTCAGTAAGATGCTGCTTAATCTTTCTTGTATCTCTGACATGGAGGTAAGTATATAAGAGTGCGTAGAACCCGAATAAGGAGACATGAAGCACGAACATATGCTTATCCGAGAATGGAAGGTGGTATTTGCAGTCTATTATATTCAGGGCCTCACAGGTGATGATATAATAGAGAAGCATGAAGTAGAACGAACAAAATTGGAAATATCTCGCCAACAAATACCAGGACAATATGAAGACGATAATAACTGCGTATCCTAACCAAGTAAGATCTATGCCGAAGTACGAAAGCAGTGAATTGCCGGCGCAGCTCAGCGCACCGACGCAAGGTACGACCTTGAGTGATATGAGAACGATCTTCTTATTCATCAATGCAGTTTCTTACCGTCAACAGTTACACCCATCTTGGTTGCGAGCGGCTTTGGTCGACCACTGGTGGGCTTCGCTTTAATTTTCACCTTTACTTTTGTTTTTGCCATGATCTGTTATTTTTTTTGTCGTACAAAACAAACCATAGAAACAAATACGTACTATAAGAGAGATGGAAAAAAGTCTGATTTATTGTAAACTTTACCAAAAACAAGCGCAAGCCCGAAGACCTGCGCCTGAACTAATTAATCGTTTGTAGGTTTAGTGTGAGTTAGTTTTTATCCTATTGCATCCAATATGGCTTTCTTCATCACGATACCCATTGGGATAGCCTCACCGTCTACCATACGGACAAGGTTGTTGACGGTCTTTGTCAAGTCCTCCTTGACCTTATCGGAGTATTCGCATTCTCCGTTCTTGAACAAGTCCATACAAGCCGCTACGACCTCAAGGTCTTGGGTTGAGTTGTAGGTAATACTTGCAACGTCCTTTGATACGTCAAGTTTTACACTTGTCCCGTCGATAGCGGGTACTTCTACCTCCTTCAGGTTAATCATTCTCTTTTTCTTTTCCATAATCACTTAATTTAAATTGTTTTTTTTAAGTTGCGTTATCTCTTGTCTTAAAATCTCTATCTCCTTTACACAATACCAGATAAGACGGAGAAGGCTATGGGTTGCGTTCAACTCTTCTTTTTCTTCGATATAAACCTTCTCTTTCCACCGTTCTGTAAATGGTTTTTCTTCCATATCACTTGTCTTTAAACATATTATCCAGTATCTCACCCGCGTTGATGTTATTATCGCGGATATGGTCTTTAGTCGATTGTCTTACTGATACCGCCATCGACACTTTCGGATTTTCTACTTTCTTTCTTCCCATAACGGTTCCAAAATTAGAAAATATTCGTGACATAACATTAGATTTAATAAGAAAATATTCACTAAAAAAAGCGCGGGATTTCTCTCGCGCTTATCGTCAAGCCTTATGCCTGAACTAATTCAAAGGTTGGAAGCTGTTACAAAGATAGTCATTCTTGCTTTTCCTCGTACCACTTATTCCGCAAAGCGCGTTTTCTTTTTGATTTCTTCCTCACCACCATTTTAAGATATGCTCTCCCGAAGTATATCCTACTATGGAACTTCTTAAAGCATTTTTCGGCCAATTTCTTTCTCAATCCGTAGGTCATATACTGTCGAAAAAATCCGAGATAGGAGTTGACCTTCTGAAGAGTCTTATTCAGAGACCTCGGCAGTTTCATAGCAAAAGCATTGAGCGTTGTACGTTCGCCCGCAAAGATAACATTCAACCTCAAGACAGCGCCGAGAAACCTCACGCCCTTCGTTGCGTGTTGAAGATAGGATTTCTTCTTATGCAAGGTCAGCCCGCGATTCTCCCATAGCCACATTCTTATCTTCGGGATTGACTCAAGGATATATTCCTTATCCTCGTGCATAACCACGAAATCGTCAACATAATGGGATATGAGGGTAAATCCAAGAGAATTGAGGTAGTCGATAAAGGGCTTTAGGAAGAAGCCTACCATCATCTGTGACAGCAAATCTCCTATAGGGAGGCCTTTCCACCAAGGATTGTCAAACAGGGATTTGCTTTTAGGAAGAACGTCCCATTTGGATTCTTCACACATACGGATGCCGTTAAACTGCGGGGCATTAAACAGAGCCATCCTCGTAGCGTAAACAAGATACTCCAAATCGCCGCCCTTATAAGCGTCCTTTATGAAAGGCTCAAACTCACCCCATAGTATTCTCTTGTCTATTGACATAAAGAATCCTTGTAGGTCGAATTTCCATATCCAGTAATCAGGATGCTCGTCTATCATCTTCCTTAACGCATTGACTGCGCCCGATGTGCCGCGACCTTTTCTGTTGGAATAGGTACAGTCTGGAAGGTATCTTTCGAGATAAGGCTCTATTCTTAAGGCAATCCAAGTGTGCAGCACCCTATCCGTGAATGAGGCCGCAAAGACCTCTCTTATCGTAGGGATATAGATTAGAAAACAGATGCTCGCCCCGACCTTGTATGTCTTTGTATATACGTCATAGGCCAAGTCGAGGGTGTTCATTATGGCGTTGATTTCATATAGTATCTCACTTATAGAGCCTCTCTTGTTTCTCCTGCACTCATAGTAAGCGGCGAGCATACCCGTAAAGAAAAGAATGAACCCTTCATCATCTTGGTAATCGGAGACGGCGCGGACTGTTAAGTCGTTATACTTGTTGTTGTTGTTCGATATAACGTTGTCCGAGTTAGTGTTCGCGTTGAAAGCGTTGTTCTGCGAATACTGCGTCCTAACGGTGTTATAGTGACAAAACTCTAAATGAGAGTTAACACCCCTTATCATAGATAACTCGTTTAGTTCTCTCCGACAATCCTTAAACTATCGGAATCTGACTTCTTTTTGAGATAATTCTTGAATTTCATTATCTCGTCTTGGGCTGTTCTAATCTTTATGTATATGCCCGCCGCTGTGCTTTGAGATACAATATGTGCTATCTCCTGTTCTTCCACCTCGTCTGTCAATAGGAACAACTCAAAGAGTATCTGATTCACATAATCCTCCTTTGTTCTCAAGTCCTCCGCATCGGTGAGATAAATGGCCGCAGTGAGCCTTATCATCATCGAGCAATGCTCTTTAAGGAAGATTGCATCGGGAAGCCTGTGAGCCTTTGGAATACGCTCTATGACCTCCTTTCTTATGAGATTCTTGATTTCTTTCAAGTTTTTGTAGAATCTAAATCTTGCAAGTCCCGTTGACATAGTTTTGAGGTTTAATTGCCCCCGCCTTGAGGGGCGGGAGCAGGGGTTTAGGAATTAGGAAATTGATAAGCGGAGACGGCGCGGACTGTAAAGCCGCTACACTTGATGCGGTTGCTCGATATAACGCTGTCCGAGTAAGTGTTCGCGTAGAAAGCGTTGTACTGCGAATACTGCGTTGAACTCCACCAATAGTTACCTCCGAGGTTGATACCCTTCTTGAAAAGTATTCTGTCGTGGGTGGTGGCATAAGCAAGCTCCGTCAGATTCGGAAGCCACCATTTGTGTTGTCCGAACTTCGCGTTGTCCGTAGCAATCTTATAATACAGGTCGCAGGCTACTGCGCAGTTGCCGCTCGCGGTGGCATTTATCTGACTTGCCGTAGCCTTGCCGTTATTATATGTGGAGATAAATTCAAGCATCCTTCTCGTGTTCTCCCTTCCGCTTAACTCGGTTGAAGAACCTTCGTAGGCAGAGCTGTTCGGAGCGATGCAATATATCTCCATACAATCCTTATACCAACGGTCAAACTTGAAATCCCAATCGGCAGGGTTGTAGCCCGTGTTCGCGCCTTGCGATGTCTTGAATGAAAAAGTAGCCTTTATGGTGTTACCCGTAAGAGAACCGCCTGCGGCCACTTTCTCAACCTTCCAAGTCCAGTTTGCCGACGTGTCATATGTCGTCCCGCCAGAAGCGTTGCTTGCCGTGACCGAGCCTGCCTGATAAGCGGCCATCATAGCGTCCCACGCGCTTCTTGGGAAGGGATTGGAGTATTGGTTATATCCACTGCCCAACCTCTCTCTCATATCCAATCCAAGACTCGCATAGGCTTGATGTCTTGTTATTGACTTTCTCGTCTTTGCGTGTTGTATGTTAGGCATATTGCTGAACGTAATAGCCCACGTTGATTGGTCGCTCTGACTGTATGAGTTCGTCCTACACCACGGGATGCCACCAAGAGAATCGGACATAATCAGTCCCTCACCCTTGACTCTATGAATGAGAGTGCCGATTATCGTATAGTTAGTCAGCTTTGACGTGACGGCGAAAGAGCATCCCACCGTTCCTGCGTTGATTCCTGCGCGGGATTTCAGCCAATAGAACTTTGAGTCGGTGCTACAATAGAGAAGGGTGTCTCCTATCTCTCCGTAAGGCTCTTCCACTATGGGATTCATCGCGTCTATGGCTGTCTGTCCTATGTCCGTGATGAAGCTGACAACAGTGTCACTTACTTTAGTTGAGTTGACCAATGCGTTGTATATCGTACCGCCCGATGCTTTGGCGGCTTTATACAAGGCAACAGTCGAAAATGTCATAGTATTCATTCTCCTTCGATTTGAGGGTTAATATCCATTTGCGGTCTTTCGCTGAACGTAATACCCGTATCTTTGGCGAGTTTCGCGCCCAAGAGTGCAACAATCTCATCCACCTTGTCTTTGTCCTCACCAGAATAGGAATGTTCAAGGCCGTACTCCGAGAGATAGAGATATAAGTCCAACGGCTCACCGTTCTTTGTCACCACGCCGAAAGAGACGGAGTGAAACGCTCCGTCTACGTAATCGGCTCTGATAGATGCTTCGTAAGCACCTTTCTTTTTTGAGATAAGCTCACTCGTTATCATCTTATGCTTTCTTTTCGTACCACTTGCCGTCAATAAAAGAGAAGATGAAGTCAAGTATCTTCTTCACCCAGTCGTAGCCGTAGGTTATATTGGCGGCGATACCGACAAAGATACCCTCAACGAGTACGCACAGCCATTCGGGAGTGAAGAAGGTAGGCATCTTGCCCATACCCCACGCTGCGAAGGTGACGAGGATAGCGATAACCCAAGACAAGAGTTCGTTAAACCATTTCTTGTCCACCTTGAACAATCTCTTGAAGAAATCGCTCAGTACGTTTACACTTGCAACCAACGATGTGATTGCGGCTAAAATCATCAGTTCCATAATCTTATTGTTTTTAAGTTAATAAATGGATTTATTGTGCTGTTATCTTGAACAGGAAGGTAGCGCCTGGCTCTATCGTGTCGGTGGTCGTTATCTCAAGATAGTAGCAGTCCTCATTGAAGATGCCGTTCTTGGTGTTGCCCGATGCATTCATACGGAAACCGTCAAACGTCTGGTTATACTTAATCCGTACCGTGTAGTTACCGCTCGTATAGTCCTGATTGGGATAGTTGATAGTCAGGTTTTCGAACACCGTTGTGGTGTTATGCGTGCTGTCAAACTCAGGAGTGTTGCCATTCATCACATACGGCTTGGTCGGCAGTTGCTTGTAAAGCGAGAGTTTGAAACCCATAAAGTTTGTAGCATTAGACTCAAGGTCAACGTAACTCTCGTAGTCATTGCTTGTCTTATAACACAAACCAAGCGATGCCTGTACCACTGCGCTGTTGCCGTTGGCTATAAGGTAGTCATTGGACAGGAGGAAGTAACACAATGTCCTGCTTGTGCTGCTGATAATTCTATTACCCACGGTGAACATCCAGTTCTCCACCTTGTCGCTCATATAGGCATCCTTGACACACCAAGCGTGCGGTGCGGTGGCGGTCTCGAACAACCTCACGTTCATAGTACGCGGCTGACTGTCGCTGTCGTAGTTGTTATAACGGCTTGTCAACGGAGTATCATCCGCGTTCTGCCGTAGGTCTTGGTCGTAGAATACCGCTGCGGCATACTTGGTGTTGTCGTCGTTGCCTATGGTCTTACTTGTGTTCTTGTTGATATACAAGGTATCACCGTCGCTGATTATACCAGTGGCGTAAGAACCGTTCAACGGCCATACTGTACGGTCAAAGGCAAAGGTCTGTGCGAACATAGCACGGCGTTCTATCACCTCACCTCTGTCAAAGAAAGGACTAATCTCTTTCCAAGAACTATCCATATAACGATAACACTGTCCACCATCGGAGTATATCTTACCTACCTCACCTGTTGAAGGTCTTGTACCTGACACTACCTCGTCCTCGTGGTAGCGGTAATGGCCCGCCTGACCGTAGCCGTAGTCGTAGTATTTCTCCGAATCCTGCGCGTAGTAGATGTTCGCACCGCCACTACCCGTACCCGTAGGTTTGGAAGCTGATGTATGAACGGTCATTTCGGTATAGTCGTTGTAGTAACCCACGTAATAATTCGCACTCTGCGGTTTCCAATAGTTCCAATATATCTTACCCGTGCTTTCATCCTTGTAATAGTCGCCTATTTCTGGTAGAGACTCCTTGTTCGGGACGTGTACCACCGTAGCCTGTACCTTGTCGAAGCCGCCGCTTCCCTTGCGCCATACATAGTATCTGTCGTCCTCGTTGTCGTCACCATAGTTCTTGTAATACACTGCTGCCGTTTGTGCGTTGCTTGAGGTCGGCCAAGCGTTAGAGGAATTAACGGATATCAGTTGCGTAGTATAAGCGGAAGAACTGGAGTAGTTACGCGGATTGATGTACTGATTCCACATATATACGAACACTTTCTTCGCAAACGCTTGTGTACCGTCATAGGACTCATTCGTAGTCTTGTAGACTATCGTCTCGCTTGGGAAGTCACTAAGCGTAGGGAATGACACCACCTTAACCTCGTTGTAAAGGTTGTTAGTCCTACGGAACACCTTACGTCCCTGTTTGACGATGTAGGCATCCTTTATGCCATTGTAGGCATCCTGTCCTTGCGGTAGGTCGTTCTTGGAATCTACCGCGCTGAAATTGTTGTCGGGCAGAAGAATGTAAGACTTGTCCGATGCCATACGTACATATTCTATGTAGGCATAGAACTTAGGCGTGCCATTGTTGAACAGCACCTGCGCATCCCTGTTGGTATCCAATAGGGCGAACTTGAAACCTACACCCTTGCGTTCTGGAGTATAAGAGGAATCGAAGTAGAAGCCACGGCTACCGATGTTCGCATTGTCGGCTGTGGCCTGGGATACGTATATGTCATAAGCCGTGCCGCCCATTGACACCTTACCGTCGTAGTTCTTCTGTCCTATGAGCATAAGGTTGGAATAGTCCTGATAGGTCAAGGACTGGGATATGACGGCAGGAACGAGACGTGAACAGTCGATGATGTTATTGGCCGTTATCGTAGTAGTCTGACTCTTCAACATACCCATAACGAAATAGGTCTTGAAAACACCATTATCGGCAAGGATACGTGCCGAGTCGGTCAGGGCCGTAACCTTCAGGCTGGCGGTCTCACCCGTACTCTTGTATAACGTCTTGACGGCATCGGAGGACTCCGAGGACAGGGGACTGCTCTCACACTTCACCATCGTGAAGATGTCGTGATAGCCGCTACCGTCACGATAGACGCCACGTACGCCAAGACCATAGACCTTCATATTCGTGCCTTGTTCCGATGCCGTGAGAGTCCAGAAAGGAAGATTGCCCAAGACACCCTTGACAGCACCGTCACCTTCCGCGCTGTTATAGACATAGGCATTGGTCTCCACGTTAGCGTAGTCCCTTGAATACATATTGCTGATGTCTTTTAGGAAAGCCAATGAGTTATAGGTATAGACCACAGGCAGACCCGTCACCTCAAGACGCGGTGCGTGCCACGTAGCCGCCCTATTGGAATAGCCGTCAAAGACAGCAAGCATATCGGGGTGCGTGTTGTTCAAGATGTTGTTCCCGAAGAAATCCTTGTAGATGTTATACCTCATCTGATAACTGTAATTCTGCCCATAGACACCCGAAGGGACTTGCTTGACGTACTTGAAAGCACCTACGTTATCCGCCCATAAGTTCCACTTGGGTTTACGGCCACGTATAAGGTCGCCATCATCGTAGTAATCGGTAGTTGATTTGTCGGCAGGATAAGTTATCGTAGCCCCTGAAGGGAGAGCGCCCGCGGGAAGGCAGAAAGCCGATTTGAAGGTATCATTTCCAACCACTACGGTCTCTGGTGTGTCGGCGTTCTTAAGCTTATTGACGTTGACCGATACGGGGTCGTCCCACCCTGCATAGTATTGGGCAGCTTCGCCACCGCCTCTATCCACACCGCCATCGTTGCAGAGGACGGCCATCAGTTGCGTGTAATACGTCCCGAAAGCCTCCTGTAAGTCGTGTAGCTGTATTCCATAGGTCACGTGGTCGCCCAGCCCTGCTGCTGCGGTGACACCCGTTATACTTGAGCCTGCTACGGCATCAAGGACAGTGGCATTACGTCCACGTGTCTCGAACATAAAAGGAGTGGTCTCGCTGTAGTCCACGTTACAAGCGTAGTAATGCAGGAAAGGTGTAGATGAAGAACCTGACGCAACTTGCAGGAACGTACCCGCTATCTCGTGTATCTTGATAGCATAAGTCTGTGAGGCAGAGGAAAGGCACACACCCGTAACATCACCGTTATTGGCATCGGTAGAGAGGATACAAGGATAGAAGTCACGCTCGGAGGTCTGTGAGGTCATAGCATTGGCCGTGGTAACACCATCATAGAAGGGCTTTAGATAGCCATTATCCGAATAGACGCCTATGTCGTGACGCTTACCGTCTATGGCTACCGTATGTACCACCGTGCCGCTATCGTTGTACCACTTGATGCTGCCGCTCTCGCACATAACACGCATCTTACCTGTGACTCCGAAGATAGGGCCTACGGCATCGGTAGCAAGTGAGCATCGTATGATAATCACAGATTCCGCGTTGAAACCTACGTGACTGGAGGTAGTCTGACCCGTGTTCTTGAGATAGTAGTTGTTCAGCCCTACCCACTCACGCGAGAAGTAGTTCATCGTTACGCTACCGACACGTCTGCTCGAAAAAGCCTCGTTATTGAGAAAACGTTTGACAGTCAAAGTATTCGTAGACTGTCCTCTTGGATTCCTTAGTAAACTCATATCTTTAATTGTTATCTGTTATTAATGACAAATCTGCTATCCCGTATGCCGCTACACCCATCAAGCCTATCACGCTGCCTTTTGAAGTGAGGTTCTTGCTTGAGTCTATCGAGGCAGCCTCGTTCGTTCCTATGTAGAACTTTATCGTGCTACCGTAGATATCCGTCAGCCTTGCACCTTCACTTATCTTCATATTACCCGATGCGTCAAGCGATAGGCCATTGGAGGTGTAACCACCTTTCGTTATTGTGAGGTCTCCGCTTATGTCGAACTTGTTGACTCCGCTCACCACCTTTGCCGTTGCGATATCCTGATAGTCATTGCCGTCATGCGCTGAAAGCACGACTTGGCTACCCCAGATGTAAGTGTCATACCCTTCCGCACCTGTCTCGTAGCCCAAACTCAACAGGTCGGTGTAGTCGAGTTTCAAGACCTCCCGATAGGTGCTGGCAGAATAGTCCTTGATGTAGATACCCTTGTCGTTATCCATCTTGACATCACCCACACCTGTCATATCACCGCTTATTGAGTCGGGTACTCCATTGGCTGTCCAGAAGGTCTTACCCCACGCGGTCTTGGAAACCGTTGTCAGACGCGCAGCGTTATTGGCTACACCTCCGTTGAAATAGCCGTATAGCTCGGTTATATTCTCCGTATGCGCGTCTATGGCTTGCTTGTTATCCTGCGCTATGGCGTTTACGCTGCCTATGCCCGAAGCAAGGACTCCCAATGCGGGGGTATCTAACTCTCCTATTGTCACCTTGCCTGTGCTGTCTACCGTAAGGCGCTCGGTCTCACCATTGGAGTAGAGTCTGATGTCCTTGCCGAATATCCTTGTGTCGCCTGTGGTCTTTTGTGAGTAGCCTATCACGAAGTTATTACCTGAGTTGTAGCTCAACAGGTTCGCCACTTGCGTTCCTCCTGAGTTCTTCCACCCTATGCCCACGTTGTTATTCATCACACCGCCCGTGAGCTTGAGATAGGACGTGCTTATGGTGTTCCCGTCCCCGTCCGCAATGGCTTTCTTTGCCTTGCCGTCCGTGAAGTACCCCTGCAAGGTGGTGACGGAACTCTTGGTGGCAAACAGGTCAACTATCTGCCCCCAGAGTTTCAACACCTCTTGTTTCCTTAGATAATCTTCTTTCGCCATAGTCGTTTATGAAGGAAGTACGCAATTCGTTGTTATCCAATCCTCGGTGATAGTACCAAAGGCAAACTCCTGTTCGTTCTGTCCGTAGGGGTTGTCGGCTACGGCAATCTCAAAGGCGGGCAAGGTCTGCGGTGTAGACGTTGTGTCGGCTTGCGTGGCTCTGAACTTCAAGTAGAACTTCTTACCGCCAATCGTTATGACGTGAGTGTCCATTGTGGAATCACTCATAGAACTGTAATGGCTTATGTCCATATCAGCCACCTTACCTGCCAAATGGTCTATATCCCAAGCGAAATCGTTTTGCTTTGCGCCATACTGTATGTCAGCCTTAAAGGGGGCTACCATCTCACCTTCGGGGATAGACTCTGTACCTAACACGTCTACTGGGTAGGTGGTGGGGAAGTCGTCTATCAGTTCGTATTCTATGGGAGTGGCGAGTTCGTAGTTGAGATAGACGCCGTTCATCGCGGTTTTGAATGTAGCTGCATCGGAGTATGAAGAATCAACAACTGTAATGCCATTTGTTCCTGAAAAACCCGCGATAGTCTTATCGCCTCTATTTTGAACTTGATTATCATAAGAGGTCGCCATTGTAACATATCTGCAAGACAATATATTTTCCAATACATTGAGTTGCGATGTTTTTTTGCCAAACCCTGTCGCAAAAAAGAAATTGTAATTAGGACTTTTATTCCACGACAGACTACCCAAATCTACGCTTCCAAGCCTCTGTATAAACTTCCGTCCCACAATCTCATCATACACACTTCCCGCCTTCTTCAATCCGTTGATGGTAATGATATTACCCTGTGAGTCTTTTACTCGGAAGGAGTTGAGGTTGAGAGGTAGGGTGTTCTTGCGGTAGGGTTCGTATGTGCCGTTCTTGACGGTGTCGGAAACACCAAAGTTTATTTTGAGGGCATCAATAATAGATGCGGTCACCAAACTTGTATTATCATAATTAAGAACCCATTTTGCATATCTTGCCGATGCAGGAGAAGTTGCGGTAATCAAAGATATATTAGTGACAGCACTTCTGCTAATAAAGCTGTAGGTAGCATCATACCATGCTATCCTAAGTCCGTGAAGCGAACTCCTTGCGCTCGCGCAATAAGACAAACCTCCAACGACGGGAATAAAGGTGTTTGAACAGGCCGAGACATCGGATGACGTAACATCACCTGTAGAATTTATATTTGTATTAGTGAATCCATTTGCCTCATCCCAAAGATTGAATCCCACCGTCTCCAGTCCGCTACAAGCATTGTTAATCAATTCACCTGCGTTGTATTCGGGGTTGGCTAATAGATAGCCGTAGTCGCGCTCAAAGTCTGCTACACTTGTTGGCTCATTTCCTGCGCCAAACATAAGGGTGAGGTCATAGAGAGTTACATTTTTCACAGTGAAGTTATTACTTCTTCTTATGAAAAACGTGTTCATATTATTTCCACTCGATGCGCTGAAATACGTATAAGCCTTTGACATTGTATTTGCTAAAGACTGAACAACCTCTATCTCTGTAATACCTGTGGCATAACTTGCACCATTTCCGCAAATAAAACGTGCCACTGAACTTGAATTAATGTAACCATATATGAGGTATTTATGGGTTACGACAGGAACATAGTTGCGAGAGTAATAAACTGCACCGTCACCGCTTCCACCATAGGTAAAGGAGAGAATGTTTCCACTTGCCGATATTGTTCCATTTACCGCACCCCAACCAGTCGTGCTTTCAAAAGTTCCATTATGCACATTCTGATTCCACACCACCGTATTACCCAACACCCTCTTTAATACACCACTTGAGTAAGGCTTGGTAAGTGTGCCACTACCTGTCTGACGAAACGCGAACTCCTGTCCTTCCTTGAGTTCGGTCTTTGCGTCAAGGGCTGTGGTGGCATAGGGTACGGTCAAGGTGTTTGCCGAGCCGCCTATCTTGGTCCAAGTGAGGTCGTCTCCGCTCGTACCTAAAGCGCCGACAAACTCCGATGCGTGGTGAGTATCTACGGTGTCTGAGTTGGTAGCATAAGGAACGGTAATAGCCGTCTGCGCCACACCACCCTTAGACCACGTAAGAGTGTTACCGCTAACACCCAAAGCCGTAACGTAGTCGCTATGCTGACCTATGTTAAGTGACGTCCTCAAGTCCGATGCGGTGATGTTCTTTGTCGTGCCTCCGATAGTGATACCGATAGCATTGGTAGTACCTGTCGTTAAGGCGGTAAACAATCCGCTCTTTGCTGTACCTTCAAGGGTGGCAGCGTTGATAGCAGAAGTCACCGCACTGCCGTTACCCTTCGTGACACTGAGGTTAGTGCCACTGATAGATACTGCGGTGACATAATCTCCGTGGTCGTGGGTTGAAGCCGTGCCTAAGTTAAGGTCGCTAATCTGTCCGTACACCCACGTCTGTGTCGCATATCCTATCAGGGACGGATAGGCAGGAAGGGTGATGATTCCCTCAACAGGAGAATATATGGTAGAGCCACCCTCGAACTTGATGCTCGTCACCGTACCCTGACCGCCACCGCTTCCTGCTGCGAGGTCAGCGATACCATAGGCTGCCACACCTCCTGCGGCATAGATGTCCTGCCCGCCACTGATGTCCTCGGTGGTCTTTAACCCTCCTGAGATGTCCAGCTTAGCCGTAGGCGAGCTTACTCCTATACCTACCTTAGAGGAACTGATATATACAAGGGAGTCAATGCTTGTCACGTCTGACATAGCACCGCTTACGTTTGCCGTGCCGTCAAAGCTCTGACCCCATATAGTCCTTGCCGTGGTGAGCTTGGTGCTTGAGAGAGCGTGTAGTGCGCTTGACCCGTCAAAATAGCCGTACAGCTCAATCACATCGTCCTCAACGGAGTCTATCTTCTCCTTGTTGTCATAGGCTACGGAACTGACGTCGCCTATAGCCGAAGAGAGTACGTTGACAGCATTCTCGGTGTCTGCCTTGACAGCGTAGTAACTGCCGTGCTGTCCGTCCAAGAGGTCAGCATCAAGACCACTTCCACTGCCGTCATTGGTCTCAGTCCATATCTTCTTTTCTTGCGCGTTATAGTCCCAGTAAGCAAGACCGTTAGTTCCAAATCCGAGGTAGCCGAGTACGCTACTACTGTTGGTGAATTTAATGGCCTGCCCAAGAGTAGTATCGTTCCTCTTGACTATAAGCACATCGCCAAAGTTGTCCGATGCGAAGGTCTTTGCGCCCGTTATGGATTGCGCAGTAGCAAGGGTGACGTAATCAGCCAATGAGCTTGCCGCAGCAAAGTAACTTGAGTCGTACCCATCGAGTTTGTCGGCATTATTCGCTACCCCTGTTGACATATTGAAGAAACCCTTGAGAGTGCCTATGTCGGTAACAAGAGAGGTAGTTATGCCAGAGTTGATAGCGTTCCATTGGTCTGAGGTAAACGAAGAGTTGTTCAGGGTATATTCATAGTCCCACGAACTGCCGTTCCACTTGTATCTCTTATACTTGTCTACTCCTGTGTTGGGTGTGTTCTCCACCTTGACAAAGGCATAGTCGTTCAAGTCCTTCGTGGTTATGGTAGCCAATGCTGTTGCGGCGGCGGCATCGGTATCATCGGTAGCTGTCACCGTACCCCTGAAGGTTGCCGTTGCCGTTGCTATGCTTGAGTTGACGAAAGACTTATCGGCTATCTCATTACCTGAGTTCCACAATGCGCTCGGTGCTTTGTCATACAAGGCCAAGAGATTCGTTTTCTGCGTCTGTGTCAAGCTCTGGTTGGTAGATGTCCACGTGATGTTATCCGCGCTCTTAGGAAGCGTTATAATGCCGTCTACGGGTGAGTAAATGCTACCGACGGTTATGTTATCGTAGCGTATGCCGACAATGGGACTGCCGCTACCGCCCGATACACTCAAGTCAGCGATACCGAAAGCCGACACACCACCGTCAGCCTCAACGTCTTTCTCTGAGTGTACGGTCTCCTTGAAGGTCTTTGCGCCTGCTATGGTCTGTGCGCCCGTAGTCAAGATACCTGAATGTGTGGCATCGGCTACAGGTAGAGCCACTGCGGTAGAGGTCTTGCCTTGTATCGTGATAGCCAGCTTGGGAGCATCAGTCGTGGTGTCACTAAACGCAAGTGAGGGTGTTCCGAACGCAGTCCACACGGGCACTCCGTTGTTCACACTCAAGAAATCTCCCGCGTTACCTATCGTCAAGTGACTCGGCTGCGTAGGTGTGTTGCCACTGCCACCCTGACTCGCAGCGTTCCAAAAGAGCAAATCGCCTTTGGCTGCGGGTGCTGCGTGAATGAAGTTGGCGACTATCTGCGCCCACAACGTACCAACATTGTTTTTGTTGGCATATTGACTCAGTATTTGTTCGTAAGCCATATCTCTATATTTTAATTCATTGTCAACATTGATAACAGGTCACTCTCAAGTATGTGGCAGGGCTGCGCAAGTGTCTTATACGTCAGCCTCACCACCTTCGTTCCGTCCCAAGCACCTGCGGCCTTGTTCTGCTCAAACCTATAACCACGCGCTACACCCATTCCGTCAGTAACCTTGCATACATCACCTCTATAGTAGCTCTTGCTTGTAGAGAACTCGTCGAGGTCATTTATTCCTATATCGCCCTTGAGTATCGCTACAGACTTAGCCGATGCCACCTTCGTCAGGTCTTCCTCTTCGGAGTCGTCCAAGTCGTTATAGGCTACTACATCGGGGACATCGGGTATGGTTATGTTTACCTCCCTGTTTACAGGGGTCTGTGTCACACCATTGACTTTGATAGCATCTATCTTGTTCTTCTCCGCACCCGTCTCTATGCCGTTGAGCTTGGTCTTGTCGGCGGCGGACATAGCACCATCGTTGCCTGTGGTAGCAAGGGGTATATTAACCACACCATCTTCGTCACCAAGAGGAGTGCCGTTGATGTCTATCTCGGTAATAGTGCCGCCCCCTCCTCCGCCGACGATAGGCAGATCTGGGATACCGCCGGCTGCCACACCTCCGTTGGCGTATATGTTTTTTCTGGAGTGTATGTTTCCGGACTCATCGATATCAGCACCGTAGAGTCCGTTGCTGTCTTGACTGAATAGTGCACCGACGAGCATCTGCGGTCTCTTGGAGAACGATATGGTACCATTGAAGGTGATGTCGTTATCCGCGGTGTCGTTATAAACCTTGGAGATGTAACGGTTGTCACCGATCCTCATCACGGTATTCTCCATAGTGACGGTACTCATACCGCTACCACCGGCCTGCAAGGTGCTTGTGATCTTATCCACCGAAGCAGCGACCTTCTGCAGGGTACTCTGCTTGGGTTCGTCATTGAGTACGATCTCCACCTTACGTGTCAGGTTGTCGCCCATGTTGATCGTCACAGAGTCTATGGTGACGCTCTCCTCTGGTGTGGTATCGTTGGGTGTATTGGGGATGCCGTAGAACGACAGCTTCAGACCGGCATAGAGACGCCAATAGATACTCTTCTCCGGAGTACCGGCAGCGACCATATTATCATAGTTACGCTTGAGGAATACGTCATCTATCGACGGCTGATAGTGGAAGTGTGTGGAGCCGTTCTTCGACATCCATTCAGTAGCAGCGACAAGCAGACGCAGCTCAGCAGCCTGGACGTAAGCATCCGGCATATCGATACCGGTGATGACAAACGCATCGTTAGCGGCGAGGACGTAGTTGGTGTTCGGATAGTAGGTGTTGAGACTCGTATCCTGATCACGGGTGAGAGTCAGCTTATAACCCTTCTTACCCTCATACTCCACCTCTTCGATATTCTCTCCTATCTGGAACTCACGGCCTATACAGAGGCCACTCTTCATACATATCTTCGGGGTGTCGCCGTTGAACTGAGCGGTAAGGTTAAAGCCCATATCCTTGATGTAGATATGGAACGGCACGTTACCGCTATCTATCTCGTCCATGGTACACCATACGTATTTCGGTATGTATTCGTGGTGGGTACCCTTGTTGGTAACGCCATAGATAAAATTACAGTCACGAATACCCTCCAACTTTTCGATGATTGGTGTGAAGGTTACAGTGACCTTGGAGGTCTCGGTAACCTTAATCTCCTTAACCTTGGCGCTATCCAGGAACAGGGCGTCAGGTATAGACGGCAGCTTGACCCATGCGTCGCTCGAATACCAGTCGGAGACATACTCGGCAATGGTGCTGGTGACACTACCGGCGTTGGTGGTCTGCTTGACACGTATGATAAATCCTACCTTGGGAGCGAGTCCTTCGATAGTGGTATTATACCAATAATACGGCTCCTTGGAAGCATAAGGAGTGAAGGCGTATCTGCCGCTCACTACGTTATTGACATGAAACAGCTCTTCTTCATCGCCATACAGGTAGTCTTCTTCCTCGTTCCATGAGCTGATATTCATATATATCTGAGTGGCTATCTCCGCCGTCTCCTTGGTACCTTGTGCCTCGTCATCACGGCCTACAGACAGTATACCGTTACCAATGTTGGCATCATCGACCATCTCGCCGTCAGCGTCATAGCCGATAGCCAGGATGCGGTTTATCTTCTCATCTGTGCCATATACAGGGAAGGCGGACTGAGAAGGTGTCTCGGTGCCGTCTATATCCTTCAGTCCTGTGGCGGCACGCAGCTCGTCATAGGTGACATCCTCGATGGTTGGGTATATCTCCTTTATCTTACCGTCGGAGCCGTCGAAGCGCACAGTAGCCTCACGTATTCCTTCGGGCTGACCGGCAGCATCGTTACCTTTGTCGATGTAACCGTCGTTCTCAGGACCGAGGACAGCGTTGAGCGTAGAGGGGCGTCCGTTGTTATGCCCCCACTTGGTGTTTGCCGACGGCAGATCGGTAGGATAACCCTCAGGGAGGAACGTATCCGGAAGCTGGAGAGTGAGAGGAAACAGCGTCTGCGGCAGGTTGGGATAGTGTTTGTTATAGTAACGGTACGGCAGGTTCTTACTTGAACCCAAGACACGCAGACGTGTCACTATCTGCTGTTGGCTATCCGATATCTTCTTTATCTCGAAGAGACCCTTGCCGTCAGCGTCATGCACAGGATAACCCTTACCATATCCGAACTTGAAGATGTCAGATGAGGTGTCACCCGTGATGTCGGCCATGTCGTAGCCGATGTATATGTTACGTCCTTTGACGCAGTAGTTGATGTCGAAGGTGTTCTTGACCTCAGCCAACGCCTGTGAGACATATTGGTTGTTGAACAACAGCTTCTTATCCTCGGTGTGGGTGGTGGTGTAGTTGACATATATATGCCATACGTCATCACCATAACGGCGGTTGAGGTTAGCCAATATCTTATCCGCCAACGTAGCCACAGGCGTACGTACTACAGTCGTACCTTCTATCACCACCGATGTCTCGCCGCAGAACAGCTCGAACACCGCACTTCCGGTATAGTTAGTACCTTCCGATGCGGAGTGATCACCCAGGACCACGTCGAGCATCTGGCAGCGTGTTAACTCATCCTGCAGGGAGTTTATCTTCACGTTCTCATAGACGTAGGAGTCGAGTCTCTCGGCACGACCTGCCTTCTGTGTGACGGACGGTATGTAGTTGAGGGAGAATATCTCACCGCGGAAGACGCAGTAGTCACCTATAGCCCACGCCACCGGCACCTCGGAATTCAGGGTGAAGGTGAGGAACTGCTCACCCATAGCCTTGTCCTGGAAGGTCCACTTGTTTATAACAGCACGAACATAAGTATGAATCTCTTCATCCTCTGTCACGTCGTACATCACCACGAGAATGTCGTGGGTCAGTGAGTATGTTGCAAGCTGCTCCTTATCGACGCGACCTGTGGATGACAACACGCCGGCTACGACCAGCTTCTCTATTATCATGCTGTTCATACGCTCCAGGTTAAGTCGGTTACTACTCCCGTCTGTTGATCCTCAACAGGTGTCACGTCTGTCACAGGGTCATTGATATCAAAGGTTACAGAGAAACGGGCCAGGCATTCGTCATCCCATGGGTCGCAGAGGAAGAGTTTAGGATCTACCTTCTTGACCGTAACATCCTTGCGACCTATTGCTGTACGCTCGTTATAAATAGCCAACCTGCCGGTCTGCACGCCACCCGACTGACCTGGCGCCTTGGCGTGTCCATATAGGTAGTCTATGAAAGCCTTGATATCCGTGCGGATCTTTCGCTCGTCGGACGCCTCAGCCTTGTAATCATCCTTACCTACATACATGAATTCTACATCAAGAGTATAATCCTTGATAGGTAGGCCACCATCGGGCGTAAACACGTCGGCACCATGATAACCGGCCCAATCACGTTTGGGTAATTCCTTCGCCTCAGGTTTGTATTTGAATGGAATTTCCTGACAGATGATACCAAAGGATGTCAGAATGTCCACTACATTTCCTTTGGTGTAGTTAAGGCCATCAAAAGCCAATTGCTGTATATATGTCTTAACCTTCTCCATTACTGTAAATAAATTTTACCAAAAATAGCATATATAATAGAGATTTATAAAGCGTTTCAATTGGTAATGTGATGATTGTATGTGTATGTTTTAATACAACTCATTTTTATTGGAATAAAAGATTGTTATATTCGCGGCATGAATAAACTGAACACAGAACTTAAAAATCAGGCGATAGCGTTGGGTATGTGTGCCCAATGGCAGAAGGATTGGAACGAGGATTGGGATGTAGATAAGATGGCTGAGATGATGTTCAAGGGTCTCAACTTTTGCTCCAAGTATCACTATCCGAGCAAAGACTTCCTCATCTCTCACTTCGACAGATCTATACTCCGCAGTAAGAATATCGTCGCCGACGACCGCTACAGCCTGCTTAATCCTGAGAAAGCTCTTATCACTGGCAACTCAGAGAGCACCGTTCGCTACAATGGAATATCATCAGGTGTCATACATATACAGGATACTTCATCCGTCAAGGTGTCCGCCAAGAACAGGAGCTTCGTCATCATACATCTGTTCGACAAGGCTCAGGTGACGGTGGAGAAAGAGGATTTGGCGAAGGTCTTCGTCGTCCGTCATTCTCCGGACACCATTCTTAACGCTGACAAGGATATAAAATACAAAAACCGTTTCTGACCTGGATTTTTTACTATTTTGATTTTTCGCATTAGAGCAAAAAAGGTGCCATCCGAGAAGACAGCACCTTTTGCGTTTTTTTTGTAAGTATTTGTCTTATTCCGTAGATATCGACTTGATCCTGGAGCCGTTGGATACCGCATCGAAGATACTATGTATCTCGTAGATCATATCCGCCATACCTCCAGGTTCGACGATAGCATCACGTATATCCTTTACGTTGGACTGAATCAAACTGATGTTATTCGTCATACTCTTGACGTAATCATCGATGTATGTGGGCCACATCTCATTGAGATAATGCTCCAACATCGTGCGCTGCATCGCGACATCCTGCATGGTGGTAGCCACATAACCGGCAAGTAGTCCTGAGGTCTGCTCAGAGGTACCCTGTACGCTCGCTGAGAGTGTCTTGGTGTCGGGGTTACGGAGAGAGCCACCCATCATCGCGTTCATACCCTCATAAAATTCCCTGGCGGCGGTAATCATGAGGTTACCCTGCTCATCAAAGAAATCCTTAGACTTCTCTACGAGTTTCTTAGCTGAGCCTTCGGGGTCATTGAGGAGTTCTTTGGATGATACGGTACCACCTACATACTCGCCTTTATCGTTTTGGGTACCGAAGAGCTGCTTCTGCAGTTGATCCATCATCGGCTGCAGAATACCTATCTTCATCATCTGACTCGTTACGCTCTGCATGATAGAACGGACGGTGTCCTCGTAGGCTTTGGCTGCGTTCTCGCCGTTCTCGAAAGCATTCATGAGAGCATCGTTTATCTGATCAGCCCATCCTTTAATGTCGATACCCCACAGATTTTTTGCCAAATCCTGACCAAAATGTATAATTTGGTCATCCAACTCAGCAATCTGCTGTTTGTAGGATTCTATTTGTTCCTTAGAGCCATCCTTATCTCCTTCTTCGGTACGCAAATCACTGGCGGCACGATCTCGTTGAGCCAAGAGAGATGCGTATTGCGCCATATAAGCACTTCCACTTTCTTCAGCTTCTTCCATAGCCTTAATAGTGTGCTCGCTATATTTGTTAGCCTTTGCTTGACTGAAGGCCACTTCACTCTCATACTTTCTCAGTTCTTCTTCTGTCATATTGGACGTATCGACATCCTTTAACTCTTTCAACCTCTCTCGCCCCTCTTTGTGGCTTGCTATTTCAGCGGCAAAATAGCTTTTCGTCTGGTCATCCATCGATGCATACCCTAAAGAGCGTTCCGCTATCTTATCAAGGTTTTTATTGATATTATTTAATTTGTCAATGAGAAGTTTGTTGCGTTGATGCGTTTCCTGGGCATCAAGATGTTGCACTTGGAATGCACCGACAACCATACCCAAGGCACCTCCTATTATACCGCCCCACACTCCTCCTATCTGTGCTCCCGTCGACACTCCGTTGTATAACGAGCTCAGCATCGTACCTGCTTTCTCTAAACCCGATCCTGTATCCTTGTCACCTATCGCGTTGAAGAATTCCTTGGAGTAGTTCATAGCAGAAATCAATTTGTTTGCTGCATTCTGAACTCTCTCAAGAGCGACAGCCATCTTCTGTGCCTCATCAGCCAGAATCTTAGCGGCCTCAGCGTTCCTCTTATTCGTCTGATATGCGGAATCAGCATCCTCGGAGTATTCAGAGGCACCCATCTGATTCAGGTACATACTCTGCAAAGAGCGGTAATATGAAGCACGACCTTCAAAGCCTCCCCGTAATTGAGCTTCAAAAGCGCTACCGGGTGCACCGATACGACTTTGTTCAGCAGTATCAAGACGCTGCTTCTCAGTCACATACTGCTCTTTGGATATATCGCCATGTCTGAGCATCGACTCGAGAGTGGCGTCGATAGATTTTTTAACCTCCTCAAACTTATCGCTTGTCATAGCAACAGCGTTGTTCATGGCATTGATATAGTTGGCGGAGAGCTGGAGCTTCTTATAATCACCCTGAGCTATGGCGCGTCTGTTGGCTTCAGCTTCTTGTTCGGGAGAGATACCTTTCTTGCCTTCTGTCTCTTTATACAGATTAGCGAGACGGAGGTTGGCTCCTATCTGCTCACGTACTTCTTCGTTGATGTTATGAAGCTGATCTTCGTAGGACTGACCGCCACCCATGAGTCTTGCGAACACCTGCACATCCGATTTGATGATCTCACGTTGCAGCTCCTGCCATTTCTGATACGCATCTACGAGACCGTTGATTTTGGTTGCATACTTATCGACGTCATCTGTGTCAGGTATGGCATTTTTGAACATATCACGTATACCTTCCTCGTCAAGTGACAGATCGAGTTCTATACCTGAGAATCCTGCATCGGATATCAAATCCTCAAGGTTGATACGTGCAGCGGCCGCCTCGGTACTAACCTCCATTTCACTTTCAGACATACCGGCTATGTCATAAGCCATCTGTTGATCATGGGTGGCCTCCAGGACGGACCTGTAGAGATCCCACCTCTTATCCATATCATCAAGGGTCTTCTTGATTATGGAACTGAACTTCTCTGCTGCCTTGGTGACGTTATCGTAATTGATATCGGTAAGTAATGATACAGCCTGACGGTATACACGCAGAGCCTCCTGACCGTTATTCTTGGCCGGGTTATTCTTCTGTTTGTTATAAAGTTCAAGAGCGGAGTCGCGTATCTGCTCCACATACTTCTTGTAATCGGCTATATCCTTGATGTCGAAATCAAGCGGTATCTTGTTGTCGGTGCGCCACTGCTCGAATATATCCTGATAACGTTCGTTGACCTTCTCCAACGCCTTGTCATGTCCGACCAACTTCTCCCATTTGTCATACCAATCGTAGGCTTCCTTCATGATGCGAATACGCTCATCCCACCGCTTCTCGAATTCTGCTTTATAGCCGGTACCATCACTTTTTTTCTTATCTTCGCCGTATAGGAATCCGTACTCCTTGGCTGTTTCCTCGAGGAGAATAACCTTATTCAGTTCTTTGCTCAATTCCTCAAGTCCTTCTCTTGTCGCGGGATTGAGGACTGTTATATCAAGACGTTTTGCAATATCATCCCTTACTTTCTTGAGTTGTTCGAGATTGCCGGTCTTGACTTTCAGGTCCGGTTCGATATTAATTCCCCATTTCTTAGACGCAGGCTTAAAGAGATTTTCTATTGTTTTAGCCATGTCATCATGCACTTTCTTCATGGTCTCACCGAAGAAAGTACCTATATCATCGGATTCTGTTGCTTCGCGCACTCTGTTGGTGAATGCGTTATAAAATTCCGAGTAACCCCATTGATCCTGACCTTGCTCATCCTGATATTTGAATGCGCCCTGCAGTTCCTCCTGCCATGCCTGACGGACAGAAACCATTGATTTCGCCGAAGTCTGCAATTCTTCCACAAAACCGTCGCCCCAGAAAGAGGCAACATCTCGACCGGCCTGTATCCATTGTTCTTTAATGTTACCGGCTATTCCCGCTGCTGCATCAAAAGCCTGCCCTTGCGTCCAGTTGGGATTATTCTTGATAGCATCGGACATACTCTTGCCGAAATCGCTCATAAACTCAGTTGTCAGGAACTGAGTGTAATCATCATTACCCAGCCTGCCACTGACATTGCGAAGCAAGGATTCAAACAGTGTGCGTGACACATCAGCACTGAGATTGGCTCCCTCCATAGACGACGTGAATCGGGTACGCATTGTGGCGATACGAGTTTCATAGCTATCGACATTAGCGAGTGCAGTCTCCAACCCTTTGGCGACATTCTCAATGTTAGCCTCAAGATCACTCTTTGATTTTACAGCACTTTTTCTGAAGAGGTCACCGAAACGCCATGGGTTACCGGAAGAAGCATGAGATTGGTATGCGCCATTACCGGTAAGATCCATAGCTTTGACATAAGTATCTTTGAGACCTTGTGACCATGAGAGGAACAACTGATATCTGTCGTCCTCACTCAAAGAAAGTGTGCTGACGAAGTAATTCCTCAACTCTTCAACTTTTGAAGCCAGATTGCCGTCTCCCAAAATACCGTTAAGTTCCTTATTGAAACCGTCAACCAAGTTGGGTGTCAGCACATCATCATCGCGCATTTCACGCAATCTCTTGCCTATGCGCGTGATGTTGTCAGCATAATCTTTAAGGTTGGTCTCCAAAGACTCCATGCCTTTAAAGAAACCTCCCTTACTGCTATCTGCAAAGACATCCTCGTATGCGGAGAGGATATCCCCGGACTGACGGTAACTCTCCATCTTACGTATGATAGCCTCAAACTGTTCTTCCTGGCTCTGCAGTTTGAATATATCCACCAAATCTCCTTCGTAGAAAGGTGACATGGATTGCAGCTTGCGTTTCAGCTCCTCGAGCTCATAACCGAGATTCAGCGAACGCATGGCATCTCGGTTGAACTGTATGTTATTGGTAGTAACTTCACTACCATTCACATAGCTTTTTGTCGGCGAGATGTTGATGGCACCGCCATTGTACTTCTGTAATATTCTATCTATTTCGGCAGCAGAACGCTCGGCAGACTCAGCCATACTCTTGGCTACGCGCTCGGCTTCACGCGACATAGACGTAAAATGGGTGATGATACCCGCTATAGCAGCAATGGCAGCGGTAATCCAGGTAGTAGAAGATGTCAGGATATTTTTTATGGAAGATGTTATCTTTCCGAATCCTATTTGTACGCCCTGTAATGTCACGCGACTGAATATCTTTGCGCCTTCTACACCTGTTTGATTGACAGCAATCATGGCGAGCTTCAATGCACCGAGAGGCCATATGAGGGTTTTGATAACTTCGCCGTATTTTTCCCAATTGCCGGTGAGTTCGTTGAGCAGGTTGACGCCGGCACGTAGTATGCCTTTGTTCTGCTCACCCATCTCCGACATCATGATGTTGTAGTTGTTACGCAGGTTACGCAGCTTACCGCCCAAGGTCTCAAACTGACGCTCCTGCATATTGAAGAACTTACCGCCTTCGCGGTCCAGATCCATGATGACTGCGTTGACATCCTCGAATGAGATGTCACGCTTTGCCATACGTTTGAACACATCCTTACGTGTGACGTGTTCCGCGGCACGGCCGGCACGCTCCTCTGCGTCGGCGAGACGGTTATAACGGTCTGCCAAGCCTCCGATCATATCGATACCGGCGGTCTCAAACTGACGGTTCTGAATACCGGAAAGATAGCCGTATGAACGGGTGTGACCATAAGCCAGGATGAGTCGCTGCACGTCAACGGAGAGACCGGCGCCGATATCAGACAGGGCTTTCATCGTGCCGTACAGATCCTTTGTCTCGATACCGAAGGCAGAGAGCTGACGTGTGGATTTCATCAAATCCTGGAAGGTGTACGGTGACATCTGTGACATATCACGTATGGTGCCGTACAACTCGTTGGCCATCGACGCATTACCGATGATAACCTCGAGAGAGCGTTTCTGCAGTTCCAGCTCACCGGTTATTTGTGCCATCTCTGATGCGAAACGGCCGACGGCGTAAATGGACAGGTAACGCCCCATCATACTTTCAAGCTGACTGATAGCCGATGACTGCTTGTTTGTCTCTTCATTGGTTCTGCGCGTCTGCTCCTCCTGTTTCTTCTGCTGCTTCTCAAAGTCACGGCTGGCTTTCTCGGCCCGGCGGGTCGTCTGTTCCAACTGCTGCAGGCTTCCGTCTGCGAGTTTAGTCTGGGTGATGGTGCCTTTGATATCACCGAGTTCCTTCGACATATTACCCATGAGGTTGGAGCCTGTCTTGGTACCGGTACTCTTGAGGAAACGCTCATACTCGGTACTCAGGTTAGAGAACTGCTTGGTGAGCTGCTCGATCTGATTCATGAAAGTCGAGAAGTCATCTGTCTTCAGGGCCGTCTTGACTTTCTCTATTTCATTACGCAGGTTAGTAAAGAACTGCTCGACATTCTGGGCTTTCTTGCCGCCGAATGCAGATGATATATTCTTCGCAATATTCTTGAAATCGTCACTTTGGATAAACCTCTTGAAATCCTCGAATCCCTCAACAGCGAGAGTGATCGTGGTTTTTTTTGATATAGACTCCAAGATGGTCTGTATCTGTTCTAAAGTTCTCAGGGCTGTGCCCTTTATCTCGGTTTCAAACTGAAGAGCATCCATATTATCGTGTTTTGTTGTTTAATTGTTTCAAATGTAAGGATAGTTTACTATGAAATTGGTAATCATCACAATAAAATATAAACGTAATAAACTGATTTTACCAAATAAAACAAATAATGGAGACCCAAAAGCCCCCATTATGTATGTCAGATTTTTTTCTTCTCTCCCGTCTGAAGAAACGTATTCATATCAATCGAGATACCTTTTCGCTTCTCTTCCTCCTTGCGGGCCTTCCATCGTGCGTAATCACGAGCGGCTTCCTCTGCGGTCTTGGTATAACCTTTTTCTCCGGGCTTGGGTCTCTCTTTGTTTGCCTTGTAAACGGTGAGCGGGAAGTCTGTGTATATGAGCTGGATCTGGGCCGCTGTATGACCCCATGTGTAGCCCCATTCAGGCACCTCCCATATCCCGAAGAAATAGCGGGACATCAGAAGGTGCTGACATTGCTTACGGTCTAAGTAGGCTGCTCCGTACTTTGTGCGAGAAGGGTAGCTTCTACTTCCGCCGTCCTCATCTGCATCAGCGTATCCCTTGCCTCGGTCAAGGATATGGTAGTCCTGTAGAATTGCATCAGCGGAACTTTTTTTTTACCGACAAGAAGTATCGGTTCGAGCTGTATATTGTCATACTGCCTGATATAATAGAACCACCTCCATCTGATCCAATACCAAAAAAAGAGTTTCCAATAGCCGTCAAGGGTGATGATTGCAGCGGCTTTGCAAGCCAGCTTGTTGTCTTCAAGAATCGAATCTAAAACGTCGCTTCCCGTTGTTTTTTGCTCCTTTTCCACGTTTTTCTTGTGTAGGAGCAGGCGAGTCAGTCTTGTCAACTGGCCGTTTTTCAGCCACCTGATCTTGTATTTTTTCTTCGTGCGGAGTATTGTCACCTCCGTTGCGTCGTTGTTTGTCAGAGACAGGAGTAGCATCTGCGCATCTATCTCCGGCTGTGTTATTTTCGGTTCCTTTGCCATAATTTGTTTTCTCCAAATATGTTTGCAGTCTCTTTTCGATAGCCGCCGAGACTACAGCGGTGAATTTTTCAAAGTCATTGGATTTTATAGCGTCATTGACACATACTATACCCTTGGCATTCATGATGGTTTTCTCCACATCTGCAAGTGGCATAGTGTTGTCGGCATACGACGTATTGTTGGCTGTCTCAACAGCAGATCCGTGAAAAAGCTGATAGTAAGCGAAGAGATATTGGTTGTAGTTCTTCCAATCACGGTCCCGGGTAATGGAACCCAGGATGTTGGCGGGGAACAAATCCCATACATTCTCATATGTTGACTTGAGCATAGGAGTGACGCCATGACCGAGGGATATCCATGTATCCTCTGTTATATCTACACCAAATAACTTCGCTAAAAGTTGGGTTTCTTCCTTACACACCCATGCGAATTGTGAGAAATCCTTAGGAAGTTTCATATACTGCTTGTACAGGCACGGACCTTCTTCAATAAAGAAATCCGACTCCTGCATCGGCGACACAGGAAACATATCATCATTTGAGTATATGAAGCGCTCCTGCAGCCCGGGTATGCGATGCAAGAACATCTCGATGGTGCGGCTGTTGAAGGTGGGCAGGTACTGAGGCGGTATAAACTCGTGATGATACACGACATGGATACCATAGTTATCCATCCATGGTCTTTTCTGACTCTCGCGGGCCAAGAGGATATGTATGGTGCCGACAAACGGCATGAAAGCTCTTATGCAACGCACAAGCAGCTCCTCTGTTCCCATACTGCGCCAACGTGTGACGTTGTTATTGGAGTCGTATTTAATCCAATGACACTGACGGAATGAATCGCGCCATTTGAGGTCGTTGTCGAAGACCATCGGGATAATATAATCTATCTTCATACCTGCGGATAAAAGGAAAGACGGCACAGGCTGTAACACCTATACCGTCCTTCTGGTTGATGTTTAGTTGCCCTCGCCGGTAACGCCGTCGAAGATACCCATTGCATCGGGAGCACTTGATGCGGCGTTGGAGCCGGTCAGGGTGATACCGATAGGCTTTGCGGTGTCGGCGGAGTCGAATAGGATGGAAGCCATCAGCTTCACCTTCTTGATGGCGAACATCTGATTGGCCTCATCGTTCAGGGCTGCGATACCAACTGAGAAAGCCTTCTGGGTCTCAGCGAAGGTGTAACCCGCTGACGGAGTGAACTTGTACTCACCGGCACCGGCGTTGATAACAGCCTTGCCGAGAGCTGTAGAACCGACATCAGAGATGCTCTGGAATCCGCAAGCGGCCAGAACGTCGTCGTTGATGGTGGGGATGAACAGGTTGATCTCGGTCTCACCGGGAGTCATACGGCTGGTCCAGTCGCCTGCGATGCCGTGAACCTTGTAGTGGTCGATGCTCGGTGTTCCGCCGTTGTAGGTGAAACCGCCATCCTGAGCCACAGGGAGTTCGAGGATATCGCCATTGGCAGCAGACTTACCAGTCATATCGAAGTTATCACCAAAGCCACCTTTGATGAAGAACAGGTGGGATATACCCACGAATGCCTTGTTCTGATAATTAGCTACTTTGCTCATAGTTGTATTGTTTTGAAGTTAATCGAATTTCTTACCTCGTATAGTGAACGAGATCTGCGTTACCTGATAGCCGTAACCATCTTCTCCTTCCATCATTATCTGCGGCCGGGTGGCTGCAATATGCTCTCCGGAGATAGGGAACTTCTTTATGACTGCATCAACGACATCAGATTGACTCTCGATATTGAGGGTTCCGTCATCCTTGGCCTTGCAGAAGACAGTGATGGTTCCATAGCACTGCGGCATATTGGTCAGGTCGCCTGCAATGAGGTTGCGGAGCCTCGAAGCGAGATTGATGACAAGAAAAGTCTTCAGCTCGGTCTTGGTCTGCTTGGGACGACGACCCAAAGAAACTTTTTCTGCGACTTCCTTCATCGGCTGACAAAGATCATCGTAGATGAGATAGAGCGGAGTTCTCTTCTTTTCTGCCATAGTCGTCAATTGTTGATACATAAATAAGTTCTCGCTATTTTCTGAGCCTCAGCGTAGGTTGCCAATATACCGGTGGTGTGACGAAGTTTCTCAATGAAATCCGCATACTCAACGGGATAAGCAACCACGATATCGAAGATATTCTTGCCTTTCGGCCGGTAGGATTGGAAAAACCTTACGGCATCTTCTTCTCCCCATCCTCTGTTCGTCTCGACAGTAGGCACGTAATTGGATTTCGTGCTGTCATAATCGGGATCGAAGTGATATCGTCCGGAGCGTGTCATCTTAACCTGAATGGCAGGCTCGAGATATGATTTCGAGTAGTATGCGTATTTGGGCAATCCTTCACGGTACAGACCAACTACAATCGAGTTGATAAGGTTTCCGGTGAAGTTATGTGCTCCAGGCGCATTCTTACGTTGTTCTATCGCTTCAAGACAAAGCTCACTGCAATACTGAGTACAACGCCTCTCGATCTCATCCATCACGGCCTTACGGAAAGCCTTGACTTTCTGAGCCGCCTGATATGGGCTAATTCCTGACATACTTCCATAAGATGTGAGTTCCGAGATTACTCGGACGGATATCTATTATCTGTCCGTATTCAGTGTAACCGAATTTATGGAGTTCAATCTTGTCGCCCTCGCGTGGGATATTCTGCTCCGTCCACTCATCCTGTTTGAGAGGCAACGCGAGATTCCTATATGATGCATTGACGTCTCCGTTGTCTGATGTAGTGTCACGGTTGTATCCCCTGCAAACACCTTCATACAACACGACAACCTCCGAAGAGGGTTCTTGTTGTTCTTGGTTCTGCTGTTCAACCTCCTGCTCTTCCTCGTCGGCCATCGGGTTATCAGTCATAGGGTCGTCGGTGACGGTACCCGGCTGATCGCTCATAGGGTCGCTCTCAGGACGTCGCAGGATACGACAGGTATGAGGGAAACGCGGATTGTTTACTCTTGCCATAGCGGTTATCTCGAATATTTCCTTATCTTACGGAACCCCGTGCCCTTGAACTTCCATTTGGGAGCCAAGGTGTCAACGCGCTGGTCGGTGATACCCCATTTCTTCAACAGGTCACGGGCCAACAGCAGGAACTGCTGCATCTGCAAGGGAGACCATTGCTCGCTTCCTTCCGAATGTTCCCAATCGCCGTCTTTGTCTGTCACGCGCTGTGACGAGACGGGATTCATCGCGATACGGATATAGAAGTAAGCCTGAGTCAGATCCTTGTCTTTCTCCGTGAGATTGGAGAACGGGGTGCCGGCATCAACACCTGCGTCGGCGAGGACACCTTTGACGGTATCCTCACTGACGTTGGCGTTGGTTGACAGGCCACGGATATAATCCTCAACGCTGTAGACTTGTGTCTCGTTCTCGGCCATCGGTCAAGGGTTTACGCCTGATCCTTCCAAACGGTTACGATACCGTGGTCGTTCACGTTGTTGAAGACAGGACCTGCGAACAGCTCGCAGTCTACAACATTCTCGATAGGACGCTCACTCCATGAGTTCAGGACTGCGATGCGGTCCTCAACAAATGAGTAGCGGTCAGAAGCGGTCAGACCACCGGCCTTCACACGGTCAACGTAGACGCTGTTCATGCACTTCATCTCAAAGAGACGATACTGACGTGTGGCAGCGACAAGGTTGTGCTCGTCGAAGGCAGGAGCATCAGCGACAGGCTTACCGTCCTCCTCGTGACGTGACTGGAAATCAATCACCTGGAAGGGCCAGATCTTCATGTCGTTGTGCATCCATGTGAGGACGTCGTTGCGGACAACCTTCACATCATTCGGATGGAAGAAGTTCTTGTTGGCTGTGTAAGCCTTGACAACACTCGGATGAACCAAGATCATGTCAAGCAGTCTGTCAGACAACTTCCAGTGATCAACACCGAGATTACGGGTCTTGGTGTAATATCTCTGCAGGAAGAGGAAGTCTCCGATAACGTCGGCGTCGGGATTCGGAACGAGCTTAGGCTCGGCTCCGGAGGTATCCCAAATGAACCAATCTTTATCGGGAGCCACGAAGTTCTCGTCGGGGATCTGGAACTTGAAGTCGAAGTGATAACCATCGACAGCAACATCATGAATCTCTCCGGTTGACATAGCCTGCAGGGTCATATACGAAAGCTCGTTATGTACACCTCCGAGCATATTGCTGGAGTTCTGAATGAAGGCATCGATGATCTGATCACCAAAGGTGGTGTTATTCAGGTTGGCGACACGACGCAGTTCGATCAGGTCATCCTGATCAATCTTAAAGCCATGACCCAACTTGGGCAGTGTACCTCCGTACATCTCCCAACCCTGAGTAGCACGCTGCGGCTTCTCGGAATGGGTACCGAGGATGCTGGCACGTACCAGGATAGGAGTCTTCTTGACACCCTGCTTCCACTCTCTCTCGTTTGACGGCTGTCCCCACGAAGCAAACTGACGCCATATAGCATTGTTATACTTGGCGTTGACAGTATCGAGGATCAGACCGAAGTTCTCAGCGTCTACAAACTCATGCAGACCTGTAAGTCCATAAAGTTTTTGGTCTCTCATAATCTAATCTCCTTTAAGTTTACTTGCGGTTTGAGAAACGGAAATAGCACTCGTTGTCGCGGAGGGCCTTCTTCAGACTGGCGGTCAGAGGGGGCATACGACGCTCCAATACGGGCTTCTCCATGCAATTCCAGATGTAGTCAATGTCGATGGCGTATGCCTTATCGCCAAGAACATTGTCGCAGTAGGTCAGACCGTTGGGCAGAGCCTTGATCTTCTTAACCTCTGCAGATTTAGCCTCAGCCAGGACATCACCCTCGGCGATGAAGGCGGTGCTTTCCTCAGCTACGTTATCCATGGTCAGGATGTCGTAGTCAGGAGCGCTGGCGTCAACAGCAGTTACGGTTGCGATGTTGGACACGAGATCGGA